>ERZ772978.7-NODE-7-length-179296-cov-15.1136_pt1 | contig 179296 bp, 151 predicted proteins | sample MGYA00511675_ERZ772978 | MGnify/ENA primary metagenome ERZ772978 (study PRJEB29015, sample SAMEA2738092) | human oral metagenome | biome: human oral; feature: human-associated habitat; material: saliva | place: China | collected 2156 ... | reverse complement strand
GGCCAGAGCCAGGGCAAGCTTGCTGCCGGATACAAGTTGAGTGTTCATGGTCATTCCAGAAAACAGAAACAAGCGGGAATGTCGATCAGACTCGAAAATGGCCACTGCCTGAAGAGCGGACAGTGGCCATCTATCAGTTCACTACCGAATCATGTCGCTCCATGATCCGGCCTCACGTCTCAGAGCGGAACGCGGCAGGTCGATTGAGCATCCGGAGAATACTTCGGACCGTAGGCGTGGTTGATATCAAGATGATCAGGCCGCTTGCCAGCTTCGGCTCGGGGCTCCAGACGCAGCTCGAAGCTGTGAACTTTGCTGTTGGCATCCTCCGCACTATCAGCGCTGATGCCCATGCCCCAGATATGCTGATACTCGGCGTCTGCCAGCGGAGTGCTCTTCGAGTAGAAGAAGTTCTGTGCCAGCTTGAAGGCATGCACCTCATCGCCCATGGTGTACGTCACTTCGCCATCCCGCGTCAGCCGGACCGTGCAGACCGTCTTGCCGTCCTTCAGATTCTTGCCGACGTAGGTACCAGCAGCGCACGCATAGAAGCCTTCTTCACTCGTGTGCGACACGACCTGGCACTGCGTGCGCAGCTGTTCGTAGATCGCCGAGTTGGACGAAGGCGTGGTTGCTGCCGGCGTGTTCGGTGCCACCGGCGTCGTCGGCGTGCTGCTGCCACCGCCGCCACCGCCACAAGCGGTAAGAACAGCCGAGACGGCCACGGCCAGGCTCAGAGACAGTTTGCTGCCGAATGCGTGTTGCTTGCCCATGATGGCTCCCCAGAAAAAAGGGTGGAAGTTGCAATGGCGAGCAAACTAACATGCCGCGTTTTGAGGACATATGGCATTTTTCCGCACGCAGGATCGGCGGACGAAAACAGCCGACAAGTGCATGAACGCTTCAGAAGCCCCCCGGTGGTGCCCCTTCCCTCACGCACAAAACAGAAAGGCCCTGCATCCGCATGAGCGGTGCAGGGCCTGTCCGTGGTGACGACCCGGATCCGGACGAAGGCCGGATCCGGTCAGGTCATCAGCCGGCAGCTGCTTCCAGGGCAGCCACGGCCGGCAGGGTGCGGCCTTCCAGGAACTCCAGGAAGGCGCCACCACCGGTGGAGATGTAGCTGATCTGGTCGGTGATGCCGAACTTGGCAATGGCGGCCAGGGTGTCGCCACCGCCCGCGATCGAGAAGCCCTTGGAGGCTGCGATGGCGCGGGCCAGGGTCTCGGTGCCCTTGGCAAAGGCGTCGAACTCGAACACGCCGACCGGGCCGTTCCAGACGATGGTGCCGGCAGACTTCAGCTGCTCGGCCAGCTTGGCAGCCGTCTTGGGGCCAATGTCCAGAATCATGTCGTCTTCGGCCACGTCCTTGGCGGCCTTGACGGTGGCCGGGGCGTCAGCCGCGAAGGTCTTGGCCACCACCACGTCCTCGGGGATGGGCACTTCGGCGCCACGGGCCTTCATCTTCTCGATGATCTTCTTGGCGTCGCCCACCAGGTCGGGCTCGGCCAGGGACTTGCCGATCGGCAGGCCGGCAGCCAGCATGAAGGTGTTGGCAATGCCGCCACCCACGATCAGCTGGTCAACCTTGTCGGCCAGGGAGTCGAGAATGGTGAGCTTGGTGGAGACCTTGGAGCCGGCCACGATGGCAACCATCGGGTGAGCCGGGTTGTGCAGGGCCTTGCCCAGAGCATCCAGCTCGGCAGCCAGCAGCGGGCCGGCAGCGGCTTCCTTGGCGAAACGGGCGATGCCGTGGGTGGAGGCCTCGGCGCGGTGAGCGGTGCCGAAGGCATCGTTCACGTAGACATCGCACAGGGCGGCGTATTTCTTGGCCAGGGCTTCGTCGTCTTTCTTCTCGCCCTTGTTGCAGCGGGTGTTTTCCAGCACCACCACATCACCCGGAGCCAGCGGGAAGCCGCCATCCAGGTAGTCGGCCTGCAGGCGCACGGGGCGGCCCAGCAGTTCCTCCAGGCGCTTGGCCACAGGAGCCAGCGAGTCCTCGGGCTTGAATTCGCCCTCTTTCGGGCGGCCCAGGTGGGAGGTGACCATGACGGCGGCGCCCTTGTCCAGCGCGGCCTTGATGGCAGGCACCGAAGCCCGGATGCGGGTGTCGTCGGTGATGTTGCGGTTCTCATCCAGCGGGACGTTGAAGTCGCTGCGGATGAAGACTTTCTTGCCTTTCAGGTCGAGGTCTGCCAGTCGCTTGAATTTCATCGTGTTCTCCATGACAGGCCAGTCAATGGGAGGATGCGGCATTCACTGACCCGGGAATTCGGTCGGCAGGGCCATCAGGGCCTCTGCACAGATGTCTGGGTGGCGGCCGGCCAACGGGTTTCCGTGGACACGGGAGGGTCCGAAGTCCGGCTGGGCCACAAGGCTGCCGAGGCGCACCGCCCGGGCGACGCCGGGGTGTCCTGCACGCGGCAAGGACACCGACGCCGTCAGGTCGGCACGCGACGGCAGCCAAGCACCCTGCCCTTTCGGGCGGGGTGCCGTGATGCACCGATCACTTGGCGTTCATCAGCGCCACGGTGGTGTCGAGCATCCGGTTGGAGAAGCCCCACTCGTTGTCGTACCAGCTGGTGACCTTCACCAGACGGCCGCTGACCTTGGTCAGCGTGGAGTCGAAGGTGGAGGACGCCGGGCAATGGTTGAAGTCGACCGAAACCAGCGGCTTGTCGTTGTAGTTCAGGATGCCTTTCAGTTCCTTGCTTTCGGAAGCTTCCTTCAGGATCTTGTTGACTTCCTCGACCGTGGTGTCACGGGCAGCGATGAACGACAGGTCGACCAGCGAGACGTTGATGGTCGGCACGCGCACGGCAAAGCCGTCCAGCTTGCCATTCAGCTCGGGCAGCACCAGGCCGACGGCAGCGGCAGCACCGGTCTTGGTCGGGATCATCGACTGGGTGGCCGAACGGGCACGACGCAGATCGGAGTGATACACGTCGGTCAGCACTTGGTCGTTGGTGAAGGCGTGAACGGTGGTCATCAGGCCATTGACGACGCCGATCTTGTCCTGCAGCGGCTTGACCAGCGGGGCCAGGCAGTTGGTGGTGCAAGAGGCGTTGGAGATGACGGTGTCCGAAGCCTTCAGCACGCCCTGGTTCACGCCGTAGACGATGGTGGCGTCCACGTCCTTGCCGCCCGGTGCGGAGATGATGACTTTCTTGGCACCGCCGGCCAGGTGGGCGCTGGCTTTTTCCTTGGAGGTGAACAGGCCGGTGCACTCCAGCACCACGTCGACGTTCAGATCCTTCCAGGGCAGCTTGCTGGGATCACGCTCGGCCAGCACCTTGATCTTGTCGCCATTGACGACCAGGTAGTCGCCTTCGACCTTGACTTCACCGTTGAACTTGCCGTGGGCGGTGTCGTACTGGGTCAGGTGCGCATTGGTTTCGGGCTTGCCGAGATCATTGATGGCGACGATCTCGATGTCGTGCTTCTTGCCGCTTTCATAGTGGGCACGCAGCACATTGCGGCCAATCCGGCCATAACCATTGATTGCAACGCGAATCGTCATTTCTTTCTTCCTCTTGTATTGAAGGATCAGAGCCCCAGCACCTGCCGCACGGTGGCGGCAACGTTATCGGCAGTCATGCCGAAATGCTGGTTGAGTACCGATGCGGGAGCGGATTCGCCGAAGCGATCGATCCCGACCACCGCCGCGGGGCGGTATTTCCACCAGAAATCGGTGACACCGGCTTCCACGGCAATCCGTGGAAGGTCGTCTGGCAACAGACGGCGTTTGTAAGCCACGTCCTGACTGTCGAACGTGGTGGTGGATGGCATGGAAACCACCCGGACACGAATGCCTTCATCGGCCAGCTGGCGCGCGGCAGCCAGTGCCAGCGACACCTCGGAGCCGGTGGCGATCAGCACGGCCTTGGCGGCACGCGGGGCGTGCACCAGGTAGGCACCACGACGGATCTCGTCGACGTCGACCACTTCGCGCTCGATGAAGGGCAGCCCCTGCCGCGACAGCAGCAGGCAGGTGGGGCCTTCCTCGTTCTCGATGGCGGCCTGCCAGGCAATGGCGGTCTCGACCGTGTCCGCCGGGCGCCAGACCGACATGTTGGGGATGAGGCGCAGGCAGGCCGCGGTCTCGACGGGCTGGTGGGTGGGACCATCCTCACCCAGGCCGATGGAGTCGTGCGTGAAGACGTGGATGACCCGCTGCTTGCTGAGCGCGGCCACGCGCAGGGCGTTGCGGGCGTAGTCGGAGAACACCAGGAAGGTGCCGCCGTAGGGAATGAAGCCGCCATGCAGGGCCAGGCCGTTCATGACGGCTGCCATGCCGAACTCGCGCACGCCGTAGTTGATGTGGCGTCCGCCGTTGAGATCGGCGTCATTGTCCGCCGACGGGCGCAGCATCTCGACGCCCTTCCAGGCGGTGAGGTTGCTGCCGGTGAGGTCGGCCGAACCACCCAGCAGTTCCGGCAGGGCCGGCCCCAGGTAGTTGAGCGCGCGCTGCGAGGCGGCACGGGTGGCGATGTTCTCGGCCTCCATCACCGTGTCCATCACCAGGTTGTCCATGATGTCTTCCCAGTCGGCCGGCAGCACGCCGCGCATGCGGCGCTCCAGCTCGGCAGCCTCTTCGGGGAACTGGGCGGCATAGGCGTCGAAGGCGTCCTGCCAGCGGGCATGGCGCTCGGCGCCGACCTGGGTGGCGTCCCAGGCCGCGTACAGGTCGGCCGGGATCTCGAAGGGTGGCTCGGACCAGCCCAAAGCCTTGCGGGTGGCGGCGATTTCCTCGGCACCCAGCGATTCGCCGTGGGCCTTGGCCGTGCCGGCCCGATTGGGCGACCCCTTGCCGATGACGGTCTTGCAGATGATGATGGTGGGCGCAAAGCGCAGCTCGCCCACGCCTTCGCCGTCGACGACCGGCCGACCGGTCTCGCCCCAGTCGCGCGCCTGCGCGATGGCCTGGGCCACGGCCCAGGCGTCGTGGCCATCGACCGCATCGATGACGTTCCAGCCATAGGCGGCAAAGCGCTCGGCCACGTTCTCGCGGTACCAGCCCTTGACGTCGCCGTCGATGGAGATGCCGTTGTCGTCATAGAGCATGACGAGCTTGGACAGGCGCCAGATGGCGGCCAGGGCGCAGGCCTCGTGCGAGACGCCTTCCATCAGGCAGCCATCGCCGGCAAAGACCCAGGTGAAGTGATCGACGATGTCGTGGCCGGGACGGTTGAACTCGGCAGCCAGCAGCTTCTCGGCCAGGGCCATGCCCACGGCATTGGCCAGCCCCTGCCCCAGCGGGCCGGTGGTGGTCTCCACGCCCGGCGTGACACCCACCTCGGGGTGGCCCGGGGTCTTGGAATGCAGCTGGCGGAAGTCCTTGATGTCGTCGATGGAAAGATCGTAGCCGGTCAGATGCAGCAGCGAGTACAGCAGCATCGAGCCGTGCCCGTTGGAGAGCACGAAGCGGTCACGGTCGAACCAGCCCGGCTGGGCAGGATCGTGCTTGAAGTGTGCGCCCCACAGGGCCACCGCGATGTCGGCCATGCCCATGGGCATGCCGGGGTGGCCGGAACGGGCCTTCTCGATGGCGTCCATGGACAGCACGCGGATGGCGTTGGCCATGCGGCGGGCGGTGTCAGGCGACGGGAAGGCAGGCCAGCCGGTGGCCACGAAGGCCTCGGCAGGTTTCTGGGCATCGGGCAGGGTCACGTCGTCCACCTCGGTGACGCCATCGGACCATCCCACATGTTCAGTGGCGGGAAGCGTCTCGCCCCCGGCTTCATCGGGGGAAAAATCCAGCTCGGCAGTAGCAGGAGCTTCGGTGGGAAACGAGTGGTCGGTCATGGCAGAAAGGGACGAATTGAGCTGAAAATGCGATGAAAAACGGACTTTCAATCAGGCGGCCCGCCCGGAATCTGCCGTTGGCGCCCTGGCCTGCTTGCCATGCCATGTCCGGGTCTCTCCTCCCGACGCTGGGCGCCTTCGGACCGGGCATGCCGGCAGGGCCGCCAGGAACCTCTGCACAGTATACTGGACGTCAATGTAACAGCTATTTGCATTGTCTGCAGGGGAAGGCCCTGTTGCGCGCCGGGGAGATTCGCCAGCCTTCTTGGTGACATTCAGGCAACGAATCATTCGGTTGCCTGCCGCTGCCTTCCCCGACGGTTGCTTCCCTGATCTGATGACACCCCGAATCCATCTGCCCGCCCTGGCCGACCAGCCCGCGCCCCCTGTCCCGTCCGATCCCCTGCCGCTGGACGAGCCGGCCGCACACCACCTGTTGCGGGTGTTGCGCCGCGGCATCGGTGACGAGATCGAGGTCTTCGACGGACAGGGGCGATGCTGGCGTGGGCAGGTGGCCTCCACGAAGCCGGCGACCGTGACGCTGCAGGCCGCCCTGCCCGCCGAGCCGCCGCCCCGTCTGCGACTGGGCCTGGCGCAATGCCTCAGCACGGCCGAGAAGATGGACTGGACCATCGAGAAGGCCGTGGAGCTGGGCGTGAGCCACATCGTGCCGCTGCTGTCGGCCCGCAGCGTGGTGAAGCTGGACGGCGCACGCGCCGAGAAGCGCGTGCAGCACTGGCAGCGGCTGGTGGTGGCGGCAGCCATGCAGTGCGGGCGCAGCTGCCTGCCCGAGATCGCCCCCATCCAGCCTGTGGGCACCTGGCTGGCCAGCCTGCCCGCCCCTCGGGCCCACGAGCGACGCTGGGTACTGAGCCCGCTGGCCGAGTCATCGCTGATGGCGCAGGCCGGCGCACTGGCGGCCCAGACTGGCGCACCGCTTGCGGGGGATCATCAGAACCAGCCAGGTGATGCAACGGCCAGCGAGGCCGACGCCCCCACGGCCTGGCTGCTGTGCGGACCGGAATCAGGGCTGGCCGAGACGGAAGTGGAGCAGGCGCTGACCCAGGGTTGGCAGCCGGCACTGCTGGGCCCGCGGGTGCTGCGCACCGAAACCGCCGGGCTGGTGGGACTGACGGTACTGCAGGCCGCGCTGGGCGATCTGGGCTAGGCCTGACCTGGGTTGGGTCCAGCCTGGGTCAGGTCCCACTTGGGGTCTCTCCCGCTTGGAACATCTCCCGCCTGAGCCCGGCCAGACCGCGGCGAGGCCTGGACTGAGCCCTCATCGCCGACTATGGTTTGCGCACCGAGTAGAAGACCCGGAACGCGGTCTCGTGGTCATAGAAAAAGTCGGCCGCATCCCGAAACACGTCGAGCAGCGTGCTGCGGTCGTCCGCCGACAGCTGCGTCGCATCGGGCAGGTTCTCGATGAGCAGCACGAAGCCGGGACGGTCAGCCTCGTCCGAAGGCTTCAGGTCGGTCAGGCAATCATAGAGTGCGTCCAGATTGCCGCCGTAATGGGCCGGCAGCTTCAGTCCCTCCCCCAGCGCGGCCAGCACGGACGCCTTGTCATGGGCTGCCGCGCAGTCGCACTGCAGCAGGGTCTGGTCGGTCTGCAGCGCGGCACGCACCAGACCATTCTTGTCATAGGCACCCAGCGGCAGAACCGCGTGCCGGGGGATGTTGGACAGTGCACTCATGGGAACTCGATCCTGCGGAAGGTCTGGTAGTGGTCGTCCGTGTAATAGAACTCGGTGGGTCGGCCATCCCGGCCACCGGCAATGATGCGGCGCGCCCCACGTGAGCGGACCTGCGGTGTCCTGACCGTGTATTCGGTGTAGTAGCCCCGGCGCTGGCGCGGCAGCTTGCGCTCGTAGTTGCCAAAGACGGTGCCGTCCTTCTCGTAGGGGTATGGGCCGCCTTCACGGATCAGCGCCAGGGTGCGACGCGCCTCGTCCGGCAGATCCGCCACGGCCACGGTCCCCATACCGTCGCCCCCCTGCCGGGATGCCCTGTCGGAGGACCGATCGGAAGCACGATCGCCCCTGCCAGATGCCCTGTCCGGGTTACGGTCATTTGCCCGCTCGGACGCCCGGTCGCGGGTCCAGTCAGCTACCCCGCCGGATGCCCTGTCGGAAGCGCGCTCCGATGCCCGGTCCTGCGCCGCCCGTTCTGATACCCGTTCTGATGTTCGGCTGGCTGCCCGGTCTACGGCCTGTCCTGCTGCCTGTCCTGCTGCCTGTCCTGCTGCCTGTCCTGCTGCCTGTCCTGCTGCCTGTCCGGACGTCCGCACCTCCGGCTGCGCGGCAGGTTGCGGCTGGCTGTTGCAGGCCTGCAGGACCGACAGCCCCGTGCCCAGCAGCAGGGCAGCCAGCAGCGTCAACAACGCCCGCGCCAGCCCCTGCCGCAGCACCAGCAACGAGAAGGGACGTCGCAACGCGCGCCCACCCGCTGATGCGGCCTGCGAATTGAACAGAGTGCGAATGAACGTGACAAAGGCTTTCATCCTGTCATCCTACGACAGGCCTCGGTCGGCGGGAAGCCCCGAAACACATGACGCTGGCACGGCGCCATCGTCCTGTCATCGTGGAATGGGCGACGGCCTCCTCCGATAGCCGGTATTCTTTCCGGTTCACCCATTGAAAATGGGCACGGATCACCGGGGCCCCATCGACCACCAGGAACGTCACCCCATGCCAGACGCTGCCGCTCACCCCTCTCCCCGCATCCTGCTGTGGCTGGTAGCGGTGGGGTTCTTCATGCAGACGCTGGACGGCACCATCGTCAACACGGCGCTGCCGGCCATGGCTACCAGCCTGGGCGAAAGTCCGCTGCGCCTGCAGGCCGTGGTGGTGGCCTACATGCTGACCATGGCGGCGCTGATCCCGGCCAGCGGCTGGCTGGCTGACCGCTTCGGGTCACAGCGGGTGTTCCTGAGCGCCATCGTGCTGTTCTCGGCCGGCTCGGCGGCCTGCGCACTCTCCAACGACCTGTCGCAGCTGATCGCGGCACGGGTGCTGCAGGGCCTGGGGGCTGCCGTGCTGCTGCCGGTGGGCCGGCTGGTGATCCTGCAGCACTTCCCGCGCGAGGAACTGCTGTCGGCCATGAGCTTCGTGGCCATCCCGGGACTCATCGGCCCGCTGATCGGACCGACGCTGGGCGGCTGGCTGGTGGAGACCGCCTCGTGGCACTGGATCTTCCTCATCAACCTGCCCGTGGGCCTGGTGGGTGCACTGGCCACGATGCGCTACATGCCCAACCTCAAGCGCACCGACGCCGGCCGCTTTGACCTGGCCGGCTACGCCATGCTGGTGCTGGCCATGATCGCCATCTCGCTGGCCCTGGACGGACTGGGCGGTCTGGGCTGGGCCAGCACGCTGGTGGTGCTGCTGATGGTGGCCGGACTGGCAGCGCTGACGGCCTACTGGCTGCACGCCATGCGCCACCCCGCCCCGCTGTTTCCGCCGGCGCTCTTTACCGTGCCCAGCTACCGCGTGGGCATCCTGGGCAACCTGTTCGCACGCATCGGCTCGGGCGCCATGCCCTACCTGCTGCCGCTGCTGCTGCAGCTGGCCATGGGATTCTCGCCGGCCGAGGCCGGCATGATGCTGCTGCCGGTGACGCTGGCCAGCATCGGCGCCAAGCGCGCCGTCTCCGACATCGTGAGCCGCTACGGCTACCGGCGGGTGCTGCTGGTCAACACCGTGCTGCTGGGCGTGCTGATTGCCGCCTTCGCCCTGATGACGCCCGACCAGCCCCTGTGGCTGCGCACCACCCAGCTGGCCTTCTTTGGCGCCGTCAGCTCCACCCAGTTCTCGGCCATGAACACCGTGACGCTGAAGGACCTGGACGCCGCCCACGCTGCCAGCGGCAACAGCCTGTTCTCGATGGTGCAGATGCTGGGCCTGAGCCTGGGCATCACCTGCGCCTCGGCACTGCTGCACGCCTTCAGCGGCTGGCTGGACACAGGTACCGGCGCCAGCGAACTGCCGGCCTTCCGCGCCGCCTTCGTGGCGGTCGGCGTGCTGACGATCGGGTCAGCAGGGATCTTCTGGCAGTTGCGGGCGGACGCGCCCGGGCAGGTCCGGAATCTCGGAGCATGAGAAAGAAAACCGTCAGAAGCCGATGACGCCTGCCCCCCGTGTTCCCGGACGCGTCAGATGTAGCGCTCAAGCCCCTTCAGAAACGCCTTGCGCTTCTCGTCCGTGATCAGGTTGGCCTTGCCACAGTTCACCCAGCGACGGCGACGGGCGCCCACGCCCTTCATCGTGTGGCCCAGCATCGCCTTGGTGATGAAGTTCCCGCAGACGAACTTCAGGTAGAAGGTGGGCGCCGTTGAGGTGCTGATGACCAGCGCCTCGTCAATGTCCAGCCGCCCCTCCAGGAGGCCAACCCGGTTCTCCATGTAGGCAAAGGTCCGCAGCAGCACCTTGTCCAGGAACCCCTTGACGATGGCCGGCATGTCAGCCCACCAGATGGGAAAGATGAAGATCAGGCGCTTGCTGTCCTTGAGCGCCTGCTGGTATTGCAGCACCAGCGGATCCAGCGCCTTGCCCTCGCGGAACAGGGCCAGCTCCTCTTTCGTGTAGACGGGGTTGAAGCCATCGGCATACAGGTCGATGAGCCGGTATTCCTGCCCCTTGGCGTCCAGCAGCGCCTGCACCCGCTCCAGAATGGCATGGTTGAAGCTCTTCTCGTATGGGTGGGCGTAGATGATGGTCGTCTTGCTCATGGTGGTCTCCCTGGGAACCAGGCGGCGTGCGGCCCACTGGCCTGCCCCACCCTGGCACCTTGATGATCCGGAAAGATGCAGGCTCCCGGCAGCACCTGCGCAATCGAGGGATCATTGTGCCCACCACGCCATCAGCACGGATTCATTTTCCTTGCGAACGACGTGCCATCCAGGATGGACCATCACTGGTGACGGCATGTCATCGGCAGTCTGCCGACGCACTCCCCAACCCACGACCCCGGCCCAAGCCGGCCAGGTAGCTCAGCGCCCGCCCAGCAGGATCCCTGTCGGGTCAAACTGCCTGCGCACCTCGGCAAAGGCCTCTCGAAGTGCCGGGGTCCAGCGCGGCGGCAAGGTAGCCGCCAGAGCCTGACGGGCCATCGGTCCCGCCCCTTCCGACACCACCAGCTGCAGCTCGCCAGCGGCTACCTGCCCGCGCCATGACGGCTGCACACCCTGCGAGGCCAGGCGCTCATCCAGAGCTGCGACCAGCCCGGCCAGAGTGGCCGGGTCCTGCGGCGGCAGCAGAATGATGCCGGCCGAAGGGGGGCTCGTCGGGGAAACCCGTTCACCCAGCAGCACCTGCCAGACAGGCTGCACATCCCCTGCCGCCGCGCGGCCATGCGATTGCAGCCCGCCGCCGGCCTGCAGCACCATGCCCGTGGTGCCCTCCTGCCGTCGGGGTTCGAGCAGCGCCGTCAGACGCCGGTGGGCAGCCTGGACATCGGCACCCACCTCGCCCGAAAAACGCACCAGCCAGGCGGCCGGCCCGGCCTCTCCCTGCTGCGTTCCATCCGGGCGCCCCGACATGTCTGGACCGATACCGGCCAAGCGGCACAGTGCCTGATCATCCGGATGGCGCGAGCCGGCGAGGCGACGCAGATCCGCCGCGTCCAGCAACAACGCGGCCGAGGGCTGCAAGGCCAGCACGGCCGGCGCATGGGTGAGCGCAGCCGCCGCCGACGGTTGCAGGAACAGCGCCCAGCGCGAGACCGCCGGCCGGCGCAACAGGCGCAGATGCAGCCGCGCCGACCAGGCCAGCGTACCGGCCGAGCCGGCCAGAAGATGCGCCAGATTCACGGAGCCATCAGGTGTGTAGGGACGCTGCGGACGAGGATGGAAAGCATCCAGCAGATAGCCGTCCGGCACACGCTGGCCCGGCGGCCAGTGGCGGGCCATGTCGGCCTGCACGCCGGCCGCAATGCCGAACAGGGAGGAGACCAGCTGCCCTGCCCGGCCACTGTTCAGGCTGACGGAAGAGCGCTCACCAAACGGGCCAAACAGCTGTCGGGTGCCATCGTCCAGAATGGCATCGATGCCCAGCAGCCGGTCAGCCAACGTCCCCCAAGCCGGAGCCGCGGCGGCGGCATCCAGCCCCACCAAGCCCCCCAGGGTGGCCCCGGATTCCGGATGTGTCTCGATGGGCAGCCACCAGCCATGCGGCTGCAGCAGGCGGTTCAGATCGGCCAGCCGCACACCGGGCTGGACCTCAATCATGCCGCGCGTGCCGTCAAAGCGGGCAGCGCGGGTGAGATGGGAGGAGGCATCGATCTGCAGGCTGGGCAGACCGCCACGCGACGAATCCGCATGCCCCGCAAGCCCCACAGGAACGCCCCCGGTGAAGCCCCCGAACCTGACCGGCACGGCCAGCTCTCGCGCCAGCTCCAGCGCCGTGGCTACATCGGTTTCATCCTGCGGCTGCAGGCGGGCATGGCCGCTCGCCAGAATCAGCTCGCCCCGAGCCAGCCGGCGCAGACGCTGCACCAGCCGGGCCAGGCGCTCTGCAGCATCAGAGGTCGACGGACTTGCGGCCGCCATCGGCCTGAGATGCCATGGCCTGCGACGTGGCGTTGTTGCTCGCCGCCACCGACACCGAGACGAACTCGTCACGGCGACGCAGCACCTTGTTGCCATAGCCGCCGTCATGCGACATGCGGGCGGCCCCCACGTAGGCCTTCAGGGCCTGGCGCTCGCTGCCGCCGTAGCGCTTCAGGTAGTCGGACAGGATGCTGCTGCCCACCTGGATGTTGACCTTGGGCTCCCAGACCGTGTCGGTGCTGCCGTAGGGCTTGAAGCGCTTCTTGTGCATGCGGGTATGCACCTGCATGAGCCCCTGGGCGCCCACCCGGCTTTGCGCCCGGGGATTGAAGCTGGACTCGGTGGCCATGACGGCCATGATGAGATAGGGGTCGACATTGTAGGTCTTGCCCGACTGGCGGGCATAGCCCATGTACTGCTCGACGGAACTTGCGTTCACGCGGTACTTGCGGGCAATGTGCTGCACCACGCCACGCTCGGCGCGCGTGAGGCGAACCGACGGGCTCTCGCGCGAGGTATCGGCATCCGTGCCGGTGGCCGCGATCTTGCGCAGGCCACTGCGGGTGGTCGGACGCATCAGCCGCTTGCTGCGCTGCGCGCGCACGGCATTCCGGGAAGAGGAACGGCGCTCGTCCGCACCAACAGCAACACGTCCCGCAGACGCACGACTAGCGGGTTTCTGCGCCGCCTTCACGGCGTTGCGCGTGCCCTGGGCCGTGCGATGAATGCGGCCAGAGTCTTCCGACGCCGACACCTTGACGGCCCCGCCCTCACCCGCCGCACCCGACGGCTGGGCTTCGCGGATCTCGACCGGTGCCCGTGCCTCGGCCGCCGCCGACACCACCTCACGGCTGCCCCCGCTGGACTCGCTGCGCTCGGCCGGGCGCGTGCGCTCGACCACCGGAGCGGGCTCATCGGCCTCGGCCAGCGAAGGCACCGCGCCGAACATCAGGGCCGAACCTGCCAGCATGGCCATCCACAGACGCCCGGCCACGGAACGACCCGACCCGTGACGTGCGGACGAAGAAGGGTTCGTCCGTGCGGAGGCGGCAAGGGGAACGGCAGGCGATGCTGGCATGGTGAAGGCTCCTGGTTCAGTGGGCACTGCATGGACAACAGGATGGGTGCGCGGACAGCAGGGGCTGCAGGCCCGGCGCTGCCGTTCAGGCAGAACGCCCCCGACGGGACGCCCTGCCGGCAAGGGGCAGCGCGGGACAAGAACCCAAGAAAATACCCGCGAAAGGCAGGGGAATACCGCCCGGCGGCAAACCCTGACTTGTAAAAAACAACATTTTGGCAACAATTACTGCGCATTTTAACAGCCTTTTCGCTGCCAACACGCATCAGACGTGCAATTTGACCTTGCGCAAAGTCTGTCGACACTCCCCATTCCTGACGCCTCACCCCCCTTGCCATCGTCGTCAGGGCCTTCCGCAGCCACCCATCGACACAGCGTGACACAATGCAGGCAACGACAAAGGATCGAACCATGCCCCTACGCTATGCCGACCTGCGGGAGTTCCTGCAGTACCTGGAAGGCCGCGACCAGTTGCGCCGCATCGACGTGTCGGTCTCGCCCATCCTGGAAATGACCGAGATATCCGATCGGGTGCTGCGCCAGGGCGGCCCGGCACTACTGTTCCGCAACCCCGAGGCCGACGGCCGACGCTGGCGCTTCCCGGTGCTCACCAACCTCTTCGGCACCCCGGAGCGGGTGGCCCTGGGCATGGGCGAGGATTCCGTGGCCGCCCTGCGCGAAGTGGGCCGGCTTCTGGCCTACCTGAAGGAGCCCGAGCCGCCGCGCGGCCTGAAGGACGCCTGGGAGAAGTTCCCCGTCCTGCGTCAGGTCATGAACATGGCGCCCAAAATGAGCGCCAGCGGCCCCTGCCGCGAGGTCGAGATTCCCGCCGACAGCGTGGACCTGGACGCCCTGCCCATCCAGCACTGCTGGCCGGGCGACGCTGCCCCGCTGATCACCTGGGGCCTGGTGGTGACGCGCGGCCCCGGCAAGCCGCGCCAGAACCTGGGCATCTACCGCCAGCAGGTCATCGGCCGCAACAAGACCATCATGCGCTGGCTGGCCCATCGGGGTGGTGCGCTGGACTTCCAGGAGCACCGCCGGCAGTTCCCCGGCACCCCCTTCCCCGTGGCCACCGTGCTGGGCGCCGACCCGGCCACCATCCTGGGCGCCGTCACCCCGGTGCCCGACTCGCTGTCCGAATATCAGTTTGCCGGCCTGCTGCGCGGCGCCCGCACCGAACTGGTCCGCGTGCCCGACACCGAACTGAACGTGCCCGCCACCGCCGAGATCGTGCTGGAAGGCCACCTCTATCCCGACCCCGACGGCGAGAAGACCCTGGCCCACGCCCGCCGTCTGGGCTGGCAGGGGCCGCTGCCACCCGCCGCGCTCACCGGCTATGAAATGGCCCTGGAAGGCCCCTACGGCGACCACACCGGCTACTACAACGAGAAGGACTGGTTCCCCGTCTTCACCATCGACCGCATCACCCACCGCCGGAACGCCATCTACCACTCCACCTACACCGGCAAGCCGCCAGACGAGCCGGCCGTGCTGGGCGTGGCCCTCAACGAAGTGTTCGTGCCCCTGCTCACCCGGCAGTTCCCCGAGATCGTCGACTTCTACCTGCCGCCCGAGGGCTGCTCGTACCGGCTGGCGGTCGTGTCCATGAAGAAGGCCTACGCCGGCCACGCCAAGCGCGTCATGTTCGGCATCTGGAGCTTCCTGCGCCAGTTCATGTACACCAAGTTCATCATCGTGGTGGACGACGACGTGGACATCCGCAACTGGCAGGAAGTCATCTGGGCCATGACCACCCGCGTCGACCCGGCCCGCGACCTGACCCTCGTCGAGAACACGCCCATCGACTACCTGGACTTCGCCTCACCCGTCAGCGGCCTGGGCTCGAAGATGGGCATCGACGCCACCAACAAGTGGCCCGGCGAGACCACCCGCGAATGGGGCACCCCCATCACCATGCCGTCCAGCGTGAAGAAACGGGTGGATGCCATCTGGCGGGAGCTGGGGATCGGGTGAAGGACAACCTGGCGCCCTTTCCGGGGCGCCTACCCTTTCCGGGGCGCCTGCCCGTCCCTGCATTGGGGGGCACATCCTGCCCCAGATGGAACTAGCCCCTCTGCACGTCCTGGCCGAACTTGACCAGCTCCTGGATCGTGTGGGAGTTGTAGTTATATATCCACTCGTGGTCAAAATGCGTCTTCAGCCGATTGTGCATGAAGGCATCTCCTATGACCAATGAGTTGAACTTGTTCCCCGAGTCCCGCTGCCGCTTGATGTCCTGCAACAGCGTATCCGGCAGATCCCCCATGACGAAGTCGGAGATCATCAGAACATCCGCCTTCTCATAGCCTCCGTCCTGAATCATCTTCAAGGCATGGCGCAAGGCCGGAGCTGCGTCCGTACCCCCATGAAATGACTTCTTCAAAAAGGATACAAGATCGGTAACACTTCTGGACTCAGAGAGGTCAAGCAGCTCAATGCCCGTGGAAAAATTGATGACAAAGCATTTCCTGCCTTGAGCAATCGCCTTGTTCCCTGCATACAGAACCATGGCCTTTGCAATATTCTCGGGCGTGCCATTCATGGAGCCGCTGGTATCGACGCACAGGATCATCGGCCCCAGCCTCTCTTCGTCTTCGGACTCGGCCTCCACCTCGATATCAGCCTTCTCGCCCTGATACACAACCCCCAGAAGATCAAAGCACACCAGCTTCGATTCAAGGAACTTCAGGTCAAACAGCACTGAAGTTTCCGGATCAGCCATGAGTGCCAGCTCTGACGGAAGCGCATACTCCAGATCCTTGCCCAAGCGCAGACCAACAATCTCTTCCCGGGAATTGACATCGACGACAGGCACATCAATGGACACAGTCTTCACGACCCGTTCCAGTCTCGTCGACTTCTCGACCTGGCGCATCCTGCCCAACAACTCAGCAATCTGCCTTGCCGCGGGGTCTTTGGCAAAGTACGAAGCCCACCGTTCCAGCTCCGCAATATCCTGATCACTCAGACGACCTTGGCTGGCATCAAACCAAAGACCGAAATCAAAGCCGAACTCGGAAAGCTGCTGGCTCAGGCGTTGAATGACATCCAGCCACTTCGCCATCACCTTCAGAAACTCACGGCGAAGACGTTCGATCTCTGCCAGTTGCCAGCGAGCCTGCTCCCTATCCAGGGCCTTCTGCCACTCGTTCAACAGAAGGCGCAAGGTCACATCACGATCCTCTCCCTTCGCCCGCGCGAACCGCTGACGCCAGAACTTTTCGTCAAAGGGAACAGCAGAAAATCGGCAGAAATCCTTGTACAGATCGATCGCTGCGACATGAGACAGCCCCGATCCATCACGAAAGGCGTTCTCACACGTCTGCCAGGAATCACGGTACGTCAGATAGGGGTCTTTCTCCCGGACCTTTAAACCGGCTTTCAGCGCATACTCACCCGCCCGCTCCTCAACCCAACCATGGAGACCATCACCCTCCAACGCCACCCCATGCTCAGCACGAAGCACATCGAGGACTGCCCGTTTTTCCTGGCCAACATTCACTGACACAGATTCTCCAGACGTTCGCAATCAACAATCCTGACCTTCAGCTGCTTAATCTGATCCAAAACCCCTTCAATGGCCGTATCCACATCAGCACCCACCACGAAGGGACTCTTCAACCGATCCTTATAGGACTCTCCTTTTGCCTCAACAACCTTCAAAGCCTTCTGGAGCTCGACGCGAACATCCTTGACAGATGCAGAAAGAGAATCAACAAGCCTCCGGTTGATATTTTGTTTTCTTTCCCCTTTAGCAAACAACGGCTTCAAACTTACAATAGCGTCTTTATAGCCATAGCGATTATATCTGTATCTACAACTACCCTGGCCATCAAAAGTCGCGTAAATATCGGGCCAGACATTCCCGTTCTTGTCAATAGGACGAAATTGATCATTCGCCTTGAATTTGGAAACAGGAGCAAGCAGGACGAAACATTTGGGTTCGTATCCGTGGTATTCGCCTTCAAAGACGACTTTTTGCCTATAAAACTTTGCGCCATCTTTAAGCGTGACAATGTCATAAACATCTTCGCTATAGTACAACTCCTCATTAATTTCTATATCCAGCATCTCTTTTCTTTCATCCAACTCAGCCAGATCAAATCCGCTATCAAACCCGCACTCTCGAATCGCCTCCATCACGATCTCAGCGACCTTCTCCCTGTTTTCCGGGGTCGTCCACAGGCAGTGCTTGAGAAGCACGGCATCGCTGTGATTGGTCTCGTTGCGGCCATTGCAGAACGCCGACGCCTTCATGAGCATTGCAGCACGCTGCCAACGCCTGTCAGACACATAGGCATTCAATTCGTCGAAATTGTCGGCCAGCTCCTGGCGAATATAGTCGACGATCTGCATCGTATCCTTGCTGATCTGGACATCCAGAATCTGATCTCGCCACTGCGCAAGCTCTTGCTCGTCGATGAGAAGGTTGGCATCAATTTCTGGCGCATCCGAACTCGGTCTGCTTTGCAAGAGACTCTCGAAGTTCTTGCTCTCCTGAATGGGAGGAACATGCAGCCTGATGATGAAGCGATCGTACAGCGCGTCCAGCCCCTGATTCTCGGGCGGCACCTCGTTGGACGCCACGATCAGCGATTTCAGCGGCACCTTGACCCGTTCGCTTCCATTCTTGAAGAGATGCTCATTAATGATGGTGAGCAGATTGTTCAGAATGGCAGGGCTTGACTTCCAGATCTCGTCCAGAAAAGCAAACTCGGCAGTCGGCAGATAGCCGTCCGTTTTACGGACATACCGATCCTCCTTCAGCTCCTTGATGGACACAGGACCAAACACCTCTTCCGGGGTGCTGAAGCGGTTCATCAGGCACTCGAAGTAACTTTTCGACTTGAACGCTGCCGCCAACCTCCTTGAGATCAGACTCTTCGCCGTTCCCGGTGGGCCGTACAGAAAGGTATTGTGTCCCGCAATGGCTCCCAGCAGGGCAACAGCAATGATCTGCTCTCGCTCATGCATGCCGGCGCTCAGCTGCTTCAGCAGATCATGGATGCGATCCTGCATGGCCCTATTCTGCGCGTTGACGGCCGCACCCAGCTCATCAAAGGACTTCATGGATTGCGAAGACGCCTTATTTTTGTTCATGACAATGATTTTTATGAGATCGGTTTCAATGCAGAGAGACGACTTTCGGAGGTTCCGCCGTCTTTCTTCTATCTGACATTCAAATCGGCCACACAGACCTTTTCAGCCTTACAGCACCGAGCAATTCCAGTCCAGCATGCATCAGAGAATACGAACAGCACCTGCGCCTATCAGAACATGATTCATTTTTCTGACGTAGCCATGGCATATTCTCCTCGTCGTTCAGGAATGCCCACACCAAATTTCGCATACATGACTGCAAACTTCGCCGACAAACCGTAGCCTCCTTCATCGCTCAGCTTCCAGTGCTCCCTTTCCACACGGAAGCAGAACGCATACTCAAGCAGCGACCTCAGCTGCCTCTTGGCGGCCCTATCCAAAACCCATACACGCACCATGGATATATCACGTTCTGAAACCTAACCAGATAAACTGATACAAACCCCCACCCAATACAAAATAGAGACAGTCCCGTTGCCGCCCGGTACCGCGGCTCCCCGCCCTGCCGGCCGTGTCAGGCGGGCCGCCGTGCGCCGTGCCAGCGCCTTTCATTCCAGGAGAGTCGCCATGCGCCTGCGCGCCCCCCATTCGTCATTCCCCGCGGGTGATGCCCGTCGGGTCGCCCCCCTTGATCCGTTGGCCGCTTCCGCCGGCGCATCACGCACCGCCATCCCTCGTGCCGCCCTGGGTCTGTTCATTGCCCTGTCGCTGGCCGCGTGCACCGTCGTCCCCGGGCCGCTCAGCAAGGCGCAGACCGACCGGCTGACCTCGCCCGACCTCGCCGTCAGAAGCTCGCAGCTCACCCAGGCGGCCGCCGCACGCTACGATGCACAGAAGGATGTCTTTCATCCGGTGGTGGCCCGTCACGGCATGGTGGCCAGTGAACAGGCGCTGGCCAGCCAGGTGGGGGTCGACATCCTGAAGGCCGGGGGCAATGCCATTGACGCCGCCGTGGCGGTGGGCTTCGCGCTGGCGGTGGTGCTGCCCAACGCCGGCAACATCGGCGGCGGCGGCTTCATGATGGTGCATGACGCCCGCTCCGGCCAGTACGTGGCGCTGGACTTCCGCGAGACCGCGCCTGCCTCGGCTACCCGCACCACCTTCCAGGACGCCAAGGGCAACGTCATCGACGGCAAGTCGCTCTACACCCATGCCGCCGTGGGCGTGCCCGGCACCGTGGCCGGCCTGACTCATGCCCAGAAGAAGTGGGGCAGGCTCTCGCTGGCCAAGGTCATGGCCCCCGCCATCGAGCTGGCCGAGAAGGGCTACCCCGTCAGCCCGACGCTGGCCCGCGCGCTGAAGACCGAGGCCGACACGATGGGCCGATGGCCCGCCACCCGCGCCATTTTCTGGAGGAACGGCGCGCCGCTCAAGGCCGGCGACCGCCTGGTGCAGAAGGATCTGGCCAGCTCGCTGAAGCTCATCGCGCTGCAGGGGGCCGATGCCTTCTACCGCGGCCCCATCGGGAAAAAGATCGTGGCCGACAGCCAGGCGAACAGAGGGCTGATCACGGCTGCCGACCTGCAGGGCTACAAGCCGGTGGAGCGCAAGCCCGTGCGCGGCACCTACCGCCAGTATGAAGTCGTCACCATGCCGCCCCCGTCCTCGGGCGGCATCCACCTGGTGCAGATCCTCAACATCATGGAAGGCTGGCCGATCGGCAACTGGGGCCAGAACAGCGCCCAGACCGTCCACCACATGGCCGAGGCCATGAAGCTGGCCTATGCCGACCGCGCCGAATATCTGGGCGATCCGGACTACGTGAAGATCCCGCAGACCGGCCTCGTCTCGCGCGAGTACGCCGCCCTGCTGCGCAGCCAGATCGATCCGGCCGTTGCCAGGCCTGCCAAGGACATCAAGCCCGGCCGGCCCCAGCCCTATGAAAGCGACCAGACCACCCACTACTCGGTGATGGACGCCAAGGGCAATGCCGTGGCCGTCACCTACACGCTCAACACCAACTTCGGCACCGGCATCGTCGCCCCGGGCACCGGCATCCTGCTCAACAACGAGATGGACGACTTCTCCGTCAAGCCCGGTGTGCCCAACGCCTACGGCCTGGTGGGCGGCGAGGCCAACGCCGTCGGCCCGCGCAAGCGTCCGCTGTCGTCCATGACGCCCACCTTCGTGCTGAAGGACGGCAAGCCCTGGCTGGTGACCGGCAGCCCCGGTGGCGCCCGCATCATCACCACCGTGCTGCAGACCGTCAGCAACGCCATCGACCACGGCATGAACCCCGCCGAGGCAGCATCCGCTCCCCGCTTCCACCACCAGTGGACACCGGACGAGCTGCGGGTGGAACGCGGCTTCCCCGTCGACACCACCGAGCTGCTGCGCCAGCGCGGCCAGAAAGTCGTCGAGAAGGCCGCCATGGGCCGCACGCAGACCATCCAGGCGCAGGGTGGCGAGCTGTGGGGCTACTCCGATCCGCGCAATCCGGACGGGCTGACCCTGGGATACTGAAAGGGTCGGCATTGAAGGCACCGCCCCCGGGCGGTGTTACCCTACCGGGTTTACCTGTCAGCGCCCCGGCCCATGCGCAAGCCTCGCCCTACCGTCCTCACCCGTGAATTCCTGCAGAGCGGAGACTACCTGCGCTCCTTTGTCGACACCCCGCACCAGAAATGGTGGAGCCGGGAGCAGATCAGCGAATCACTGGAAAAGACGCTGGCCGAGCGCCCCGACCCCGACGCACCCGTCTGGGTCTTCGCCTACGGTTCGCTCATCTGGAACCCGCTCATCCGCGTGGCCGAACAGCAGCTGGCCACGCTGCGCGGCTGGCGCCGCAGCTTCTGCATGCGCCTGCTGGCCGGGCGCGGCACCCCCGAACACCCGGGCCGCATGCTGGCCCTGGCCCGCGCCCCCAGCACGGCCCACCCCACCACCGGCATCGCCTTCCGCATCCGCGAAGAAGAACTGCGCGACGAGCTGATGCTGGTCTGGATGCGCGAGATGATCGGCGGCACCTACGAGCCGCTGTGGCAGGAGGCCCGCCTGGCCGACGGCCGCCTCGTGCAGACCATCGTCTTCGTGATGGAACCCTGCACGCCCGCCTACGAGCACGACACCTCGGTCAACACCGTCGCCCCCCTCATCGCCACCGCCAGCGGCCATTTGGGCCACAATATCGACTACCTGCTGGAACTGGACCAGGCCCTGGCCGCCCACCACATCCACGACACCTACATCCAGGAACTGATCGCGGCCGTGCGGGCTTATGGGGCGGATATCTGAGCGCAGTCCTCTGGGAGCTCCTCACACGGCACCTGCGCTGACAGCCTGACGCCGTCGACGCTTCCAGAGCCCCCGGCATCGCCTCGTCTGGCGCCCACTAATCCGCCAGGAACCCCTCAAGCCGGGCATCGATCCCGGCCAGCGCACGCTGCACGGCAGCCTCCGGCCCTGCGGCCTGCGCCGTGCCTTCGGCGCGGACGACGTCCACGCTGGCAAATCCCAGAAAACCGCCAAGCAGGGCTTGCAGATAGGAAACGCTGAACTCCAGCTGCGCCATCGGACCGGTGCTGTACACACTGCCGCTGGCCTGCAGGAGCAGCGCCTTGTGGGTCCCCATCAGCCCCTTCGGGGTACCGCTTTCGTCATATTGAAAGGTCTGACCCGGCATGACGATGTTGTCCAGCCAGTCCTTCAGGCGGGCGGGAATGCCGAAGTTGTACATCGGATAGGCAATGACCAGGCGCGGTGCAGATTTCACTTTCGCAATCACCTCACCGGAACGCGCCAGCAACGCACGCTGCCCGGAATCGGGTTGCTGCCGTTGAAACACGGCATGGACGATCGCATCCAGCATGTCCTTGTCCAGCGGCTGAATATCGGCTTCCGCCAGATTGACGATTTCCGTGCTTCCCGCGGGCAGCCTGGCCACGAGATGCTGCACCATGCGGTTGGTAGCGGCCTCGGCAGCGTGTGGGTCAGGATGGGCGTTGATGATCAAGGTTTTCATGGTGTTCTCCTGTCAGACATGGAAGGATCAGGCGTACAAATCCTTCACCCTGCCTGCGCTTGCCCCAGCTTGCGCCGGCCAACCAGATACATCATGCCACCAAAGAAAGCGCCTCCCACCAGCCAGGTCACGATGAAGACGGCATTCATCTTGATCGGCATGCCCGCGGCCCAGGGCAGGACTCCCTGCATCAGCACGATCATCGTCACGCCCCAGCCTGCACCGCTCAGGATCGACTGCTTCTTCAAGGTGCGCAGACGTCTGGAATGCTCGTCCGCCGACAAGGGCGGCTGGCGCAATGCCTTGTTTCCGCGGATGCCCCACCATGCAAACAGGCCCTGCCCCATCAGCAGGACAAACAGCGCCATCGTTCCAAACGAGACCGTCACGCGCTGATGCGAATAGGCGTCCCAGATCAGGCTGAGCTGCGCCAGCAGGGAAGTCATGGAGAAAGTGTACGCAGCGGTGCCCGACAGGACGCGATCCACCTCATGCCACTGCGCCTCGTCCAGCGGTCCCTCCAGACCGATCAGGCGACGCTTCATGCGCTGGACCCTTTCTTCTTTCTTCATGCATCCCTCCAGAGAAAAGCCATCGAATACCGCTTCATGGTAGCGGTCGACGCTGTCCTGCCGGAGAAATTGCCCTTTCATGACCATGGGGCGTCGCACGTCATGAAATGCCGGATGCTGCTGCTTATCGCCGGATGCCGCTGCATGGGCATCCGGAAAGGCATGCCTGACGGACGGAGCTCACCCGTGCCGATACACCCAACGCAGCAGCTCGTCCTGCGCATGCAGCGCGCGCTCGGCCGGGTACTTGCCGTTGATCATCAGCGACAGCGCGTAGCGCCTGCCCGAGGCCGCCGTCACGTAGCCGGCGATGGCCCGCACGTCCTGCAGCGTGCCGGTCTTGATCTGCGCCTGGCCCGCCACCGGATCCATCCGCAACCGTGTCCTCATGGTGCCATCGATGCCCACCACCGGCAGCGAGTCCTCGAACCAGGGCGCCGTGGGACTGCCAGCCGCACGGGCCAGCAGTGCCACCATGTCACCGGCCGAGATGCGCGCCTGCCGTGACAGGCCGGAGCCGTTTTCCATCACCAGCGACGGCAGCGCCAGCCCCTGGCCGCGATACCACTGGTGCAGCCACTGGCCGGCACGATCCGGGGGCAGCGCGCCCTGCCCGCTGGCCGCCGCCATTTCCAGCAGCAGCATCCGCGTCATCACGTTGTTGCTGAACTTGTTGATGTGATGCACCACCTCACCCAGGTCCAGCGTGGACTGCCAGGCATAGAGCGGACGGCCGCGCGCCGCCGCCCCCGGCTGGATGCGCGTACGCCCCGTGAACTGACCACCCATGTCCTTCCAGGCCGCCTTGAAGATGCCGTGCAGGAACTGCTGGTGATCCAGCATGGCCGCATAGAACTGCTGCGACCCGCAGGCCCGCACTTGGGTGCCGTTCACCGACACCACCGGGCGTCCGGCAGCCGTCGCACCATCCTGCACGCCCAGCCGCGTGCCCCCGCTCCGGCAGCGCCCCTTCAGCACCTTCACGTCATAGCGCAGCTGCACGTCGGCCAGTGGCGGCTCCAGCGCCAGCTGGCGCTTCTTCGGATCGATGACCAGCTTGCTGGCCTTGAAATTGGTCAGGGCCGCCCACGGCCGCACGTTGTAGGCCTGCGAGGCATCGCCGTCGAAGGCCTCCCCATCGGTCGGCCCCACCGCAAAGCGCGCATCATCCACCACCAGATCGCCGCGGATCGTCGTCAGCCCCTGCGCCCGCAGGTCCGCCATCAGCGCATGCAGATCCTCGATCACCAGATGCGGGTCGCCGCCCCCCTGCAGGATCAGGTCGCCCTGCAGCACCCCGTCCCGAATCGGGCCCGTGGTCAGGAAGCGCGTCGTCCAGCGATAACCCGGTCCCAGCATCGACAGCGCCGCATGGGTCGTCACCAGCTTCATCGTGGAAGCCGGATTGAACGGCCGCTCGGCCTGGTGCATCACGCGCAGCATCGGCTCATCCGATACCCGTTCTGCCAACGTTCCATCGACTTCCTGGCGGTTCGGCCACGAGCGCCCCTCGTTCAATACACGGCCATCCCGAACGCCGACGCCCGCGTGCTGCCATCCCGCGCCTCCCTCGGTCGTCCGCTGCTCGATGGGGGCTGCCGGCGTCCATGAAGCCCCTGCTGGCGGAACCGGAGACGCCCCTGCCCCCTTCAGCGGCACAATGGCCATGCCGAAGTCCGCCTCGGCAATGCCCGCACGAAGCAGCTGCTGCACGGCCAGTGCCGTCATCGCCTCCCCGGAAATGGGCGCGCGCCCACCGGTATCGGTACGGGGCCAATCCAGCAGCGCCACCTGCGTCGCGCCCGCCAGGCCTGCAGCCGACACCGTCCCTGTCGCAGAACGTGTGGCCGCAGCGACCTGAATGCCTTCGCGGGGTGCAGACACGCCTTTCAGGGCCGTCAATGGAATGGCACCGCCCGTGAGCCGTTGCGCCCCCTGTCCGGCCACCACCTTTCCGGCAGCGGCCTGAGCCCCTGCATCTGCACGCCCCGAGGGCTTCGAGGCCGACAGGGCGATGCCGCCCGACGCACGAGACGCCCCCGACGTCGAGGAAGCCGTCGTCGCGGCCAGCGCCCCCGTGGCCAGCAGCAGGCCGGCCGCCAGCACGCCACCCTTCAGGCGCGGCGCCCTGCCACCCTGTCCCAGATGCTCCTTGCCGCCGCTGTCCGGCCCCCGCCCGTCACCCATCACCGTCCCGTCCCTGCCACAGGAATGTGCAAAGTGGGCATGGTGCGCCGTGCAGGCTGGGTGATGCGCCATGGCGGGACGAACGAGCGGCCCGCCCCGACGAAACGGCCGCCGCCGGCCAGCAACGCAACATTCCGACCGGGTGTTCGCCTCATCCGGATGACACGCCCCCACCCATGGCGCTTTCCGCCGTCCATCGGCTTGCATCGGCCGTGTCGCCTTGTCTATCATTGCGCGTTAGCACTCTCCTGCCACGAGTGCCAGGATCGGCAAAAAAATTTTGCTTTCGGCTCTTGTCTTCTGGCTGGCCGTCCCCAGCTTCGATGACATCCCGTCCCGACCGGTGCCTCCTGGCCCGGGAAAGCGGCCCGATCCACCCGGCAGCCGCCCATGGCCAGGACCGCACCCCTTCGGGACAAACCATCCATCCCTTTTCATCCTTGTTCAGGAGTTAACTGAATGAAACTGCGCCCCCTGCACGACCGCGTCATCATCAAGCGCCTCGACAACGAGCGCAAGACCGCTTCCGGCATCGTGCTGCCGGAAAACGCCGCCGAGAAGCCCGACCAGGGTGAAGTGCTGGCCGTCGGCGACGGCAAGATCGGTGATGACGGCAAGGTCCGTCCGCTGGCCGTCAAGGTCGGCGACAAGGTGCTCTTCGGCAAATACTCCGGCCAGACCGTCAAGGTCGACGGCGAGGAGCTGCTGGTGATGCGCGAAGAAGACATCATGGCCGTGGTCCAGTAAGACTGACCGCCGTCCGACAGAATCCAAAGAACTCAGGAGTTTCCACACATGGCAGCAAAACAAGTCAATTTCGGCGACGAAGCCCGTGCCAAGCTGGTCGAAGGCGTCAACATCCTGGCCAACGCCGTCAAGGTCACCCTCGGTCCCAAGGGCCGCAACGTGGTGCTGGAGCGTTCCTTCGGCGCCCCCACTGTCACCAAGGACGGTGTCTCGGTGGCCAAGGAAGTCGAGCTGAAGGACAAGCAGGCCAACATGGGCGCCCAGCTGGTCAAGGAAGTGGCTTCGCGCACCAGCGACAACGCCGGTGACGGCACCACCACCGCCACCGTGCTGGCCCAGGCCATCGTCCGTGAGGGCATGAAGTACGTGGCCGCCGGCATGAACCCGATGGACCTGAAGCGTGGCATCGACAAGGCCGTCGCCGCCCTGATCGAGCAGCTGAAGAAGCAGTCCAAGCCCACCACCACCAGCAAGGAAATCGCTCAGGTCGGCACCATCTCGGCCAACAGCGACGAAGAGATCGGCCAGATCATCGCCGACGCCATGGAGAAGGTTGGCAAGGAAGGCGTCATCACCGTCGAGGACGGCAAGTCGCTGAGCAACGAGCTGGACGTGGTCGAAGGCATGCAGTTCGACCGTGGCTACCTGTCGCCCTACTTCATCAACAACCCGGATCGCCAGGTTGCCGTGCTGGAAAGCCCGTTCATCCTGCTGTGCGACAAGAAGATCAGCAACATCCGTGATCTGCTGCCGGTGCTGGAGCAGGTTGCCAAGGCCAGCCGTCCGCTGCTGATCGTGGCTGAAGACATCGAGGGCGAGGCCCTGGCCACCCTGGTCGTCAACAACATCCGCGGCATCCTGAAGACCGTCGCCGTCAAGGCTCCGGGCTTCGGTGACCGTCGCAAGGCCATGCTGGAAGACATGGCCATCCTGACCGGCGGCGTCGTCATCTCGGAAGAGACCGGCATGTCGCTGGAAAAAGCCACCATCGAAGAGCTGGGCAGCGCTGCCCGCGTCGAAGTGGCCAAGGAAAACACCACCATCATCGACGGCTCCGGCGATGCCAAGGCCATCGAGAACCGCGTCAAGGCCATCCGTGCCCAGATCGAGGAAGCCACCAGCGACTACGACCGCGAGAAGCTGCAGGAGCGTGTCGCCAAGCTGGCCGGTGGTGTGGCCGTGATCCGCGTCGGTGCTGCCACCGAAGTGGAAATGAAAGAGAAGAAAGCCCGCGTGGAAGACGCGCTGCACGCCACCCGTGCTGCCGTCGAGGAAGGCGTGGTGCCCGGCGGTGGCGTTGCCCTGCTGCGTGCCAAGGCTGCCGCCAAGATCGAGGGCAGCAACCCCGACCAGGAAGCCGGCATCAAGATCGTTCTGCGCGCCGTCGAAGAGCCGCTGCGCCAGATCGTCACCAACGCCGGTGAAGAAGCCAGCGTCATCGTGGCCAAAGTGGCCGAGGGCAAGGGCAACTTCGGCTACAACGCCGCCAACGGCGAGTACGGCGACCTGGTGGAAATGGGTGTGGTCGACCCCACCAAGGTGACCCGCACCGCGCTGCAGAACGCCGCCTCCATCGCTGGCCTGCTGCTGACCACCGACGCCCTGATCTCCGAGGCTCCGGAAGACAAGCCGGCCTCCCCGATGGGTGGCATGGGCGGTATGGGTGGCATGGGCGGCATGGGCATGGACATGTAAGTCCCGCCCGGCCCGGAAACGGGCCCGTCAGGCACCCAGGCAGCAGAAACCTCTCTGCTGCCCCGGCATCCCCGGGCCCGCTTCCTGCCACTGGCAACACAAAGGCCGTGTACCTGGCCGCCTTTGGGCGGTTCGGTACACGGCCTTTTTATCAGGCGTCCGAAGCTCAGTCACCCACCTTCAGCACGCCACCGCGGCCCAGGCCGCCCTTGACCTGTTGCGCCTTGTAGTTGCGCAGCGAGATGACCATGTTGTTGTAGGCGTCCATGAAGGCAGCCACCGTGGCCTTGCCTTCCGGCGTGCGCGAGAAACCGGCCAGGCCGCCAGCTGCGCCACCGCCCAGCATGCCCAGGGCTGCCCCATAGTTGGTGGCCGAGGCATTGCCTTCCGAAGCACTGATCTGCACACCCGAACGAATGTCGTACAACGACAGCGTGACCACCGAGACCTTCGACTCCAGCGAGCCGGCGAGGGCGCCCAGGCCGGAACCCAGGAAGCCCGCCAAGCCACCGGCCACCTTGCCCGTGGAATCGTTGTCGATGATGATGGCCGGCTCCATCAGGTAATCGGCCGCCACGCGCTGGCCCTTGTGCTGCTTGGAACCGGCACGGAATTCACCCGAGTTGCGCTGCTTGTCAGTGATCGCCGCCAGGCGCGCCTCGGTGCGGCTGTTGCCGATGGAGGTGATCACGAAGCAGTTGGACTGCTGCACGGCCAGCCGCAGCAGCGGCTCGATGGTCGTGACCTTGGTGGCAGAGCCGAAGGCATCGTACCAGTCCTTGTCACGGCCGTCGTCCATGGCGATGGTGCCCAGCGGCGCATCGCAACGCTCCAGCGACGAGTTGGCATTGACGCTGGAGCTGCCGGCTGCGCCGCCGCGTGCATCGCTGGGGCTGTTGCCCTTGGTGATGTGGCCACCGCCCATCTGGGCACAGCCGGCCAGCACGGCCACCGAAGTCAGCGCCAGCGCGCCTTGCAGAAGTTTCTTCGCAACCATCGGGAAAATCCTTTCGTCAGGAGTCAATTAGAGCGTCGTTCACGACACGGTCGAGATCAGTAGTAGTACCAGTACCCTGCCTGCCAGTACGTGTAGTAGTGGTAGGCATTCCACCAGTAACCCATCCACAGCGCCCGGTGGGTGTTCACCCAGCGCCGGTATTCCACTTCATCCTTCTTGGCCTTCTGGGCCTCTTCCAGCAGCTTCTTCGCTTCAGGATCGCCCTTGCCGGCAGCAGCCAGCAGCCACGATTCGGCTTCGGCCGGATCAGAGCCCATTTCCTCGAAGCCGCTCAGATACAGGCGGCCCAGTGCCACCTGCGCCTTCGTGTTGCCCCGTTCGGCAGAATCACGCATCCAGGTCAGCGCCTTGTAGGAATCACGGCGCACACCGTCGCCCCGGAAGAAGCGCAGCGCCAGGTCGAAGGCCGCGCGCGGGTCAGCCTTGGCCTGCTTCTCCAGAACGGCAATGCGGGCCTCTTCTTCCGTCACCGGCTCGGCCACCGGCTTGCGGCCGGCCTCGCTGCGCGCCTGATCGCTGCAGCCCTCGTCCTGAGTGCAGACACGGACAGGCTTGCCCGCCTGGGAATCGACAGCCTGCTGCTGGGCGGCACACGCCCCCAGCAACACCGACAGGGCCAACAGGGAAACTGAACGTGCATTCATGATCCGACGATCCCCCACGGGAGTCAGTTGAAAGGAAGGATCAGCTTACCGCCACTGCCCGTCCGCCGCCATTCGCCGGGCGGCCAGTCGGGGCCGACCGATTGACATCCTGCTGCCTGACAGCGTGCCGAATGTCACACCCTGCTTCAGTTTACCGCCGTCCCCCTCACCAGCCCCCCGATATCCGTGCATGCCCACCCCGACAGGCCATGGCATATCGCTTCGCGCCCTCCGCCTCTGTCCAGCCAACGGCCAGATACGACCATTTGTCACACACAGTGACAAAAAAGTTACACTATCGGTAGCCTGAACACTGTACCTAATTCGCAACACATAAGCCCGATGCCCACAGAACCTCTGCGATCCATCGACCGCGGCCTGCTGCCAGTCGGCACGCCCTCCTCCCACCCGATCCGTCCCCTGGCCGACACCACGACGCCTGCCGCACGAACAGCCCTGTGGTCCCTGCCCGCCTGGCGGCACACCCTGCTGGCAACCGGCCTGACCCTGGCGCTGGCGGCCTGCGGAGGTAGCGGAGGCGAATCCGGCGATGGCGAGCGCCTCGGCCTGGACAGTGCTGACACCGCCGAGCTGCAGACCCATGACCGCACGAAAGCCGGTCCCACGCAGTCGGGCCAGCGTCGTCCGGGTGCACAGAGCACCGGGACATCCTCGCAGCCGGCGGCCACGGCGGCCGCATCGAACCATCCGCGCTGGACGCTCACCTCGCCAGCCGAGGCCAGCCGCTTCCTGGCTCAGGCCAGCTACGGTTCCAGCCCGAAGGACATCAAGGCTCTGACCGGCAGGACCGCCAACGAATGGATCGAGGCCCAGTTCTCGCGTCCGGCCACCTCGCTGCTGAACACCATGAGGTACTGGCAGCAAAGAAGCGGCAAGGCCATCACGCTGACCGACGCCCACAACGCCTGGTGGTATTCCACCGTCCAGCAGGACCAGCTGCGCCAGCGCGTGGCCTTTGCGCTGTCACAGATCTTCGTGGTGTCGACCAACGGCGATGTCAGCCACTTCCCGAAAGGGATCGCCAGCTACTACGACATGCTGGCCCGCAACGCCTTCGGCAACTTCCGCCAGCTGCTGGAGGACGTGACGCTGCACCCGATGATGGGCGTCTACCTGACGCACATCGGCAACCACAAGGAGCGCTTCGACTCGACTGGCAAGCTCACGCAGGCGCCCGACGAGAACTACGCCCGCGAAGTGATGCAGCTCTTCACCATCGGGCTGGAGCAGCTGAACCTGGACGGTACGCCGAAGAAGGATGCCCAAGGCCGGCCCATTCCCACCTACAGCAACAACGACGTGATCGGCCTGGCGCGCGTCTTCACCGGCTGGAGCTGGAATGGCGGACGGCTGACCCACGAGTGCTTCTTCCGTGCGGGCTACTGCGCAGAGAACACCAACGAGCGCGAGACGCGACCGATGGTGGCCTATGACCAGTACCACTCCACGCTGGAAAAGCGCTTCCTGGGCACCACCATCGCCGAAGGCCAGTCCCGCACCACCGCCGACCTGAAGGTGGCGCTGGACACCCTCTTCAACCATCCGAACGTCGGCCCCTTCATCGGTCGACAGCTGATCCAGCGTCTGGTCACCAGCAACCCCTCGCCCGCCTACGTGCGGCGTGTGGCCAGCGCCTTCAACAACAACGGCCAGGGCGTGCGCGGCGACATGAAGGCCGTGATCCGCGCCGTGCTGCTGGATGAGGAAGCCCGGGGCGACAACGCCCGCAAGCAGCCCTCCTTCGGCCGCATCCGCGAGCCGGTGCTGCGCTTCACCCACCTGATGCGCGCTCTTGAGGCCAGCTCGCGCACCGGTTACTGGGGAATTGGCCGTACCGACGTGCCGGGCAACCTGAACCAGACCGCCATGCGCGCGCCCTCGGTGTTCAACTTCTACCGTCCGGGCTATTCGCCGGCGGGCACGCCCGTCGCCCGCGCCGGCCTGGTGGCCCCCGAGATGCAGATCACGCAGGAAAGCAGCGTGGCCGGCTATGCCGACTACCTGGACCGCTTCGTGGGGGGCACCTCGATCTACATCGTGGGTCTGGGTGACATGATTCCCCATCCGGACGGTGAACGTCACAGCGGCGGCCAGGCACGCGAGATCAAGTTCAACCTCGAACCGCTGATCGCCAAGGCCAAGGACGTCAACCAGCTCCTGGACGAGATCAACGTGCTGTTTCTCAACGGCCAGATGCAGTCCGACACCCGGTCCATCATCCACCGCGCCGTCTCGGAAGCCGTCCCCAAGCGCAACAACGACGACATGCGTCGCGTGTACCGCGAACGCGTCTCGCTGGCCCTCTACCTTGCCCTGCTGTCCACTGACTACCTGGTGCTGAAATGAGCCACGACCACTCTCACGATCATGACCATGGCGGTACCGACCAGGGCCGTCGCCAGCTGCTGAAATCGGGCCTGGGCCTGGCGCTGACCGCATCCGGCGGCTTTGCGCTGAACCTGGCACACATGGGAGCCGCCGCCGCACAGAGTGCATCCAGCGACGACTACAAGGCCCTCATCTGCCTGTTCATGTACGGCGGCAACGATCAGGCCAACACCGTGGTGGCCACCAATGGCGGCTCCTGGGACCGCTACCAGATACTGCGCGGCGGTAGCATCGGCCTGCCCGAACCGGGATCGGCCGGCGGTCTGCTGCCCATCAGCCCCGACAACCTGGCTGCCTTCGGCAACCGGGGGCTGACGCTGGGCCTGCACCCGGCCCTGATCCAGACGCGCGAGCTCTTCAACCAGAAGAAGCTGGCCGTGGTGGCCAACGTGGGGCCGCTGATCGAACCCATCACCCCGGACGAATACCGTCGTCTGTCGCGGCGTTTCCCGGATCGGCTGTATTCGCACAATGACCAGCAGTCCACCTGGCAGACCTTCTCGCCCGAAGGCAGCCGCAGCGGCTGGGGCGGCAACCTGGCCGGCATGCTGGCGGAGGCCTACAACCCCGGCGCGCCGTTCTTCAGCGCCATCTCCACCGGCAACAGTGCCGCCGCCTGGCTGACGGGCAACCGTGTCTCGCCGTACAGCGTGCCGCTCACCGGCCAGATCGGCTTCGTGCAGACCGAGATGCACCTGGGCGACGTTCACAATGGCGGCCGGCCGCTGCGCGAGATCCTGTCGATCTCCCGCAGCAACGACAACCTGCTGGCCCAGACCTACAGCGAACTGTACCGCCGCACGCTGGACTACCAGCAACGCATGCGTAGCGGCCTGGTCAACGAGCAGGATTCACGCCTGCTAGCCGTGCCCGGCATCCGTGGTGGCGGCGGTGCCAACCCGCTCATCGAGCAGCTGCGGATGGTGTCGCGCATCATCGCCAGCCGGCAGAGCCTGGGTGTGCGCCGCCAGGTGTTCTTCATCAGCCTGGGCGGTTTCGACACCCACGGCGGCCAGAAGGCCACCCAGAACCGCCTGCTCGTGCAGGTCGACCAGGCGCTGGAACATTTCGTGCGGCAGATGCAGATCCTGGGCGTGGAAGATCTGGTGACGCTGTTCACCGCCTCGGACTTCGGCCGCAGCATGCTCACCAATGGTTCGGGCACGGACCATGGCTGGGGAAGCCATCACTTCGTCGTGGGCGGCGCCGTGCAGGGCGGGCGTCTGTATGGCCAGTTCCCGGCGTTCGGACGGGATGTGGGCCACGACGTGAACGGCCGCCTGGTGCCCCGCTATTCGGTGGAGCAGTATGCCGCCGCCCTGGGCCGCTGGTTCGGGCTCTCGGACAGCAACCTGCTTCAGGTTCTGCCCAACCTGCGCAACTTCGATGCGCGCGCGCTGACCTTCATGAAGGCCTGAACGGGAAGCGCCGGGGCCTAGCCATCGGGATGGCAGGCCCCATGAGCCGGACTCAGCGTCCGGCGCTGCCGTCAGCGGGCTTTGCCTTGCCTTCCGGGATCGGGAAGATGTGGTCGTAGGCCAGGTTGTAGACGAAGGCAAACACCACGTAGAACACCACCAGTGCGATATCGGCCACCAGCGCCTCCCACAGGCTGATGTCCAGCCACCAGGCGATCAACGGCACCAGCATCACCACCAGACCGCCCTCGAAGAGCAGTGCATGCAGCACCCGCACGCGCATGCGCTTGTGCACCGAGCCGGTCAGCCTCTTCAGTATCCGGTCGAACCCCAGGTTGTAGACATAGTTCCAGACCGCCGCAATGGCTGCCGTGGAGGCGCCCAACGCACCGATCTCGAACGGATCGAAGCCGAAGAAGACGGCACCGATGGGTACCAGGATGAGCAGCGCCGTCACCTCGAACAGCACCAGGTGGCGAATGCGATCCTTCGTCGTGCGCATCGTTCTTGAAAGCTCCGTCTGAAATGATCGATGAAGGCCGGGGCCCTGCCCTACGTCCGCGCCATTCCTGCGCCGGCAGAACATGGCCGGTCGCCTCACGATCCCGAAACCACGTCGAATCGAAAGACATTCAAGACCATTTGTCACATATGGTGACAAATAAGTTACAATATTAATCGCCGGCACAGCGTGTCCATTTCACAACAACAAAACGATGCCCACAGAACCTCTGCGATCCGTCGACCGACGGCCACTGCCAACTGGCGCCTCCCTCTTCCCACCAACCCCTACCGCGGCCCACATCACGGCTCAGGCCACACAGGCGCGATCCTCACGGTCTCTGCCCTCGTGGCAACACGCCCTGCTGGCAGCCAGCCTGGCCCTGACACTGGCAGCCTGCGGCGGCAGTGGGGACGAATCCGGCAACAGCGGGCAGATCGGCCTGAACAGCACCGACACCACAAGCCTGCGGGCCCATGATCGGACGAAGGCTGGCCCCTCGCAGGCGGGCCGCCCGGGTGCGCAGACATCGAGCTCGTCATCTCAGGCTGCAGCAGCCGCATCGGGCTACCGGCGCTGGACGCTCTCCACGCCAGCCGAGGCGAGCCGCTTCCTGGCTCAGGCCAGTTACGGTTCCAACCCGAAGGACATCAAGGCCCTCACCGGCAGGACTGCCAATGAATGGATCGAGGCGCAGTTCTTGCGTCCGCCCTTCTCGCTGCTGAACGCGATGCGGTACTGGCGCCAGAGAAGGGGGCCCGAGGGCAACAAAGATGTCACGGAACTGCAGGACGCCCACAACGCCTGGTGGGTTTCCACCATTCAGCAGGACCAGCTGCGCCAGCGCGTGGCCTTCGCGCTGTCGCAGATCTTCGTGGTGTCGTCCGCCGGAGTGGTCGGCGAATACCCCAAGGGGTTGGTCAGCTACTACGACACGCTGGTCCGCGGCGCCTTCGGCAACTTCCGCCAGCTGCTGCAAGACGTCACGCTGCACCCCATGATGGGCACGTACCTGACGTACATCGGCAACCGCAAGGAACGCTTTGACTCGACCGGCAAGATCACCCAGGCGCCCGACGAGAACTACGCCCGCGAAGTGATGCAGCTCTTCACCATCGGGCTGGAGCAACTGAACCTGGACGGCACAGCGAAGAAGGATGCTGGGGGCAATCCCATTCCCACCTACAGCAATGACGACGTGATCGGTCTGGCGCGCGTCTTCACCGGCTTGAGCTGGAACGGCGGACAACTGACCCATGAGTGCTTCGTCCGCGCAGGCAACTGCGCCGCCAACACCAACGCGCGCGAGACGCGACCGATGGTGGCCTATGACCAGTACCACTCCACCCTGGAAAAGAGTTTCCTGGGCACCACCATCCCTGAAGGCCAGTCCAGCACCATGGCCGATCTGAAGTTGGCGCTGGACACCCTCTTCAACCACCCGAACGTCGGCCCCTTCATCGGCAAGCAGCTGATCCAGCGCCTGGTCACCAGCAATCCCTCGGAGCACTATGTGCGACGCGTGGCCAGTGCCTTCAACAACAACGGCCAGGGCGTGCGCGGCGACATGAAGGCCGTGATCCGCGCCGTGCTGCTGGATGAGGAAGCCCGGGGGGCCCACGCCCGCAAGCAGCCCAGCTTCGGTCGCATCCGCGAGCCGGTGCTGCGCTTCACCCACCTGATGCGCGCCTTCGAAGCCAGCTCGAGAAGCGGTTACTGGACTATGGGCCCCACCAATGCACCGAGCGAACTGAACCAGACCGCCATGCGTGCGCCCTCGGTGTTCAACTTCTACCGCCCGGGCTACTCGCCGGCAGGCACGCCCATCGCACGCGCCGGCCTGGTAGCCCCCGAGATGCAGATCCTGAATGAAAGCAGCGTGGCCGGCTATGCCGACTATCTGAACCTCTTCGTGGGGGGCACCTCGATCTACATCGTGGGCCTGGGCAAAATGATTCCCCACCCGGAGGGGGACCCCCGCACCGGGGGCAAGGCACGCGAGATCAGATTCAACCTCCAACCGCTGATTGCCAAGGCCAACAACGTCGACCAACTGCTGGACGAGATCGACATGCTGTTGCTCAACGGCCAGATGCAGTCCGACACCCGCGACATCATCCGCACTGCTGTCTCGCAAGTCGTGCCCAAGCCCCCAAGCTACGACATGCGCCAAATGTACCGCGAGCGCGTCTCACTGGCCCTGTATCTCGCCCTGCTCTCCCCTGACTATCTGGTACTGAAATGAGCCACGACCACTCTCACGATCATGACCATGGCGGCACCGACCAGGGCCGTCGCCAGCTGCTGAAATCAGGCCTGGGCCTGGCGCTGACCGCATCCGGCGGCTTTGCGCTGGACCTGGCTAACATGGGGGCCGCCGCTGCACAGAGTGCATCCAGCGACGACTACAAGGCCCTCATCTGCCTGTTCATGTACGGCGGCAACGATCAGGCCAACACCGTGGTGGCCACCAATGGCGGCTCCTGGGACCGCTACCAGATACTGCGCGGCGGTAGCATCGGCCTGCCCGAACCGGGATCGGCCGGCGGTCTGCTGCCCATCAGCCCCGACAACCTGGCTGCCTTCGGCAACCGGGGGCTGACGCTGGGCCTGCACCCGGCTCTGACCCAGACGCGCGAGCTCTTCAACCAGAAGAAGCTGGCCGTGGTGGCCAATGTGGGGCCGCTGATCGAACCCATCACCCCGGATGAATACCGTCGCCTGTTGCGGCGCTTCCCGGATCGACTGTTCTCGCACAACGACCAGCAATCCACCTGGCAGACCTTCTCGCCCGAAGGCAGTCACAGCGGCTGGGGGGGCAATCTGGTCGGCAAACTCGTCGACGTCTCCGACCCTACCATGTCGTCCTTCAGCGCCATTTACACCGGCAGCAGCGCAGCTGCCTGGCTGAGAGGCAACCGCGTCTCGCCTTACAGCGTGCCGGTCGCCGGCCACATCGGCGTCGCGCTAGCCTATCGGAACCTGGGTGGCGTGCAGAATGGTGGCGAGCCGCTGCGCAAGATCCTGTCGATGAAGAACGAAGACCCTAACCTGCTGGTCCAGACCTACCAGCAACTGTACAAGCGCACCCTGGACAACCAGCAAATCATGCGCGACAGCCTGATCGACGAGAATGACTCGCGCCTTCTGGCTGTTCCCAACATGCGCGGTGTGAATGCTCCCAACCCGCTCATCAAGCAGCTGCGGACGGTGTCACGCATCATCGCCAGCCAGCAACGCCTGGGCGTGCGCCGCCAGGTGTTCTTCATCAGCCTGAGCGGTTTCGACACCCACAGCGGTCAGAAAGGGATCCAAAGCCGGTTGCTGGAGCAGGTGGACCAGACCTTGGCACATTTCGTGGAACAGATGAAGATCCTGAGCATGGAAAATCAGGTGACGCTGTTCACCGCCTCGGACTTCGGCCGCAGCATGCTCACCAATGGTTCGGGCTCCGACCACGGCTGGGGAAGCCATCACTTCGTGGTGGGCGGCGCCGTGCAGGGCGGGCGTCTGTATGGCCAGTTCCCCGCGTTCGGACGGGATGTCGGCCAAGACGTGAACGGCCGGCTGGTACCCCGCTATTCGGTGGAACAGTACGCCGCCGCCCTGGGGCGCTGGTTCGGGCTCTCGGACGGCCAGCTGCTTGAGGCGCTGCCCAACCTGAGCAACTTCGATAGACGTGCGCTGGCCTTCATGAGGGCCTGACCGGGGAAGTGCCGGGGCCTGACCATCCCGGATGGCGGGCCCCCCAGGGCCGGACTCAGGGCCCGGCCCTGCTGTCTGCGGGCTTCACCTTCCCTTCCGGGATCGGGAAGATGTGGTCGTAGGCCAGGTTGTAGACGAAGGCAAACACCACGTAGAACACCACCAGTGCGATATCGGCCACCAGCGCCTCCCACAGGCTGATGTCCAGCCACCAGGCGATCAACGGCACCAGCATCACCACCAGACCGCCCTCGAAGAGCAGTGCATGCAGCACCCGCACGCGCATGCGCTTGTGCACCGAGCCGGTCAGCCTCTTCAGTATCCGGTCGAACCCCAGGTTGTAGACATAGTTCCAGACCGCCGCAATGGCTGCCGTGGAGGCGCCCAACGCACCGATCTCGAACGGATCGAAGCCGAAGAAGACGGCACCGATGGGTACCAGGATGAGCAGCGCCGTCACCTCGAACAGCACCAGGTGGCGAATGCGATCCTTCGTCGTGCGCATCGTTCTTGAAAGCTCCGTCTGAAATGATCGATGAAGGCCGGGGCCCTGCCCCGTGAAGGCGCATGACCCATGCCCGGGCTATGGTCGTCATCACGGCAGGTCATATCCGATGCTGCAAAGCAACAGACGGCCCCCATGGCCGCCAGGCGCCCCACAGGCCCGGGACCGGAGGCGGATAATACCGCCCCTTGGGACGGACAGAACAAGCGCCGTTCCGCAGCGATCCTCCGAATGGGCCTGTTCCTGGCACCTTTTCCGGCAAGGTCCAGCCCGCCCCTTCAGCACGGCAGCGATCTTCCCTCGATGACGGCATTCCCGTTCGGAGTCCTTCCTTCTCCGAACAACAACAGGCTGTCACCCCCATGCTCGGCGCATTCACGCTGCTGCTGGCCTATCAACTGGTCGGCGAAATCATCACTCAGGTCTTTCACCTGCACATCCCGGGCCCTGTCATCGGCATGCTGCTGCTCTTCATCACCCTGATCTTCCGCGAAGGCCCTTCGCCGGAGCTTCGCGAGACCAGCCGCCAGCTGCTGCAATATCTGTCCATGCTGTTCATCCCCGCCGGCGCCGGCATCATGCTGCACTTCGGCACACTGGAGCGTGAATGGCTGCCCATCCTGCTGGGCGTGCTCGTGGGCACCCCGCTGGTCATCGCCATCACGGCCTGGCTGCTGCAGAAACTCATCGGCAACCGCCAGAACGAGGAGACTGAGTCGTGATCTACGGTCCCCACAACTACTACGACGAGGTCCGCACCTACCTCTCGGCCAGCCCCCTGCTGGGGCTGCTGCTCACGCTGGTGGCCTTCCAGATCGCCGTCTGGATCCACCGCCGCTGCCACGGCAACCCGCTCACCAACCCCATCATGCTGGCCGTCATCGTGGTGGTGGGCCTGCTCAAGCTCACCGGGGTGGAATATCAGAAGTACTTTGCCGGTGCACAGTTCGTGCACTTCCTGCTGGGCCCCGTGACGGTGGCCCTGGCCATTCCGCTGTACGCCCAGATCAAGCCGCTGACCCGCCTGGCCGGGCCGCTGCTCACCAGCCTGCTGGTAGGCAGTCTGATAGCCGTGCTGGGGGCCTGGGGTCTGGGCCGGGTCGCCGGAGCCAGCCAGGGTGTGCTGGTGGCCATGGCGCCCAAATCGGCCACCGGCCCGATCGCCATGGCCATTGCCGAGAGCCTGGGCGGCTCGCCTTCGCTCACCATGGCCGTGGTGCTGCTGACCGGCATCTTCGGCGCCATCGTGGCACCGGCCGTGTTCAAGCTGCTGCGCATCGAGGATGATGCCGTGCGCGGCTTCGCCCTGGGTCTGGCAGCCCACGGCATCGGCACCGCCCGCGCCTTCCAGCTCTCGGAAGTCGGCGGCGCCTTCGGAGCCCTGGCCATGGGCCTGAACGGCCTGATCACCGCCATCATCGCCCCGATGATCGTGCACTGGCTTAGCTGACGCCCCGGGCTATCCGGGCACGTCGGAACGCCCCATGAAAACGGCCGGCGCCTCCTGCTCGGGGGTGCCGGCCGTTTTTCATGCAACGCAGGCCATGCAGGCCTTCCGTCTTTCCGTCTGAAAGGACTGCGCGCCGCGAGGCCTGCCGGCCCCGACAGCCGCTGAGCCCGGCAGTCTGACGTCCTGCCACTCTTGCCTGCCGTGACGGCCGGCAAGGTGCCTGGCTCACTGCGCCGGCGGGTAGCCTGCTTCGGTCAGCGCCCGGGCCAGCGTCTCACGATCGGCCTTGCCGTCGATGCTGACCTGATGCGTGCCCAGGTCCACCGTGACCTTGGCGTCCGCATCCACCTGCGCCACCGTGGCACGCACGGTCTTTTCGCAGTGGCCGCAGGTCATGTCGGGAAGCTTGAACTGGATCATCGTGTTCTCCTTGCAAAGGGATGATGGAGCAGCCCGCCCAGGTATCCGGACGCCCGGACGGTGTGCACCGTCAAGGCAGGAGCCGGATGGGGTGAGCCGCGTGCGCCCATTCTACTGCCGTGCTCCCACCTGTCCTGTCCACACCATCAACGTGCTTGCGGTGACGGATGCAGGCACATACCCGGATGCCGACGCAGGATGCGCATGCGCATCATCCCGGCCTCGGGACCATCACCCCTTCCGTTTCATCGACGCTGCGGCCTCCTCGCCCTGCTTCAGGAAGGCGGCCAGCTGCGGTGAATCGGAGTGGATCGTGCCCAGCGGTCCGGTTGCCACCACCCGGCCAGCTTCCACCATGATCAACGCATCGAACTTCGGCAGCAGCGACGGGCGGTGAATGGACGCCACGATGGTTGCATCGGCACGCGCCTCGAAGAACGACTCGATCAGCGCCGCCTCGGTGGACGGGTCCAGTGCCGAGGTCGGCTCGTCCAGCAGCAGCAGGCTGCTGGCTTCGGCCGCCACCAGGGCGCGTGCAATGGCCACCCGCTGACGCTGGCCACCCGACAGGTTGCCTCCGCGAGCCGTCACCTTGGCATCGAGCCCGCCCGGCATCTTCGCCACGAAGGCACTGGCCTGCGCCGTCTCCAGGGCGCGGGCATAGTGACTGTCCCCGATCCGCTGAGCCGCTTCGGCATTGCCCCCCACGGCGTCGGCCATGGCCAGGTTCTCGCGCAGCGTGCCGCCAAACAGCTCGGCATCCTGCGGCAGCAGCGTGGCCACCGAGCGCAGCGCCGGTGCCACGGCGGCAGCCGGCAGCGGGCCCTGGCCATCCGCCTGCAGCTGCCCCGCCGACGGCGCATACAGGCCGGCCAGCAACCGCAGCAGCGTGGTCTTGCCCGAACCGCTGGGGCCCACCAGCGCATAGCGCTTGCCGCGCTGCAGCTGCAGATCGATGCCGGTGAGCGACCCGCCCACCGCCTCGGGGTTGGACGGATCGGCGGGCTGGCGCTCGAACACCACGGCAGACAGCTTCAGCTGCTGCCAGTCTTCCGGAATCGCTGCGGCCTCCGGAGCACCGACGGCAGCGGCCTGCTCGGCAGGCAGCGGCAGCGCACGGATCTCGTCGCCGCTGGTGTAATCAACCTTCTGCCGGGTGAGCGACTGGAAGTGCGCCGCCACGCCCGTGATCACGCTGCCGGCCTGCAGCGCATATTCGTACACCATGAACAGGTTGCCGATGCGCACGCCTTCGGCCGCCCCCTCTGCCGCCGAAGCGGCACTGCCCGCAGCACCGGCTGCCGCATCAGCCGCAGCCTGCACCTCCGGACCGGCCGGCACCATGCCCTGCATCGACAGCCAGACGTAGAGTGACAGCAGGACAATCCACAGCACGCAGTTGAGCAAATCGACCGTGGCCCACTTGCCCTCGTTGTAGACAATGGCACGACGGACCGGCGCAAAGACGGCATCCAGCCGCGTCTCCACCAGCTTCAGCACGCCGCGCTGCAGCCGCAGCGCCAGCACCGACAGCACGTTCACCAGACCATCGGACAGGCTGGCCCAGTACTCGCGGTCGGCAGCATTCTCTTCGCGCGCCAGACGCATCATCACCTTGTCAAAGGCGACGATGATGGCCGCCAGCACCAGATAGCCCACCACGGCCACCACGCCCACCCAGGGCGAGATCAGCCACAGCGCCACCACCGGCCCCACCAGCCGCACCACGCTCTGCAGATAGATGAACTGGCTCTGCGCAAAGTCGTAGAGCGCGCGCGTGGTCTGCTGCACCCGGTGCGCCGTCTCGACGCCATGCTGGGTCTCGTGCCAGGCCAGCGGTGCGGCATACAGCCGCTCCATCAGGTCGGTGGACACGCGCTGGCGCACCACCAGCGCCACGTTGCGCTCCAGAATGCGGCCCGGGCCGTGCATCAGCCAGCTGGCCAGTGTGGCCAGAAACACCAGCGCCACCATCTGCGCAGCCTGCGAAAGTCCGGCCAGCCCCTGCGCCTGCAGCGTGTTGAGCGCGGTACCCGCCAGCGCCGGCACCGCCAGCTTGAAACCCTGCGAACCGATCAGTAGCAGCACCGCCCACATCAGCGTGCTGCGCCGCCCATCCGCAAAGCGCCAGAGTTCCCGGTACAGAAAGCCGATGCCCAGCTGGGGGTCGCCCCGGTCGGAGCCCGTCTTGTCGGTGGCGCTCTTGCCCGAAGCGTGGTGGCTGCCGGCGGTGGATCTATCCTTCATGAAAACGAATGACCCGGCCGGCAACCGCGGAAAAGCATCGGAACCGAACGACATCCGGCGACGCTTTCCCGGCAGCAACCAGACCGGGTGGATGGGGAGGGGTGAATGAAAGCGTCCGCAGCCCGTCACGATGGACAGGCTGCGGACCGTGCGGCTCGGGCCTCATGCAGGCCCTGGAAACTTACTGGATGGTCTGCGTGTAGCCGTCACCGCCCTGATAGCTGCCGTCCTGGCTCCACTGGCCCGAACCGCGCTGCGGCTGATAGCCGCTGCGCTGACCGCCCTGATAGCCCGTGTTGTACTGGCCACCCTGACGGTTGTACTGGCCATTGTTGTACTGGCCATTCTGGCCCTGCCCCTGGTATTGGCCGTTCTGGCCGTTGCCGTACTGACCGGCACGCTGCTGCTGTTCGGGGCTGGCCGCCTGACCCACATAGATTTCCACGCGGCGGTTCTGGGCACGACCGGCCGGCGTGCTGTTGTCGGCAATCGGGTCACGGCTGCCACGGCCATCAATCATGATGCGCGAGACCTGCACCCCGCGCGCTACCAGATAGTCACGCGCGCTGGCCGCACGGTTGACCGACAGCGGGTTGTTGATGGCATCGGTGCCGGTGCTGTCGGTGTGGCCGATGATCTGCACCGTGGTGGCCGGGTTGGCCACCAGCGTCTGCGCAAAGCGATCCAGGATCGGCTGGAAGTTGGGCAGGATGGCCGCGCTGTTGACGCGGAACGAGATGTCGCTGGGGATGTCCAGCTGCAGCAGGTTCTCACGGGTCTGCGTCACCTGCACGCCGGTGCCGGCCGTGGCTTCTTCCATGGCACGCTTCTGCTCTTCCATCTGGCGCGACCAGATGTAGGTGCCGATGCCGGCGATGGCGCCACCGATCAGCGCACCGTTGCGCACGCCCTTGCCACCGGAGGCATTGCCACCCAAGGCGGCACCGACGGCTGCGCCGATTCCCGCCCCGGCGGCCGTGCGCCGCTGGGTGTCGTCCATGCCGGCGCATCCCGCCACCAGCAGGGCCACGGCCACGGCCGTCACCACGGCCTGACGGGCGCCACGTCCCGTACCGGTCTGGGGCCGCGCCTGCGCCGTCAGGGACTGGGCCGAGGCCGTGCGATCAAAAACTGTCGACATGCTGTTCTCCTGGCGGCATCGGGCCGCGGTGTTCGATGAAACGCGCAAATTATCACCCGATCACGGCGCAGGGCGTCAATTCACCACCTGCCGTTCATCGGCATGACGGTACCGCTCCGGCACGGTCACGCCCCCAACAACGCATCATGAAGGCCGCCTGCCGACAACCGCAACACAGCGGAAACAAGGCGCTTCATGGCGATGACATGGCGATACATAGCCCCCTCTGCGCTGTCCTACCATCCTGCGCGCCCCCACTTGACCACCGCATTGCGAAAGCAGCCGCGGGCGCCCAGCACGTTGTACAGCAGGCGGGCCTTTCCCTCGTTGCGACGTGCCATTCCTGTCATCCCGTCAGCTAGACCCGTCCCGCCAGCCTGTCCTCGCCACCGCTTTGCAGCGCCCGCACGGCAGGCCGCCCAAGCCCCCGCACGCGCGGACTGGGTGGCCGCAGGCGCTGCGACTAGAATAGAGCGCACCGTTTTCAGGGCTCATCCTATTCGGGGTGTTCCCTTTCGATATCCCCTTTCGTTCCCCGTCCCGCAGGAGTCCTCCCATGCGCAAGCTCTTCAACTTCAGTGCCGGTCCCGCCGTGCTGCCCGAGGCCGTGCTGACCCAGGCTGCCGCCGAAATGTCCGACTGGCATGGCACCGGCATGTCGGTGATGGAGATGAGCCACCGTGGCAAGGACTACATGGGCATTCAGGCCCAGGCCGAGGCCGACCTGCGCGAGCTGCTGGACATCCCGGCCGAGTACAAGGTGCTGTTCCTGGCCGGTGGCGCCACGCTGCAGTTTGCTGCCCTGCCGCTGAACCTGCTGCCCGAAGGCGGTAGCGCCGACTACATCGACACCGGCGTCTGGTCCGGCAAGGCCTATTCGGAAGCCCAGCGCTTCGGCACCGTGCGGCTGGCCGCCAGCAGCAAGGCCGACAACTACACCTGCCTGCCGGCACGCGAGACCTGGCAGCTGGACCCGAAGGCCGCCTATGTCCACATCTGCGGCAACGAGACCATCGGCGGGGTGGAATTCCAGCAGACGCCCGACGTGGGCAACGTGCCGCTGGTGGCCGATGCCTCGTCGCACATCCTGTCGCGCCCGCTGGACGTGCACCGCTACGGCATGATCTACGGCGGCGCCCAGAAGAACATCGGGCCGGCTGGCCTGTCGCTGGTCATCATCCGTGAGGATCTGCTGGGCCGTGCTCGCAAGACGATGCCATCCATCCTGGACTATGGCAAGCAGGCCGAGAACGACTCGATGATCAACACCCCGCCCACCTACTCGATCTACCTGGCCGGGCTAGTGTTCCAGTGGCTGAAGAAGCTGGGCGGCCTGACCGAGATGGCCCGTCGCAACGAGGAAAAGGCCCGGCTGCTGTACGACACGCTGGATGCCAGCAGCTTCTTCCGCAATCCCGTGGCCAAGGCGGACCGCTCGTGGATGAACGTGCCGTTCACGCTGGCCGACGATGCACTGGATGCCGCCTTCCTGAAGGGCGCGGCCGAACGCGGGCTGGCCAACCTCAAGGGGCACCGCTCCGTGGGCGGCATGCGCGCCTCCATCTACAACGCCATGCCGCTGGAAGGCGTGCAGGCGCTGGTGGATTACCTGAAGGACTTCGAGAAGACCCGCGCCTGAGAGGCCAGCCGCAGCCATGAACACGACCCCGAGTTTCACCCACACGCTGCGCCAGCGCTGGCAGGCCGCCGACTCGATGCTGTGCGTGGGCCTGGACCCCGATCCGGCCCGCATCCCCGCCCATCTGGGTACGGGGCCGGAGGCCATCGACCGCTTCTGCCGCGACATCATCGCCGCCACCGCCGACACGGTCTGCGCCTTCAAGCCGCAGATCGCCTACTTCGCCGCCCAGGGGGCCGAGGACGTGCTGGCTGGCCTGATCGCGCACATCCACGCCGAGTACCCCGGCATTCCGGTCATCCTGGACGCCAAGCGTGGCGACATCGGCAGCACCGCTCGTCAGTACGGCGTGGAGGCCTTCGACCGCTTCAAGGCCGATGCGCTCACGCTGTCGCCCTTCATGGGCTTCGACTCCATCGAGCCCTACTTCGAATGGGCCGGCCGCGGGCTGATCCTGCTGTGCCGCACCAGCAACCCGGGCGGCAACGACCTGCAGGCCCTGTCCGTGCTGCCCGCCGGGGATACGGCAGGGGCACCCCCTGCCCTGCACAAGCCAGCATCCGGCACGCCCCCCGACACACAGCCCGAGAAGCTCTACGAACACCTGGCTCGGCTGGCAGCCGGCCCCTGGAACGTGAACGGCGAGCTGGGCCTGGTGGTGGGTGCCACCTTCCCCGACGAGCTGGCCCGCGTGCGAACCCTGGCCCCCCGGCTGCCGCTGCTGGTGCCCGGCGTGGGCGCCCAGGGCGGCGACGTGAACGCCACCGTCCGCGCCGGCCTGGATGCCGATGGGTACGGGCTCGTCATCAACTCGTCACGCGCCATCCTGTACGCCGGCAAGGGCACCGACTTTGCAGACCAGGCACGAAAGGCGGCCGTGGCCACCCGCGATGCCATCCGTGCGGCGCGGGATGCAGCCAGGGCATGAGGACTCCCCGGGCCTGCCGCACGGCGCTAGATGTTGCCAGGGCATGAGATCCTCCTGGGCCTGACCAGAGCCCGGATGGCTCCCCAATGCCCTCGATGCCAAACATTGCACGCAGGGTATTGAAGTCCGGCAAAAACCGTGTAGAATGCAGAACTTGCCTTGCAGCGAATGTGGAGATGTAGCTCAGCTGGTTAGAGCGCACGACTCATAATCGTGAGGTCGGTGGTTCAAGTCCACCCTTCTCTACCACTTCCTTGCTGCCGGCAGCCGCAAAAAGCCCCTCCGGGGCTTTTTTCGTTTCTGGCCATCGGGCCGCCTCATGTCGTTGCCCATGGCTGCATCTGCCAAATCTGCCCCTGCTTCCGCCCCGCCGCTCTCGGTCTTTCGGCTGTCCGTTCCGGTGGCCATGGGTTACATCCCGCTGGGCATCGCTTTCGGCTTTCTCATGGCGCAGGCAGGCGCCGCCTGGTGGGTGGCACCGCTCATGAGCCTGCTGGTCTATGCCGGCGCCGCACAGTTCATGGCAGTGCCCATGTTCGCGGCCGGCGAATCGCTGGCGGCCATCGCCGTGGCCACCCTGGTGGTCAATCTTCGCCACATCTTCTACGGCCTGTCGGTGCTGGACCGCCTGCCCAAGGGGCGCTGGGCACGCGCCTACCTGGCCTGGGCACTGACCGACGAGAGCTATTCGCTCATCACCACCCTGCCCCCGCAGGCCACGCCCCGCCAGGTTGTCGGGGTGGCCATGCTCAACCACGGCTGGTGGATACTGGGCAGCTGCATCGGCAACTTCATCGGCATGAGCGTCTCGCCGGCGCTGCAGGGTTTCGAGTTCAGTCTGGCGGCGCTCTTCGCCATCTTGGTGATGTCGCAGTGGAACACCCACCACCAGGTGGCCCCGCTGGTCACGGCGGTCGTGGCCTATGCCTTCGGCTGGGCGCTCTTCCCCGATCAGGCCATGCTCGCGGCCATTGCGCTGTCGGTGGTGGCCTGCATCGGCCTGTCGTGGAAAAAGCCGGGGGATCGCGCATGCTGACCGGCTGGAGCGCCATCGCCGCCATTCTGGTGATGGCCATCGTCACCTTCGCCCTGCGGGCCCTGCCCTTCGTGGCGGCCGGCCTGCTCCGCCGCCACCGCCTCATCCGCGCCCTGGGGCGCTTCCTGCCGGCCGCCATCCTGGCGCTGCTGCTCATCCATACGCTGGTCGGCTTCATCCGGCAGGATGCCCCCACCGTGGGCGCCTGGCCTACCCTCATCGCCATTCTGGTCACGGTGGGACTGCAATGGCGCTGGCGTCACGCGCTGCTCAGCATCTTCGCGGGCACCGGTGTGTACGTGCTGCTGCGCAACGCCCCCATGCTGTTCTGAACCATCCGCGCCCATCCAGCCAGAACTGCCGCCAACGGCCGTCCATCAGCAATCATCCGAGCGGATCCGCAGCCGGTGGCGCTCCATCAACGGCCAAGGCTCGCCAAACGCAATCTCGATACCGGGCCACTCCTGCGCCGTCGGCAGGCGCTGGGCGATGGCTGCGTCCACCGGGCCGAGAGACGATGATCCCGAAGCCCCCGTTGAAACAGGAGCAGGTGCCGATGCCATCCTGACACCGCCACCGACCAGCCTGCTCTCCATCACAAAGGAGTCTTCCTGTTCCCCCGGCAGGCCCGATGATGCAAGGCGCCCCTCCAGCAGCCAGTGAATACCCCTGATCACCCCTGCGTGCGTGATCCAGACCTGGGCATCGGTCTGCGTCCGCTCGGCGCGCAGCCCGGCCTCGATGCGTGCCAGGAAAGCGCCGACCGACTCCCCCGTGCCACCGGCCTGGTAATGACCGAAGTCCTCGGTCCACGCCGTCAGCTCGGCCTCGGGCAATTCGGCCCACAGCCTGCCTTCCCAGTCCCCCATATCCATCTCGGCCAGCCAGGCCTCCGGCGGCTGCAACACCAGGTCCGGTCGCAGTGCATGCAGCCGCAGGGCCAGTGCCAGACAGCGCTGACGTGGTGAGCTGCGCAGCACCAGCCCTTCGGGCAGGCGTCGCGCCAGGGTCTGCGCCGCCCGCTCCGTGTCTTCCGGCTGCGCAGGCACATCCAGCCGGCCATAGCACAGGCCCTTGACCACCTCGGGCCTGGGATGGCGCACCAGCCAGCGCCAGGGTAGCGCCGAGGTCACGCCGCTACCCCCACAGCCGGTCCGCCCACCATGGTCGACCCACATGCAGCCATGCCTATGCTCACGAGCCCACAGAGGGCATCGACGGTGCCTGCCGCACCGCCAGCACCAGGTACACCGCCAGCTCCGTCAGCTGCTGGGTGGCGCCCAGACAATCGCCGGTGATGCCGCCCAGCCGACGGCGGAAGATGCCCCCCAGACGCCAGGTCAGCAGCCCCATGGCCAGCAACGTCCAGGCCAGCGTGGCCCAGCCGGACGCCCACACCAGCCACGCCATGGCCGGCAGCGCCCAGGCCGTGGACACCCCGAACGACGCCCACTGCAAGTCCGCCACCAGCGCACGCGCCTTGCTGCCCTCACCCTGACCCGCCACGCTGCGTGGCGGCTGACTGCCACCCACATAGGGCAGCCACTGCGGCAACCCCATGGCCGCCCAGCGCGACAGCACATGGGCCACCAGCAGCGCCAGCACGGCCTGGCCCAGCCCCCCGGTCAGCAGCAGTGCCAGCAGCCCGGCCTTCAGAAGCAGCGCCAGCACCAGCGCCATGGCAGCATAGCTGCCCAGGCGCGAGTCCTTCATGATGCGCATCGCCGTCTCGCGGTCGGCACTGCCGCCCAGACCATCGCAGACGTCAGCCAGGCCATCCTCGTGAATGGCGCCCGTGATCCAGGCGGAAGCGATCATCGACAGCACCACGGCCACCAGCGCCACCAGGGCAAGCTGCCCACCCAGCAGCCACCAGCCCAGCGCCAGAACCACCGCCGACACGCCCGCCACCAGCCAGCCCACACCCGGAAAGTGTGCCGTGGCCGCCTTCATCATGGCCGGGCTGTAGCCCACCCACGCCGCCAACCGTCCCGGCAGCGGTACGCGGGTGAAGTACTGCACCGCCAGCAGCAGGTGACGGACGAAGCCGGCCGGACGGGACGGCCGCTCAGACACCGGCGCGGACTGTGGCATCTCAGGCTCCACGCGCCATCACCTTCTCCAGCGGAGCGATCTCGTTCAGCGCCCGGCAGGCCGATTCAAGCAGCGGCCACACCAGTGCAGCAGCCGACCCCTCGCCCAGCCGCATGCCGAACTGCAGGAGCGGATCGGCCTGCATGGCCTGCAGCATCAGCCGGTGGCCGGGCTCGGCCGAGACATGCGAGAACACGCAGCGTTCCAGCACGGCTGGCTGCAGGCGCGCAGCCACCAGCACGGCCGAGCTGGTGATGAAGCCATCGACCACGATCACGCGGTTTTCCAGCGCCGCCTGCAGCACCGCCCCCGCCAGCGTGGCGATCTCGAAGCCGCCCAGCGCCGCCAGCGCATCCAGCGGCTCGGTAGCCTGGGCATGCCTCTCCAGCACCTGGCCCAGCACCTGGATCTTGTGCTGCCGGCCCGCTGCATCCAGCCCGGCGCCCGGCCCTACCACCTGCTCGATGGGCAGACCGGCCAGGCGCGCCAGCAGCAGCGAGGCCGGCGACGTGTTGCCGATGCCCATCTCGCCCAGCAGGATGGCATTGCCCGGCAGGCTGGCCACCAGTTCGCGGCCATTGCGGATGGCCGTCCGGCACTGTTCGGGGGTCATGGCGGGCTGCAGCAGCGCATCGGCCGTACCCGCGCCCACCCGGCGCAGCACCAGCCCGGGCTGCTCCGGCAGCGGATCGATCACGCCGCAATCCACCACCTGCACATTCAGTCCATGCTGGCGGGCCAGCACGCTCACCGTCGCTTCGCCGGACAGGATGCCCTGCATCATCAGCGTGGTGACGGAAGACGGCCAGGCCGAGACGCCCTGCGCCACCAGGCCATGGTCGCCCGCACACAGCAGCACGGTAGGCGCCAGAAGCCGTGGCGCCTCGGTGCGCAGGATCTGGCCAATCTGCACCGCCAGCGCCTCCAGCCGCCCCAGCGAGCCCGGCGGCCGGGCCTGGGCATCCAGCCGGGCCTGGATGGCAGCAGCCCGGTCAGCGTCAAGAACGGGAGGGATGAAAGGAACAACAGCCTCGGACTGCGAGGACGAAGACGAGTCATGCAGCGACATGGATAGGGAAACCGGAAATGCCATGGAAAACGGCATTATCGGCCAACACGGCCCTGGCTGCCTCAGTCCAGCAGCCCTTCCAGCACGCCCGGCGCAAAGCCGGCCGCCACATGATCGGCCAGGCCGTCGAAGACCTCGGCCATGGTGCGCGCCCGCTGGCCGAACAGGGCCCCCAGCACAGCATCGTTCTCGAAGAGCCCGTGCAGATAGATGCCCAGCACGTTGCCGCGCGCATTGCACCAGCCCAGCGCGTCAGGCAGCGCCCGGATGCCCTCGGTCTCGGACGGCAACACTCCGTCTGCACCGACCGGATCGGCGGCATCCATCGGCATCGTGCGTCCCTGGTGGATCTCGTAGCCAGCCACCGGCACGCCCGACAGCGCGGCCCAGGCGCCCGGCAGCGTCTCGAAATGCGTGCTGCGATGCCGCAGCACCTTCTCGTGCTCGAACCGGGTCTGCAACGGCAGCAGCCCCAGTCCCTCGCCGCTGCCGTCCAGGCCCAGCGGATCCAGCAGCATCCGGCCCAGGATCTGCAGGCCACCGCAGATGCCCAGCACCCGGCCACCACGTGCCGCGTGGGCCTTCACCCAGACATCCAGACCCTGGCGGCGCAGCCAGGCCAGGTCGGTGCTGGTGTGCTTGGAGCCGGGCAGGATGATCCAGTCCTGCGGCGACAGCGTCGGCCGCATGCCGGCATCACGCACCGCCACCAGTTGCACGCCCTGCAGCGCCGCCAGCGGCTCGAATTCGTCCAGGTTGCTGATGCGAGGCGGCACCAGCAGCGCGATCTGTTCGGGCATGGCTGGGGCGTTCACGGCAGGAAGGGAGCCCACACCAGGCCCCGCGCTACCGCCCTCGTCGACGCCTGCTGCCTCGCTGCCGTGGTCCTCGCGGTCAGATGCCCCACCGCGCCCTGCTTCACCCGCCTGCCGTGCCGCAGCCCGCCGGTCCCGATCCTGGAACCAGCCGTCCTCTTCCGGCAGCCCATGACCAGTCCGCATCGGAATGGTGGCCACCACGGGCACGCCGGTCAGTTCCAGCATGCGCTCGGGCGCCGGCGCCAGCAGGCTGGCGTCACCCCGGAAGCGGTTCAGCACGAAGCCCTTCAGACGCCGACGGTCGTCCTCGGGCATCAGCGCCCAGGTACCGTACAGGTGCGCGAAGGCGCCCCCCCGATCGATATCCGACACCAGCAGGCAGGCGGCGTCGGCGTGCCGCGCCACGCGCAGGTTCACCACGTCGCTGGACTGCAGGTTGATCTCGGCCGGCGACCCCGCCCCCTCAATCACGATCACGTCGTACTCGCGGCGCAGCGCATCCAGGGTCTGCGCCAGCATCGGCCAGACCTGGGCGCAGCGGGTCCGCCAGGGCAGCGCGGTCAGCTCGGCGTTGACCCGGCCCAACAGCACCACCTGGCTGCGGGTGTCGGCCTCGGGCTTGAGCAGCAGCGGATTCATCTGCACCGTGGGCTCCACCCCGGCCGCCAGCGCCTGGAAATACTGGGCGCTGCCGATCTCGCCGCCCGCCACCACGCGGGCGTTGTTGCTCATGTTCTGCGCCTTGAAGGGCGCCACCCGCAGCCCCTGCCGCGCATACCAGCGGCACAGCGCCGTGCACAGCCAGCTCTTGCCGGCTCCGCTGCTGGTGCCCAGCACCATCACGCAGCGGGCCGGGCGCCTGCCTGCCCCGACGAGCGCCATCAGTCCTCGATGCCCCGCTGCGCCGGCACCCCGGCCTCGAAGGCGTGCTTGACCTTGGTCATCTCGGTGACGGTATCGGCCAGCGCAATGATCTCGGGCGGGCAGCGCCGTCCAGTCAGCACCACATGCACGTGCGGCGGCCGGTTGGCCAGCGTCTCCAGCACGGGCTCCAGCGGCATCCAGCCATAGATCAGCGGATAGGTGATTTCATCGAGCACCACCAGGAAGTGCTCGCCGGCCATGATGGTCTTGCGGGCCCGCTCCCAGCCTTCACGCGCCAGGGCAGCCGATCGCTCCAGGTCCTGACTCTTCCAGCTGAAGCCATCGCCCAGCCCCTCGATGGGCACGCCCAGCTGCTCGAAGGTGCGGTGCTCGCCAAAGCGCGCCGACGGCACCTTCATGAACTGGTAGATGTGCACCGGCTTGCCGCGGCCATGCGCCCGCAGCGCCAGCCCGAAGGCGGCCGTGCTCTTGCCCTTGCCATCCCCGGTGTTGACGATGATCAGCCCGCGCCGCTCCCCTTCCCGTTTCTCGTAGGGTTTCTCGCGTGGCGGTTGTTCGATTTCCATGCTGTTTCCTTTCAATGTCCTGCCTGTCCGGACGCCGGCGCGCCCTGCACCCGCAGCACGCAGTCCCGCAGCAGCCGGGCCCCCTCGGCCAGGCGCGGACCGGGGCGCACCAGCGCATCCAGGTCCGACCCGTCGAACAGGCACACACGTCCCTCGCGCAGGGCCGGCAACCTGCTCCAGCCCGGTCTGGCCCGTAGCGCTGCCAGCCCCTGCCGCTGCGGATCGCTGATCACGAACAGCTGAGGGTCTGCCTGTAGCGCCCATTCGCGGCTCATCGGCACGAAGGGGGCGGAGCCAGCCGGCACGACGTTCGCCAGCCCCAGCAGCGCCAGCGTCTCGCCCAGGAAGGAATCCGGTCCGGCCAGCCAAGGCGCCGGATCAATCTCCACCCAGGTGCGCAGGCCGCGGTCGCGCGCCGGCAGGGATTCTGCCAGATCATGCAGCTCGCGGCGGATGTTCTCCCAGACCTGCTGCGCGCGAGCCGGCGGCAGGCCCAGCACCCGGGCCAGCCGCGTCAGCGTGTCCGCCACGTCGGCATGCCGCTGCGGCGACAGCACCAGCACCGGAACACCCAGGCGCGCCAACTGCTTCACCAGCGGGCCATCACCGGCCATCAACACCAGGTCTGGCCGCAGGGCCGCCACCGCCTCCACGTTGAAGCTACCGAGGCTTCCCAGACGAGGCAGCTTCGTCACCGATTCCGGCCAGTTGGAAAAACGGTCCACCCCCACCAGCCGATCGCAGGCGCCCAGCACGCAGACCGACTCGGTCAGCGTCGGCGACAGCGACACAAGCCGCACTACCCGGGCAGGCGGCGCCAGGGCCTGTCCCCGGTCATCGACGACCGAACGCGCCGGCCCCCCCGTCGCATCCGCGCCAGCAGCCTGTGCTGCCCACATCCACGCCAACCCGACCAGCGCCAGCAGCCCCGTCAGCCACCGTCGCCCGGCCCGGGCCGAGCCCATCCCCCGTTGTGTCATTCCACACTTCCCTCGCAATCAATGCTGAAACAACGCTTTACGTTCTTTGCTACTTGGCATTGGGTAATTTTTCTGACATTATCGACAATTGGTAACACGATGTTCCCATTCGCTACAAACAACTGAACGAACAACAAAGGCCCCGAGGCCTTTCCGCCGGCTGCAGCGGTCGCCAGGAACCACTGCCCTGATCTGTTTACCCAGCGCCGTCGGTACCCGGGAACCTCTCCCTGTCGATCCGGTCCGGTCCATTGTGCCGGATCCCGTTCCGTGGCACCTGGACGCTGCGGGCGGACCCTTGCTCTTGTATCGGATTTGTCATGATCACCCGTTTCCTTGCTGCCCGCCGGACGGCCTATCGTCCACAGGTGCAGGCCCGCCAGGACGCTCTACGCAATGAAAAGCTTGCAGCATCCGGCCTGTCGCACCCGCAGCGACGCAGTCTGCTGCGTCGTGCCGGCGCGTGGCTGCTTGCACCGGCCTGCATCGCCGGCAGCACGGCCCTCGTGCTGGACATGCTGACGATGCCGGCCACGGCAGCACAGAATCGCCATTTCCCCGACAATACCCAGCTGGGACGGATCCGCTTCGGCCAGTTTCCCGATGCCACGCTCAACGGCAAGCCCGTCCGGCTGGGGCCGGGCGCGCGGATCCTGAACCAGGACAACCTCATCGTTCCGCCCATCGCCGTCCACGGCAAGAGCTACGTGGTCGGCTATGTCGCGGACACGATGGGCATGATCATGACCGTCTGGATCCTGAGCGAAGAGGAATACCGGGCACTGCGCAAGCAGCACGGCCGCTGATCCGGCCACGCCATCGGGCAGGTCGGCTCCCGCCACCCGCTTCGTGCTGCCGGCACCGCCCCCGGTTCCCGCCGTACCAGGCTCCGGACATTTCCGGATGACAGGGCTACCGCACGACGCCCCCTGCCAGGCACGGAAAGACCCGGCCGCGAGGCTCCGGCAACCCCATGCCGCTGGCCCCCGTCCGGGTCTTCGCAAGGACACGACTGCATGAGCCGAAAACTCTACCTGCGCACCTTCGGGTGCCAGATGAACTCCTACGACAGCGAACGGATGGCCGACCTGCTGGCCGAGACCGAGGGCGCCGAGCTGACCGACGACCCGAACGAGGCCGACATCGTCCTGTTCAACACCTGTTCCATCCGCGAGAAGGCCCAGGAGAAGGTCTTCTCCGACTTGGGCTACTTCCGGGCCATGAAGGCGGCCCGACCCGAGCTGATCATCGGCGTGGGCGGCTGTGTGGCCAGTCAGGAAGGCGAGGCCATCGTCGCGCGCGCGCCCTTTGTCGACGTGGTCTTCGGCCCCCAGACCCTGCACCGCCTGCCCGAACTCATCGACCGGCGTCGCCAGACCGGCCATTCGCAGGTCGACATCCGCTTTCCCGAGATCGAGAAGTTCGACGCCCTGCCACCGCCGCGCAAGGTGGGTGCCAGCGCCTTCGTCTCCATCATGGAGGGCTGCAGCAAGTACTGCAGCTTCTGCGTGGTGCCGTACACCCGCGGCGAGGAAATCTCCCGCCCCTTCGAGGACGTGCTGTCCGACGTGATCACCCTGGCCGAACAGGGCGTGAAGGAAGTGACGCTGCTGGGCCAGAACGTCAACGCCTACCTGGGCCAGGTAGAAGGCTTCGACGCCCCGGCCGACTTCGCCACGCTGCTCGACTACATCCACGACATCCCGGGCATCGAGCGCATCCGCTACACCACCTCGCACCCGCGCGAGTTCACCGAACGGCTGATCGACGCTCACGCCCGGCTTCCCAAGCTGGCACCGCTGGTGCATCTGCCCGTGCAGTCGGGCTCCGACCGCATCCTGGCCGCCATGAAACGCGGCTACACGGCGCTGGAATACCGTTCCATCGTGCGCCGCCTGCGCGCTGCCAGCCCCGGCATCGGACTCACCACCGACTTCATCGTGGGCTTTCCCGGCGAGACCGAGGCCGATTTCCTGAAGACGCTGAAGCTGGCCGAGGATCTGGCCTACGACGACGCCTACTCGTTCATCTACAGCCCCCGCCCCGGCACCCCGGCCGCCAACCTGCAGGACGACACCCCGCACGAGGAGAAGGTGGAACGACTGCAGCGCCTCCAGGCCGTGGTCCAGCAAAGCTCGCTGGCCATTGCCCGCGGCATGGTGGGCTCGCGTCAGCGCGTGCTGGTGGAAGGCCCGTCCCGCAAGGATGCCAGCGAACTGTCGGGCCGCTGCCCCAACAACCGCATGGTCAACTTCCCCGGCGCGCCCGAGCTCATCGGCCAGCTGATCGACGTGGACATCACCTCTGCCATGAGCCACACGCTTCGGGGAGAACCCGTGGCCGAGCAGCTGCCCGAGGTACTGGCCCGGGCAGCCGCCGAGCGCCATGCCCAGGTCGGTCTGGACGCCCGGGAAGTGGTCCGCCCGCGCGCGGCCTGAACATCATGAAGCAACTGGGGTCCGTGCAGCTGCGGTGGATGACGGCGCTTGCGCTGGCCCTGAGTGCATCCACCCCATGGGCACAAGGCGCCGAGAACGTTGCGGCCAGATACGCCGGCACGCCGGAAACCCTGGCGGAGACAGCCGCTCCCCAGCAAGGTACGCAGCCCCCCGCAGCCGCACCGGAAGGCAGCTTCTCTGCCCTTCCCGCCCTGCTGCAGCAGGCACGCGCCCTGCTGCCCGACCAGCCCGAGGCCGCCTGGCGGCTGCTGGAGCCACAGACCTGGCACTACGCCGGCAGCCGCGACTTCGACTACCTGCTGGGTGTGGCGGCCCTGGACAGCCACCGCGCCAGTGAGGCCGTGATGGCCCTGGAGCGGGTGCTGAACAACCATCCCGACGACATCCCGGCCCGCACCGAGCTGGTACGCGCCTACCTGGCGCTGGATGAACGACAGAGCGCCCACGAGGCCCTGCAGCAGCTGCTGCAGGCACAGGCACTGCCCGACGACGCCCGGCAGAGCATCCAGCGCTACCTGGACATCATCAGCCGCCAGCCCCAGGCCGCCAACCGGCGCTGGCAGCTGATGGCCAACCTCACTGCAGGCCACGACAGCAACGTCAACGCCGGCAGCACCCGCTCGCGCTGGGTCGTCGACGACGGCCAGGTGCTCACCCCGCTGGCCGAGAACCGCCCCCAGTCCAGCCCCTTCCTGGAGCTGGGCCTGCAGTTCCAGCACTCCCTGCCGCTTTCCGACACCCTGGTCTGGAGCAACGGCCTGCAGGGCAGCCAGCGCATGAACACCCGCCAGCATCCGCAGGACACGGGCATGCTGGGCGCCAGCAGCGGTCTGGCCTGGACCCGGGGCGCCCATCGTCTGTCGGCTGCCCTGAACCTGCAGCAGATGTGGCTGCACGGCCATCGTTTCCGTCGCGCCAGCGGCGTGCTGGCCCAGTGGCAGTTCGACCCCGATCCCCGCCACCAGCTGGGCTTCTACGTCCAGCTCTTCCGGCTGGACTTTGACGACCAGCCGTTGCGCGACGCCCGCCGCACCGTGCTGGGGCTCACCTGGGCGCACGCCCTGGCCGGCTCGGGCAACACGGTCTTCATCGCCAACCCCTACGGCGGTCAGGAAAGCCCGCGCCAGCCCCTACCCGTACTGGACTTCCGCCTGGCCGGCCTGCGCCTGGGCCTGCAGCGCGACCTGGGCGCCGGCTGGCGCGGCAACCTGGGCGTGCAGTGGGAAGAACGTCGTCACCGTGGTCCTGACCCGCTCTTCGGGCGCATCCGCCATGACCGACAGCTGGACCTTCGTCTGGGCGCCGAATACCCGATCGGCCCACGCCTGCTGATCAACCCCCAGCTGCTGCACACGCGCAACCACGCCACCCTCGCCCCCAACGACTTCCGGCGCACCCAGCTGCTGGTGGATGTCCAGTATCGGTGGTGAAGGAACGCGCTGAGGCACTGAGGCACTGAGGCACTGAGGTGTTGAGGTGTTGAGGTGTTGAGGTGTTGAGGTGTTGAGGTGTTGAGGTGCTGAAGCACTGATCGACTCGATTGGACACCTGGCTGAGCCCCTGGGCTTTCACGCCCCTGTTGCCGCTGACCCACACAGGCCGCCACCGCCCCCTCCGGAATCCGCCATTCATTCCGGGCCGCCGCCGCATCCATCGCCCACCACCGATCAGCGGGCGGCAGGCGTCGATTGCCGGCCCGCACGCCCCTGCCCGACCGCCCCCACCACACCCACAATGACCGCCGCGTCCTTCATGCCTCGTGGCGGCTCCTCTCTTGGCGGAACTTCCTCATCAGCCTCTGTCGTTTCCGGACGCCAGCACCCGTAGCACCCTGCGTGCCGTCGCTGGCGGCTTCCGCACGCCCGCAGCCCATGAGGCCCCCCCCACCAACGAACAGGCGCAAGGCCTGCGTCCCGTTCGCCCGGAACGCCTGACGCACCTCGCTCCCGATGCGCACGCCTCCCGCACTTGCACGACGGACAGTCACCGACCAGGCCCGTTGCGTGGCCACTGGCTGCTGCACCTTGGCCTGCCTCTGCTTGTGCTGGCCATGCCGCCCGGCCACACGCCTGCCCTGGCGCAGTCCAGCGGACTACCTGCGCCCACCCCTGCCGCCGCTGTACCTGCCACCATCGCCGGACGTCTGATCATGGCCAGCGGCGACGTGCGCATCGTGGATGCCGGCAGCGACGCAACGTCGCCCGCCACGAACGGACAGACGACGCCATCGGGCCGCCCCGCCCGCACGGGCGACTGGCTGCAGCCCGGCCAGATGGTCGTCACCGGCAGCCACGGTCGCGCCCAGATCCGCTTCCGCGACGGCGCGCTGATCTCGCTGCAACCCGAATCCCGCTTTCGCATCGACCAGTACGCCTACGGCGAAACGAAACAGCGCGGCTTCTACAGCCTGCTGGAAGGCACCCTGCGCGCCATTTCCGGCGCCATCGGCAAGAAGAATCCCGACGACTTCCGGCTGGACACCCCCACCGCCACCATCGGCATCCGCGGCACCGAGTTCCTGGTTCAGGAAATCCACTGTGCGCCCAGCTGCAAGCCCGGCCAGCAGGATGGCCTGAACGTCGCCGTCAGCCAAGGCCGCGTCTTCGTCTTCAACGGCGCAGGCGCCATCGACCTGGCGGCCGGCCGCGCCACCTGGGTGGCCTCGGCCACCTCACGTCCGCAGCCCACCACCCGCCGTCCGGTCATCAGCGCACCGCCCACGCAGCAACAGAAGGACGAAGAGCAGCAGGCCGACTGGCCCTCCCAGGCCAGCGAAGAAACCGCCGCCAGCTCTTCAGACAGCGGTGACGAAGACACCCGTCAGGAAAGCACGACCGCCAGCGATCAGGACAGCCCCCATGATCAGGACAACACGCAGGCATCGGACCCGGCCGAATCACCATCCACCGATGCCGGCACGCAGGACGCCCATGCTGCTTCCAATGACGGTGCGCAAAGCAACGGGACACAAAGCAGTGCCTCCAGCCAGCAGGCCGCCAGCACCCTGAGCCCCAAGGCCAGCGCCTCGGTCGCGGTCTCGGCTGCCTCCAGCACGGCGGCCCCCGTGAGCGGCGGCCTTGCCGCACAGCCAGGACCGCTCAGCGCCCCCACCCTGAGCCTGCCCGACGTCGAGCGAAGCAGCCGCACGCCCGAACCGGCCCCTGTCTCGCCGTCCCGTCCCGAAGCACGCCCCCAGCCTGCCCCCGCCTCTGAAGGACGCCCTGCAAAGCCATCTTCGCAGCCCGCCGCCGATGCGTCGGCCGAGCAACCGTCGCGCCCCAAGCCAACCGCACCAGCCCCCACACCGGCCCCCGAACCGGCTCCCGCTGCAACGCCGGCGGCTGATCCGGCGCCAGCCCAGCAACCTGCGCCCGCCCCCCGTCCGACGCCAAACCCGGCACCAGCGCCTACCACGGTGCAACCAGCGACCGACGCCCCTGCGCCTGCATCGCCCTCACCGGTGACACCGGCTCCTGCCACACCGACGCCCATCCAGCCGGATCCCGTCGCGCCCGCACCGGCCAAGCCGGTCGGCCCGGTCTCGCCCTCGCCCGCTCCGGAACCGACACCGGCAAGCACACCTACGCCTGCCCCCGAGCCGGCACCTGCCACGCCGGTCGCCCCCGTCGTCCCAGTAGCACCCGTCAAGCCCATCACGCCTGCTGCTCCCGCAGCCCCTGACACACCGACAGTGCCTGTTGCGCCTGACACGCCAGCGGCACCTGTGGCCCCCGCCCCGGTCACTCCCGCGCCGGACCTGTCCCCGGCGCCTACCCCTGTCGTGTCGGCTCCCGTCCCGCTGCCGACACCAAAGCCGACGCCTGCCCCCACCGTGCCTCCCGTCGTGCCGGTCCAGCCTGACCTGCCCACGACGCCGGAGCCCATCCGTCCGCGCCCGCCCGAGCCGGCACCGGACCCTGTGCCGGAGCCAGAACCGCTGCCTGCGCCAACACCAGATCCAGCCCCGACGCCCGAGCCAGCGCCTAGCCCTGCTCCCGTACCTGCACCCGAGCCCGTTCCGGATCCGGCGCCCGTGCCCGTGCCACAACCCGCGCCGGAGCCCACGCCCAAACCTGCACCGACCCCGGCCCCCTCGCCCGAGCCGGCTCCCACACCTTCACCGTCTCCAGCCCCCGTGCCGGTGCCCTCGCCTGGTTCTGATCCGGCCCCCGTACCGACGCCCACGCCGGCACCACAGCCTGCGCCAGCTCCGGTACAGCCTTCCGAACCCGATCCGGCACCGGTGCCTGCGCCTACGCCGCATCCCGCGCCCGAGCCCGCCCCGACGCCTGCTCCGGCCCCCACGCCAGCACCACGCCCCGTTCCCACGCCGGCGCCTCGGCCCGTGGACCCCGTCCCGGTACCGCCTCCGGTGAGCCTTGCGCCCACCCTGCCCGCCGGCAGCCACGCCGCCGGCAAGCTGCGCCTGCTCACCCACAATGCCCCCTGGCCCTTCAACTACACCCTGGAAGACAGCGGGCCACAGCTCAGCCTGAACCGGAACCTGCGCCCCGAACGTCTGGGCAGCTGCGGCATGTTCGGCAACTGCCTGGATTTCCGTCAGGCCAAGCTCGCCGAATCCGGCCACAGCGGTGCCGTCACCTGGGGACGCTTCAACGGCGGGCAGGCACGTCTGCGCCTGCTGCTGCTGGATCTGGACAACCAGCTGCAACAGGATCGTGGCATCCACTATCTGGCCGGCATTCCCACCGTCACCATGCCCACCCACGGCGTGGCGCGCTACACACTGTCAGGCGCCACTGCCCCCACCTTCGGCAAGGGCGGCACGGCCCCCGGCAGCTTCTCGGGTCAGGGTCTGGTGCAGTTCGGCCCCGGAACGGGCACCCGTGTCGCGCTGGAAGGCCAGCTCAAGTTCGGCAACGATCAGCACTACCGGATGGTCACCGACGGGGCCGGCTTCGATGCTCAGGGACGCCTGAACACCATCGGCAACACCAACCTGCGCATGACCGCCCCCAACACCTTCACCGGCCAGCTGCAGGTGAATGCGCTGGGCCGCAGTGACGACATGAAGTGCGGCGCTGGCGACTGCCGCGCCGACGTCAACGGCGCCTTCTTCGGACAGGACGCCGCCCAGCTGGGATTCGGCTACACCATCAGCAACCCGAAATACAGCGGCGAGACCGACACCATCCAGGGCGTGGCCGTGATGGATCGCAGCGCTCCCTGACCTGGCCAAAACCGGACTGCACGCCCCCTGCATGGGGGCACACGCTACAATTCAAGGGCCCAACCCATTCATTTGCCCGCAGCATGCCGGCCCAGGCCCACTTCTCCATCGACGAACCCGACAACCAGCGGCTGGCCAGCCTGTGCGGTGCCCTTGACGCGCACCTGCGCCTCATCGAGTCCGCCCTGGACGTGCGCATCAGCCGCCGCGGCAGCCAGTTCACCCTCAGCGGCCAGGGGCAGGAGCCCGCCCGTGCCGCCAGCCTGCTCGGCCGCCTCTACCACGCCCACCGCCACCCGCTCAGCCCGGAGGACATCCAACTGGCCATCATCCAATCCCGCCACGACGATCCGGCAGACCCGCCCGTCACCGAAACGCTGCCGCCGCAGTCACCCGACAATCCCACCTTCCGCACCCGGCGCGGCGAGCTGCAGGGGCGCACCCCCAACCAGCGCAAGTACCTGAAGAACATCCTCGGACACGACCTCACCTTCGGCATCGGCCCGGCCGGCACCGGCAAGACTTTCCTGGCAGTGGCCTGCGCCATCGATGCCCTGGACCGTGACCAGGTCGAGCGCATCATCCTCACCCGCCCGGCCGTGGAAGCCGGCGAGCGCCTGGGCTTCCTGCCCGGCGACCTCACCCAGAAGATCGACCCCTACCTGCGCCCGCTCTTCGACGCCCTCAACGAGCTGATGGGCCCCGAGCGCGTCGGCAAGCTCATCGAGCGCCAGCAGATCGAGATCGCCCCGCTGGCCTACATGCGTGGCCGCACGCTGTCCAACGCCTTCATCATCCTGGACGAGGCGCAGAACACCACGCCCGAGCAGATGAAGATGTTCCTCACCCGCATCGGCTTCGGCTCCAAGGCGGTCATCACCGGCGACATCACCCAGATCGACCTGCCCGCGCCGCGCAAGAGCGGCCTGGTGCAGGCCCAGCGCGTGCTGAAGAACGTCAAGGGCATCGCCTTCAACCGCTTCGAGTCCGGCGACGTGGTGCGTCACCCGCTGGTGGCCCGCATCGTCGAGGCCTACGAGAAGCACGTCGAGAACCGCAAGCGCTCCGATGCCTGATTCCGACAAGTCGCGCAGCCCCGCCGCCAGCACCGGAAACCGCAAGGCCACGGCCTCCCGGGGCCGCAGCCCGGACGCGGCCCCGCGTGTGTCCCACCGGCTTTCACTCCAGATCCAGTTCGACGACACGGTCGACCCGGCTGACCTGCCCGCCTCCCGGCCGCAGCTGCGCCGCTGGGTGCAGGCCGCCCTCGAAACCGACGCCGAGCTGGTGCTGCGCTTCGTCGGCCGCGAGGAAAGCCGGCAGCTCAACCACCAGTACCGGGGCAAGGACAGACCCACCAACGTCCTGACCTTCGACTACGCGCACGAGCCGGTGGTGCAGGCCGACATCGTCATCTGCCTGCCGGTGCTGCAGGACGAGGCCCACGCCCAGAACAAGCCGCTGCGCAACCACCTTGCCCACCTGGTCATCCACGGCGTGCTGCACGCCCATGGCATGGACCACCTCACCGACGAGGAAGCGGCCGAGATGGAGTCCCGCGAGATCGCGCTGCTGCACCGGTTCCGCATCGACGACCCCTACCGTCTGCCGGACGACTGACACCCCCATGCCTCGCTTCCTCGGCCGATTCCTACAGAACCACCGGGCGACGCTGACCGCACTCGCCCTGGGCATCGCCCACGCCTTCACCTTCGCCCCCTGGGGCAGCGACTGGCTGGAATTGCTGGTGCTGACCGGCTTTGCCGGCCTGCTGCTGTCGGCCATCGGGCAGCACGCCCAGCGGCACGGCCATGCACACCGCCGTCCTCCTCCCGGCCCCTTCCGGCTGGGCCTGCTGTTCGGCATCGGCTGGTTCACCGCCGGCATCGGCTGGGTCTACGTCAGCATGCACAACTACGGTGGCGTGGCCGCCCCGCTGGCCGCACTGGCCACCCTGCTCTTTGCCACCTATCTGGCCCTGTATCCGGCGCTGGGGGCCTGGCTGTGCAGCCGCCTGTGCCGCCGGCAGCTTGATGCCACCCGACACCTGTCCGCCTGGCGCTTCATCCTGACCTTCGGCGGCGCCATGACACTGGCCGAACTGGCTCGTGGCTGGGTCCTCACCGGCTTTCCCTGGCTGAGCATCGGCTATGCCCACGTCGAAGGCGCCCTGGCCGGACTGGCGCCGATAGGCGGCGTCTACCTGATCACGCTGGGCGCCGCGCTCACCGCGGCCAGCCTGGCCGTGGCGGCCCATCGGCTGCTGGCCCACCTGCGCCATGCTCGCCGCAACAGCCTGGACACGCCCGACAACCTGCGCCCCCAACGCAACCTGCGCACTTCACGCGCGGCCTCCGCACTACCCTGTCTGCTGGCCGCCCTGGGCGTGATGGTGCTGGGCGGCGCGCTGCGCACCAAGCAATGGAGCCACCCCACCGGCAAGTCGATCTCGGTGAGCCTGCTGCAGGGCAACGTCCCGCAGCAGATGAAGTTCGACCCCGGCCCTGCCGCCCTGGCGCGCGAGCAATACCTGGACATGATCGAGGCCAACCCCGCCGACCTGGTGCTGCTGCCCGAGACCGCCTGGACCACGCGCTGGGAAGCCACCGAGCCCGCGCTGCAGCGACGCCTGCACCGCTTCCTGACCAGCACCCACAGCACCGTGGCCCTGGGCCTGCCGCGCTTTGTCCAGGTCCACGAGAACACCCCGCCAGGTGCAACCGCCAGCCGCTTCACGGGCGCCCCTGCCGACACACATGACGGCGGATCCTCCGAGGCCGCTTCGGAGGCACCACCCCCGCTGCCCGTCTGGCAGGTCAGCAACAGCGTGGAAGTCTTCACCGCCGACACCCTGCCCGATCCGCTCACGGCCGACACCCAGCACACGCCGGTCCGCTATCACTACGACAAGCGCCACCTGGTGCCCTTCGGCGAATTCATCCCCGAGGGCTTTCACTGGTTCATGACGCTCATGAGCATCCCGCTCGGCGACCAGGCCCGAGGCCCCGCCCAGCAGCCCCTGTTGCCAATCAGGAGCCAGCGCATCGGCTTCAACATCTGCTATGAGGACATCTTCGGCGAAGAACTGCTCTCGCAGGTGAAAGGCACCCGCAACGCCAAGGGCACGTACACGGACGGCGCCACCATACTGGCCAATCTCACCAACCTGGGCTGGTTCGGCAACTCCCATGCCCTGCCCCAGCACCTGCAGATCGCCCGCATGCGCGCGCTGGAAACCGCCCGGCCCATCATCCGCGCCACCAACACCGGCATGACAGCCGTCATCAGCGCCCGCGGCATCGTCCAGATCCGGCTGCGCCCGCACGAGACCGGCACGCTGAAAGCCACCCTGCAGGGACACACCGGCCTGACCCCCTACGTGCGCCTGGGCGGCAACGCCCCCGTGCTGGGCCTGTCGCTGGCCCTGCTGGCCATCGGCACCCTGCCTTCCCGGCTCCGCTGGCCCGGCGCCGCTGCCCGTCGGAAAAGGCGGCACCGCAGGCCCTGAGCAGGCCGGCCACGCCCTGAATCTCCTTCGGGAAATCCCCCACAGAGGCAATGCTGCACCGCAACAAAACATGCGATCATTGCCTCCAGACATTTCAACCGGAGGAGATCCATGTCCAACCCCACGCCCCATGGCACCCCACAGGGCCGTCTGGCCGGCAAGGTCAGCCTCATCACCGGCGCTGCCCAGGGCATCGGTGAGGCCACTGCCCTCAAGTTCGCTACTGAGGGCGCCATTGTCATCGTCTGCGACATCAACCCGACCGGCATCGAAGCCGTGGTGCAGCAGTGCTGCGCCCTGGGTGCAGAGGCCGAGGGCCATGTCATGGACGTCACCGACCGCGCGACCATCGACGCCGTCGTCGCCAAGGTCCAGGAAAGGCACGGCCGCATCGACGTGCTGGTCAACAACGCCGGCATCACGCAGGACGCCCGCCTCGTCAAGATGACCGAAGAGCAGTTCGACCGGGTCATCGACATCAACCTGCGCGGCGTCTTCCATTGCAGCCAGGCCGTCGCCCCCGGCATGATCGAGCGAAACAGCGGCGTCATCCTCAATGCCAGCTCGGTCGTCGGCCTGTACGGCAACTTCGGCCAGACCAACTATGCCGCCGCCAAGTTCGGCCTCATTGGCTTCACCAAGACCTGGAGCCGCGAACTGGGGCCGAAGGGCGTGCGCGTCAACGCCGTCGCCCCAGGCTTCATCGCCACGCCCATTCTCAATGCCATGCCCGAAAAGGTGCTGGACGGCATGAAGGCCCGCATCCCGATGGGCCGCCTGGGCAAGCCCGCCGAGATCGCCAACGTCTACGCCTTCCTGGCCAGCGACGAAGCCAGCTACATCAACGGCGAGGTCATCGAGGTCTCGGGCGGCATCTCGCTCTGAACGGCCTGCGGCGGGAGCGCCACAAGGCGCCCGCGCCCAGGTCCCCCATCACGGTCATGCTGCGCAGCCCCCCTGACGGGATCAGAATAACGGGAACACTCCGACCAGGTCCTCGACCCACACCCCATGTCGCAGGCTCATTCCGCCTCCCCCCAGAATGCCGCCACCGGCGAGTCCGCGCCCTCGCGTACCGCCCGCATCCGCCACTTCCTGCACCAGCGCCTGCGCAAGACCCACCGCATCCCGCACAAGAGCCTGGAGTTCGCCTGCATGCTGGTCGGTGCCACGCTGGTGGCACTCACCTCGCTGGGCTTTGCGGAGCTGGCCGATCTCGCCCTGGACTGGAATGCTCAGTGGACAGCCCGCCATCCGCTGGCCGCCTGGATCATGCTGCCGCTGGGCCTGGCCGCCCTGGCCTGGTACACCCCACGCCACGCCCCCTTCGTGGCCGGCAGTGGCATCCCGCAGGTCATCGCCGCCATCAGCCTGCCCTACGGCCCGCTTAAGAACCGGCTGGTCACGTTCTGGCGGACGCTCGCCAAGATTCCCCTCACACTGCTGGCCATGCTGATCGGCGCCTCGGTGGGCCGCGAAGGCCCCTCCGTGCAGGTCGGGGCGGCCGTCATGCTGGCCTGGGGCGATGTCTGCCGCCGCCACGGCATCGCCTTCCGGGGACTCACCGCCAACGAACTGATGGCCACCGGTGCCGCCGGCGGCCTGGCCGCCGCCTTCAATGCTCCGCTGGCCGGCGTGGTCTTTGCCATCGAGGAACTGGGGCGCGGCGTGGTGCTGCACTGGGGCCGGCGTGTGCTGCTGGGCGTGCTGGCCGCCGGCTTCATTCTCGTGGCCATCAAGGGCAACAACCCCTACTTCCCCCAATACGCCGGCGCCACCACCGTGCCCGACATGGCCCTGTGGGTGGGGCTCTGCGGTATCGTCTGCGGCGTGCTGGGCGGCATCTTCGCGCGGCTGCTCTTTCGCGGCGCCGCGAGCTGCATGCCGGCCTTCCTGCGCGGTCCGGTACGCCGCCATCCCATCCTGCTGGCCATCGTCATGGGCCTGCTGCTGGCAGCCCTGGGCACCTGGACCCACGGCCAGACCTACGGCACCGGCTACCAGATGGTCACCCAGGCGCTGGACGGCCACCCCATCGCGCCTCCCGAAACCGGCCTGGCCAAGCTGGCCGCCACCGTCTTCACCTACTGGACCGGCATCGCCGGCGGCATCTTCACCCCGGCACTCAGCACCGGCGCCGGCATCGGCAGCCACCTGGCCTCGCTCGCCGGCGGGATGGTGGACGAACGCCTGCTGGTGCTGCTGTGCATGTCCGCCTTCCTGGCCGGCGCCACCCAATCGCCCGTCACCGCCAGCGTCATCGTCATGGAAATGACCGGCAGCCAGCCCGTGCTCATCTGGTCCCTGATCGGCAGCCTGGTCGCCGCCCTGGTCTCGCGCCAGATCCACCCCCGTCCCTTCTACCACAGCGCCGCCGGCCGCTTCCGGCAACGCATTCAGGAAGAAAGCCCTGCCCAGGAGTCCTAACTCCAGAAATCCGCTAGACAACTCCCCGGCCTCCACACCCCGATCCCGTATACTGGCCCGGCCCGCATCGGGCGCAGGCGCAGCGCGAATCCGTCTCCCGCGAGACGGCCTCCGAAGTGACCTCGGCCCAGACCATTCCAGGGAAACGCCATGGACGAAGCCATCATCGAGGTACTGGAGCAATACCACGCCCGCATGGAGCGCGAGAACCTCAGCTTCCCGGTCGCGGCCCCAGGCGGGCGCAACAGCGTCAACTTCCAGTCCATGCGGGCCATCGGCCCCGAAACCGGACAGTTCCTCAACATCCTGGTCCATAGCCTCACCGCGCCACGCATCCTGGAACTGGGAACCTCCTTCGGCTACTCCACCATCTGGCTGGCCGAAGCGGCACGCGCCACCGGTGGCCACCTCACCACCATCGAGATCGATCCCGAAAGATCCACCCACGCCCTGGAGATGAGCACCAAGGCCTGCCTCTCCCCCCTTGTCGATTTCCGGATCGGTGACGCCGTCACCCTCATCGACAACATCCCCGGCCGCTTCGACTTCGTCTTCGTCAACCTTCGGAAAGATCTCTATCAGCCCTGCCTGGAGGCCTTCCATCCGAAGCTCGCCCCCGGCGCCGTCATCGTGGCCAACAACATCGTCCGTCCGGGCGGCCCCGAACTGGAAGCCTACGTCCAGGCCTTGCGCGCCAAACCCGGCATCAGCAGCACCCTGCTGCCCGTCGGCAGCGGCCTGGAAGTCAGTCGCTACCAGCCCTGATTCCGCCCCTCATCCCGACCTGGACCCCGGCCCTGAAAAGCCGCCCGTACACATCCCGGACACCCATTTCACAGCCAGGTTGTCAGATCAATCGTCACGCCCGTTCTGATAGGGAGGCATCAGTAACATAGCCGGACGCCAATCCCCGAGGTCGCCAGTCAAAAGACCTCTCCCGTCCGCATGATCTCGTTCGCCACCGACTTCGCGGTCGATCCTGCCCATGGCCCGGAAGACTTTCTGCGCGCCATTGCCTCCTGGCTTCTGGATGTCGAACGTACCGCCATTGCAGCCGAACAACTGCAGGCCTTGCCCACCGAGACCTCATCCCGCATCAATACCGGCGGTGAACTGCTGCAGACCCTGATCGCTCGGCAGCCCGACGCCACAGTGGCCGGCATCCGCTACAGCCGCCAGGAAGAGCACCTGACCTGGATCACCACCGTCGTCTTCTCCCGGCGGCTCAAGACCCGGGGAAATGATGCCGGAAATGCCGATCTCCCGGACATGGCCATCCCGGAAACGGATACCGCACCCGCAAGCGATGCATGGCTTGGCATCCGCATCGAGTGCACCTCCAGCCTGCCCCAGGCTCACCTGCCCGTCGACCGGGATCCCGCCATCGTCCCTACCCTGCTGAATGCCCTGGGCGGCGGCCTGGACGGCCCCCTGCGCGTCTCGAATCAGCCCCGACTGCTGGCCGGCCACGAACTCCCCCTGGCCGCCGACCTCATCCTGGGCGACAGCGACCATCGCCTGCCCATCGTCTACGTCAGCGCCTGTTTCCAGCCCGGCCACGCCATCGATCCCCGGCGCCTGGCATCCCGGCTGGCCGGACGGGCCCACGTGGTGGTCGAACCCGGCAACAGCTTCTCGCGCCAGCTCCAGGCGCTGGCCAAATCCACCAACGTCTACGGTGGCACGGTCGGCATCTACTGGCCCGAGGGCGGCGAGCCACGCCGCTTCTACCTGGGAACCCTCTATCAGACGGCCGCCGAGCTTGGTGACGCCATCCAGGAAGACCTCCACCGCACACTGCGGCAGCGTCGGCCACTGCCACGCTGCACCTGGGCCCACCTGCGAGAGCAGGTCTCGCAGAACACCATTGCCGCCCTGAAATCGGCCGGGTCGCTCTCCATCGACGACTGCATCCGCAGTTTTGGTGAGGAAATCGCCGCCAAGGAGCAGCTCCTGCAGGAAGCCGAGGAAGAGATCGAGCGACTGCGCCAGGAACTGCGCCAGCGCGAAATCCGTCCCGGCGATGACAACATCCTGCTGTCGCCAGGCACGGAACGCAACTTCTACGACCAGGAGATCCTGGGCATCGTGCTGGATGCCCTGGCTGACGCCAGGAAGTACGTCCCCCCTGACAGCCGTCGCCACCACGTTCTCCAGTCCATCGTGGGCGCCAACCCTCTGCCCCACCGCACGGCCAACGCCCATCGCGACGCCCTGAAGAACCTGCTGCGCGGCACAAGCACCCTCGATGCCCGCATCCGGCGCGGACTGGAATCCATGGGCTTCCGGATCAACAATGGCGGCAAGCACTACAAGCTGGTCTACCAGGATGATGACCGATACACCTATACCCTGCCCAAGAGCGGCAGCGACCATCGCGGCGGCCTCAACGCCGCCAACGACATCGGCCGGCTGATGTTCTGATGCCCTGATGTTCTGGTGACCTGATGTTCTGGTGACCTGATGTTCTGCCCCCGTGAAACGCTGTAGGCGTGCTCTATTAGATTAATAGCTTTTATCAATTGATAAATAAACAACAATTGCCCTTTGCTTGATTCAACACAAGCTGATCCACGCGCGCGTTCCTATAGTGGGGCGGCCTGCCGGCACCGTCCGCCAGGTCTCGAGACCAACAACACTCAGGAGAAAGCCCCCCATGAAGCCGCGCTTCACATCAGCCTGCTGGCCGCTGCCAGCCTGCTGACCTTCACGCTCGACGGCCCCTGCCAGGCAGCCACCGAGGCCCCGTCGGCAGACAAGGCCACGTCCTACAGCGAAGAAGACAAGGATCTGCTGGATACTGCCCAGGGTCTGTTCCAGCCACTGCCCGATGCAGCAGCCATGCAGAAGCTGCGCCCCTTCACCGACGCCCAGGTCCGTCTCGGCCAGCAACTGTGGTTCGAACCCCGGCTCTCCCGTGGCAACACGGTCAGCTGTAACTCCTGTCACAACCTGGCCTCGGCAGGCGTGGACAACCTGCCCACCAGCGCCGGTCACAAGGGCCAGTTCGGTGCCCGCAACTCGCCCACGGCCCTCAACGCCGCGGTTCTGGGTCACCAGTTCTGGGACGGCCGTGCCGCTGACGTGGAAGAACAGGCAGGCGGCCCGCTCCTGAACCCCGTGGAAATGGCCAACGTCGATGAGGCCACCGTCGAGAAGAAGATCGCCTCCATTCCCGAGTATCTGCCGCTCTTCCAGAAAGCCTTCCCCGACAGCGGCAAGAATCCCGTGACGTTCCAGAACATCAGGACCGCCATCGGCGCCTTCGAGCGCACGCTGCTCACCCCCTCGCCATGGGACAAATACCTGCAGGGTGACATCGGTGCCCTCACTGCCCAGCAGCGCAAGGGCCTGTCCACCTTCATCGACAGCGGCTGCGCCACCTGCCACAAGGGTGTCGGCCTGGGCGGAGACACCTTCCAGAAATTCGGCATGGTCAACGCACCCTACTGGAAGTACACCCTGTCGCCCAAGCAGGACGAAGGCCGCTTCGAAGTCACGAAGAAGGAAGACGACAAGTACTTCTTCCGGGTGCCTGGCCTGCGCAACGTGGCCCGCACCTACCCGTACTTCCATGACGGCAGCGTCTGGGAACTGGATCAGGCCATCCGCGTGATGGCACAGACCCAGCTCGGCCAGGAACTGGACAAGGAGCAGGTGGCCGACATTGCAGCCTTCCTGCAGTCACTGTCCGGCCCGGTCCCTGAATCTGCCCGGATCATCCCCGAACTGCCCATCTCGGTGACGCAGACGCCGCATCCGGACAATCAGTAACACACAACGGGGCTCGCCCGGGCACCTCAGGCAATGCGGCCCAGAACCTCTGCGGCCGCCAGCACCTGACCGGCCGATGCCCCGCGATGCAGCGTGCCGGCACACGGTGCCGTCACCTGCATCTCCATCTTCATCGCCTCCATCACCGCCACCAGCTGCCCCTCGGCCACGGTCTCACCTTCCTCGGCCTTCCAGGCCAGCAGCGTGCCGGCCATCGGTGCGGCAATCTCGCCCGCCTGCACGGCCGCCATCGGCACCCCTGCGCCCGACGCAGCCCCCGCCTGTCCCAAGGCACCTCCTGCGGCAGAACCATCCTGCGGCATCGCTTGCCCCATCGCCGCCAGCGCCCCCAGCAGCTGCTCAGGCAGCCCCAGCATCACCCGTCGGCCATCCAGCTCCACCGGCATGCGCAGCAGCGACATCGTCCCCAGCGGGGCCGGCCGCACCGACGCCTGCAGGTCATCGGCAAACTCGGTCTCGATCCAGCGCGTGTGCACGTGAAAGCCCCCGTCGCCCACCGCCACGAAGGCCGGTGCCTCCAGCACCGCCCGGTGAAAGGGCAGCACGCTGGGCACCCCTTCGATCTCGAACTCGGCCAGCGCCCGTCGCGCCCGCATCAGCACCTGCCCGCGACTGTCGCCATGCACGATGAGCTTGGCCATCATCGAATCAAACTGCCCGGCCACCACCGACCCGGTCTCCACCCCGCTGTCGATCCGGACGCCCGGACCTGACGGCGGCGAGAACCGCTGGATGCGCCCCGGCATCGGCAGGAATCCCCGCCCCACGTCCTCCGCATTGATGCGGAACTCCATGGCATGCCCCATCGGTTGCGGCGTCTGGCGGATGGACAGCGGCAGCCCGTCGGCCACCCGAAGCTGCTCCACCACCAGATCGATGCCGGCCGTCAGCTCCGTCACCGGATGCTCGACCTGCAACCGCGTGTTCACCTCCAGGAAGGAAATGGTGCCGTTGCGACTCACCAGAAACTCCACCGTGCCCGCGCCCACATAGCCGGCCTGTGCACAGATGTCATGCGCGGCCCGATGGATGCGCTCACGCTGCGCGTCCGTCAGGAACGGCGCCGGCGCCTCTTCCACCAGCTTCTGGTTGCGACGCTGCAGCGAACAGTCCCGCGTGCCCAGCACCACCACATGGCCCTGCGTGTCGGCCATCACCTGCGCTTCCACGTGGCGCGGCTGATCCAGATACTGCTCCACGAAGCACTCGCCCCGACCGAAGGCCGTGGTCGCCTCGCGCACCGCCGACGCATACAGCTCGGCCACCTCATCCATCTGCCAGGCCACCTTCAGCCCGCGGCCACCGCCGCCGAACGCCGCCTTGATGGCAATGGGCAACCCATGCTCACGCGCAAACGTCAGCACCTCATCGACGCTCTCCACCGGACCGGGGGTGCCCGCCACCAGCGGTGCACCCACCGATGCCGCAATGCGCCGTGCCGCCACCTTGTCGCCCAGCTGCGCAATGGTCTCGGGCCTGGGACCGATCCACACCAGCCCGGCATCGATCACCGCCTGCGCGAACCCGGCGTTCTCCGACAGGAAGCCATAACCCGGATGCACCGCATCGGCCCCGCAGCGCCGCGCAATCTCCAGCAGCTTGCCCACATTCAGGTAGGTATCGGCCGGGCGCTCACCCTGCAGGGCGAAAGCCTCATCCGCCAGGCGCACATGCAGCGCATCCCGATCCGCATCGGCATATACCGCCACGCTCTGCACGCCATAATCGGCACATGCACGGATGACGCGCACCGCAATCTCACCGCGGTTGGCAATCAGGACTTTCTTGATCATCACTTTTCCCTCGTCAGGCGCCCGAGTCCCTCAGACACCGCCATTCTGTACGCCCCAGTCTCCCGGCCTTCCGTCCGGCATTCCGTCCGACCTTCTGCATGCCCCGTCATCTGCCTGTCCCTAGGGCAGACCTTCCCGAGCGCGGCCTCCCGGAAATGAGGACTTCCGCTTTCTGTCCTCATGCACCGGCCCCCTCCAGCGGAATCTCCGCAAACGGTGCCATCACCTTGAAGCGCACGAAGACTCCCGGTGGCAGCTGCGCTGCCAGATCCAGATGATGCGGTGCCAAACAGCCGATCACCGGATAGCCCCCGGTCAGCGGATGATCCGCCATGAACAGCACCGGCTGCCCATTGGCCGGCACCTGCAACGCCCCCAGCGCCGTGCCTTCGGAGGGCAATTCCCTGCCCTGAAAACCGGCAGCACGCTGCAGGGGCTTCTCACCCAGCAGTCGCAGTCCCACCCGGTTGGATTGCTGCGTCACCTGCCAGCACTGCTGCTGCAGCAACTCCAGTGATTCATCATCAAACCAGTCTGTGCGCGGCCCCAGCACCAGATCCAGCACGATGGCATGACGCCGAACCGCATCCGCGTCACGGAGATCCGGCTGCACGGAATCAGGCAGATGCGGCAGCAGCGTCTCCAGCTTCGCCATGCCCGCCTCGGCCGCATCCACCGCCCCCCGAATGCGCTGGCCTACCGCCAGCCCCTGGCCCACGCGCAGCGGCTCCGGGCCCACGCCCGCCAGCGTGTCGGTGGCACTGCTGCCCAGCACGGGCACCACGTCAAAGCCGCCGCGTACCGCCAGATAGCTGCGCAGGCCCCGTTCGGGCGCGCCCACCGTCAGCACGTCACCCGGCTCCATGGCCAGCGGCACATGGCGTTCGGCAGGCAGCGGCACGCCCGACGCATCCTTCAGATCCAGCGGCCCGGTCGCCCCCGTCACCGCCACCACCGTCCGGGCCAGAGCCCGCAGCGCAAAGCCGCCATGCAGCAGCTCGATGACCGTGGCATCGGCCTCGTTGCCCAGCAACTGATTGGCCACGCGAAACGCCGTGGCATCCAGCGCCCCGGACGCCGACACGCCCTGGCGTGCCTGCCCCGGACGACCGGCATCCTGGAAAAGCGCCTGCAGGCCGGTCGCCACCACCTCGAAGACATGCGCCACGGCCTTCTCATCGCCGGCACGGCAGGCACTCTGCCCATCACCTCCGGCATCATCCGCTACCGCCGCGGAACCGGCACGCATCGAGCCCCCGCAATGGGAGTCATCTTCGGCAGCGGCCGTCAGGCAACCGCCAATAACCAGTGCACTCCGCTGCTGCACGACCTCGCGCTGCAGCGCCTCGCCTTCCTCGGTCGCCACATCCACGAACTGCACGCGCTGCCCCGGCTGCAGCAGCGCCGGCGGTGTACGCGCCAGATCCCACATCGGCACGTCGGTGGTACCAATGAGCTGCCACCCCCCGGGCGTGGCACGCGGGTACACGGCACTGAAGGTACCGGCCAGCCCGACCGAGCCCGCCGGAATGCGCGTGCGCGGGCTGGCGCGACGCGGCACGTTGAATACCGGATCGCCCCCTGACAAATAGGCAAAGCCCGGTGCAAAGCCGGTAAACGCCACCTGCCAGACAGAAGCCGCGTGGCGCCGCACCAGCTCGTCCACCGACAGCCCCAGATGATCGGCCATCTCGACCAGATCCTCGCCGTCGTAGCGGACCGGAATGCGCACCAGCGTTCCCTGCCGCGCCTGCCCCTGCCTGCCCTGCCGTGCAGCAATGCCGGCCACCAGTCTGGGCAGCGGACACACCCACGGCAGGAAATGCACCAGGATGGTTCGCGCCGCCGGGACCAGTTCGGTCACACCCTCGATCGGATCCGCCTCCAGTGCATCGAAGAGCGCCAGGGTTTCATCCAGATCGGCCAGCTCCACCAGGATGGCATCGAGATTGACGGGCAACAGACGCATGTGCACTTCCTCTTCTCGTTTTCCCGATCAGGCAAACGGTGCCAGCGTCACGCCCGCATCAGCCAGAACGCGACGCACCGCGCGTGCCATGGCCACCGCATCGGGACTGTCGCCATGCACGCAGATCGAATCCGCCTCCACCTTCGCCAGGCTGCCGTCGACGGCTTCCACCACACCCTCGCGCACCAGCCGCAGCATCCGCGCAGCCACCTGATCGGCATCGTGCAGCACCGCACCGGGCTCGCGCCGTGATACCAGCGTCCCTTCCGGCGTATAGCCCCGGTCTGCAAAGGCCTCGGCCACCACCGTCAGCCCCGCCTCACGCGCCCAGCCCGCCAGCGGCGAACCCGCCAGCACCACCAGCGCCAGTCGATCATCCGCTGCCTTCACGGCCTCGATCACATCGGTGGCCTGCCGCCGGTCATGCGCAATGGTGTTGTAGAGCGCACCGTGCGGCTTCACGTAGCGCACCTGCGTGCCTGCCACGCGCGCCAGCGCCTGCAATGCCCCGATCTGGTAGATCACCCCTGCCCGCAGATCGGCCGACGCCACGTCCATGTTGCGCCGCCCGAAACCGGAAAGATCCGGATAGGCCACGTGCGCCCCGATGCTCACGCCACGTCGTGCGGCCTCGCGCAGCGTCTGCAGGATGCCCGCCGGGTCGCCGGCATGAAAGCCGCAGGCCACATTGGCACTGGTGACGATCTCCAGCATCGCTGCATCATCACCCATCGTCCAGGCGCCAAAACTCTCGCCCAAGTCACTGTTCAGGTCGATTCTTGCCATGAGAAGTCTCCAGGGTTCGTTGCGCCGTATCCGTCAGTCGTCACGCAGCCAGCAGCCGGAAGATCGGCCCGACCGACACGCCCCCCATGTACCAAGTCAGCACACACACGGCCGTGCCCAGCACCAGCAGCCATTTCGGGTAAGGGACGCCACCCAGCAGGTCGGCGCGACGCCAGCCGATGATCATAAAGATCGTCATGCCCAGCGGCAGGATCAGACCGTTGAAGCCGCCGGCAAACACCAGCAACGCTGCCGGAGCAGTTCCCATCAGCAGGAACACGACCAGCGAGACCGCGATGAACACCACCGTGGCCCGATTGCGCGCCCGTTCGGAAATGTCGCTCTTGAAAGCCGAAAGGAACGACATCGACGTGTAGGCCGCCCCGATCACACTGGTAATGGCTGCCGCCCACAACACCAGCCCGAAGACCCGCAGCCCGAACTCGCCCGCTGCAGCCTGGAAGGCCTGCGCCGCCGGATTGGCCCCCTTGCCCGACACGTCGATGACCACGCCGCTGGACACCACGCCCAGAATGGCCAGGAACAGCAGAAAACGCATCACCCCGGTCACGGCAATGCCATTGAGCGCCCCGGCCGTGACGGCACCCAGGTTCTCGGCCCCCACCGTGCCCCGGTCCAGCAGCCGGTGTGCACCGGCATAGGTGATGTAGCCACCCACCGTGCCGCCCACGATCGTGGTGATGGCCGTCCAGTCCACCAGCTGCGGCACCACCATCTGCTGCAGCGCCTCACCCACCGGCGGGCCCGACACGAAAGCCACATAGGCCGTCATCGCAATCATCAGCAGACCCAGCCAGATGATCAGCCGATCCACAGCTGCCCCAGCCCGGCTGGACGCAAAGATGCCCACGGCCAGCGCCGCACTGATCAGCCCGCCCCACTTCGCAGGCAGCCCCAGCAGTGCCGACAGGCCCAGACCAGCGCCGGCAATGTTGCCGACGTTGAACACCAGCCCGCCGAAGATGACCAGCAGCGCCAGCACATGGCCACTGCCTGGCAGCGCCGCATTGGCCAGCGCCGACGCATTGCGCCGCGACAGCGCAATCATGCGCCAGACATTGAGCTGCACCACGAAGTCGATGAGGACCGACGCCAGAATGCCGAAGGCGAAGGCTGCACCCAGTTTCGTGGTGAAGGTTGCCGTCTGGGTGATGAACCCCGGGCCAATGGCCGACGTGGCCATCAGGAAGATGGCGGCGATGATCGACGAGCGGCGCGACTTCACGAAATCGGCCCCGGAAGAAGACGGCGCGGGTGTGGCAACCTGATTCATGATTGAAGGAGAGGAGAAGATTTCCCCGGAGTGTACCCACCCGACGGGCTACGGGTTTTCCCGGGGACTTATCATCGTCCCATTGCCCTGCGGCATCCCGACCGTCCCAGGCAGCCCTTTCACCCATCCGGAGTCCCTCATGCACCTGCTCATCCAGCGCGTCGCCCAGGCCAGCGTCCAGATCGACAGCCAGATCCATGGCAGCATCGGTCCAGGGCTGCTTGCCTTCATCTGCGCCGAACCCGCCGACACCACGGAGACCGTCTACAAGGCCGTGGCCAAGCTGCTGAAACTGCGCATCTTTGCCGACGAGGCCGGCCGGATGAACCGCAGCGTGCAGGACGTGGGTGGCGGCCTGCTCATCGTCAGCCAGTTCACACTGGCTGCCGATACCCGGCAGGGCAATCGGCCCAGCTTCATCGGCGCCGCCCCGCCTGCTCAGGGTGAAGCGCTGTATGATGCCTTCGTGACGGAAGCACGCCGCCTGCACCCCGACGTGGCCACCGGCCAATTCGGGGCCAACATGCAGGTCGCGCTCGTCAACGACGGCCCGGTCACGATCCCGATGCGGCTGTAACCCACGACGGTTTTCCACAGACAGTCCGGCCGCGATCCGGATGCGCCTGTCACCGACGGCTTTCCTGCGTCGCCGTGGCCAAGGCCGGTGACGCTTGCCCCACACCCGACATGAAGAGGAGACACCCATGAACACCCCCGCCCCGTTTTCCCAGGTCCTGCGCGCCGAATGCCAGAAAGACTGGCAGGCTGCCATCCAGCACCGCTTCGTCGACGAGATCTTTGCCGGCACGCTCTCCAGCGAGCACCTGCGCCACTACCTGGTGCAGGACTACCAGTTCGTCGACCGCTTCGTCGCCCTGCTGGGCGCAGCCATCGCATCGGCCGACCAGTACGCAGCGCGCGTGCGCTTCTCGCAGTTCGCCGCCATGATCACCAGCGACGAGAACACGTATTTTCAGCGCTGCTTCGACCTGCTGCGCGTGCCCCCCATCGAGCGCACCACACCCACACTGGACGACGTCACCCTGCAGTTCCAGGAGCTGATGCACGAGGCAGCCGAAACCCGTCGCTATGCCAGCGCACTGGCCGTGCTGTGCGTGGCTGAAGGTCTGTACCTGGAGTGGGCCGATCAGCCCGGACGGGCACTGCCCACCGAATTCCAGCACGCCGAATGGATCACGCTGCACGCCAACGACTTCTTCCGAGATTTCGTGGCCTGGCTGCGCAGCGAACTGGATCGTGTCGGCGCAACCATCCCCGTCGAACAGCAGGACGAGGCACGCCGCTTCTTCCATCGCGCCGTGGCATTGGAAAAAGCCTTCTTCGACGCGGTCTATACTGAACGCTGAATCCGTGAAAGAAACCCGCCACACCTGATGCCTGCCGGTTGCCACGGACTGCAGATTCACGCAGGCTCCCCCAGGCAGCATACCGCCCCGGAACAAGGAGGCCCCATGTCCCAGCCCGCCCACGTCATCCAGACCCGTCGTGTCTACGCCCCAGCGCTTGCCGGAGAAGGCACCCGCGTACTGGTCGACAGGCTCTGGCCCCGGGGCATGAAGAAGGAAGACGCCCCCTTCCAGCTCTGGATCAAGGACGTGGCGCCCAGCAACACGTTGCGTCAGTGGTTCGGCCATGCCCCCGAGCGCTGGCCGGAATTTCGCAAGCAGTACGAAACCGAACTTTCCGCCAACCTGTCAGCCTTGCAACCGCTCTTGGACATTGCCCGACAGGGACCGCTCACCCTGCTGTACGCCGCCCACGACGAGACCCACAACAACGCCGTGGTGCTGGCCGAGTATCTGCAGCACCTGCTTTCCCCTCGCAAGTCTGACTGACGTAAGGCCCCCCATGCCCCGATTCGCCGCCAACCTCTCCTTCCTGTACACCGACCTGCCCTTCCCGGAACGCTTTGCCGCCGCCGCCCGGGACGGCTTTCGGGCTGTGGAATACCTGTTCCCCTATGAGCATGAGGCGGAAACGCTGGCCCGCCTGCTGAAGGAAAACGGCCTGCAGCAGGCACTCTTCAATGCTCCGCCCGGCAACTGGGAAGCGGGTGAACGTGGTCTGGCGGCCCTGCCCGGCCGCGAAGCGGAATTCCTGCAAGGCATTGAGCGCGCCCTGCAATACGCCCGAACGCTGCACTGCCCGCGCATCCATGTCATGGCAGGCCTGAAACCCGTCACCGCAGACACCCTGGCGTGCTGGCAGCAGAACCTGCAGCGGGCCACCACCCTGGCCGCTCAGGCGGGCGTGCAGATTCTCATCGAACCCATCAACAGCCGGGACATGCCGGGCTACCTGCTGGATTCACTGGACACGGCCGAGGCCCTGCTGGAACACAACCCCGCACTGAAGCTGCAGCTGGACCTCTACCACTTGCAGATCATCCGGGGCGATCTCTCCGTGCTGCTGCACCGCCTCATTCCCACGGGTCGTGTCGGCCACATCCAGATTGCCGGCGTGCCCGACCGCCACGAACCCGACACCGGTGAAGTGAACTACCCCTACCTCTTCCGCCTGCTCGATGACCTGGGCTACGACGGCTGGATCGGCTGCGAATACCGCCCCGCCCGAGGCCAGGCGCCCCATGCCACCCGCGACGGCCTGGGGTGGATGAAGGCCTGGCTGTAACTGCACGGGATCAGGCGGCAGCGCCCCCCCACTCCACCACCACCGGCGTATGGTCGCTGGGCTTCTCCAGCTTGCGCGGCCCCTTATCGATCCAGCAGCGTCCCACCATCGGCTTCAGCTCGTCCGACACCAGAATCAGGTCGATGCGCAGTCCCGCATTGCGCCGAAAGCCCAGCGCCCGATAGTCCCACCAGCTGAACAGCTTCGGCGGCTGCTCGAACAGCCGGAACGCATCGTGCAGACCCAGCGCCAGCAGCCCCTGCAGCGCCTGCCGCTCCGGCCCCGACACCAGAATGCCATCGGCCCACACCGCCGGATCATGCACATCCGCATCCGCTGGCGCAATATTGAAATCCCCAGCCAGGATCACTCCCGTATCCGGCTCATCCCGTCGCAGCTGCGCAATCCATTCCTGCAGCGACGCAATCCAGCCCAGCTTGTAGACATACTTCTCACTGCCCACCGCCTGCCCATTCGGGAAATACGCCCCGATCACCCGCACCGGCCCTGCCGCCGTCTGGAACCGCGCCGACACCAGCCGCCGCTGCACATCCTCATGGAGCGGATTGTTCAGCTGCACCCCCTCCGGCACATAGCCTGCCTCCTTCCGATACAGCAGCGCCACCCCGTTGTACGTCGGCTGCCCGGTAAAGATCACCCCATACCCGGCCGCCTCGATCGCGTCCTTCGGAAACTTGTCATCCGTTAGCTTCGTTTCCTGCAGACACAGGAAATCCACCGGATTGGCCGCCAGCCAGTCCAGCACATGCTGCAAACGCATCTTCAACGAATTGACATTCCATGTCGCCAACTGCATTCAGGCGCTCCTTAAATCCACTCAAGAAAATAGAAAAGAATCACGAAACCTGGCCCGCCCCCCGTAAGCCACAGGGAGCTGGGCCGCGGAAGTATCCGCCGACAGATCAAATGCTTGACCCCAACTATCCAACCCGCAAGCCGCAAGGAGCCGGGGCGCGGAGGTATCTGCCGACGAATCCCACCGCTTGCGGTTGTGAGGAGGTAGATGCCGCAGTGCCCCGGCTCCGTCCCACGCAAGACCACACCCCACTTCGAAGCCCCATCTGACCTGCTCAAAAACCCTCATCCGCAGCCCGATCCAGCCGTCACTCCCCCGGATACACCAACCCCCACTGCCGCCGCACCTCCGTCAGCACCGACATCACATCCCGGCTCAGCGTCAGCTGCCGCACCTCGTCATCCGGCATCGGCGTCTCCACCCCCGCCTCCCGCAGCGATGGCGGCACCCCATCGCCCTCTCCCTGGCGAGCGTCCAGATAATGCTGCATGTCCGCCACCTCGTAGCGCAGTGCATCCTCGCGCCGGCCCGCGCGGATCGTTTCCGAACGCGCCTCGTCCGTCCAGTGCACCGTGGCCTCGTCGGCGCGCGGATACTCATTGATCTCGATATAGCCCTTCTCGCACACCACCACGCCCCGCTTGGGCTGCTTGGCCCGCAGGCTCAGCGCCATCACCACCAGCTGGTTCCGGTCGTTCTTCAGGATGATGCCCGACTGATCGTCCACGCCTGTCGGCGCCATCTCCACCGTGGTCAGCACCTGATGCGGGGCCGAATCCAGGAACCAGCGCGCAAAGGCCGTGGCATAGACGCCAATGTCCAGCAGCGCCCCGCCGGCCAGATCGCGGCTGAAGAAGCGGCTCTGCGGATCCAGCACCCGCCAGCTGCCGAAGTTCACCTGCACCAGCCTCACCCTGCCCAGCGCCCCCGAATCCACAAGCGCCCGCAGCCGACGGTACAGCGGCATGTGATAGATGGTCATCGCCTCGGCCACCACCACGCCCTGCGCGCGCGCCAGCAGCACCACCTCGGCCAGCTGCCGGGCGTTCAGCGTGATGGCCTTCTCGCACAGCACGTGCTTGCCGGCCTGCACGGCCGCCTTCATCCAGGCGTGGTGGGAGTCGTGCGGCGAAGCTATGTAGATCACGTCCAGGTCCGGATCCTGCAGCATGGCCTCGGGGCTGGCATGCACCCGGTCGATGCCGTAGCGCCCGGCCAGGGTACGCGCCGTTTCCTCGCGGCGGCTGGCAATGGCCTGGATGCCCCCGTTGACGGCCTGCAGCGCCGCCGCCATGCCATTGGCTGCCGCCCCTGCGCCCAGGATGCCCCAGCGCCACGATCCCTGTGCCATGTCCGATGTCCTCCTGCAGAAGGCCACGACTGGTCGGCACGACTGTCGTGGCGAATGATGGTTCCTCGTGATTCTGCCTGAAGCCCCCCCACCGGCGAGATAGAATCACCCCCGACCGTGATGGGGCCCGCCCCGGCGCCCGATCACCAACCCTGGATCAAACACCCCATGCTGACCTTCCAACAGATCATCCTGCGCCTGCAGGAATACTGGGACAAACAGGGCTGCGCCCTGCTGCAGCCCTACGACATGGAAGTGGGCGCCGGTACCTTCCATACCGCCACCTTCCTGCGGGCCATCGGCCCCGAGCCCTGGCGCGCGGCCTACGTGCAGCCCTCGCGCCGTCCCAAGGATGGCCGCTACGGCGAGAACCCCAACCGCCTGCAGCATTACTACCAGTACCAGGTGGTGCTCAAGCCCGCGCCGCCCGACATCCTGGACCTGTACCTGGGTTCGCTGAAGGCCCTGGGACTCGACCCGCAGGCCAACGACATCCGCTTCGTCGAGGACGACTGGGAATCGCCCACGCTGGGCGCCTGGGGCCTGGGCTGGGAAGTCTGGCTCAACGGCATGGAAGTCACGCAGTTCACCTACTTCCAGGAAGTGGGCTCGCTCAAGTGCCTGCCCACCACCGGCGAGATCACCTACGGTCTGGAGCGCCTGGCCATGTACCTGCAGAAGGTCGAGAACCTCTTCGACCTGCAGTGGGCACCCGGCATCACCTACCGTGACGTGTTCCACCAGAACGAGGTCGAGCAGTCCACCTACAACTTCACCCTGGCCGACACGAAGATGCTGTTTGCGCACTTCGACGACTACGAGCGCGAGGCACGCAACCTCATCGAGGCCAAGCTGGCGCTGCCCGCCTACGAGATGGTCATGAAGTGCTCGCACACCTTCAACCTGCTGGATGCACGCGGCGCCATCTCCGTCACGGAACGGGCCGCCTACATCGGCCGGGTGCGTGCGCTGGCCCGTGGCGTGGCGCAGGCCTACTACGAATCGCGTGAGCGACTGGGTTTCCCGATGATCACCGCCGAAGACCACGCCAAGCTGGGAGCACGTCCATGAACCAGGCCACGAACCACCCCGCCCTGCTGGTCGAGCTGCTGACCGAAGAGCTGCCGCCGCACGCCCTCACCCGGCTGGCCGACAGCTTCGCCCAAGGCATCCGCACGCGGCTGGCCGCCCGTCAGCTGCTGGCCAGCGAAGACGCCACTGCCGACATCTACGCCACCCCGCGCCGGCTGGCCGTGCACCTGCCCGGCGTTCGCGCCCAGGCCGATGCCCGCGAGATCCAGATCAAGGGGCCGTCCGTTGCCGTGGGCCTGGATGCCGAAGGCCAGCCCACCAAGGCCCTGATCAAATGGGCCGAGAAACAGGGGGCCGAGGTCTCGGCGCTCACCCGTGGGCACGACGGCAAGCAGGACGTCTTCTACTGGAGCAGCACACAACCCGGCGCCGTGCTGGCCGATGTCATCGGCGAGATCATCGTCGAGACCCTGGCGCAACTGCCCATTCCCAAGTTCATGACCTACCAGCTGGCCGACGGGCTCACCACCGTCAGCTTCGTGCGTCCGGCCCACCGGCTGGTGGTGCTGCACGGCGATGGCGTGCTGCCCTGCACGGTACTGGGTCTGGCGGCCGACCGCATCACCGACGGCCACCGCTTCCTGTCCAGCGGCCCCATCACGCTGGAAAACGCCGACAGCTACGCCCGTCAGCTGCGCGAGCAGGGCCATGTCGAGCCTGAATACCAGGCGCGCCGCGTGATGATCGCCAACGAGCTGGCCCACGCCAGCCAGCAGAACGGCGGCATCCTGGCCGTCAACGACGAGGAGCAGCAGCAGGTCACGGCCCTGCTGGACGAAGTGGCGGCACTGGTGGAATGGCCGGCCGTCTACACCGGCCAGTTCGACCCGGCCTTCCTGGCCGTGCCGCAGGAATGCCTGATTCTCAGCATGCGCACCAACCAGCGCTATTTCCCGCTGTTCGAGACCAGCGGCAAGCTGAAGAACCAGTTCCTGATCGTCTCCAACATGCGCATCGACGATCCGTCCGGCATCATCGACGGCAACGAGCGCGTGGTGCGCCCGCGCCTGGCCGATGCCCAGTTCTTCTTCGACCAGGATCGGCGCGAGACGCTGGCCTCGCGGCTGCCGCAGCTGGCCCAGGTGGTCTACCACGCCCGGCTGGGCACCCAGGCCGAGCGCAGCGAGCGCATCCGCCGGTTGGCTGCCGCCCTGGCGCCCGCCACGGGCGCCCCGGTGGCAGATGCCGAACGGGCTGCGCAGCTGGCCAAGACCGACCTGCTCACCGGCATGGTGGGCGAGTTCCCCGAGCTGCAAGGCACCATGGGCCGCTACTATGCACGGCACGACGGTGAAAGCGAAGCCGTGGCCGATGCCATCGCCGAGCACTACCAGCCGCGCTTTGCCGGCGATGCCCTGCCCGCCTCGCCCACCGGTCTGGCCCTAGCCCTGGCCGACAAGCTGGAAACGCTGGCCGGCATCTGGGGCATCGGACAGCGCCCCACCGGCGACAAGGATCCGTTCGCGCTGCGCCGGCATGCGCTGGGCGTCGTGCGCATCCTGATCGAAGGCAAGCTCACCCTGTCGCTGCCGGCCCTGCTGGAGCAGGCGTTCTCGGTGTTCGACAAGCTGCCCGCACCCGCTGCTGCCGACACCGAACCTTCCGACAAGGCTGCTGCAACCGGCAAGAAAGGTCGCAAGGAAGCTGCACCGCAGCCCTTCACGGCCGACGTGCCGGGCCTCTCCGCCTTCGTCGCGGACCGGCTGCGCAGCTACCTGCGTGACCGGGGCTTTGCCGGCACCGACATCGAGGCCGTGCTGGCCACCGGTCTGGATCGGCTGGACCTGCTGGAAGCCCGGCTGGCTGCCCTGGCCGCCTTCCGCCGCCTGCCTGCCTTCGAGTCGCTCACAGCCGCCAACAAGCGCATCGGCAACATCCTGCGCAAGTCGGCCGGCGAAGGCGCGGCAGACGACAAGGCTGCCGTGGATCCTGCCCTGCTGAAGGAAGCAGCCGAGCGCGATCTGAACGACGCTCTGGTCAAGCTACAGCCGCAGGTGCAGGCCCACCTGCAGCGGCAGGACTTCACCGCCGCCCTGCAGGCGCTGGCGGCGCTGCAGGCCCCCGTGGATGCCTTCTTCGAGCAGGTGATGGTGAACGCCGAGGATCCGGCGCTGCGCCGCAACCGCCTGGCGCTGCTGGGCGGACTGCATGCGCTGATGAACCAGGTCGCCGACCTGTCGCAACTGTAAGAAGGACCCGATCATGCTTGCCGCCATCCGCTCGGTGCTGTTCATCCTGATCATGGCCATCACCGTCACGCTCTATGCCACCGCCACCGTGCTGTGCTTCTTCCTGCCGGTGAAGGTGCGCTATGCCATCGCTTCCAGCTGGCCACGCCTGATGCTTCAGGTGGGTCGCTGGCTGTGCGGCATGCGCTGGCAGGTGGTCGGCACCGAGAACCTGCCCGAAGGGCCGGCCATCGTGCTGGGCAAGCATCAGTCCACCTGGGAAACCTTCTTCCTGCTGTGCCACATGCCGCGTCCGGCAGCTTTCGTCTTCAAGCGAGAGCTGCTGTTCATCCCGTTCTTCGGATGGGCCATTGGCATGCTGGACATGATGCACATCGACCGCCGCCATGGCCGACGCGCCTTTGAATACATCGTCAAGAGCGCCGGCAAGCAGCTGCACAAATACGGTCGCTGGATCGTCATGTTCCCGGAAGGCACACGCTCGAAGCCCGGTCAGCAGCAGCCCTACAAGTCGGGCGGCGCCCGGCTGGCGCTGAAGAACGACACGCCCATCGTGCCGGTGGCCGTCAATTCCGGTCGCTGCTGGCCCAAGAAGCCCTTCATCAAGAAGCCAGGCCTGATCACCGTGTCGTGGGGGCCGGTCATTTCCGTGGCAGGAAAGACGGCCGAGCAGATCAACCAGGAGGTCGAGCTGTGGATCGAGACCGAGATGCGCCGTATCGACCCGGACAGCTATCCGGCGGGTGACGTGCCTCCCATTGCTCAGGAAATCGCCGAGGCCGCCCGGAAGAATGCGTCCGCTGCGCATGACGGCCAGGGTGAAGTGTCCTCCGTCGCCGGGTCGGCAGCCGACAACGCAGCCATTGCCGGACAGCCCCGCGCAGAAGGCAGCCCATCGGCTTGAGAAGGCTTCGCCACATCCCCACCTGTACAGGGCGCTCCATTGATGAGCGCCCTTTTTCCATCCGAGGAACGATTCATCCGTGGGCCTTTTCTCCTTGGGAAAATCCCCCTTTCCCAACCCCTTCCAGCGCCAGCCAACTGCCCAGCCACGGCATGAGGACGCCCCCGTCGCGCCTTGTTCACTGGTGCTTTCGGCCCATGGCCAGACGCAGCAGGTCACGTATCGCGTGCGACGCTCGGCGCGTGCACGGCGTGTGGGCCTGAGGATCGACGCCGAAGGACTGGAAGTGGTGCTTCCGCAGCGCGCACGGCTGGACCAGACCGCCATCGAGCACACCATCCGTGAACACGAGGCATGGATCGTGCAGAAGCTGGCGCTCTGGCATCAGCGGGCCGTGGCCCGCGAAGCAGGACGCCCCTGCTACACCGACGGCGGCGTCATCCCGCTGCTGGGTGAACCCATCACGCTGCGCACCCTGCCGCACAGCGGGCACCGTCGCAGCCAGGTGCGACAGATGGGAACCGAGCTGTGGATCAGTGGCCCGGCAGCCCACGACGACGCGCTGCTGAAGGCGGCCGTGCACGCCTGGCTGAAGAAATTTGCAGCAGCGCTTTTCCGCGAACGGATGCAGCCCTTCGTGCAGAAACTGGGGCGTGCCCCCAGCCGCGTGAGTCTGAACGCCGCCCGCACCCGCTGGGGCAGCTGCAGCCGCGACGGCAGCATCCGCCTCAACTGGCGGCTGGTGCAGTACGCCCCCGAGCTGATCGACTACGTGATTGCCCACGAGCTGGCCCACCTGACGGAACTGAACCACAGCCCCCGCTTCTGGGCGCAGCTGGAAGCGCTGATGCCCGACTACCGCCAGTGGCAGCGCCAGCTGGCCGACACGCCGGATGTGCTGGTGGATTGAATCATCCGGCCGCAGGCGCCGGCATGCCGCCCGCACCCAGCAGCTGCGCCACCATCACCAGACCAACGATCAGGACAACGATCGCCACGATGGCCAGAATGCCGCCGAGGATGATGCCGCCAATACCGTAGCCAAGACTGGATTTGGGAATGGCACCGGACATCGCGTTGGCCCCCACCCAGATGGAATAGAACCATACCGGGGTAACAAGCGACTCAGGCACGCCCAGGCCTCTCAGCAGAAAGCCCAGCAGATCCACGACCAGCCAGGATGCGGCGATCAGGTTGAACAGATCCCCCTGCCCATCCCAGCGTCCGCCACGCTTCAGCCACCAGGCGCAGAAGCGGTATATGACCCAGAAGGCCAGCCACATCGTCACCACACCAATGCCGATCCGCCCCCACAGGGGCAGCACGACCGGATGAGGGGCGTCAGGAGCATTCCCCGCCATGTTCGGGTCCAGCCCGCTGCAGATGCCCAGCAGGGTAATGGCCACGACCGACTGCCAGCGCGCGAACCGGAATCGCTCGAACGGCTGTTCATGCAACAGGAACGCGAAGATGCTGGTCTGAATCACACCCATGAAGATCTCCTCCTTTCATCTGGAATGCGGCGCATCAAGGCTTTTCCGAACAGGTCCCGCAAGCAGACGCGCCACAGAACGGGATGCGGGACAACTTCAAATATATCGAACCTCTTCATGCCTCCGTTCTTTCACCCGCCCATGCTCGTCAGTTCTGCCTGCATCGGGATGATTCAGCGTGCCGAAGAAGGCATCGCCCCTCCGGAATGAAGCACCAGCTTGATGAATGCCAGGACGATCGCCAGGCCGAAAAGCAGGACGTAGATCAGAACAAGACCGTTGACGATGCCGGCGATGCTGTAACCCAGGGTGGCTTTTGGAACCGCGCCGGACATGGCGTTCGCGTTGACCCAGATGGCATAAATCTCGATAGGGACAAGCAGGGTGCCGGGCACACCCAGCGCGTATAGCCCGTAGACGAGCGCGAAGGGGAACAGCCATGAGGCAGCCATCAGGTTGAAAAGATCGTCCTTGCCATCCCAGCGCTCACCACGCATCAACCACCAGCGGCAGGCGCGATGGATGATGGAAAATGCCGCCCACGTCAACAGCACGCCAAAGAGCACCTTTACCAACAGAAAGGGCAGCGCAAGGTGGGGCGCTTTCAGGGCGTGTCCATGCATGAACCAGACCAGCCCTTGCAGGACGCCCAGCAAGGTGATGACGAAGTACGATTGCCAGCGTGAGAACCGAAAGCGCTCGAATGGCTGCTCACGCAACAGGAATGCAGAGATGCCTGTCCGAATCACGTCCATCAGAATCTCCCCTCACCCGAAATGGCACATGAGGGGATTGTCCAATGACGTGCTGGCACGGGTACGCCGTAATCAACCTACCCGAGGGGTCTTGCCGCCAGCGCATCGGCCAGCGCATACCAGGCCGTGACGGGAATCTGCTCGGGTCGCTGGCTCAGGTCCGTCAGTGGCACCAGCCGCGCATCGTCGGCCACCGCCTTTTCCAGATCGAAGGACGGATGCTGCTGGGCCAGCCAGCTGCCCAGTGTCCGGCGCAGCATCTTGCGACGCTGCGCATAGGCAGCGGCCAGGGCTGCCTCCAGCTGGGCAATGGCGGTCGTGTGCGGCCTGGGAAGCGGCACCATGCGCACCACGCTGGAATCCACCTTCGGTGGCGGGTCGAAGGCTTCCGGCGGCACGTCGAAGAGCTTTACCACCTGGTAATGGTTCTGCAGGAAGACGGTGAGTCGCCCCATATCGCTGCCGGGACCGGCCGCAATGCGGTCGACCACCTCTTTCTGCAGCATGAAGTGCTGGTCCCGCACACGGTCTGCCACGGCAATGAGATGCAGCAGCAGCGGGCTGGAGATGTTGTAGGGCAGATTGCCAACGATGCGCAGATTCTGGCCAAAACCGCTGAAATCGACCTGCAGAACGTCCTGCTGCACCAGGGTCAGCGCGTCACCATACTGCGCAGCCAGCCGGGGTCCGAGATCGCGGTCGATCTCGATGACGGTGAGATGACCCGTCTGGGCCACCAGCGGCGCGGTCAGCACGCCGGTGCCGGGGCCAATCTCGACAAGGTTGTCGCCGGACCGGGGAGCAATGGCCTGCACGATGGCATCGATGCAGGCACGGTCTGCCAGGAAGTGCTGGCCGAAGCGCTTGCGGGGGATGACGCCGGCCGGGCGCTTCTCGCGTCCGGCGTCATGTCGGTGGTTCGCCATCAGGTCAGGATTCGTCAGTGCGTGGTGGTCGCGTCGGATTTCTGGCGGTATTCCACGTAGGTGCGGTCACGCAGCTCGCGCAGCCACTGCTGGTAGGCCTCGCCGCCCTTGGCCTCACGCAGCTTGGCACGGGCCGCATTGCGCAGCCGCTCGGGCGATTCAGTGTCGGTACGCCGGCCCAGCACCTGCACCAGGTGCACGCCGAACTGGGTCTGCACCGGTTCGCTGATCTCGCCGTCATGCAGGGATTTCATGGCCTGCTCGAATTCGGGCACGGTGTCACCCGGATAGAGCCAGCCCAGATCGCCTCCCTTGGCGGCAGAACCGTCAGAAGAGAATTCCTTGGCCAGCTTGGCAAAGTCGGCCTTGCCGGCCTCAATGTCACGGCGGAACAGCGACAGACGCCGCTCGGCCTCGGCAGCCGTCTCGGGGCTGTTGGCCGGCAGCAGGATGTGACGGGCGTGAGTGAGCTCCACGGTGGTGGCCCCGCCATCACGCCGGTCCTGCAGCTTCAGGATGTGAAAGCCTGCCGGGCTGCGCACCGGTGCACTGATCTCGCCGGGCTTGAGCTTGCGCACGGTGTCGGCGAACAGGCCCGGCAGGTCGTCGGCCTTGCGCCAGCCCATGTTCCCGCCCGTGGCGGCATCGCTGGCTTCGGAATTTTCCTGTGCCAGCGTGCCGAAGTCGGCCCCCTTGCGTGCCTTGGCCACCAGCTCGTCTGCCCGGGCCTTCTGGCGGGCGACTTCCTTCTGGTCAGCACCTTCGGGCAGCTTCAGCAGGATCTGACGGATGTCGTATTCCGGCTGGCTGACCTTGCCGCTCTTGGCCAGCTCGGCGTCGATCTCGCCCTCGGAGATGCTGACGTTGCTGGCGGTCTCGCGCTCGCGCAGGCGTGCCGAGACGATCTCGGCCACCAGCTGACGGCGGAAGGTGTCCAGCGAGACGCCCTCATCCTTCAGACGTTCGGTGAGCTGCTGCGTGGACAGGCCGTTGTTCTGGGCCACGTCGGCCACGGCACGGTCGACCTCGGCATCGCTGGGCTTGAGGCCATAGTCGGCGGCGTACTGCTCCTGCGCCAGCTGCAGGATCATCTGCTCCAGCACCTGCTTGCGCAGCTCGTCGGGCGGCGGCACCCCGGCGCCCGGGGTCTGGGCCGCACGCCCCTCGATCAGATGGATCTGGGCCTGCAGCTCGCTTTCGGTAATGACGCCCTGGTTGACGACGGCCACGATGCGATCAAGCGACTCGATACCCGGCTTGTCGGCATCCAGTGGCGACGTGCCTCCGCTGCGGGGCAGCTCGGGACCATCCTGGCCGAAGGGAGAGGGCGAGGAATACGGGGAGCGCTCCTCGGTGCCGGGCAGGCGCAGGCCTTGCTGCGCCTGAGCGACCAGCGGCAGGCAGGCCATGGCACAGGCCAGCAACAGGCCGATGGGGCTTCTGGCGGAAATGACGGTCGGGACCGGTTGCCCGGCAGCGTCTTTTTGCATGGTGATCGTTTACTCGTAGTCGTAGTAGCGTACCGCCGGCGCCAGGTTGTTGTCGGGCAGGCTGTAGCCAGGAATGTTGCGCGTCAATATACCAAAGGGATCCTGGCCGAAGTGACCAAGCCCGCGCAGGTCGAACTGGACATAGCCGACGGTGGACGTCTGGCGCGTGGTGGTGACGAAGCGGTGTGCCACGACCCGCACGGCCCAGCAGTCGCGGGCATATTCCACGCCCAGCAGCCCCTCCACCAGGCCCGGCTTGACGTCGACCAGCTGTCCGGTGGTGAGGTCCTTCTTCAGGAAGGAATAGTTGATGCGCCCCAGCGCCGTCCAGTTGGCGGCAATGGGCCAGGCCAGCGAGGTGTCCCACTGGGCGTATTCCTTGGACTGGTAGCGCACGCCGGCGTTGAAGAGCTTGCGCCCGCCCGGACGGTAGCGGTAGCTGAGGTTCAGACGCGGCACGCGCTTGTCGCGGATGGCGTACTGCACACCGGCGTTGAGGCTGTGGCCACCACGGAAGTCGCCGGATGCGGCGAACAGCAGGTCGGAGCGGCGGTCGACACGCACCGGCTGCCCGGGAATGGTGACATCCTGACTGGAGAAGTAGAAGCGCTGGGCCACGGCCAGGCGCAGGCGCTCGACACCAGTGGCCTGCTCGATCTGGCGGGAGACCAGCGCAGCCGTGAGGTGATCGGCGTCGGCGATGCGATCGTGACCGGTGAAGGAGTTCTCGCTGAAGAGCTGTGCAAAGCTCAGGTCGGTGGCCACGCTGTCAAAGACGGGGATGTCGCCCTGGTTGCGATAGGGTGTGCGCACATAGAAGAGCCGGGGCTCCAGTGTCTGCACCGAATCCTCGCCCAGCCAGCGGCTGTCACGCTCCAGCACCAGGCCGGAATCGATGGAGAAGGTGGGCAGCACGCGGGACATCGAACGGCCGCTTTCGGAATAGCGGTTGAGCGAATAGTGCGTGGCGTGCAGACCCACCTTGGGCGTGAGGAACCAGCCGCCACTCTGCATGGGGTAGCTGACCTGCGGGTTCAGCACCAGGCGCGTGCCTTCCACGGTATTGGGGCGGGGGTTGGCAAACTGGGTCAGGTCCACCAGCGTGGTGACATCGAAGCCATGCAGGTCCACCTTGTTGTTGGTGAACTGCAGCTGCGGCACCTTCTCGTAGGGCGGCGACGTGCGCGCTTCCAGAATGTTCTGGTAGCGGATGCCGCGCACCATCATGTTCCAGTCACCCACGCTGCGGGTGAAGTACAGCTCGCGCGGCAGCGAACGCTCGGAGGCGTCGATCAGCGTGTTGGAGTAGTCAACGAAATAGTTGTCGTCCGAGACCCCCTGAAGGTTCCAGGCACCGTTCCAGCCAAGCACGTTGGTGAAGAGGCCGTTGGAATCGTAGGAATGACGGGAATGGTTGGTGTCGCTGTCGTGCGGAATGTAGTCGAGCTTGATGTTGCCCTGGGCCGGGCGCGTCAGGAAGCGGAATTCGTTGCCCAGCCGCAGGCCGCGCCGGGTGGTGAGCTGCGGCGTGACGGTGAGGTCGTAGTTGGGCGCCAGGTTGAAGTAATACGGCGCGGTGATGCCCAGACCCGAGCGCGAGTTGACGGACACGGTGGGAAACAGGAAGCCGCTCTGGCGGGCATCGTTGAGCGGGAACATCACCACCGGCATGCGCAGCACGGTGTGATCACGCACCTTGAAGCGCGCATCGCGCCCGTAACCCTGCGAGCTTTCCAGGTCCAGATCCAGGCGCTTGGCCTCCAGCCGCCACGCCTCGTCGTCGGGCTTGCAGCTGGTGAAGCTGCCGTTGACGAGCTGCATGAAGCGGTTGCTGACGAAATCGATGCGATCAGCCTGCCCGCGCACGCCCACGGTCGTCAGGTCGTAGGTGGGGGACTGGAACGATCCGCGCCCCGTGTCGAGCTGCAGCTGCAGGCGCGGCCCCACCACGCGGGTCCCCGCCTGCTCGATGGAGACATCGCCGGCAGCATCGATGCGCTGCTGCTGACGCCAGTACTCGATGCGGCTGGCCTTGAGCGACGTGCCGATCTTGCGCAGCTCGGCATCGCCTTCGAAGACCGTGACCGGCCCCTGCGGCGTGGGCTCGGTGGTCATGCGGTCGGCACTGCCGAAGACCGGCAGCTCGCGGTTTTCCTGCGAGGTGAGCGGCAGGTTGAGCGATGGAGCCAGCTGCAGGGGCACGGGCTCATCGGGCGGTACGGTGCCATGGGAGCCGGCCGCCCCCTTGCGACTGCCAGCCGCGTGAGAAATGGCTGGCCATGCGCCAGACAGTACCGCCGACAGGGCAAGGGCCAGTGCGGTCAAACGAAAAGTGCGGTCTGGAAGCGACACGGACGGGGCGGCTCCGATAAGCGGCTGCCGGAATGGGCTGCCGGGTGGGCGGGATATGGGGCGAGATTGTCTATTATAGGGAGAGCCCATGCGCTTCGTGCCGTCCGCTGCGGCCTGCTGTCGCTTCCTTCATCACCCCTGCCATTCGGGATTTTCCGGTTTCCACGATGTCTGCCGAACACGCCTCCCCTGCCCCCACGCCCGCCGCCCCTGCTGCCGCCCGGGACGACGCCCGGCTGGAAGAACTGAAGACATGGCTTGCCGGCCTGCCGGAAAGCCATGCCCTGGATGTCGCCACGCTGGCCCCGGCATCGAGTGACGCAAGCTTTCGCCGCTATTTCCGGCTGAAGGCCACCCTGCCCCAGGCGGTCGGCACGGGCACCTCCATCGTGATGGACGCGCCGCCCCCGCAGGAAGACTGCCGACCCTTCGTGCACGCGGCCGAGATCATGGGTGCCGCGGGCCTGACGGTCCCCCGGGTGCACGCCGCTGATCTGGAGCGGGGCTTCCTGCTGCTGGACGACCTGGGCAACCGCACCTACCTGGCCGAGCTGGACGAGAAGACCGCCCCCAGCCTGTACGCCGCAGCCAGCGAGGCGCTGGTGAAACTGCAACGCGCCAGCCAGCCCGGCGTGTTTCCCGAGTACGACCGTGAACTGCTGCTGCGCGAGCTGATGCTGTACCCGGACTGGTACATTGCCCGACACAAGGGCGTGACGCTGTCCGAGAAGGAAACCCTGGTGCTGCAGCAGGGATTCGAGAAGATCCTGGCCAACGTGCTGGCCCAGCCGCGTGGCTACGTGCATCGCGACTATCACAGCCGCAACCTGATGATCCTGGAAGCGCCCCGGCTGCCGGGCGTGCTGGATTTCCAGGACGCCGTGCATGGCCCGCTCACCTATGACCTGGTTTCGCTACTGCGCGATGCCTACATCCAGTGGGACGAGGAACAGGTGCTGGACTGGACCATCCGCCACTGGGAGCGCGCCCGTGCCGCCAAGCTGCCGGTACCGGCCGATTTCAGCGATTTCTATCGGGACTTCGAGTGGATGGGCATCCAGCGCCACCTGAAGGTGCTGGGCATCTTCGCCCGCCTCTGGCACCGTGACGGCAAGGACGGCTACCTGAAGGACATGCCGCTGGTGGCACACTATGTGCACGCTGCCCTCAAGCGCTATGACGAGCTGGCCCCGCTGTGCCGGCTGTTCGAGCGCATCGAGGGCATCGACGCCCAGCACCGCTACACGTTCTGAGCGTCCGTTGCCCAGGCCATTGCGCGTTTTACCGAGCCTCCTTCCCACGCCCACCTTTCGAGTCATCCCATGAAAGCCATGCTGCTGGCCGCCGGACGCGGCGAACGGATGCGGCCGCTGACCGACCGCACCCCCAAACCCCTGCTGGTGGCCGGTGGCAAGCCCCTGATCGTCTGGCACCTGGAAAAGCTGGCGGCAGCCGGCATCACCGAGGTCGTCATCAACCATGCCTGGCTGGGTGAGCAGATTCCGGCTGCCCTGGGCGATGGAAGCGCCTACGGCGTGCACATCACCTACTCGGCCGAGGGTGAGGCGCTGGAAACGGCCGGCGGCATTGCACACGCCCTGCCACTGCTCACTCAGGGAGAACCTGACGACGCCCCGTTCGCGGTCATCAGCAGCGACGCCTGGAGTGACCTGGACTACGCACGGCTAACCGAGGTGGCGCAACGTCTGGCTGCCGGCGAAGGCGACTGCTGGTGCCTGATGGTGGACAACCCCGGACACCACCGAGGCGGGGACTTCGCGCTGGACAACGGCCACCTGAAACTCGCCGGCAAGGCGGACAAGGCGAGCGCGGGGAACGACAGGCAGACCACCAAAAGCCCGAAAGCCGACGCCCTCACCTACGCCGGCATCGGCGTCTTCACGCCCACCATGTTCCGGGACATTGCCGACGGCACACGTGCACCGCTGCGCCCCTGGCTGGAGCGGTCCATCACGGCAGGCAGGGCCCTGGGTGAGCATCATCGGGGACGGTGGTTCGACATCGGCACGCCGGCCCGTCTGGAAGAACTGGACCGGCTGCTGACGCCCCCCACCCACGACGGCCTGACGGTGCGCATCGACGGCACCGGCCCCGTGGCACTGGCCACAGCGCTCTGGCTGGTGCGGGCTGGCATCCCTCCTGCCTGCATCGCACTGCCGCTGGATCGGCCCGCCACCAGCATCCTGCCCAAGGATGCTCCGCGACGGGCCATCGCACTGTCCGAGGGCTCCCGACAGATCCTGGCCCGGCTGATTACGCTGCCGGCCGCCGGGCGCATCGACACGGTGGAGATCGTGCAGGCCGGCACGGACGGCCACACCCGCATCAATCGCGAAGACTTTCCGCTGCCGGCGCTGGGCTGGGTCGTGGTGTGGGAAGACCTCATTGCACAGCTGCACCAGGCTGCCGAGAAGCTGCCCTTCGCCCGGCCGGACGACCCGGCCTTCGCCGAGCCTGCACTGGTGATCCATGCCGGCGGCATGCCCCCGGCGCAGTCCCGGGACGACACCGATTTCGACACCCATGACAGCGGCCAGGCCGGCCTGCTGTTCGAGGTGGCCGTGAGCGGCACGGCCGACACCGCCTTCGAGTGCTTCCGCCCCGGCGGTCCGCTGGCCCTGCTGCCCGCCCCGGCCCTGCCCGATGGCCCGCGCTACACCGTGGTCTGGAGCGATGCCGCCGAGGCCAGCCGCCGGCGTGCCGAACTGCCGGCCGATGCCCTGGGCCAGGAACTGCGTGAAGCCCTGCGTGCCGCCCTGGGCCCCCGCCATTGGGGCCGCCATGCCGGACACTTCGGGCCGCTGCGGGTGTGCACACCGGCCGTGGCCGTGCCGCTGCCCCGCGTCCGCCGCCGGCAGACCACGACGTCCGGCCAGGTGTGGATCGGCAACGCGGCACAGATGCTGCATCCGGTTGCAGGCCAGGGGCTCAACCTGGGGCTGCGCGATGCCTTCGTCCTGGCCCGGGAACTGGGCGATGCCGTCTTCGACACCCGCCTGCCCGGGCCGCACGCCCGCGTGGCACGGGCCCTGGAGTCCCACGCCCGCGCACGCCTCACCGATCGCTGGCTGACCATCCACGGCACCGATCTGCTGTCGACCGCCTTCGGCTGGCCAGCGGCAAGGACGCTGCCGCCGATGCTGCTGAACGCCATGCACGTTGCCCGGCCGCTGCGCCTGCCGCTGGCGCGCGCGCTGGTGTTCGGGCATCGCTGAAGCCCTCTGCCAGACAACGGCCACATCTTCTGGCAGGACGGCGCATGCTCACCGCCGGGCGGACAGGCCCCCTGTCCTCCTGTTTCCGGGATGGAACGGACATGGCCGGCCCTCCGCTCTGCGCGCTAGAATGACGATCCCGGCCGCCGGGAATTCCAGAGCGTGTCGTCGTGTCGACCGGGACAAGCCCGTGGCTTGCGGTATCATCGCGCCCCCGCACCGCCGCCACCGGCGCAATGGTGGATCGCTCCACCATCTGCCAGTTCCCGCGTCATCCCTTCGCACTGCCGTCCGCAATGCCCGCCTCCGCCGCCCCACCCGCCCCCAGCCAGCCCGCGCTGCTGAGAATCGGTCCGTATGCGCTGCCGCATCGGGCCTTGGTGGCGCCCATGGCCGGCGTCACCGATCGCCCCTACCGACAGCTGTGCAAGCGCCTGGGCGCAGGCTATGCCGTCTCCGAAATGGCGGCCTCCAACCCCCGGCTCTGGAACAGCGTCAAGACCTCGCGCCGCATCGACCATGCCGGCGAGATCGAGCCCAAGGCCGTGCAGATCGCCGGCGCCGACCCCGCCATGATGGCCGAGGCAGCCCGCTTCAACGTCGAACGCGGCGCGCAGATCATCGACATCAACATGGGGTGTCCGGTCAAGAAGGTCTGCAACGTCTACGCCGGCTCCGCCCTGATGGGCAACGAACCGCTGGCCATCGAGATCATCGAGCGCGTGGTCAAGGCCGTGCCGGTACCAGTCACCGTCAAGATGCGTACCGGCATCGACCCCGACCATCGCAATGCGGTGGCGCTGGCACGTGCGGCCGAGGCGGCCGGTGCCGTGATGATCACCGTGCATGGCCGCAGCCGCGCCTGCCGCTACCACGGCCCGGTCGACTACACCACCATTGCCGAGGTGAAGGCCGCCGTGGGCATTCCGGTCGTGGCCAACGGCGACATCGATTCCCCCGAGAAGGCGCGGGATGTCCTGGCACAGACGGGCGCCGACGCGGTGATGATCGGCCGCGCCGCCCAGGGACGGCCCTGGATCTTCCGCGAGGTGGACCACTATCTGGCCCACGGCACCCGCTTGCCAGCCCCCACCTGGCGGGAGGTGCGCGACCTGCTGCTGGAGCATCTGGACGATCACTACCGCTTCTACGGTGAGTTCACCGGCGTGCGCACCGCCCGCAAGCACATCGGCTGGTACCTGCAGGCGCTCGCCGGCGACCAGCAACCGGACGAAGCCACCGAGGCGCTGCGACGCGCCATCAATGACTGTGAGCAGGCCGACGGACAGGTCCGCCTGCTGGAACGCTATTTCGCCGATCGGGCGTCCCTGCTGGACACCGGCATCGATCAGGGAGGAACCCAACCATCATGACCAAGCCTCCGATGACTCTTCAGGAAGCCGTGACCAGCAATCTGGAAAAGTACTTCGAGGACCTGGACAACACCCAGCCTGGCCTGATCTACGACATGGTGCTGTCGGCCGTGGAAAAGCCGATGCTGGAAGTGGTGATGCGCCACGCCGGCGGCAATCAGCTGCGCGCATCGGCCATGCTCGGCATCAACCGCAATACGCTTCGCAAGAAACTCACGACCTACGGTCTGCTCAATAATCAAGGAGGAAACTGACATGTCGATCACGGTTCATGCCAGCGGGGTGAACAAACCCGCGGATCTGCCCCCGGCGCCGGTCACCCGGGCCCTGATCAGCGTTTTCGACAAGACGGGCGTTCTGGAGTTCGCACGCGGGCTGCACGCCCTGGGCGTGGAGATCCTGTCCACGGGCGGAACGGCCCGAATGCTGGCCGAGGCCGGCGTGCCCGTCATCGAGGTTTCCGACTACACCGGCTTTCCGGAGATGCTGGATGGCCGGGTGAAGACCCTGCACCCGAAGGTGCACGGCGGCCTGCTGGCCCGGCGTGACCTGCCCGCGCACATGGCGGCCCTTGAGCAGCACGGCATTGGCCGCATCGATCTGCTGGCCGTCAACCTGTATCCGTTCCAGCAGACGGTGGCCCGCCCGGGCGTGACGCTCGATGAGGCCATCGAGAACATCGACATCGGGGGGCCGGCCATGCTGCGCGCGGCCGCCAAGAACCATGCCGGCGTCACCGTCATCGTCGATCCGGCCGACTATAAGCCGGTGCTGCAGCAGCTGCAGACGCAGAAGGCCGTCTCCGGCCCCACCCGCTTCAATCTGGCAGTGAAGGCCTACGGCCATACCGCCCAGTACGACGGCGCCGTGGCCAACCACCTGTCGGCCATTGCCGAAGACGGCAGCAAGGCGCCGCTGCCCGCCACGCTCACGCTGCAGTTCGAGCGCGTGCAGCCCATGCGCTATGGCGAGAACCCGCACCAGTTCGCCGCCTTCTACCGTGAGGCGCAGCCCGCACCGGGCACGCTGGCCACCTACCAGCAACTGCAGGGCAAGGAGCTGTCCTACAACAACATCGCCGATGCCGACGCCGCCTGGGAATGCGTGAAGGCCTTCGAGCAGCCGGCCTGCGTCATCATCAAGCACGCCAACCCCTGCGGCGTGGCCATTGGTGACGGCCCGCTTCAGGCCTACCGGCGCGCCTTCGCGACCGATCCCACCTCGGCCTTCGGCGGCATCATCGCCTTCAACCGCCCGGTCGACGGCGACACCGCCCAGGCCGTGTCCAAGCAGTTCGTCGAAGTGCTGCTGGCCCCCGGCTTCGGCGAGGACGCCCTGGCCGTCATGAAGGACAAGCCCAACGTGCGCCTGCTGGAAGTGCCGATGGCCCAGGGCAGCAACCGGCTGGACCTGAAGCGCGTGGGCGGCGGCCTGCTGGTGCAGAGCCCCGACGAGCACCGCCTGACGGCCAGCGCCCTGAAGGTCGTCACGAAGCGTCAACCGACGCCGCAGCAGCTGGCCGACCTGCTGTTTGCCTGGCAGGTGGCCCACTACGTCAAGTCCAATGCCATCGTCTACTGCGGCAATGGCCAGACGCTGGGCATTGGCGCCGGGCAGATGAGCCGGGTGGATTCGGCCCGCATTGCATCCATCAAGGCTGCCAATGCCGGCCTGGAGCTGCAGGGTTCGGTTGTGGCGTCGGACGCCTTCTTCCCGTTCCGTGACGGTCTGGACGTGGTGGTTGATGCCGGCGCTACTGCCGTCATCCAGCCCGGTGGCTCGATGCGCGACCAGGAAGTGATCGACGCGGCCAACGAACGCGACGTGTGCATGGTGTTCACGGGCGTGCGCCACTTCCGCCACTGATGCGCCACACCGCTGTCGTCGCTGCCTGTCCGGCCCTGCCGGATGCACGACCAGGCCTGCCCTGCGCCCCCGCCGGGCAGGCATCACCCTCTGCAAGGCCGCTGCCTCCATGCGCATCCTTGGCATAGACCCCGGACTGCGCACCACCGGCTTCGGGCTCATCGACACCCGGGGTGACGCCATGCGCTACGTCGCCAGCGGCGTCATCCGCTCCGGTGAGGGTCAGTTGCCCGAGCGACTCGGGCGGCTGCACCAGGGCATCATCGAGCTGGTGAAGGAATACCGCCCCACCGTGGCCGTCTGCGAGATAGTCTTCGTCAACGTCAATCCCAAGTCCACGCTGCTGCTGGGCCAGGCGCGCGGCGCCGCCATCGGCGCGATGGTCAGCACCGGGCTGGCCGTCCACGAATACACGGCCCTGCAGATCAAGCAGGCCGTGGTGGGCTATGGCCGCGCCACCAAGGAGCAGGTGCAGGAGATGGTCAAGCGGATCCTGACGCTGCCCGGCCTGCCCAGTACCGATGCGGCCGATGCGCTGGCCTGTGCCATCTGCCACAACCACGGCGGCCCCGTCATCGGCAGCCTGGGCCGACGGCTGCGTGCGGGGCGGGTGCTGGGCTGAACGGATCAGCTCAACGGACCGGCAGGCTGCCCGCCCCGCCTTGATGTCCTGATGTGCCGCATCGGCGGTACCTCCCGCCCAGGAGCAGCCCATGACCATCCGTCAGGAAACGGCCCCCATGGCCACGGATGGCGAACCAATCCCGCCACAGGCAGCGGGCCTGCGCTTTCCGTTGCCCTGATACTGTGTAAAATCCCAGTACCTTCACGCGTCCTGCCCCTCGTCCATGATCGGTCGCATCCACGGCACCCTGGTCCTTGCCAATCCCCCTGAAATCCTTGTCGATGCCCACGGGGTTGGTTATGAAATTTCCGTGCCGATGAGCACGCTCTATGAACTGCCCCCACCCGGCCAGCCCGTCACGCTCTGGACGCACCTGGTGGTGCGCGAAGACGCCCAGCTGCTCTACGGCTTTCTGACCGAAGGCGAGCGCACGGCCTTCCGGGCGATGATCCGCGTCTCGGGCATCGGTCCGCGCATGGCCCTGGCCGTGCTGTCGGGGCTCAGCGTGGATGATCTGTCGCGTGCCGTGGCCGAGCAGGAAACCGGTCGCCTCACCCGGGTGCCCGGCGTGGGCAAGAAGACGGCCGAACGCCTGCTGCTGGAACTGAAGGGCAAGCTGGCCCTGGCCTCCAGCGGCATCCAGATCAATGACCCGGCGCTCTTTTCCAGTGGCGACGACATCCTGCGTGCCCTGCTGGCACTGGGCTATTCCGAGAAGGAATCCAATGCCGCCATTGCGAAGCTGCCTGAGGGCGTCAACGTCAACGACGGCATTCGCCAGGCCCTGAAGCTGCTGGTACGCGCCGGCTGAGGAACACGCCATGCCCATCGAACACGACCGCCTGATCGACGCCGCCCCGGTCTCGGTGCAGGAAGAGCAGCTGGAAAAGGCGCTGCGCCCGCGCCGGCTGGCCGACTACGTGGGCCAGCGCAAGATCCGCCAGCAGCTCGACATCTTCATTGAGGCCAGCCGCCGCCGCCAGGAGGCGCTGGACCACGTGCTGTTGTTCGGCCCTCCGGGGCTGGGCAAGACCACGCTGGCACACATCATCGCCGCCGAGATGGGTGTGAACCTGAAGCAGACCTCCGGCCCGGTGCTGGAACGCCCCGGCGACCTGGCGGCCCTGCTCACCGGGCTCGACCGCAATGACGTGCTCTTCATCGACGAGATCCACCGTCTCTCGCCCGTGGTGGAAGAGATCCTCTACCCGGCGCTGGAAGACTTCCAGATCGACATCATGATCGGCGAAGGGCCGGCCGCCCGCTCCATCAAGCTCGACATCGCGCCCTTCACCCTGGTGGGCGCCACCACCCGGGCCGGCATGCTCACCAACCCGCTGCGTGACCGCTTCGGCATCGTCTCGCGGCTGGAGTTCTACGAGACCGACGAGCTGCAGAGCATCGTTCTGCGCTCGGCCCGGCTGCTGGGCGCCGACATCGCCGAAGACGGCGCCAACGAGATCGCCCGCCGCTCGCGCGGCACGCCGCGCATTGCCAACCGACTGCTCCGCCGGGTGCGGGACTACGCCGAGATCCGCGCCGACGGCCGCATCACCGGCCGCGTGGCCGACGACGCCCTGGGCATGCTCGACGTGGACCCGATCGGCCTGGACATCATGGACCGCAAGCTTCTCGAAGCCATCATCGAGCGCTTCGGCGGCGGCCCGGTGGGGCTGGACAACATTGCTGCCGCCATCGGCGAGGTCCGTGACACCATCGAGGACGTGATCGAACCCTACCTGATCCAGCAGGGCCTGCTGCAGCGTACCCCGCGCGGCCGGATGGTCACCGCCACCACCTGGGAGCACTTCGGCCTGCCGGTGCCCACCGCCCAGCGCGGAGCATCAGAAACCGAGGACTGACACCTCCCGTCGCCAGCCCCCCATCCCATGGAGCCCGGGCTACAGTGAGGCCGCCGGCGGCAAGCTACCCGACAGCCGGAACGGCCTGCTTTCCGGCCATCCACGGACCGGTGGCACCGAAACCACAGAACCACACTGGCAAGGCCGGCACGCCTCTGGCCTGCCAGTTAGAATCGTGTCGTGATACAGCTCCATACGATTGATGTCCGTGTCTACTACGAAGACACGGACGCGGGTGGCATCGTCTACTACGCAAACTACCTGAAGTTCTTCGAGCGCTCGCGCAGCGACTGGCTGCGCGCGCTTGGCGTCGACCACCAGCGCCTGGCCACCTTGGGCACCGCGTTGGTCGTGCGCAACTGCAGCATCGAGTACCACCGCCCTGCCCGACTCGACGACCTGCTGGCCGTCGACACCGGTCTGAACGATCCCAGACTGGACATCCGCCGTGCCTCCATCCGGCTGCTGCACCGCGCCCGCAACCAGGCCGATGGCGCCCTGCTTGCCGAAGGCGCAGTCAAGGTTGCCTGCATCGAGCCGGCTACCGGCCGCCCGGCCCCCCTGCCCGACGACGTGTTCGAGCGGCTTCGGCAGTGCGTGCCGCCCGCATCGGACGCCGACGCCCCCTGACCCCCGTTTTCCGGCCTGGCCGATCCATGTCGGCCATTCCCGCAGCTCAGCCGTTCCTAGCCTGCAAAAGACTGAGCTTCCCACAGGACCAACCCGATTCCCGCGATGAACGCCCACGACCTCTCGATCCTGTCCATGATCTCCGATGCCAGCCTGCTGGCACAGGCCGTCATGGCCCTGCTGCTGGTGATCTCCCTGGTGTCCTGGACCATCATCTTCCGCAAGCTGTTCGCCATCAAGGCGGCCCAGCGCGCCACCAACCGCTTCGAGGAAAAATTCTGGCAGGGCGCCGAACTCAATGCGCTCTACCAGGAGGTCTCGCACGCCAGCAAGGACCCCGGCCCCATGGCCCGCATCTTCGAAGCCGGCATGAAGGAATTCCGCCGTGCCCGCCAGAACGGCATCACGGGCAACGGCGGCCCGGAGAGCAGCAACATCGTGCTGGCCCCCGCCTCGCGGGCCATGCGTGCCGCCTTCCAGCGTGAAATGGACGCCCTCGAATCCTCGCTGGCCTTCCTGGCCTCAGCCGGCTCGGTCAGCCCCTACATCGGCCTGTTCGGCACCGTCTGGGGCATCATGAACGCCTTCCGCGGCCTGGCCGACGTGCAGCAGGCCACCCTGGCCTCCGTGGCCCCCGGCATCGCCGAGGCCCTGGTCGCCACCGCCATCGGCCTCTTTGCCGCCATCCCCGCCGTCGTGGCCTACAACCGCTACGCCTACGAGATCGAGCGTCTGGCCAACCGCTTCGAGACCTTCATCGACGAGTTCTCGAACATCCTCGACCGACACGCCCGCTGACATCATGCCCGCCTCCGCCCCCCGCCGTCGTGGCCGCGGCAAGCGCCTGGTCAGCGACATCAACGTGGTCCCCTACATCGACGTGATGCTGGTGCTGCTGGTGATCTTCATGGTCACCGCCCCCTTCGTGCCCACCAGCACCATCGACCTCCCCGCCGTCGACGCCACCCCGCGCCAGCCCGAGCCCTATATCGAGGTGCAGGTGGCCGCCGACGGCAAGCTCACGCTACAGACACGCAACCAGCCCAAGCCCCAGGAAATCCAGGTCACCCGCGAACGGCTGCCCGTTGAGCTGAAACAGCTGCTCACCACCCTCGCGGCTGACGGCAAGGGGTCGCAGCCCGTCGTCATCAGTGGCGACAAGCAGGTACGCTACGAGACCATCCTCGACGTCATGGGCGACATCAAGCAGCAGGGCGTCGCCCGCGTCGGTCTCATGGTCAAGCCCCGGCCCACCGCCCCGGCTCGTTCCTCCTGACCTCCGCCCCCGTTTGCGCGCATGGCCAACCCGCACGCCGATCCCTCCGCCCAAGGCAGCAACGCCAGCCGTCTGCTGTCCTTCCTGCTTGCCCTGCTGATGCACGTGGGGCTGGGCACCCTGCTGTTCGTCGGCATCGACTGGCAGAAGCCACAACCCGAAGTCGTGCAGGCCGAGCTGTGGATTCCCATGGAGGACCTGCCGGCCCCCGAAGAGGCTCCCGAAGCCCCTGCGCCCGAGCCTGAGCCGCAACCCGCCCCCGAACCTCCCCCTGCCCCGCCCAAGCCTGCCCCGGCTCCGGAACCCGAGCCCGTGAAGGCCGAACAGCCTGACCCGGCCATTGCCATCGCCAAGGCGAAGGAAGAAGCCGAGCGCAAGGCCGAAGAAGAACGTCGCCGCGAGGAAGAAAAGCGCCGCCTGGCCGAGGAAGAGAAGAAACGCCAGGAAGCCGAGGCGCGCGAGCGTGAGCGTGCTCGCCAGGCCGAGCAGGAGCGTCAGCGCGCCGAAGAGAAGCGCCAGCGCGAGGAAGCCCAGCGCAAGGAACAGGAACGCAAGGCCGAGGAGGCCCGCAAGGAAGCCGAGCGCAAGGCTGCCGAAGAGAAGAAGCGCCAGGAAGAAGAGAAGAAGCGCGAAGAGCAGAAGAAGCAGGAAGAAGCTCGTCAGCGCAAGCTGGCTCAGGAAAAGGCCGAGAAGGAAAAAGCCGAGAAAGAAAAGGCTGAGAAAGAGAAAGCTGAAAAGGCTGAGAAGGCGGCTGCCCAGAAAGCTGCCGCCGAGAAGGCCGCCGCCCAGCGCCAGGCCGCCGAGGCTCGCCGCAAGGCTGCCGTCAGCGCCCTGCTCAGCCAGGCCGGTGATGCCGACAGCACCACCATCCACGGCAGCACCAGCGGTGCCCGCGATGCCGGCTATGCGGCCCGTGTCAGCTCGGCCATTCGCAACAACACCACCTTCTTCCAGCAGATCAGCGGCAATCCGAAGGCAGTCTTCGACGTGCGACTCGATCGTGACGGCCGGATCCAGGACGTGCGCCTGAAGCAGTCCAGCGGCAATGCCGCCTGGGACAGTGCCGCCGAGCGCGCCATCCGGCGCACCGATCCCTTCCCCTGCCCCCGTTCCGGCAGCTGCGAGAGCACGCTGGAAATCCATCATGGCCCACAGGATTGAGTCATAATCAGATCATGAAAAGACGCGCGTTCCACCTTGGCATCCTTGCCTCCGCCCTCTTCATGGCGGGTTCCCTGTCGGCCCAGTCGATGCGCATCGACGTGAGCGGCGTCGGTGCACGCCAGGTTCCGCTGGCCCTGGCCCCCTTCAACGGCGCCGGCCAGGCTCCCCAGCAGCTTGACGTCGTCATCCGGGAAGACCTGCAGCGCAGCGGCATGTTCCGGCTGGTCAACCTCACCGAGACCCTCAGCGAAAACTCGCCGCTGGACATGTCGGCCCTGCGCGGTCAGGGCGCCGACTCGGTACTGGTGGGCTCGGTGCAGCCCGTGGCCAACGCCCGACTGGAATTCCGCTACAAGCTGGCGGACACCGTGCGCCAGTCCGTCATCACCGAAGCCACCATGACGGCCGGTGAGTCCGACGTGCGCCTGGCCGGTCACCGCATCGCGGACATCGTCTACGAGAAGCTCACCGGCATCAAGGGCATCTTCTCCACCCGCATTGCCTTCGTCACCAAGCAGGGCAACCGCTATCGGCTCAACGTGGCCGACTGGGACGGCCAGAACGTGCAGACCGCACTCAATGCCGGCGAACCCATCATCTCGCCCGCCTGGTCGCCTGACGGCAAGCGGCTGGCCTACGTCTCCTTCGAGACGAAGAAGCCCGTCGTCTACGTCCACGATCTGGCCAGCGGCCAGCGCAAGGCCGTTGCCAAGTTCAAGGGCAGCAACAGTGCCCCGGCCTGGTCGCATGACGGCCGCAGCCTGGCCGTCACCCTCACCCGTGACGGTGGCTCCCAGATCTACCAGGTCAGTGCCGACGGCGGCGAAAGCGCCCGGCGTCTCACCCAGTCCAGCAGCATCGACACCGAACCGGTCTACTCGCCTGACGGCAAGTTCCTCTACTTCACGTCCGACCGTGGCGGTGCACCGCAGATCTACCGCATGCCCAGCAACGGCGGCGCTGCCTCCCGGGTCACCTTCGGCTCGTCCTACAACGTGTCGCCGCGCATCAGTCCCGACGGCCAGCAGATGGCCTATGTCACCCAGCGCAACGGACGCTTTCTCATCGCCCTGAAGGATCTTCAGTCCGGCGACGAGACGCTCCTCACTGACACCGGCGAAGAGGAGTCCCCCAGCTTCGCGCCCAATGGCCAGTGGGTCATGTACACCACCCGCGCCGGCGGTCGCGAATACCTGATGGCCGTCTCCACCGATGGCCGGGTCAAGCAGCGCCTGTCCAGCAGCACCAGCAGCGTGCGCGAGCCCGCCTGGGGACCGTACACCTGGTAACGCCCGGCCGCCCGAGCACGCCCATGCCCGGTACGGCCGGCCTGCCTTTGGGCGCTCCGGCCGCCAGAACCGCTATAGTGTCGTCAAGTGACCACCAAGAATTCACGACATCCAGAGCATCACGATTCAAGCAATAGGAGCCTTCCGATGTTTTCCACCCTGTCCAAACGTCGTCTGCTCAGTCTCGGGCTGGGCCTTGCCATCCTGAGCGGCTGTACCTCGGTCGACCTCGGTGAGTCCGACGAGCACGCCGTCAGTGCCACCGACGAAGCCACTCAGGGCCAGGAAGGTCAAGGCCAGGACGGCAACCTCGACAGCGGCCACGACATCACCCCCGTCCAGCCGCAGGACGAGGCCACCGACCCCCTGCAGGATCCCAACAGCCCGCTGGCCAAGCGCGAGGTCTTCTTCGAGTTCGACAGCTTCGCCATCCTGCCCGAATACCAGCCCATCATCGAAGCCCACGCCAACTACCTGTCCGCCCATCGTGACAAGCACATCGTGCTGGAAGGCAACACCGACGAGTTCGGCAGCCGCGAGTACAACCTGGCCCTGGGTCAGAAGCGTGCCGACGCCGTGCGCCGCGCCCTCAGCACACTGGGCGTCGACGAGAACCAGATGGAATCCATCAGCTACGGCGAGGAGAAACCCCGCGCCTCCGGCACCGACGAGTCGTCCCGTTCGCAGAACCGCCGGGTCGACATCAACTACCGCTGATCCATCCTGCCCGGATGACCTGACATGATCCTGCGTCTTCGCCCTGTCTTCCTCAAAGCCCCGCTGCTGGCCGCCCTGCTGGGCGCCGGCCTGCAGCTGGCCAGCCCTCCGGCCCAGGCCGCCCTGTTCGGTGACGACGAGGCCCGCCAGGCGGTGCTCAACCTGCGCACCAAGGTCGACACCCTGCAGCGTGACCTCTCCCGCCAGCTCAACGACCTTGCCAGCCGGCAGACCGACATCGAGCAGCGCCTGGGACGGCTGGAAGTCAGCCAGAAGGCCAGCCTCTCGCGCCAGAACGACATCGACAGCCTGCGCCAGGAAGTGGCCCAGCTGCGCGGCCAGCTCGAAGACACCCTGAACCAGCTGCAGCAGGCCCAGAAGAGCCAGCAGGACATGTCCGCCGACATGGATTCGCGCCTGAAGCGCTTCGAGCCCACACAGGTCACCATCGACGGCCGCCAGTTCAGCGTCGAGCAGGCCGAGAAGAACGAGTTCGAAGCCGCACTCGCCCTCTTCCGCAAGAGCAACTTCAAGGCCGCCGACCAGGCCTTCGCCAAGTTTGCCAAGACCTACCCGGAAAGCCCCTACCTGCCTACTGCGCTGTACTGGCAGGGCGGGGCCCAGTACGCCCAGGGCAATTACAACGGCGCGGTCAACACCCTGCAGTCGCTCATCCAGCGCTTCCCCGACAGCGCCCGCAAGGCCGACGCCCTGCTGCTGATCGGCAATGCCCAGGTCGACGCTGGCAACGACAAGGCGGCCCGCCAGACCTTCATCCGCATCGGCAAGGAGCACCCCAACACCCCGGCGGCCAACGCCGCGCGTGAGCGTCTGAAAGCCATGTAAGCTCGTCAGCAAGTGGAGGCGCCCCCGTGATGCAGGCCCCATGCAGTGCAATCCGCCCCATGCAGCAAGGCCCCATCAAAAAAATTTCGCCCACCCACTTGCAAAGCTGAAAAAGCGCTGATATCATGCTGTTTCTTCAGTGATGCAGCGCACCGCAACACTGAATGACCTGACAGACAGGTTAAATCTGGGTCGTTAGCTCAGTTGGTAGAGCAGCGGACTTTTAATCCGTTGGTCGTAGGTTCGAGCCCTACACGACCCACCAGTTTCTCAAAAGCCCGGCCTTGTGCCGGGCTTTTTCATTTCCGCTCAGATCATTTTTCATCAGCCGCACGGCTTCCATGCTGTGCGGCGTCCTCGTTGCCCTGTGCTGCTCCGTATTCGTCATGCCATCGGCCTTTGCCAAAGATCTGATCGTCTACCTGAGCCGCAGCCACAACACCGAGGCCGTGGCACGCATGATCCAGACGGAAACTGGCGGAGAACTGGTGGCCCTGGAACTGCAGAAGCCCTACCCCGAAAATTGTCGGGCCACCGTAGCGCAGGTGCAGATGGAGGATGAAAGCGGCTATCGCCTCCTCTCAGAACCCGCCTCGACAACCTGCAGCAGTTCAACCGGGTATTCATTGGTTTTCCCACCTGGGGCATGCAGCTGCCGCCACCGATCCGCAGCTTTCTGGCCAGCCATGATCTGAAGGGCAAGACCGTGGCACCCTTCAAAACCCATGCCGGCTACGGCGTGGGCAGCGGCTTCGAAGAGATCAACCGCCTGTGTAAGGGCTGTCGTGTGACTCCGGGTCTGTCCCTTCAGGGCGGGCGCGAGCGCGATGGCATCCTGTTCGTCATGGAAGGCACAAAAGCCGAGGAAAGCCGCGCACAGGTCCGGCAATGGCTGTCCAGACTGAAGTGACATCAATGGATACGGGCCGAAGCTCATGCTATCTTGCCCCGTATATCCGGCGAGCGTCCACAGGCAACCTGTGGAGACCCGTTGCAACCCAAAAGCGAAGCGGGCACCCAGAAACATCTGCAAGCCCAGCTCCCCAATCCCATGGAGGAAAGCCTCATGCCCCAGAAACAAACGGCTGGCCGCGACCGGCTGGGTGACTTCGCCCCCAAGTTCGCCGAACTGAACGATGATGTCCTGTTCGGACAGGTCTGGTCGCGCGAGCAGGAGCTGGCGCCCCGCACGCGCAGTCTCATCACCATTTCCGCACTGATTTCGGGCGGCAATTTCGAACAGATCCCCGCCCACCTGCGCATCGGCAGGCAAAATGGCATCACCCAGGCAGAAATTGCCGAGGTCATTACCCATCTGGCCTTCTACGTGGGCTGGCCCAAAGCCTGGTCGGCCTTCAATCTGGCCAAACAGATCTATACGGACAAGGAGGAACAGCCATGAACAGCGAGCAACAGGTCAAACACGGCATATTCCCGTTTGGCGAGAAGAACGACAAATACGCCCGCTCCTTCGTGGGACAAAGCTACCTGAGCATGCTGGCTGCCAACCCGGACATTCCGGTCGCCGTGGCCAATGTCAGCTTCGAGCCGGGCTGTCGCAACAACTGGCATGTGCATACCGATGGTTACCAGATCCTGATCGCCGTTGCCGGCGAAGGGTGGTATCAGGAAGAAGGCCAGCCAGCCCGGGCGATGAAACCAGGCGATGTGGTCATCACACCCAAAGGCGTGAAGAACTGGCACGGCGCCACGAAGGACAGCTGGTTCAGCCACGTGGCCATCACGGCCGGGGCCACCGAGTTCTTCGAAGCGGTGCCCATGGCCGACTATGATGCACTGCCGGGCTGAGCGGCAACGTATCGGCGCTCAAAACGGACAATGCTCGCGGCCATCGCCACCGTCATGATGGCCGTAACCAGAAGCACCAGCCGGCCATTGCCGGCATCATCCACAGCCCATACCACCAGCGCACCAGGCAGGAACACAGCCACCTGCTCCAGCAGAAAGCGTCCCGGACAACGAAACTCCTACGATGGCAAGCGCTGCTCCTGAAAGGATTCATGGACCGTCGGCCAGTTGCTGATCCGCCACTTCAGCCCAGATGACTGCTTTCTGAATCAGTCAGGATTCTGCGCGTTTTCCTTCATGAAATCGATGAACGCCCGGGTTCTGGCCGGCAGCAGCCGCGTGGCCGTCAGCGCATGAACGGGCACCGTACTGCCAGCCCAGTCCGGCAGCACACGCTGCAGCCGACCTGCCTCTACGTCCTTGCGTACGCCAATTTCCGGCAGCATCTCACCCAGCCGGGTGAATTCCGTCATGTCGTGCACGGACATGTCATAGGCGGTCTGTTCCAGCGCCTTGCCGGTCATGCCCTGCGCCCGTGCATGGGCCAGGGCCTTTTCGCCCAGCCCTTCCACGCCAGCCAGACGGGACCATTCCTTGTGCACGCCGATCATGTAGGAAGAGAATAACTCGAAGCCCCTCTCGACATCACGCCCCAGATGAATCATCAGGGCAGAGGGCATGTCCGGACTGTCGGCCATGGCCGACCAGCCGCTGGCGCTGAAGGTGAAGTTCATTTTCTGCATGGTTTCGGCGCTCCCCGGCAGCATCGGCAACCGATTTCATCTCATGCAGTCAGCAGTTCCCGCCGCTGTGCTGCGGAAAGCGCCTTGCCATAGAACAGCTGATAGAAACTCTGCACCATGTCATCCAGCGACGATGCCGTGCGCCAGACTACATGGTCAGGATGCAGCCGCTGCAGCAACCAGCGCAGCCCCATCAGGCGGTTCATTCCGGGTGGCCCGTCCAGCCAGCCAAAGGGCAGAGCGGGTGCCAGCAGGACCCGCCCCTCACGCACCGCACGGACAGATCGCCAGTCCCTGTCATGACGCACGCTGCTCGCAAAGCCGGCATCCTGGGTGAGAATCACGGCCGGATCCCAGCGCAACAGCTGCTCCAGCGACACACGCATCAATCCACCCCGACCACTCTCGACCGCCACATTGCGGCCTCCGGCGAGCTCGATCACCTCTGCATTGATGGCGCCGATCCGCGCGGTCTCAAGGCCCGCCACGCCACGTGCCAGGTACACCCTGGGACGTTGTTCCGCTGACACGTCCCGTGTCACCTGAGCCGCCAGCCTCAGCACCTCATCGGCAAAAGCCGCCAGGCGCTCGACGCGTGCTGATTCTCCCAGTAGCGCCCCAACGGCCCGCAGCTGGCGGGCCGAATCCGCCAGCCCACCCTGCACCAGCACACAGGGCAACCCCGTCTGCCGATGCAGCCTCTCAGTCCCTGACAGGTAGGTGGCATCCACCGTACCGGAATCCAGCACCAAGTCCGGCTGCAGCTCCAGCAGAGCCTCCAGCGGCATCGTGCTGCCTCGCCCCGCCAGCCGCCCCAGGTACGGCAAATCGGCCAGTGGCTCGCCCATCCAGGCTCGGGCCTGGGCCGGCAGCTTCATGGGCCATCCCAGCAGTTTCTGTGGCGCCACGGCCGCCAGCAGCACGCCGGCCGGAGGTCCGGCCGCGAACACCCGGCGTACCTCTCCGTTCGCTGGCAGAGCGCCAAAGCGTGCCACCAGCCCATCCAGCTCGGCTGCAGCGGCAGGGGCGGCTGCGACAGTAGCGACAGCAGCATCGGCACTCACGCCAACACCTGGCCACACGGCCAGAGCCGTCGTTTCCGCCACGCCGGCCAGCCAGCGACGGCGCCCGGCGTCGAAGCGACCATCCCGCACCATACGCTGTATCCCGACGTTCAGGCCAGCGCCGGGTGCTGCCCCGGGGTCCGGACCCTATCCTCACCGGCTCCGGCATCGCCCCCCGTCTGGGGCGGTACGTCAGCTTTGGCACTGACGGGTATGGTGCCATCTGCTCCTCGCCGTGCCAGCTGGGCCCTGCACCAGGCCATCAGCGCCTCCTCGTCTGTGGGCAATGCCACATGCAGCCCGCCTGTGAAACGCTGCCAGCCGGACTGATGGCGTGCAGCCACCGCCGTCAGCACCGGAATGCCGGCCTCGATGAAATCGGCCAACTCCATGACAAAGCCACCGCCCTCGGCCTCCACGCCGCCGAAGCGGTTGATCACCACCAGATCGACACCATCGGCCAGTGCCTGACGCAGCACAGCACTGGCCTCGCCCAGCGCCTGCGGGTTCAGGTTGCAGGCCACCGACGCGCCCCCCAGATCCTGTGACAGCTCGAACGAGCGATCTGACCGCAGATCAAAGAGCACCATCCGTTTGCTGCCACTGGGATAGTCATCCACCCGGTGCACCAGACCGCCCACATGGGCGCCCTCGGCCTGCAGGCGCCTGGCCACCCGTTCCAGCATGTCCTCCATGTCATGCTCGTCATCGGCATGCTCCAGCGCTGCCAGAGGCAGCCCCCCTTGCCCGTTCCCCATGTCCCGTTCTCCTGTGCAAACTCCGGTCCTCTACAAGTGGATTCCGGCCAGGCACCGGGGCCCGAAGGCCGACTGCCAACAGGACCATGACCGATGCCTCATGCCGGGTTCCGGCTCAGAACCGATACCCCACATTCAGATAATAACTGCGCCCGGGCATCGGATAACCATCCGAGAACTGATACCACTTGTCGCCCAGGTTGCTCACGCCCACATCGACATCCAGCGCACGCGTGGCCTGGTAACGGGCAGCCAGCCCCACCACGCCGTAGCCACCCAGGGCCAGCGCCTGCCGACTGCCAGAGAACTGCACCTTGCGCCCCTGCTCGGCCTCCACGTCGGCACGCAGCGTCCAGCGCTCCTGCGGCTGCCATTGCACCCCGGCCAGCAATCGGTGTCGGGGCGTATCAGTCAGCTGGATGCTGCGATCACTCAGATTGGTCCGATGCAGCAGCGTATATCCCAGGTTCAGCGCCCACTGCCGTTCCAGCTGCTGCACCAGCGACAGCTCCAGCCCCTGATTGCGGGTACGCCCCACGTTCTGCTCCTGGTTGCAGGTCGTGCCGCCGCAGGACGAGGAATTCACCGTCATGGTCTGGATCTGGTCGCGCACCCGGCTGTAGAAGATGGCTGCCTGCCCCTGGGCGCCCTGCCAGAGTGCCCCCTGCACGCCCATCTCCAGATGATGAGCCAGCTCGGGCTTCAGGTCGGGATTGGGCAGCGCCCGCCCCAACCGTGCCGAGTAGCGATCCTTGATGGTGGGAAAGCGCGTGCGCTGCGCCACCAGCACATAGGCCTCGTCACCCGATGCGCCCAGGATCTGGCCAAAGCGGATCAGCCCGTTCGTGGCATCCGTCTTGCCGGTCGGCCACTGGTAGACCTCCTTCGCATCCCGCTGGTCATGGCTCAGCTCCAGCGTCAGCCTCTGCCGGTCATTCAGTGCAATGTCATCGGCCGCCACCAGCGAAGTCGTCACGTCCCGATAGCGTCGTCCCTCGTCGTCATGCCGATCCACCTTGTAGTGTGCCGCCAGGCGCAGCGCATGCGCGGCAAACGCATGGTTTTCCCACGTCGCGCTCAGGCCAAGGCTCATGTCCTTGTAGCTGCTGGTAGGGTCATGCGCGGCGTAACTGGCGTTGCGATACATGTCCAGCCCGTTCTTGTACGTGTCGTGGTAGAGACGCGTCTTCAGCACATTGCCTGCATCCAGCCGGGTGGATGTCAGCACATACACACTGTCCTTGTCCCAGTACGGCCAGCGCCAGTAGCGCGTCGCATTGCGCGCCGTGGAAGTGCCCGTATAGACCGGGTTGCCCTTCTCGCCTCGCTGGCGCACATAGCCCACGGCGTACTCGTCCGACGCATTGGGCATCAGCCCCAGCTTGAACGACAGGCGCCGGTCCTTGCGGTCGGCATTCGACCGATATTTGCCAGTATCGGTGGGTTGACGCTTGAAATCCTTGAACCCCTTGGGCAGCCGGAAATGATCGGACTCCAGCAGCGAGGCACCCACCTGGTAATACCAGAGGTCCTGCTTGCCTCCCAGGTTCAGCGCCGCCTTGCGTCCTCCTCCAGTGGCCAGCCCCAGGCGCACATCGCCTTCGAAGGGCTGCGTCGGCCGGCGCGTCACCAGGTTGACCGCACCACCCAGCGTGTTGGGGCCGTACAGCAGAGAAGCACCTGCCTTGGCCACACTCACTTGTGCCAGATCGAAGGCCGTGAAGCGGTCGAAGTCCGCATAGCCGTCATAAGGCACATACAACGGGATGCCGTCCACGTACACCGGCACCTGTCGGGAATCGAAGCCGCGCACGTTCAGCATCGTCTCGTTGCGGCCGTTCACCGTCAGGCTCACCCCCGGCAGATGGCGTACCGCGTCCGACACCGTATCGACCCGGGCAGCTGTCAGCAAGCTTCCGCCCAGCTTCAGCACATCCGGCTGCACAGGTGCACGTGCCCTCACCTCGACAGTGCCCAGCTCGAATACGCCAGGCTCCTCGCCCGAAGCCGGGGAAGACTGCTGGGCCGCTGCGGTCGAAACGGCCAGAGCCCCGAGCACCAGCATCATGAGCCTGCTGCGGTACAGGCAGGGCAAGGAATGTGAAGACGAAGCCATCAATGCAGCAGCCGAAACGTCCATGAACGGTCTCCCCTACAAGGAGCTGGAATGTCACACGGTCCAAAGCCGTTATATAACCATGTAATAACGACTGAAAACACGATCTGGGTCAAGACTCAGGGAGCCTTGTCACGCAAACAGCGTCATGTCAGCCCCCCTGATCACATGAAAGCCCCTGGAAAAGGAGCAGGTTTCAGACTGGCGATGCAACCTGCCATCCACACGCGGCCGCACCATATACAGAAACCGAATGTCTTTCCCCGAAAGCCTTCGTTCCTGCACACCGGGGGTTTCCTTATCTTTGGATCCAGTTCGCAGGGTCCATCCGGACACAGATGACATCAGGCACGTTCTCAGGAAGAACGCATGCCCATACCGGAAAGACCCGTTCAGCCCCTTTCTTTCCGCGTGCACGATGAATCCCGGCATTCCGCTCCCTCCAGAACTGATCATCCAGCTTGGCAGCCTCAGCCCGATCCAGCTGGCCTGGCTGTCGGGCTACTGCTGGTCCCAATGCCAGCAGCCGGCCACACAGGCATTTCCTGGTCAATCCGGTCCCATAGCTGCCGTCACAGGACAGCCCGGTGGCGCACTCACACAGCCCGGTGCTGTCGTCGGAGGCTCAGCCGGCCAGACATCCACTGCCACAGGAGCCGCACCCGCAGCCACACGCCGCATCACCATCCTGTCCGCCTCGCAGACGGGCAACGCGCGCCGTGTGGCCTCGCAACTGGCAGAAAGCCTGAAAAAGGCCGGCCTGCAACCCAGACTCACCGGTGCAGCCGATTTCAAGAGCAAGACGCTGCCCAGTGAAGACATCCTGCTGCTGGTCAGCTCCACCCAGGGTGAGGGAGAGCCCCCCGAAGAAGCACTACCCCTGCACAAGTTCCTGTTTGGCAAGAAAGCCCCCAAACTGGACACGCTGCATTTTGCTGTTCTGGGACTGGGTGATTCTTCGTACCCGAAGTTCTGTCAGGCAGGTCGCGATTTTGATGCACGTCTGGCCGAGCTGGGCGCACATCGACTGCATGATCGTGGCGACTGCGACCTGGATTTCCAGTCCACTGCCACCGCGTGGATCGACGCCATCACGCCGGTACTGAAGAAGCTGTGCGGAGACAATGCCGGACCCGCCTCGGGTGGTGTTCAGCCCGCTGCCGGCAACAGCCCCGGCACGACGGGGGCCTTTCCGGGAGCTTTCCCGGGTGCGTTTCCGCTGCCAGGCGCTCCGGGAGCCTTGAACACGGCCGGCAACCTTGGCAGCTTCGCCCAGCCTGCTGATGCCGCCGTGGCAACCGCCGAGGCCCCGGCTGCACAGGTATGGACGCGAGAGCAGCCTTTCACCGCCAGCCTGTCGGTACGCCAGAAGATCACCTCGCGCAATGCCGAAAAGGATGTCGAACACATCGAGATCGACCTGTCGGACTCCGGCATCCAGTATCAGCCCGGTGATGCGCTGGGCGTGTGGCCGGTCAACGCACCGGACCTGGTCAGCGAGATCCTGTCCCTTCACCGCCTGAAAGGCGACGAAACGGTGCAACTGGCCGACGGCACATCCACCGACATCCGTCATGCGCTCACCCATCACGTCGACATCACGCAGAACACGCCTTCCTTCGTGCAGGCCTATGCTGCCCACAGCGGAAAGCGCGAGCTGCAGGAAATCGTCGAGAACGCGGAGGCGCTGGATGTCTACCTGGCCAGCACACCACCCGTGGGCGTATTTGCCGAGCATCCACACCCACTGGCGGCGCAGGAGCTTCTGAAACTGTTCCGCCCCCAGGCACCACGACTCTATTCCATTGCTTCATCACAGGACGACGTGGGCGATGAAGTGCACCTCACCGTCGGTGTCGTGCAGTTCCGTCACCACGGCCAGCATTACACCGGCGCCGCTTCCGGCTACCTGGGCCACCTGCTGGAAGAAGGCGATGGGGTGCGTGTCTTTGTCGAGCCCAACCCTCACTTCCGACTGCCAGCCGATGGCGACACATCGATCATCATGATCGGCGCTGGTACCGGCATCGCCCCCTTCCGCGCCTTCATGCAGCAGCGCGAGGCGCAGGGTGATACAGGCCGGAACTGGCTCATCTTCGGTAACCAGCGTTTCACCGACGACTTTCTCTACCAGGCCGAATGGCTGCAATACCGCAAGAGCGGTCTGCTCACCCGCGCGGACCTGGCCTGGTCCCGCCAGGGCAAGGAGAAGGTCTACGTGCAGCACCGCCTGGCACAGGCGGGAGCCGATGTCTGGCAGTGGCTGCAGGAAGGCGCACACCTCTATGTCTGCGGTGATGCCAACCGCATGGCACGTGACGTGGAGCGCGCCCTGAAAGAGATCGTCATGACCCACGGCGGCATGTCCGAAGACGATGCCGACGACTATCTGAACGACCTGCGTGAGGACCGTCGCTACCAGCGGGATGTCTACTGAAGGCACACGCTTCTTCCGTGACACCCCAAAGGCATTAGATGCCTGCGCATCACGATTGAACAACCCGAGATTCCAGAGAAACACCATGTCGAACGCCGTACTGGACAAACGCGCCAAGCTGCCTGATGCGCCCTTGGCCGACAATGAACGCCTGAAAGGCAACAGCCATTACCTGAAGGGAACCATCCGTGAAGATCTGGGTGACGGACTCACCGGTGGGTTCAACGGAGACAATTTCCAGCTGATCCGCTTCCACGGCATGTACGAGCAGGATGACCGCGACATCCGTGCCGAGCGCGTGGGTCAGAAGCTGGAGCCGCTGAAGAACGTCATGCTGCGCTGTCGCCTGCCAGGCGGCATCATCCAGCCGCAGCAATGGCTGGGCATCGACAAGTTCGCTACCGAACAGACGCTCTACGGCAGCATCCGGCTCACCAACCGACAGACCTTCCAGTTTCATGGCGTGCTGAAAGAGAACATCAAGCCCATGCACCAGTGGCTCAACCAGCTGGGCCTGGACAGCATCGCCACTGCGGGTGACGTGAACCGCAACGTGCTGTGTACCAGCAACCCGGTGGAATCGTCACTGCACCGTGAAGCCTGGGAATGGGCCAAGAAGATCTCCGAGCATCTGCTGCCTCGCACCCGGGCCTACGCGGAGATCTGGCTGGACGGGCAGAAGGTGCAATCCACCGAGAACTTCTTCGGCACCCCGGTCATCGACAAGGCCAAAAGCGGCGACGACACCGAACCCGTGCTGGGCAAGAGCTATCTGCCGCGCAAGTTCAAGACCACGGTGGTCATCCCGCCGCACAACGACGTGGACCTGCACGCCAACGACCTGAACTTCGTGGCCATCGGTGACGGCAAGCATCTCGTCGGCTTCAACGTGCTGGTGGGCGGCGGCCTGTCGATGGAACACGGCAATACCCGCACCTATCCCAACGTGGCGCGCGAATTCGGCTTCCTGCCGCTGGACAAGGTGCTCGACTGCGCTGCTGCCATCGTGTCGGTGCAGCGTGACTGGGGCAACCGCAGCGACCGCAAGAATGCCAAGACCCGCTACACGCTGGAGCGCGTTGGCACCGACGTGTTCATCGCCGAAGTGGAAAACCGCATGGGCGCGAAGTTCGAGCCCATCCGCCCCTATGAATTCACCACTCGGGGCGACCGCATCGGCTGGGTGCAGGGCGAGGAAGGCAACTGGCACCTGACGCTGTTCATCGAGAACGGCCGTCTGGTGGACCGCCCGGGCAAACCGCTGAAGACTGGCATGCGCGAGATTGCCAAGGTTCACAAGGGTGATTTCCGGCTGACGGCCAACCAGAACCTGATCGTGGCCAATGTGCGCCCCGAGGACAAGGAGCAGATCGAACGCCTTGCCCGCGACCATGGGCTGATGAGTGATCGCGTGACGCCGCAGCGCGAGAACTCCATGGCCTGCGTCTCGCTGCCCACATGCCCGCTGGCCATGGCGGAATCCGAACGCTTCCTGCCGCAGTTCTCCGACCGCATGGACGAACTGATGGCGCGGCACGGCCTGTCCGAAGAGCACGTGGTGCTGCGCGTGACGGGCTGCCCCAACGGCTGCGGCCGTTCGATGCTGGCCGAGATCGGCCTGGTGGGCAAGGCCATCGGCCGCTACAACCTGTACGTGGGCGGCAATCGCGAAGGCACCCGCATCCCGCGCCTCTTCAAGGAGAACATCGTGCAGGAAGAGATTCTGGAAATCATCGACGGCTGGCTGGGAGCCTGGGCCCAGGGGCGCCAGGGCGAGGAAGGCTTTGGCGACTTCGCAGTACGCACCGGCATCATCGCTCCGGTTCTGGACGCCCCGCGCGATTTCTGGACTGTCGCTGCCTGAACACCATCCGGATGCCTCCGGGAACACATCCCGGCAGCAACCTCCCTGCCCTACGGACCAAGGACCCCCATCATGCAGTACCTCCCCCTCTTTGCCGACCTGAAAGGTCGTGCCGTGTTGCTGGTGGGTGCAGGCGAGGTGGCCACCCGCAAGGCCGATAGCCTGCTTCAGGCCGGCGCCGACATCCGCGTGGTGGCCCGCGAACTGGCGCCAGCCTTCCTGGACTGGCAGAACGAAGGGCGCATCCAGTGGCTGGCGCGCGAATTCCAGCCCGAGCACCTGCAGGACGTCTTCCTGGTGGTCTCGGCCACCGGCGATGCCGAAGTGGACAGCCAGGTGTTCAAGGCCGCCCAGGCCCGCCACCTGCTGTGCAACACGGTCGACGATCCGCAGCGCTGCTCCTTCATCACCCCGGCCGTCATTGACCGCAGCCCCATCCAGGTGGCCATTTCCTCATCCGGCACGTCGCCCGTGCTGATCCGGCACTGGCGTCAGCGCATCGAGGCCCTGCTGCCGCAGCACACCGGCACCCTGGCCAACATCGCTGGCCGCTGGCGCGCCCGGGTGCAGGAAAAGCTGGGCACCGTGCGCGAGCGACGCCACTTCTGGGAAACCCTGTTCGCCAGCCGCTTTGACGCCCTGGTGGCCCAGGGAGACATCGCGGCCGCCGAGGCTGAGCTGGCCCGCCAGCTGGATGGCCAGGCCGCCCGACAAGGCGAGGTCGTCGTGGTGCATGCCGACCCCGACGACCCGGGCCTTCTGACCCTGCACGCCCTGCGCGCCCTGCAGGCCGCCGACCTGGTGCTGTACGAGGCACGCGTCTCCGAGCCGGTCCGTCAGCAGATCCGCAAGGATGCCGAACGCAGTTGCCTGGCCCCGGCACTGGCTCCCCATGACCAGTTCGATGGCACGGGCAGTCAGCATGCGGCCCGCGTTGCCACCCGCCTGCGCGACGAAGCCCGCCAGGGCAAGCGTGTGGTCTGGCTGCGCTGCGCCCCACAGACCCCCTCCGATGATTCGACCTGCGAACAGATCCTGGCCCGAGCCCATGTTCCGCTGCGAATCATTCCCGGCGTCCCTGTTTCCGGTCCCGATTCGCGGTCAGACGGATCCCGTCATCGGCAGCCTGCCCCGGCGGCCACCCTGCCGATCCCGGTGTCGATCCAGGCCGTACCCACCGCCATGTCTCCCGTCCGACGGCTGCGCGTTGCCACCCCACAACACCTGCACCGCCTCTACCGGCGCAAACATCGACACGACACCACCCTTCGTCATTTCCAGGCGTCACAAAACCGCAAGATTTAGTAACGGCTTCCTATAATGGTCGCTTCCCCGACGGCCATGGAAAGCCCACGATGCTTGTCTCCCCACACTCCATCCCTGATCAGCAGACGTTGAACACCGACGTCTGCATCATCGGGGCCGGCCCTGCCGGCCTTGCTGCTGCCCAGGAACTGCTGGACAGTGGCCTCGATGTCATCCTGCTGGAATCCGGCGGCGAAGAGCCCGACGCAGCCACCCAGCAACTGGCGGCCGGCGTCTCCGAAGACACGCCCGACCTCTACCCCGACATCGTCTGGTCGCATGACCGGCGCTTCGGCGGCACCTCGGTGCAATGGGACGTGCAGGTCCATGGCACGAAGAACTGCCACCTGGCCACCTTCGATCCCATCGACTTCAAGAAGCGCGACTGGATGCCGCACAGTGGCTGGCCCATCGATTACGACACGATGCACCCGTACTATCTGCGGGCGCTCAAGCTGTGGGAAACCGGCATCGACTCGCTGGAGATGGCCCCGTGGGTCTCCGATGAGCGCAAGCTGCTGGACTTCAAGGACAATACCCTGGAGACCAAGCTGTACATGACCGGCTCGCAGGCCGCGCTCACCGAAGGCATCGGCGGCCGGATCAAGCAGAGCCAGAACATGCGGCTCATCATGAAGGCCAACGCGGTCGAGCTGGACACCAACGAAGACGCCAGCACCGTCACCGGCGTGAAGGTGGCCTGCCTGGACGGACGCCGCTTCACCATTGCTGCCAGGCAGGTGATCCTCGCCCAGGGTGGCTTCCAGGTGCCCCGCCTGCTGCTGGCCTCCGACCGTGTGGCCAAGCATGGTCTGGGCAACGACAACGGGCTGGTCGGCCGCTTCCTGATGGACCGCCAGATCGTCAAGACCGGCACGCTGTTCCCGAACCAGCCCATCTCGGCCTTCGGCCTCTATGACCTGCAGCACCGCGGCCTCTCGCACGTGCTGGGCAAGCTGGCCATCCCGCAGAAAACGCTGGAAGAGCGTCACCTGATGAACACCTCCATCGGGCTCAACGCGCAGCCGGCGTTCTCGCGCGTGAGGCTCGCACAGCGCCTGTTCGGCCGCGGCACCACCTTCCGTTCGCCGGCCTACTATTCGCTGCGCAAGATCGTGCGCGACCTGCGTGCCCGCCAGATGCCCGAGCGCCCGCTGCACCACCTGCTGAAGGTGCTGGGTGGCATCGACGACCTGGTGTTCATCAAGGTGGCCCGCGCCCCCTGGCTGCAGATCCCGTACAACCGCGACAGTGGCGGCTGGTACGAGGCACCGCACCGCGACCAGTTCTTCAAGGTCATCGATCTCTACCAGATCGCCGAGCAGTCGCCCGATCCGGACAACCGCATCACCCTCAGCGACGAGCGCGACGCCACCGGCATGCGCAAGCCGAAGGTGGAATTCCGCTGGCGCGACTTCGACATCCGCAGTGCCCTGGGCACGCAGGACATCGTGCAGAAGGCCTTCGAGCAGTCCGGCATCGGCCGACTGCGTGTCGAGCGCCGTGATGGCCTGCCCCTGGTCACCCAGATGACGGCCCACCACCCCGCCGGCACGGCCCGCATGGCCGATGATCCGAAACAGGGTGTGGTCGACCGCAACTGCCGCGTGCATGGCGTCTCCAACCTGTACGTGGCCAGCAGCGCCGTCTTCACCACCGGCGGCTGCGCGCCCCCGACGCTGACCATCGTCGCCATGGCCGTGCGCGTGGTCGACGCTGTCAAGCAGCAGCTGGGCAAGGGCTGATCCTCCGCCTCCTGCAGCCTGCGCAAAGGCCGCCGTTCGGCGGCCTTTTCATTTATCCATTCGTATCGTGGGCATGACGGATGTTGCGAACCATATCGATTACCATACTGCCGTTGCATTTCAGGCACATACCTTTCATAACCCATGATCTCCTCCTGCCCCCACACCCTGCGCCGGCTGCCGCTGATGCTGGCCCTGGCCCTTGCTGCCCCCCTGGCCCATGCCCAGGAAGTCATCGTCGCGGCTGAAAGCGCTGAAAGCACCACTCCCCGCAAGGACGACGCCACCCTGCAGGCCGTGCATGTCACCGCCGTGCGTTCCGAAGGCTTCAAGCCCGTCACCGTCAAGGCCGGCACATTCCGCGGCGCTGACGTGATGGACGTGCCCTCCACCATCAACGTCGTTACCAGCAAGGTGCTGGAGGCGCAGGCGGCCGAAGGCCTGTACGACGCCGTGCGCAACACCGCCGGTGTCACCCGCCAGCAGAACGGCGGCGACACCTGGGACCAGCTGGTCATTCGTGGCATGGAGGTGCAGAACCGCACCAACTACCGCCTCAACGGTTCCATGCCCATCATGAACTTCTCGCAGGTGCCCATGGAGAACAAGGCCCGCGTGGAAGTGCTGAAAGGCGCCTCTGCCCTGTACTATGGTTTCACTGCGCCCTCGGGCATCGTCAACTACGTCACCAAGCGTGCCGGCCTTCACCCCGTCACCAGCGTGGGGCTGCGCTTCGACACCAACGGCACCCTCCTGGCACATGCCGACGTGGGCCGCCGCTTTGGCGATGAAGACCAGTATGCACTGCGCCTGAACGTGGCCGGCGGCCAGCTGGGCAACTACCTGGATGGTGTGGACGAAGGCAACCGCAGCTTCGCCTCGGCCGCCTTCGACTGGCGCGTGACCAGCCGCCTGGTGCTGGCACTGGATCTGGAGTACGACCGCCGCCGCACCGTCGAGCAGGAAGGGGTGGCCCTGCCCACTGCCGTCAACGGCACCATCACCCTGCCCCGCGCTGTCGATCCGAAGAAACTGGTGGGCCCGGACTGGGCCACCTTCCGTGCCGAGACCACCAACATCCAGGCACGGGCAGACTATGCCCTGTCGGACAACTGGGCGCTGACCGTTGAAGCCGGCCGCTCCAAGGTGGATCGAGACCGCACGCTGCCCATCTTCCAGTTCACCAACGCCGCAGCCGTGGCCACGGGTGCCGGCCGCATCCGCGGCAACATGCAGAACAACGTCAACACGTCCGATCTGCTGCGTGGCGAGCTTGCCGGCACCTTCGACACCGCCGGCGTCACGCACAACCTGACGGCCGGCGTGGCCCGTGCCGAGAAGAAGCAGGACCCGGTCTACCAGCGCAACTACACGATCGCCAGCCAGAACCTGTACAACCCGGTGGCCATCACCAACTACACGCTTGGCGCCCGGCCGGCCAACCCCACCTCGCCGCTGCTGGAAACCTCGGACCTTGGCGTCTACGCCATCGACCGCGTGGAGCTGAACCCGCAGTGGCAGGTCATTGGCGGGCTGCGCTACAGCAAGTACAAGAGCGACCAGGGCACCAACCACTACGACGCCACCAAGACCACGCCCATGGCTTCGGTGGTCTACAAGCCGGATGACACCCTGTCCTTCTACGGCTCGTATGGCAAGGCGCTGGAAGAAGGCGAGGCCGCACCGGCCGGCACCGCCAACCAGAACGAGCGCCTGCGTCCGGGCGTGAGCGACCAGTACGAGATTGGCGCCCGCTGGCAGATCTCCAACGGCACGCTGCTGTCGGCTGCCATCTTCGACATCAACCGCCCCGGCTACTACACCAACGCCAACAACGTCTACACGGCCGATGGCGAACAGCGCTACCGCGGCCTGGAGCTGTCGGCCCAGGGCACGCTCACCCGGCAACTGTCCTGGCAGTCGTCCGCGCTGTGGCTGGATCCGAAGTTCCGCAAGATCAACGACACCTACAACGGCAAGCTGCCCGAGAACGCCGCCAAGCACACCGGCAGCCTCTTCCTGTCGTATGCGCTGGATGACTTCGCCCCGGGTCTGTCCATCAACGGCGGTGCCTATTACACGGGTCGCCGGCCGGTCAACGACCTGAACCAGGCCTGGCTGGGCGGCATCACGCTCTACAGCGCCGGCGTCCAGTACCAGCATCACCTGTTCGGCAAGCATACCACCTGGCAGCTCAACGTCGACAACCTGGCCGACAAGCGCTACTGGGCCGGTGGCGGCACCCGTCTGGCCGCCGGCGCCCCGCGCGTCATCAAGCTGGGTGTGAAGGTGGACCTGTAAAATGGCAGGATGATCAAGCAACTGCTGGCCATCTCGGCCGGAGCCAGCGCTGGCGCCTGCCTGCGCTGGCTGCTGGGCCAGGGGCTCAATGCCCTGTTTCCCGCCATCCCGCCCGGCACACTGGTCGCCAACCTGCTGGGTGGCTATCTCATCGGCGTGGCGCTGGGCTTCTTTGGCCAGCACGTGGGCCTGGCCCCGGAATGGAAGCTGCTGATCATCACCGGCTTCCTGGGCGGGCTCACCACCTTCTCCACCTTCTCGGCCGAGGTCACCGCTCACCTGCAGGACGGGCGCCTGGCCTGGGCCATGGGGGCCATCGGCATTCACGTCATCGGCTCGCTGGCCATGACGATGCTGGGGCTGGCAACCATGGGGGCCTGGACCCGGGGGTGAGCATGCGGCTCACCCGGAACCTGCGGCAGTCATCGCACGGAAGCCATCCAGCCAGGCGAATCAGCATTCCTGTACGGGCCTCACGCCATCCAGACCATTCCAGGTCGGTGCGTGCCAGATTTCAGAACGTCACCTTCACCCCCGCTCCGTACATCCGGGGTTGCAGCACGTCGGACACAATGACGATGCCACCGGCACTACGGTCATCGAATTTCCAGGTGGGCTTGCGGGCGTCGAACAGGTTGTCCACATAGGCATAGAACTGCCACGTCCGGTCCATCTGGTACGAGAGACGCGCATTGGCCACGGTGTAGGCCTGCACATCGTAGCCTGGCAGGTTGTTGTCGCTGGAGTGGTAGCCGTCGGTGCGGTGAACATTGGCATTCAGTGCCAGCTGGTCGGTGATGTTCCAGTTCACGTCCAGACCCGCCATGTACCGCGGTGAACGGCCAAACTCATTGCCCTCGAAGGACACGCCATCCGGATCGGAGAAGCGGTGAATCTTCGTGCGCAGCAGGCCGACACTGGCACGGATATCAAGGCTGTCCAGCGCCTTGTAGTCCGCCGACACCTCCAGGCCATAGGAGCGCGATTCATCGGCATTGCGCACCACGTTGCCCATCAGCCTGCCGTTCACGTAGTCGGGCACGTTGACCTGCGAATCCTTGCGGTCATCCCAGAACAGGTTGGCGTTCACCACCAGCCGGTCGCCCAGCGTGTCGATGCGGGTGAAGAGCTCGTAGTTCCACATCGTTTCCGGGTTGAACTTGTAGAACGAGCCGTTCGCCATTCGCAACCCCGCTCCACCGGGGTTGTAGCCACGACTCACCAGCGCACCCACGGTCCAGTCAGGTGACACGTCATAGGCCAGCGAGACCTTGGGCAGCAGCTTGTGATAGGTCTCGTCGAAGGCCAATGGCATGCGCGCAGCGCTGGAGGTCCCGTTGCGCTTGACGCTATCGTGCTGATAGCGCAAGCCACCGGTCAACGACCATTGCGGCGCAAGGCGCCAGCTCATCTCGGTGAACACACCCAGACTGTCCTTCTTGTCTTGGAAGGACGACGTGCCTCGCAGATACAGCAGGTCATCGGCATCCACGTTGTTGTAGTAGACGCCCGCCATGCCACTGAGGCGGTTGTCGGGCGCCTTGAAGCTGGCACGCAACTCCTCCGAGAAATCACGCGAATCCATGTGAGCACCGCCGTTGCTCATCGGCACGGATACCCGTTCGGTGTTGCTGCGGCTGTACTGCAACTGGTTGTCCAGCCGAACGCCGCTGCCCAGGTCATAGGCCAGATCATGCACCCCTGTCCACCCATGGGTGTTGAAAGTGGGCATGGTCAGCGTGGCATTGTTCAACCGGTCATGAGGATCATTGGCCGCCTCGGACGTGGGCAGGTTGCCGCGCAAGTAGGAAAGCGTCAGTTTCGATTCCAGGCCCGGCAGCGCACCGGGCGTCCACAGCAACTTGATGCGGCCGTTGATGTTCTCGGGGCTGGTATCGGTATTCCCCTTGGAATAGGTGGGATTGACGTAATTGATGTAGGTGTCGCGGCTGCTGTAATCCAGCGCAATGCGTGCAGCCAGTTCCTCGTCCACCAGCGGCCGCGACAGCATCACCGAGGCACGCCGGGCCTTGCGACTGCCCAGCTGCAGCTGCGCCGCACCTTCCGGCTTGAAGGTGGGATCCTTGGTGTTGACAATGACCGAACCGGCAATGCTGTTGGCACCCAGCGCCGCCGTCTGCGGACCGCGATAGACCTCGACGGAATCCACATCCCAGATGGACGTGGTGCCAAAGGCGGTTTCCCAGAAGTTCAGGTTGTGGCCGTCGACATTGACACGGGCCCGTGGCACCGTACCTCCATAAAAGGCGCCTGCGCCGGAACTGGCCCCCTGGCCATCGACGCCCCGGATGACGGGGGCACTGCCAGGCCCGGTATACAGCACGTTGGGGACGTTGCGCGTCACATCACGCACCGCAGCCGCCTCGGGCTGCTCCTGCAGGTGACGGTTGCCGATGACGGCCACCGAACTGGCGGTTTCCTTGACCGTGCGGCGCACCTTCTCGCCGGTGACGACCACGCTGCCCAAGGTGGTGACTTCGCCAGCATCGGCCCGCAGGCCCTGGGCCTGTGCGAATACTGCCGGGGCGGGAAGAACGGCTGCAAGGGCCAGAGCGGTGGCCGTCAGTCTGCCCGGAGCCCCCCTCTTGCGTGAGGCCCAGCCTTCCCTTATCTGCTTCCCCTCCGACAAGGACTGTCTGCGCTCGGTATTCGGCATCTCGTATTCCTCCCTCCGTCAGGCATGGGCGGCCGCGCCCCGGGGCTCCCTGGACTCCTTTGAACGGGCCCTCGCGGATGTGGCCTTTCAAGCTATTATTCAAGAATAGCAAACAATTCCCACTATCAAGTCATCCTTCATTCCATGACTACCTCGACGTCGAGCACGCAGGCCATGCCGGTCCGTGCGGAGTTCATCTTTTCCAGCGGCAGCCGCGAGCTGCATGCCCACGGCGTCCGCGAGACCATCTCAGTGCCGGCCGTCAATGGCGAGGCAGCTGCCAGCCCGCTTCAGCAGCAGGTGCGGGCCGCCTTCGATCGTGCCCGGAAGGCAGGGATGGAAAACCCGGTCATTGTCGGTGCCATTCCCTTCGACGTGGACCAGCCCAGTCGGCTGTACGTGCCGGAAACCGCTGCATGGCGCGATGCTGATCCATCCGCCCATGCGCAGGCCATGCCCATGCCCGCCCTGCGTTCCATGGATACGGTGCCGGATCAGCACGGCTTTCAGCAGGGTGTGGCCAACGCCATCGCTGCATTCCCCGCCGAGGGTATCCACAAGGTGGTGCTGTCCATCACCAGCCGCCTTCACTTCACCGAGGCGGTACCTGTGGCGGCGCTGCGCACCAATCTGCGCCGGCTCAATCCGTCGGGTTATCTGTTTCAGGTCCCGCTGCCCGGCAACATCCACCTGGTGGGCGTCAGCCCCGAGCTGCTGATCGAGAAGCACGGCGCCACAGTCCAGTCCAACCCGCTGGCGGGCTCCGCCCGTCGCCAGGCCGACCCCGTCGAAGACCAGGCCACGGCCGAGCGGCTCGCAGCCTCGGGCAAGGACCATCACGAGCACCAGTTCGTGACTGCAGACATCCGTGCCCGACTGGAACCCCTGTGTGCCACGCTGGATGTGCCTGCCCGCCCTTCCCTCATCAACACGACGGCCCTGTGGCACCTTTCCACCCGCATCCGTGGCGAGCTGCGGGATCCGCAAACCAATGCGCTGCAGCTGGCCTGCTGCATCCACCCCACTCCCGCGGTCTGCGGTACACCGCGTGATGCCGCACATGCGCTGATCCGACGCATTGAGCCCTATGATCGCGGGCTGTTCACCGGCATCGTGGGCTGGATGGACGCGCACGGCAACGGTGAGTGGGTGGTGACGATCCGCTGCGGCGTACTGCATGACAAATCTCTGCAGATCTATGCCGGCGCCGGCATCGTCGATGCATCCGATCCGCTGTCCGAATGGAACGAGGTGCAGACCAAGCAGGGCACCATGTTGCGGGCCTGCGGACTGGGTGAAGAGCAGACGGCCCCCGTCCCGACCGCAGCCTGACGGCAAGCCCATGGGATAGCAGGCCAGTTTCGGCTGGCGCTGCCATCCCCCCATGTCCCTTCCCGGTCAGCCCCCTTTCAACATCCCCTTTTTCGCTTCCCCGGCATTTCATCATGGCCATTCCTTCCATCCGCAGCTACCCCATGCCTGCGCCCGACAGCTTTCCGGCAAACAAGGTGGCCTGGAAACTGGATCCCTCACGCGCAGCGCTGCTCATCCACGACATGCAGCGCTATTTCCTTCGCTTCTATGAAACCGACTCCGGACTGCTTCAGACGCTCATCGGCAACATTGCCGCACTGAAGCGCTGGGCCGCGGCACATGGCGTTCCTGTTTTCTACACGGCACAGCCGCACGATCAGCCCGCATCCGACCGTGCGCTGCTCAACGACATGTGGGGCCCGGGCCTGACGAAGGCTGATCCCGCCCAGCAGGCCATCGTCCCGGAAATTGCGCCTGCCGACGGGGACGTGGTGCTGACGAAGTGGCGCTACAGCGCCTTTCAGCGCAGCGACCTGGATACGCGGATGAAGGCGCTGAAACGCGACCAGCTGATCATTGTCGGTGTCTATGCACACATCGGCTGCATGATCACGGCCGTGGAAGCCTTCATGAAGGACATTCAACCCTTCATGGTGGGAGATGCCGTGGCGGACTTCTCGGAAGAGGAACACCGCATGGCCTTGAAATATGTGGCCACCCGCTGCGGGGTCGTGACAAGCTGCCAGGAAATCACGGACATTCAACCATGAACGACATTCAGAAACAGGACAGGCTTTCGGACGACAACCGGTTCGTGGGCAAACGGGTTCTTGTCACCGGAACGGCACAGGGCATCGGTCAGCGCATCGCACAGCGTTTCGTGCAGGCAGGTGCCGAAGTCATCGGACTGGACCGGCAGCCCGCGGCGGCCACAGGTGACGGCACGGGCGATGCGCCCTCCTTCGAGCAGATCCAGCTGGACGTGACGGATACCAAGGCCATCGTTCAGGTGTGCGATCAGCTGAAGGCACGCTGGCAGACGCTGGATGTGCTGGTGAATGCCGCAGGCGTGCTGCGCATCGGTGGGCTGGACACGCTGACGGCCGAGGACTGGAATGCCTGTCTGGACGTGAACGTGACGGGCCCCTTTCACCTCATCCAGCAATGGGCGCCGGTCTTCAAGGCGCAGCGCCGGGGCGCCATTGTCAACATCGCGTCCAATGCGGCCGTGGTTCCGCGCATCGGCATGCTGGCCTATTGCACGTCCAAGGCAGCCATGGCGGCGATGAGCCAGACGGTGGCGCTGGAACTGGCGCCTTTCGGAGTGCGCTGCAACATCGTGTCACCGGGCTCCACCGACACGCCGATGCTGGCCGGCATGCTGGGTGACCCGGCCGGGCAGCGCCGCCTGGTGGAAGGGCTGCCGGAGCAATACAAGCTGGGCATCCCGCTGGGCAAGATCGGCCGACCGGACGATATCGCCGATGCCGTGCTGTTCCTGGCTTCAGATCAGGCCGGCCACATCACGATGCAGCAGATCGTGATCGATGGAGGGGCGACGCTGGGGGCCTGAGCATCTGGCCCGTTGATGCCTGCGCCTGCCTCGACGGATCGAGGCGGCGCCGGCGGGGCGTGTTCCAGCGTGGGTGTCCTGCCCTGTCCGGACCTGCCCTCGTCACCGCCCCCGTTACCGCCCCCGAGAGGCCAGCCGCAGGATGCCCAGCGCCACCATGGCGATGAGTGCGGCGATGGCGACGACACCGAAGATGTTGGGCAGGCTCATCTGGCGGGCCGTGAGGTCAGCCACCAGGAAGGAGCCGGCAATGCCGCCAAAGCGGCCAATGCCCAGCATCCAGGCCACACCGGTGGCGCGGCCTTCGGTGGGATAGAAGCCTGCGGCCAGCGCCGGCATCGAGGCCTGGGCGGCGTTCATCACCAGGCCGGCCACGAAGACCACGGCCATCAGAACGCCATGGCCACCGATGGCCTGGCCGATGGCCCAGACGGACAGCGCCGTGGCGCCGTAACCCAGCGCCAGCACGCTGCTGCCGTCGAAGCGGTCCATCAGCCAGCCCAGGGCAATGGCACCCACACCGCCCAGCGGGAACAGGGCCGTGATCAGCGATGCGGTGCGCGGATCCATGCCGCTTTCGCGGAACAGCACCGGCATCCAGTTGATGAGAGCATAGAAGACCACCAGCCCCATGAAGTAGGCCAGCCACAGCATCAGCGAGCCCAGCCGGTACTGGCGCGAGAGCACCAGGGCAATGCTGCGGGGGGCCTGCGCCTGGGCACGATCAGGCTCATTCTGGCGGGTCTGCAGGTAGCGAAGTGATTCGGGCAGCCAGATGGCCAGGGCCGGCAGCAGAACCAGCGGCGCGACACCGCCCAGCTGCAGCACGCTGCGCCAGCCCAGTGCCGGAATCATCCAGCCTGCCAGAAAGCCGCCCAGCGCCGCCCCCAGGGGAAAGCCGCAGAACATGGCGTTGGTGATGAAGGCGCGCCGTGCCGGGGGGCTGCATTCACTGACCAGCGTGACGGCATTGGGCATGGCCGCCCCCAGTCCCACGCCGGTGATGAAGCGCAGTGCGGTGAGCGTGGTCAGATCCGGCGAGAAGGCCGAGGCCAGACAGGCGGCGCCGAACACCGCCACCGAACCGATAAGCGCCAGGCGCCGTCCCCAGCGATCGGCCAGCGGCCCCGCCATCAGGGCACCGGCAGCCAGGCCGAACAGTGCCGCACTGAGCACGGGGGCCAGGGCCGGCTTGGCCACGCCCCAGTCCTGCATCAGCGAGGGGGCGATGTAGCCGATGGCGGCCGTGTCGAAGCCATCGAACAGAACCACCAGGAAACACATCAGGAAGACGCGCCAGCGGACGGCATCCACCGGCTGGCTGTCGGAAACGTGCTGCGGCCGCGCTGTCGGCCGGATCTTGGAATCGGGCATGTTGAGGATCTTCTGGCGTCGTGTCCGGAGGCCCAGGAGGATTCGGCGGAATCGGGCGCTGTCAGGGCGGGAGGCGGACATCGGCCCCCACTGCCGACCGGTGCCCGGCACGTTCGCCTGCTGGATGGACTGAAACACGCTATGGTAGCGATTCCTTGAAGCTAACATGTCTTTCCGGACCTGTCAGCACAGACCATCATTTGACGGCGGCAAGGTGCTTGCGTAGACTGCAGATGCTTTGGTTCCGCAGGGAAAGTCTGCAAATTCCAGACGTTCCCGGGGTCTGCATCACGCGTCTTTCGGCGTCACGACACGCCATGAGAAAGGCTTCCGTGCAGATCCCACGGAAGTTGCCCGGGTGCTGTCGTCTGCCATCCACTGCACCCCGGCCACATAGGGAATCCAGCCGTCATCCGGACATCAACCCCGGCGCGGCACGAAATGGAACTGCCCCCGCAACTGTAGGCATGGAGCCTGTCCTCTCAGGACCACTGGACCCCGCTTCGGGTCCGGGAAGGCGAGGATCGGCGATGAAGTGCCAGTCAGGAGACCTGCCAAGGCAAGCTGTTGTTCATGGCCGGCGGGGTGTCCGGAGCAGTGAGCGATTCTTCTTGCAGTCGGCGTTCCGGAGCTTTCCCGGCTCCATGCCTTCCTGGCACCGTGCCATGGGCTCCCGGTCATGCGTTCGGGGCTTCCTGTCCGCGATGCCCGGCGGGCGCACCGCCCCGATGCTTCAGAGGCAGCGGAATGCCGGACACGCTTGCGCGGCGCATGGTGGTCATCACGACAGCCGGCCCATCGGCAGACACGCACAGAGGTTCTCGCACCGCTCTTCCCTTCGACGGCCGCAACCGTCACGACATCGAAGGAGCGAGAACCATGTCGACCCGTCATCACATTACAGCCGCTTTGCTGGCCCTGGGGCTGGGCAGTCTTTCCCTGGGTGCACACGCCACCCACTATCCGCTGAAGGTGGACAACTGCGGCTACACGCTGGAATTTTCCAAGGCACCGGGCTCGGTCATCACCGTGGGCCAGGCCGGTACCGAGATGCTGTACGCACTGGGCCTGGGCAGCAAGGTGGCGGGCACATCGTTGTGGTTCAACCCGGTCCTGCCGAAGTTCAAGGACATCAATGCCAAGGTGCCGCGCCTGGCCGACAACGACCCCAGCTTCGAGGCCGTCGTGGAGAAGCGCCCGGGGCTGGTGGTGTCGCAGTTCGAGTGGCAGATCGGCAAGGAAGGCGTGGTGGCCACGCGCGAGCAGTTTCATGACCTGAAGATTCCCACCTACCTGATGCCGTCGGACTGCGAGGGCAAGGACAATCTGGTGGGCGCCGACGGCACGCGCATGAAACCCTATGACATTGCCGCGCTGTACAAGAGCATTTCACAACTGGCCGAGATCTTCGATGTGGAAGCAGACGGTCAGGCCCTGGTGGATGATCTGAAGGCACGCCAGAGCGTGGCCGTGCAGAAGGTGAAGGATTCGGGCATCAAGGATCTGTCGGCCGCCGTGTGGTTCTCCAGCGCCGACATGGACGTGGATCCGTACATGGCGGGCCAGCAGGGCGTGGCTGGCTACATGCTGAAAGAGCTGGGTCTGCGCAACGTGGTGACCTCGGCCGAGGAATGGCCGACGGTGGGCTGGGAGACCATTGCCAAGGCCAATCCCACCATTCTGGTGATCGCACGCATGGACCGTCGGCGTTTCCCGGCGGATGACTACGAGAAGAAGCTGGAATTCCTGAAGAGTGATCCGGTGACGAAGCATATGGACGCCGTGAAGAACGGTCGCATCGCCATTGTCGATGCCGACGCGCTGCAGGCCTCGATCCGCATTGCAGACGGCATGGAGGCGATTGCCGATGCCGTGGTGAAGGCCGGCGCGGCGCACTGAGGTGAGCATGCCCCCTGCCCTGGCGCGAGGATGGCTGCGCCGTCTGCTGCTGGCTCTCGTGGCACTGGCGCTGCTGCTGCCGGTGATGCTGCTGTGCATGTGGGCCGGCGAGATCCGCATGCCGGCCGGCACCATCGGTGACGTGCTGGCCAACCACCTGCTGGGTGCCGGCATCGAGGTCGATCCCATCGATGACGGCATTGTCTGGAACTATCGACTGACCCGCGCCATCGTGGCGGCCTGCTGCGGCGCGGGGCTGGCGGTGTCCGGTGTGGTGCTGCAGACGCTGCTGCGCAATACGCTGGCCGACCCCTACCTGCTGGGCATCTCGGCCGGCGCCTCCACGGGCGCCGTGCTGGTGGCAGTGGCTGGCGTGGGCGGCGGCATGGTGTCGATGACGGTCGGCGCCTTCGCCGGCGCGGTGACGGCCTTTGCGCTGGTGGCGCTGCTGGCCCAGGCAGCCGGTGGCGGCGGACTGCGCAACAGCGGGCAGATCATTCTGGCGGGCATTGCCGGGTCGCAGCTCTTCAATGCGCTCACTTCGCTGATCATCACCAAGTCGGGCAGTGCCGAACAGGCGCGCGGCATCATGTTCTGGCTGCTGGGCAGCCTGAGCGGCGTGCGCTGGCCGGACGTGCCCATCACCACCGTGGTGGCGGCGCTGGGGCTGGTGGTCTGCCTGCTGCATGCCCGGGCGCTGGATGCCTTCACCTTCGGGGCCGAGGCCGCAGCAGCGCTGGGCATCGGCGTGCGCCGGGTGCAGGCGGTGCTGCTGCTGACGGCAGCACTGGTGACGGCCGTGATGGTGTCGGTGGTGGGTGCCATCGGCTTCGTGGGGCTGGTGATTCCGCACGTGGCGCGGTTGCTGGTGGGCGTTCGCCACCACCGGCTGCTGCCGGCCAGTGCGCTGATCGGTGCCCTCTTCCTGATGCTGGCGGATGTCTGCTCTCGCATCCTGCTGAAGGGCCAGGTGCTGCCCATCGGCGTGGTGACGGCACTGGTGGGCGCGCCGGTGTTCGCGATCATCCTGCTGGGACGCAGACAACAGCCATGAAGCGCCGGAGGCAGGAATGATCACGACGCAACAGGAATTTGCCGAGGTGCGCGAGGTGCCCGCCCTGGAAATGAACGGGGTGAGCTGGCACGCAGGACGGCACACGGTGCTGTCGGATGTGTCGCTGGCCGTGAAGCCGGGCGAGCTGCTGGGATTGATCGGCCCGAACGGGTCGGGGAAATCCAGCGTGCTGCGCATTCTGGTGGGCATCCATGCGCCCACACAGGGCACCGTTCACCTGCACGGCCACAGCCTGCGCGCCATGGGACGTCGGCAGGTGGCCCAGCACCTGGCCATGGTGGCGCAGACGGCCGACACGCTGGATGCGATCACCGCACGGGATGCCGTGGAGCTGGGCCGCACGCCGTGGCTGTCGGCGCTGCAGAGCTGGTCGGCGCGCGATGACGAGATCGTGTCCGAGGCACTGCGCTGCGTGGGCATGCACGACCGGCAGCAGCGCCTGTGGGGGCAGCTTTCCGGTGGTGAACGCCAGCGCATCCACATTGCACGGGCGCTGGCCCAGCAGCCGCAGATCCTGCTGATGGACGAACCCACCAATCACCTGGACATCCACCAGCAGCTGGCACTGATGGACCTGGTGCAGGCGCTGCCGATCACCAAGGTGATGGCCATTCATGACCTGAATCAGGCGATGCGCTGCGACCGGCTGGCGGTGATGCACCAGGGCCGACTGCATGCCATCGGCAAGCCGGCGGCGATCCTGCAGGCGCCGCTGCTGAAGGAGATCTTTCAGGTGCGTGCCACCGAGCTGTTCGACCCTGCGGACGGGGCGCGGATTCTGCGCTTCGGTGCGCTGGCTCAGGGCGGCATTTCCGAAAAACCCGTTCACTGACCTGCCTGGAGCAGGTCCATTCATCATGATGTCGACTTCATTCCCTCTTTCCCGTCTGGGCGGGCTGGCCCTGTCCGCCACCTTGCTGCTGGCCGCACTGCCGGCGCAGGCCGAAACCTTCCAGGTGAAGATGCTGAACCGGAACAGCACCGGCCCGATGGTGTACGAACCGGAATTCCTGAAGGTGAAGCCCGGGGACACGGTGAAGTTCCTGGCCACGACCAACGGCCACAATGCCGCCTCCATCGACGGGATGCTGCCGGCGGGCGCCCAGCCCTTCAAGGGCAAGATCAACGAGGAAATCGAGGTGACGTTCACCGAATCCGGGCTGTACGGCGTGAAATGCCTGCCGCACTATGCCATGGGCATGGTGATGCTGATTCAGGTGGGCGATGCCGATCCGTCCCGGATGCAGGTGCCCGATGCGGTGCCGGTGCGAGCGAAGAAGCGCTTTGCCGAGATCGTGGCGCGAGCACAGGCGTCCCACTGATCGCGCGAAGGATGTTCACTGGGACAGCCAGACAGCCTGCCGCAGGATGCCTGGCTGCGGCGACCGCGCAGACACGAGCGCCTTGCTCATGAGGGAAGCTTCTCCGTGACGCTCATCCTGCCGGGCGCCCCTCCCCCCGGTAATGCAGGTACTTCATGGCCAGCAGGACCGCGATGAGCACGGCCGGCACGGCCAGGGCAGCGGTGACGGCAGCCAGGCTCCAGCCTGCATTCAGCATCCAGGCACCGGCAAAGGCCGAGATGACCGCCCCGATGCGGCCGAGACCGTGCATCCAGCCGTTGCCGGTGGCACGCGCAGGCAGCGGGAAGAAATGGCTGGACAGGGCGTTCATGCCGGTACCGCCCCCATTGAGCCCGGCACCGATGACGAAGGCAACGGCACACATCAGTGCATAGTGGCCACCGACGTAGCCGAGCAGCACCAGGGCAGCGCCTCCCAGCAGGTAGGCGCCGGCCAGCACGTGGTGCGCCTCATGGCGGTCCATCAGCCAGCCCAGCAGGATGGAGCCCAGCGGTCCACCCAGCTGGAACATGGCGCTGACGATGGCGGCCTGCTGCAGATCCATGCCGGCGTCCTTCAGCATGGTGGGCAGCCAGCTGCCCAGCAGGTAGACCAGGAACAGGTGCAGGAAATAGATGCTCCACAGCATGAGGCTGCCGGCACGGTAGTGGCGGTTGAACACGATCTGCACGGGGCGCTCGTGGCCTTCCACCCGGGGCTGCGCCGGCAGCACGAAGACGGTGTCTGCCGAGGTGCTGCCCGGGGCACAGCGCTCGACGATCCGGCGGATGCGCGCCTGACTGCCCTGGCGGTGCACGAGGTAGGTGAGCGATTCGGGCATCAGTACCGCCATGAGCAGCGACAGCACCATGGGCACCACGCCGCCGAAGACGAAGACACTCTGCCAGCCCCAATGCGGCACCAGCCAGGCCGCCAGGAAGCCGCCGCCCGCTGCACCGACGGTGAAGCCTGCAAAGACGATGGTGACCAGCAGCGAGCGCCGGGCACGCGGCGCATATTCGGTGGCCAGCGTGGCCGCCATGGGCATGATGCCGCCCATGGCCAGCCCGGCAATGAAACGGTAGGCAATGAAATGCCACTGGTCCGTGGCGGTGGCCACCAGCAGTGTGAAGAGGCCGAACATCATCACGCCGACGCACAGGACGCGACGCCTGCCGAAGAGATCGCCCAGCGGGCCGGCCACCATGGCGCCGAGGGTGAGGCCGGCCAGCGCGGCACTCAGCACCGGCGCAAGGTCGTCGTTGCTCCAGTGCCAGGCGGCCTTCAGCGCCGGCCCCACGAAGCCCATGATGACGACATCGAAGCCGTCCATGACCACGACCAGGAAGCACAGGGCGATGATCCACTGCTGGTAGCGGCTGACGCCCCGCCCATCCAGCAACGCGCGCACATCCAGCGTGGGAGCACCGGGCGCTTGCCCCGCCGTCAGCGGGACGGCATCCGCCGTGCGGATGTCTGATGCGGTGGATGGCGTGGAATGCTGCATCGGATCCTGCATTTCCATGATGACGACGGGACAAAAGACGACGGAATGGTCGATGGTACGGGACGCGACCATTCCCGCCTTGCGACACCCCTGCCATGCCCGGGGTAAGCGCAGTGCCCTGACGAGGGGACACCGGGCTCGGGAAGAGCCTCAGGCCATCGGGTTGGCCAGTGCACGCAGCTGCCCGGGCGTGGCCACCGGCAGACCGAAGTACGCCAGATACGCGGGAATCTGCTCGTAGAGCATGTCCAGTCCGCCCTGCCCCTGGCAGCCACGTGCCCGGGCCGCGGCCAGAAAGGGGGTGACTTCGGCGCTGAGTACCACTTCCCCCACATAGGCATGCGGCGGGATGCGCTCGACATCGATGGGCAGGGGGTCGCCTGTCTTCATGCCCAGCGGCGTGGCGTTGACCACGATATCGAAGCTGGCCGGGTCGGCGCTGCCGGTGACGACCTCCAGCGCCGGGTAATGCTGCCGCAGCCGTCCGGCCAGCGCCTGCATGACGGGTTCCCGGACATCGAAAAGCGCCAGTCGCGCCACCCCGGCGCCAGCCAGCGACGCGGCAATGGCCGAGCCCACGCCGCCACTGCCCACCACCAGCGCCGAGCAGCCCCGGGCGCTGAAGCCGTTGCGCTGCATGCCGAGCACGAAGCCCTCGCCATCGAACATGTCGCCTTCCAGGCTGCCGTCCGGCGCACGTCGCACGGCGTTGCAGGCGCCGGCGATGCGGGCGGCGACCGAGACGCGATCAAGCAGCGCCGGCGTGGTGCTCTTGTGCGGCATGGTGATGAGCGCCCCCACGACGTTGCCCGTGCCAAAGAGCGCTCGCAGCAAGTCCGGATAACGGTCGGGCTGCGAGGCGAAGGGAACGACCACCACGTCCTCGCCCACGTGGGCGAACCAGGGGTTGTAGATCATCGGGGACCGAAAGGTCTGGGTGGGATAGCCGATGTGGGCGAGCAGGCGCGTGTTGCCAGTGATCATGCCGCGGTGTTCCGGATGAGGGGTTGCCAGGAGAGATGCGCCGAACGCGAAGGCGCCAAATAGGCGGGCTGCATGATGATGAGCATGCGGAATAGGCATGAGGCCATGGGGTGTTGCAGATTGTCCTCAGGAAAAACCATTAACATGTAGCCTCTGCGACAGGCGCCAGGTCTGTCGCGCGACTCGGTCGACCCCGACTGCGCACGACGACAAGGAGTAAAGCATGGGTCTGAACGCTCTCTTTCTGGGATATGGTCGCATGGGCGCAGCCCTGGGCGAGGCCTGGCTGGGTGCCGGGCTGGTGGACGGCATTGATGCAGTGGATCCGATCCGTGCCCAGGATGTGCAGGCCCGCCTGTACCGTCAGGCCGCCGACCTGCCGGACACCCCCTATGACCTGGTGGTGATGGCCGTGAAGCCGGTGATGGCGCGCGAGGCGCTGAGTGCGCTGCCGGCCAGTCAGCTGCAGAACGCCACGATCATCTCGGTGATGGCCGGTGTGCCGCTTCAGACGCTGCGCGCTTCGCTGCCGCTGGAACGCCCCGTGGTGCGCAGCATGCCCAACACGGCCGTGATGGTGCGCCAGGGCTGCGTGGGGCTGTATGCCGACGAGGACGTGTCGCCGGCGCTGCGTCAGACGATCTCGCGGCTCTTCGATGCCGTGGGGCGTTCGTTCTGGGTGGATGACGAGGCCCAGTTGCACGCGGTCACCGCCATCAGCGGCAGTGGCCCGGCCTACTACCACCTGTTTTCCGAGGCGCTGGCTGACGCCGGCGTGAACCTGGGCTTGCCGCGCGAGCTGGCCAAGCAGCTGGCAGCGCAGACGGCGCTGGGGGCAGCCACGCTGCAGACGCAGTACGATGCCGATTTCGTGGCGCTGCGTCAGGCCGTCACGTCGCCCAACGGCACCACGCATGCCGCCATCGAGGAGTTCGAGCAGGGCCAGGCACTGCGCCGGCTGGTGGATGTGGCGGCGGCCAAGGCCGGACAGCGTTCGGTCGAACTGTCGGGCGGCTGAGCTTCCTGCCCTGGCCCTCCGGCGGATAAAGGCGCCGAGGGCGCATCAGCGGGTCCCTTCAACGGGCCCCGGCCCCCACCTCAGCCGTTGCCCCTCAGCGGCCCCTTTCAGCCGTTCCCTTCAGCGGGCGTTGCCGGGCTGGCGGGCCGTGCGCATGAACTCGGCCACGTAGTCGTTGGCCGGATGGTCGAGCAGCTCCTGCGGGGTGCCGACCTGCACCAGCTCGCCGGCGTTGAGGATGGCCAGGCGGTTGCCCATCTTCAGCGCCTCGTCGATGTCGTGGGTGATGAAGACGATGGTCTTGCCCAGCCGCTGCTGCAGGGCCAGCACGGTGTCCTGCAGCCGGATGCGGATGAGCGGATCAAGGGCCGAGAAGGCTTCGTCCATCAGGATGATGTCGGTATCGGCCGTGAGTGCCCGCGCCAGCCCCACGCGCTGGCGCATGCCGCCCGAGAGCTGTTCCGGATAGCTGTCGGCCATGTCGGCCAGTTCCATCTCGCGCAGCCAGTGGCAGGCACGCTCACGCTGCTCTTTGGCCGACAGGCCCCGCACACGCAGGCCGAAGCAGGTGTTCTGCATCACCGTCAGGTGCGGCAGCAGCCCGAAGTGCTGGAACACCATGCTGACCCGGGCACGCCGGAACTCGCGCAGGCCCCGCGCATCCAGCGCGGTGACATCGGTGTCGCAGGCCTGGATGCGGCCGCAGGAGGGCTCGATGAGCCGGTTGATGTGGCGCACCAGCGTGGATTTGCCCGAGCCGGACAGGCCGATGACGCAGAAGATGCCGCCTGAGGGAATCTCCAGGCTGATGTGACGCAGTCCGACACGGCAGCCGGTGCGCGCAAAGATCTCGTCGCTGGGCACGTTCTGGCGCAGCAGGGCCATGGCCTCCTGCACCTGGCGGGGCCGGTCGCCGTAGATCTTGCTGACATCCTCGAACACGATGCGGGTCATCTGTTCCCCCTCCGTCCGTAGGCCTGGGTGATGCGGTCGATGACGATGGCCAGGATGACGATGGCGGCACCGGCCTGCACGCCCCGGCCGATGTCCAGCGTCTGGATGGCCTGCAGCACGTTCTCGCCCAGACCGCGCGCGCCGATCATCGACGCCACCACGACCATGCCCAGCGACATCATGACGGCCTGATTGATGCCAGCCAGGATGGCGGGCCGCGCCTGGGGCAGCAGCACCCAGAACAGGAGCTGGGTGCGGGTGCAGCCGAAGGATTCAGCCGACTCGATCATCCGGGCGTCAACCTCGCGGATGCCCAGAGCGGTGAGGCGCACCAGCGGAGCGGTGGCGTAGACCACGGTGGCAAACAGCGCCGGGATGCGGCCGATGCCGAACAGCATCAGCACCGGAATGAGATAGACGAAGCTGGGCATGGTCTGGATGATGTCCAGCACGGGCGAGAGCCACCGATGCAGCCAGCGGCTGCGCGCCATCAGGATGCCCAGCGGGAAGCCGATCACCAGAATGAAGAGGAAGGCCGCAACCAGCAGCGCCAGGGTCTGCAAGAGCGGCGTCCAAAGGCCCAGCGCCCCGATGAGGTAGAAGCCGGCCGCACTGAAGGCCGCCGACCCGAGGCTGCCCGTGGCGTGCCAGGCCAGGCCAGCCAGCAGCGCCAGCAGCAGCCAGGGCGGCACCGCCCCCAGCGCACGCTCCAGCGGCAGCAGCAGGCCATGCAGCAGCGACTGGCTGAAGGCGCGGAAGGTCTCGCCATGGCGGGAAACGAGTCGGGCCAGGCTGTCGTTGAGCCAGTCGGCCACCGACCAGGCGGGGAAGAAGGCTTCCGGACCAGAGGCTTCCGCTCTGTCCGAAGCAGCAGGCGCTTCCGTGGCGCCCTTCTGCCCCGGCAGGCGTGTCACGTCGATGCCCAGCCGACGAGCCACACGCTGGGCGGCCTCGGCCGGCAGCCAGGGGGCCCACAGCTCGGGCCGCTGCTGCAGGAAGAGGCGCGCCTGGGCGGTGCCGTCACGACGGTTCTCGGTCATGTCGAGAATGAGCCGGTCGAGCACCTCGGGCGACAGCTGGAGTTTCCGGATGAGCGCGATCACCTGCGGATACTGCTTCTGCAGCGAATCCGAGACGGCCATGGCCAGCCGGGACACCGGAAATCCCGAGACGCAGCGATCACGGGAAGCCGGGTTCATCAGCTCGGGCCAGCAGCGGGCGTCGTAGTCGGGGAACGCGATGGGCACCAGGTCGTACTTGGCCATGAGGCCGGCGGGGTGCCAGTAATAGAAGAGCAAGGGCTCGCGGCGGGCAATGGCCGAGGCGATCTCGGCATCCAGCGCCGCACCGGTGCCGGGATGGACGTTGGCGTAGCGTTTGGAAAGCCCGGTGTTGGCCAGCAAGCGGGTGTTGAAGGTCTCGCAGGCCCAGCCGGCCGGGCAGTTCAGGAAGCGGGCCTGGCCGGGCTGTTCAGGGTTGGGGAACAGGTGGGCATGGCGGGCCAGGTCGTCCACCGACTTCAGGTCGGGGTTCTGTTCCTGCACGTAACGGGGCACGTACCAGCCCTGCACGGCGCCACCGGTAAGCGTGTCGCCCAGGATGGCGACCTTCTTGTCGGCCACGGCCTTCTCGATGCCGGGCGAGCGACCAACCCATTGTTCGGCAATGATCTGGATGTCGTCCTGGATGAGGGCCGACTCCAGACTGGGCACCGAGCCGGGCACCACCTCGGTGCGGCAGCCCAGGCCCTCGCGCAGCAGCAGGTCCAGCAGCGCCGTGGTGATCTGGCCGCTTTCCCAGTCCAGTCCGCCCAAGCGGATGGGGGCCTGGGCAGCACAGTCGGAAGGCGCCTGCGCAGGCGCCTCCGCGGCGGCGCGGGCCGCAGCCGGCATCAGGGCTGCGACCAGGGCAAACAGCAGGGTGTACAGCCGGATGGCCAAGGGCGCCTCCTGCAGGGATGCGGATCAGCCGGGGTGGCCGATCAACCGCAGCTGCCGAGCATACCGCACTGGGTGCAGTAGTCGCAGCCGTCTTTCCGGATCATCGCATAGGCACCGCACTCGCTGCATTTTTTCCCGGCCATGATGCCCGAGGATTCGGGGGCTGCCTGCACGGCCGGCTCGACCGACGGCAGCTCGCCCGGCTCGAACAGCGAGGCCTGCACGGCCTCCTGGCGCTTGGCGATGAGGTTCTGGATGGCGTAGGCGATGGCGGCGACCTCACTGTCGTGCCAGCGCGGCACGTGGGTGCCGTCGGCTTTCTCATAGGTGCCCAGACGCACCGGGCCGCGATCCCAGGTGACCTTGCGCATGTCGGACAGCGCACGATCAAGGAAGCCGCCACGGGCCGCCAGGCTGAGCATCCGCATGGTGGCGGTGATCCACTGTTGCGATTCGCCGCTCTGGCCCACGGGCATGAAGAACTCGATGGCGCGCTCGACGGTACGACCATCGGTGCCCTCGACCGGCAGGAAAGAGACGATGAGGTAGAGGCGCTGCTGGCCTTCGTGCGTCCAGTACTCGATCTTCTCGGCCACGGCGTTGAGCGCGCCCTGCGGACGGCGCTCGATCACCTTGCGCATCGGATCCTGCTCGTGCTGCTGCGCGGCGGCCTCGGCCTTGTCGGCAGGCTTCTCTTCCTTCTTGGCAGGCTCGGCTTCCAGCACAGCGCCCAGGATGGGGTTGGGCCGGTAGGTGGCCAGACCCTTGAGGCGGGCCTTCCAGGCCTGCTGGTACAGGTCCTTGAAGTCTTCGTACGGGTAGTCGGCCGGGACGTTGACGGTCTTGGAGATGGAGGTGTCAACGTAGGGCTGCACGGCCTCCATCATCGCCACGTGCTCCTGGGCCGTCATGGCCAGGGCGTTGACGAAGTAGTCGGGCAGGTTATCCACGTCGCCGCCCTGCGACTTGAACAGCCGCCAGGCGTGATCCTCGACCACGTATTCGCTGCGGCTGCCGTCGGCCTCGCGCTTGCGACGCGTGTAGGTCCAGGAGAACGGCGGCTCGATGCCGTTGCTGGCGTTGTCGGCAAAGGCCAGGCTGACCGTGCCGGTAGGCGCGATGGACAGCAGGTGGCTGTTGCGGATGCCGTACTTGCGGATGTCGGCCTTGATGTCGTCAGGCAGGCGAGAGGCAAAGCTGCCCTCACCCTTCTTGCTGCCCTTGCCCAGGTAGCGATCGGCGTCGAACTGCGGGAAGGCGCCCTTCTCCTTGGCCAGCTCGACCGAGGCACGGTAAGCGGCGTTGCGCATGGTCTCGGCAATGCGGGCGGCCATGGCGCGGCCCTCGGCGCGGTCGTAGCGCAGCTTCAGCATGGCCAGCGTGTTGCCCAGGCCGGTGAAGCCCACGCCGATGCGGCGCTTGGCGGCGGCTTCGGCGCGCTGCTTGTCCAGCGGCCAGAAGGTCACGTCCAGCACGTTGTCGAGAGCGCGCACCTGGATGGCCACCACGTCCTCGAAGGCGGCGAAGTCGAAGGTCGGCTCGCCGCCCTGACCGAAGGCGTTGCGCACGAAGCGGGTCAGGATGATGGGACCCAGGTCGCAGCAGCCGTAGGGCGGCAGCGGCTGCTCGCCACAGGGGTTGGTGGCCTCGATGGTCTCGCAGTAGTTGAGGTTGTTGTCGCGGCCGATGGCGTCGAGGAACAGGATGCCGGGCTCGGCGAAGTCGTAGGTGGACTTCATGATCGTGTCCCACAGCTGCCGGGCCGGCACGCGGCGGTAGACCCACTTGCCGTCGTCACGCTGATAGGCGCCTGCGGCCATGACCTTGCGGCCGGGGCGGGCGCGGTGCACCAGCTCCCAGTCGGCGTTGTCCTGCAGGGCCTTCATGAAGGCGTCGGTGACGCCGACCGAGACGTTGAAGTTGTTCCAGCGGCCCGGGGTGCGCTTGGCGGTGATGAAGTCCAGCACGTCCGGATGATCGATGCGCAGCACGCCCATCTGGGCGCCACGGCGGCTGCCGGCGCTCTCGACGGTGGCGCAGCTCTGGTCGAAGACGTTGATGTAGCTGCACGGGCCGGAGGCGATGGAGTGCGTGCCCTTGACCTCGGCGCCGTTGGGGCGGATGCGGGAGAAGTCGTAGCCGACGCCACCGCCGCGACGCATGGTTTCGGCCGCCTCGCGCAGGGCCTCGTAGATGCCGGGGTAGCCCTGGTCGTCGTAGCCCTGGATGCAGTCGCCCACGGGCTGCACGAAACAGTTGATGAGGGTGGCCTGGATATCGGTACCGGCTGCGCTCATGATGCGGCCCGCACCGATGGCACCGGCATGCAGGTTGCCCAGGAACTTTGCTTCCCACTCGTCACGGATCTCGGGCTTCTCGACCGAGGCCAGCGCGCGCGCCACCCGGGCAAACAGCTCGGCTTCGGTCTTCTCACCGTCCTTCAGGTACTTCTCGGCCAGCACATCCTGGCTGATGGGCTGGACGGGCAGCGCCGACGAGGTGTGGGCGGCAGGCAGGACATCACGTTTCATAGGGCGTACATTCCAGAACGACAGGGCGCAACGGGCCATCCGGCCCGGTTTGCCAGAAAAACGAAAACGGCCGAAGGCCGCATGAAGACGAAGGCGCCACCGTCAGGCTGGACGGCGGTCGACCCGGCTGGCCGGAAGGAGGATTCCGACCGCAGGAAAGCTGAACCGAAGGAAAACCCTGGCGCGCCACGAGGGTGTGGAAACGCCGGGAACCCGCTGCACGAGCCGTTTTCCACGGGATGACAGGTGCTGGCGAGCGATGGCCCGCAGCGACTTGCCGTTCCGTAAAAATAACACATACAGTGTCCCCATGCCTACCGTCACGCTAGACAAGGGGTTGGAGCGGGGTCGATTGTAAGCCCGGAGCGATCTGCCGTGGGTGTTTCAAAGAGAAAAACGTCGGGCTGTGGCGCGGGACGCGACCTCCTGTCGGGCAGCGCGCCACGATGCGACGCAGCGGCGAGACACGACGCGGGACAGGGCTTGAGGCCGGGCGCACCGCGACACGAGATACCGACAGGCAGCCCGCTGAAAGGCTCAGGTCTTCACGCCTTCGGAGGCCCCCTTCCGGGCGGCCGAGGGCGTGTGGCCTATGGCCAACAGTACGGTGGCCAGGATGATGAGCGATGCCCCCACCAGCATGCGTCCCGAGGGCTCTTCGCCAAACAGCCACCAGGCGCAGGCGATGGCGTAGACCGGCTCCAGGGCAATGATCATGCCAGCACTGCGGGCATCAAGCGACTCAAGGCTTTTGACGAACAGGGTGTGCGCCAGACCCGTGCACAGGACGCCCAGCACGGCCAGCCAGAACCAGCTGACCCAGTCGATGGCGGCAGCCCCGGCCACCCAGGAGGAAGGCGCCTGTGAGTGAGCCACCTGGGAAGGAATCAGCTGAGAGGGGGGCACCTGGTGAGGGGCCACCTGGGGAGAAGCCAGCTGGGAGGGGGGCGCCTGGGGAGCCGCCACCTGGGAGACGGGATGCACGGCATCCGTCGTGGGTAGGCCGTCGGACCCGCCGGCCAGACCGAGGCCCAGCAGGGGCAACACCAGCAGTGCAACGACGAGGTTCTGCCAGAAAGCCACCTGGATGGCGTCCATGCCCCGATTGCCGCGGCGGTTGCAGATGGCCAGGCCGGCAAAGCTCAGCCCCGAGGCCAGCCCCCACAGGAGCCCCACGGTGCCTTGGTCACCGACGTCGCACGAGGGCGTGACCAGCACCAGCCCCAGGGTGACGAGGGCCAGCATGGTGCCCTCGGCCCGCCCGATGCGCTCGCGGAACAGCACGACGTCCAGCAGGGCGATGAAGGCCGGGAAGCTGGCAAAGCCCAGCGTGGCCACGGCAACGCCGCCCACCTTAACGGCCATGAAGAAGGTGATCCAGTGCACGGCCAGCAGAAAGCCGCTGGCCAGCACAATGCCGGCGCGGCGCGGGCCCAGCCCCTGCCGCAGCGGCCTGCGCTGCGCCAGGGCCAGCACCAGCAGTGCGGTTGCGGCGAACCCTGCCCTGCCGGCGGTGATGGCCACGGCATCGAAACGGATGAGGGCGCCGAGGATGCCGGTGAGCCCGAAAAGAACGGCCACCCCATGGGCGGCCGCGAGTGCGCTGACGTGCGGGTTCTTCATGACCCGCTCATTGTCGGGGCTTGTCGGCGCTCAGGACACCCGGATCAACCCTGCCAGTGCACGCGATGGATCTGCAGCGTGCTGCAGGCAGCCTGCAGCTTCTTCACGCCCTCGATGAAATGGGCGGTCTTGTTGTGGGCATCAAGCGCCGCCTGATCCTTCCAGTGCTCGACGATGTAGGCGGTAACCCCGTCCTCGGCATAAGCAGCGCCATAGGAGACGCAACCGGCTTCCTGGCGGCTGGCCGCCACCAGTTCGGCCGTGGCCTGCTTCAGGCGGTCCATGTGACCGGGCTTGACCTGCAGCGTGACGACGAGATGGATGGGTTCGGACATCGGAAGCACCTCCCTGATTTCTGTTCTGTACAGTGCGGTCTATGTTACCGAAGCCGTCCCTGGACAGCCCGGCAATCCCGGCCCCCCCGGCCCGGGACAGGACCTTGGGGGCGGCCGTCTCCTATTCGACGGTGGCGTCGTTGTGGATACGATAAAGAAGTTTTCATGATGAACGACGCCGGTGGCGATCATATAAGATCGCATGATGATGACCCCGAGTTCTCCAGACCGTGGGAACCGCGAAGGCGAGGCTCCAGCCGGGCAAACCGAGTCCGCCCCCGTTCGACAACATCCTGCATCCTCCCGTTCCATCCCGGGCATGCGGCTTGATGCTGCCTGCCTGATCCATGCGCTGAGTCCGCTGTTCTGGATTCCCCAGGCCGCGCTGCTGGCGCTGGGTGTCGCTCGCCTGCAGTCAGGAGCGGGCCTGTCCGGTGTGGTGTGGCCTGCAGCCGGCATCGTCGTGGCCGGCCTGCTGCGTGCCTGGCTGGATACCTGGAGCAGCACCCGGATGTTCGAGTCGGCGCGTTCCCACCTGAGTCTCTGGCGGGAACGGGCCATCACCGCTCTGTCTGCGCGTTCGCCGCTGGATCGTTCCCGGCTGCATGCCGGCACGGCCGCCAGTGTGCTGGCCGAACAGGCCGAGGCTATCCTGCCATGGCTGACGCGCTACCACGGTGCCATGTGGCGCGTGCGCCTGATGCCCCTGGTGATCCTGCTGCCCGTGGCGTGGTACAGCTGGGCCGCTGCGGCCGTGCTGATCACGGCAGCCCCGCTCATTCCGCTGTTCATGGTGCTGGTGGGCTGGCGCGCCCGGGCGGCCAGCGAGGCGCAATGGCTGCAGATGAGCAGCATGAACGCCTTCCTGCTGGATCGGCTGCGGGGGCTGCCCACGTTGCGTGCCCTGGGCAGCGTGCAGGCCACGGCCCGCCGGTTGCGGGCCAGTGCCGAAGACCTGCGCCAGCGCACGATGAAGGTGCTGCGCATTGCGTTCCTGTCTTCGGCGGTACTGGAGCTTTTCTCGGCGCTGGGCGTGGCGATGGTGGCGGCCTATGTGGGCTTTCACGTGCTGGGCTATCTGGAATTCGGTGCCTGGGGTGGCCGGCTCACACTGGGCGAAGGGCTTTTCATCCTGCTGCTGGCGCCCGCGTTCTTCGAGCCGCTGCGCGAACTGGCCGCGGTCTGGCATGACCGCGCCGCCGGCGTTGCCGCCATGGACGCCCTGGAGCGGCTGAACGGGAACGGCCTGCCGCTGCTGGATGAGGCCCATGCCGTTCGGCCTGACACCGGAGAGCCGGCAACGGATCCCCTTGCGTCCACCCGCCATGATCGACCGGCCCCCGAGGCGGTGAAGCCGGCATCGGTAAAAGCGGCATCGGCAAAAGCGGCATCAGTGAAACCGGCATCGGTGGATCCTGCATCACCCCAGCGTCCAGCCCCCAGTGTGCGGCTCACGGACCTGGGCTTCGCCTTTCCCGATGAGAAACCGGTGTTTCAAGGTTTCTCGCTGGCGGTGCGCCCCGGCGAGCACATGGCCCTGGTGGGCGGCAGCGGCACGGGCAAGACGGTCCTGATGTCGCTGCTGGCAGGCCTGCTGGTTCCCACGGCGGGGCGCATCGAGATCGACGGCCAGACACTGGCTCCGGACACGGTCCGGGCACTGCGTGAACGCATGGCCTGGATGGGGCAGCGCGCCCACGTGTTTGCCGCCCCTGTGCGAGACAACATCGCGCTCGGCCGCCCAAGCGTCGATGATGAACGGGTGCGCCAGGCCATCACCAAGGCCCGGCTCGACACGGTGGCCCAAGCCCATCCGGGCATCTCGCTGGGCGAGGGTGGAACGGGCCTGTCGGGGGGCGAGGCCGCGCGTCTTGCGCTGGCGCGCCTGATGGCCGCACCTGAAGCCGACCTGCTGCTGGCCGACGAGCCCACGGCCCACCTGGACAGTGAAACCGCCGATCAAGTGGCCGAGTCCCTGGTGACGCTGGCCCGGGGCCGCACGCTGATCGTGGCCACCCATGATCCCCGACTGGCCGCGCGCATGGACCGCATCGTGCAGTTGCCCTCCCCGGATCCGGAGACTGCGGCATGACAGGAAAGGACGACCCGCTAACAGGGGAAGACGCCCCGGTGACCGAGAGGGACAGCGCGGCGAAGGATGGCATGGCCCATCGTTCCTCCCTGCCCGCCCTGAAGGCGATGTGCGAGGGCGCGTCGACACGCATGAAATGGGGTGCGGTGCTGGCCGCCGTGACGGTGCTGGCCGGCATGGGCCTGCTGGGCCTGTCGGGATGGTTCATCACGGCAACCGCCATTGCCGGGCTGCAGCCCGCCACGGCCCTGGCCTTCGATGTCTTTGCACCATCTGCCGGCATCCGGCTGCTGGCGCTGGGACGCACCGTGTCGCGCTATGGCGAGCGGCTTGTCACCCATGACGCCACCCTGGCGGCGCTGGCGCAGCTGCGTGAACGCCTCTTCCGCGGCTGGGCAGAGAGCCCCAGCATCCAGGACCTGCTGCGCCGTCCGGCACGGGCCCTGTTCCGGCTGACCACGGACCTGGATGCGCTGGACGCCTTCTATCTTCGCCTGCTGGTGCCGGCCGCGGCGGCGCTGGGCGCGACGCTGCTGGCCACGGCGGTGGTCGGGGTGATGTCGCCCTGGCTTGGCCTCGCGCTGGGCGGGTGGATGCTGATCATCGGCCTGGCCGTGATCATCGTGCTGGCCCGCCGCTCGCGGCGCCCCGCCACACGGCGAGCCCTGCTCACGGAAAGGCTGCGCGCCCAGGCCGTGGACCTGGTGTCGGGCCAGACGGAACTGCTCATGGCCGGCCGGCTGGCCGCCCAGCGCGACACCCTGCGCCGCACGGACGAACGTCTGGCGCACAGCGACCGTCGTCTGCAGCGACTGGACGCGAAAGCAGCTGCCATCCACAGCGTGGCCGGCAGCCTCACGCTGGCCCTGGTCCTGCTGGGTGTGGGCCTGCTGGCCGAACAGGGACAGATCGACACGCCGGAAGCAGCCCTGGCGCTACTGATTGCGCTGACGGCCATGGAACCATTTGCGGCGCTGCGTCGGGGAGCTCTCGAATCGGGGCGCGCCTGGCTGGCGGCGCGTCGGCTTTCTCCCCACTGCACGCCGACCGTTCAGCCCCCCGCCCCACGCCCCGACACGGGCTGTGCGATCATCGTGGATGACGTATCGGTCCGTCATCCGGATAGCCCGGTAGATGCACTGACCGCACTGTCGCTGAAGCTGGCCGCGGGCGAACGGGTCGCCGTGGTCGGCCCCAGCGGCGCAGGCAAGTCGACACTGATGGCGCTGATCGCCGGAGAGCGCCAACCGCACACCGGGCGCGTCCTGACGCAGCCCGGCGCCTGGCTGAACCAGCGTCCGGACCTGTTCCAGGACAGCCTGCGCGACAACCTGCGCCTGGCTGACCCGGGCGCTGACGACGCCGCACTGTGGCAGGCCCTGGAAGCAGCCGGACTGGCCGAGGCCATACGGCGCCTGCAGGCCGGGCTGGACACGCGACTGGGCGAAGGCGGCCTGGGGCTGTCGGCCGGTCAGGCACGCCGCCTGGCGCTGGCCCGGCTGCTGCTTCAGAAGCGCCCCCTGTGGCTGCTGGATGAGCCGACCGAGGGGCTGGATGCCGCCACGGCCGCCGATGTGCTGGCCCGACTGGACACGCTGGGCCAAGGGCGTGCATGGCTGATGGCCGCCCATCTGCGCCGCGAAGCGGCACTGGCCGATCGCCTGCTGGTGCTGCGCAACGGCAGGCTTGAAGGTGAATTCCGGCGCGGCAGCGAGGGCTTCGAGGCCGCGCTGGCTGCGCTGAGACCCGATTGATACGTTGTTCCGAAACCGAGAAGAGGAAACCCCCACATGGATGTCGACATCGTCAGCCTATCAAGGCTGCAATTTGCGCTGACAGCGCTCTACCACTTCCTGTTCGTCCCGCTCACCCTGGGCCTGTCCATCCTACTCGCCATCATGGAAACGGTCTACGTGATGACGGGGCGTTCCATCTGGCGTGACATGACCCGGTTCTGGGGCGCGCTCTTCGGCATCAACTTCGCCATGGGCGTGGCCACCGGCATCGTGATGGAGTTCCAGTTCGGCATGAACTGGAGCTACTACAGCCACTATGTCGGCGACATCTTCGGAGCGCCGCTGGCCCTGGAAGGGCTGATGGCCTTCTTCATGGAAGCGACCCTGGTGGGTCTCTTCTTCTTCGGCTGGGACCGGCTGTCCAAGGTCAAGCACCTGCTGGTGACCTGGGCGGTGGCCATCGGCTCGAACTTCTCGGCGCTCTGGATCCTGATCGCCAACGGCTGGATGCAGAACCCGGTGGGCGCAGAGTTCAACCCGCAGACCATGCGGATGGAGATGAAGGACTTCTTTGCCGTCCTCACCAACCCCGTGGCGCAAGCCAAGTTCGTGCACACGGTTTCGGCGGGTTATGTCGCGGCCGCCATCTTCGTGCTGGGCATCTCGGCCTGGTACGTGCTCAAGGGCCGGCACCTGCAGCTGGCCAGGCGCTCGATGACGGTGGCCGCATCGTTCGGTCTGGCCGCCTCGCTGTCGGTCGCGGTCCTGGGTGACGAAAGCGGCTACCTCACGACGGAACACCAGAAGATGAAACTGGCGGCCATTGAGGCCATCTGGGACACCGAGCCGGCCCCTGCCCCGTTCACGGCCTTCGGTTTTCCTGACCAGGAAGCCCGCGAGACGCACTATGCCGTGCACGTGCCCTGGGTCATGGGCCTGATCGGCACGCGCTCGCTCACCACGGAAATCCCCGGCATCAAGGATCTGGTGAAACGCGCCGAGCACCACATCCGCGACGGCCTGAAGGCCTATGACGCCCTGCAGAAGATCCGTACCGCCAAGGGCAACCTCGACACCAACGCGCCAGAGCGTGCCATCTTCGAGGAACACGGCCATGCGCTGGGCTATGCACTGCTGCTCAAGCGTTATGTGGACGATCCCCGTCAGGCCACGCCCGAGCAGATCAGCCGCGCGGCCTGGGACACGGTGCCGCAGGTGGCCCCGCTGTTCTTCTCGTTCCGTGCCATGGTCGGCGTGGGCCTGTTCCTGATCCTGCTGACCGCCACGTTCTTCTGGCTGTCGGCACGCCGCCGGCTGGATGCCTACCCGTGGCTGCTGCGGATTGCCGTGTTCGCCATCCCGCTGCCCTGGATTGCCATCGAGAGCGGCTGGCTCGTGGCCGAGCTGGGACGCCAGCCCTGGGTCATCGAGGGGGTGCTGCCCACCGCCGTGGCCGTCTCGAACCTGGGTGCCTCCACCGTGCTCTTCACGATTGCGGGCTTCGTGGTGATCTACACCGTCCTGCTGATCATCGAGATGAAGCTGATGTTCAAGGCCATCCGCAAGGGTCCGGAAGACCATCCGGCCCCACATGAAAGTCAGCCCGGTGAAGCCAGCGCCCTGGCTTCCGCACAGTGATACTGCAAGGAAAAGGAACATGATTCTCCACGAACTCGTCTCCTACGAAGTGCTGCGCCTGATCTGGTGGGCACTGATGGGCGTGCTGCTGATCGGCTATGCGGTGACCGACGGCTTCGACCTGGGCATCGGCACGCTGCTGCCCTTCGTCGCGCGCACCGATATCGAGCGCCGCACCGTCATCAACACCATTGGCCCCATCTGGGAAGGCAACCAGGTCTGGCTGATCCTGGGGGGCGGTGCCATCTTCGCCGCCTGGCCGCAGCTGTACGCGGTGTCGTTCTCGGGCTTCTACCTGGCCATGTTCGCCATCCTGTTCGCATTCATCCTGCGGCCGGTGGCCTTCAAGTTCCGCAGCAAGCGCGAAGACCCCGCCTGGCGCAGCCGCTGGGATGCCGTCCTGTTCATGGCCGGAATCCTGCCCTCGATCATCTTCGGGGTGGCCGTGGGCAACGTGCTGCAGGGCGTGCCCTTCCACATCGGGGAAGACATGCAGATCTTCTATGAAGGCACCTTCCTTGGCCTGCTCAACCCCTTCGGCCTGCTGTGCGGGCTGGTTTCGCTGGCCATGCTGGTGATGCACGGTGCGTCCTGGCTGCAGCTCAAGACCTCGGGCATCGTGGCCGAGCGCGCACGGCGCTTCGGCATCGTGGCCGCCATCCTGACGGTGGTGCTGTACGCGGTGGCGGGCGTCGTGCTGGCCTATCTGGTGAACGGCTACGTCATCACCAGCAACCTGCCCACCGATGGGGTCTCGAACCCGCTGCTCAAGACCGTGAGCACGCAGGCCGACGCCTGGTTTGCCAACTACGCAGCCCACCCGCTGCTGTGGGCGGTTCCGGCCCTGGGCATCGCAGGTCCGCTGCTGGCGGCGCTGTGCCTGGCCGGCCGCCGGCCGTTGGCCGCCCTGCTGACCGGGGGTCTGGGCATTGCCGGCATCATCGGCAGCGTGGGGGCATCGATGTTCCCGTTCATCCTCCCGTCGTCCAGCATGCCTGCGGCGAGCCTGACGGTGTGGGACTCGTCCTCGAGCCACCTCACGCTGTTCATCATGCTCATTTCCGCGGCCATCTTCATGCCCATCATCCTGACCTACACGAGCTGGGTCTTCACGGTGCTGCGCGGCAAGGTGGACGCTGACGATATCCGGAAGGGCAAGGGCCATGCGTACTGATCCCTGCTGCCTCACTCTCCCCTGCACCGTTCACCGATAAGGACACCGACCATGTGGTATTTCGCCTGGATTCTGGGCCTGCCCCTGGCAGCCGCCTTTGCCGTGCTCAACGCAATGTGGTTCGAGCTGATGGAAGATGACGCCATCCGGCGTGACCGGCTGGAGCCGCACGAGAAACCGTGACGGCTCCGGGTCCCGGCGTAGCCCTGTCGTGTGCGGGCAGCGCCGGGACCTTTCGTTTTCTGGCAGGACATGCGCGGGACAGGCCTTCATGGGCCTGCCCTGGCTTTGAAGGTAGTTCGGATGCCGCACAGGCTTCCGAAGTGATGCAGATCCTGCCGGTGTTGCGGGGCCGAGAAAGACAACGGAAATGGCCCGCACACGACGGCGGCGACACGTGGTGCCGCGCTTCATGCGGACGTTGCCAGAAAAACAGGGGGAGATGAGATGGGCGCCTGGCGCTGAAATGCGCGGGCTGCTGCGGCCGGCAACCGACCGGGATGTCGACAGCTACGGACCTTTGCGGTGCTGGCCATGGACCTGTACGCCATGACCACCGACCCGGTGATGCCGCCGATGAGGGAATGTGGAGCGGGCGACGAGCCTCGAACTCGCGACCTCAGGCTTGGGAAGCCGGCGCTCTACCAACTGAGCTACGCCCGCATGGCGCGCATTGTACGATGATTTCTGCCCGCCTGCCCAGCTGCACCGTGGCATGACGGCCGCGCCCTCCCCCGGTACATCCGACAGGCGGCTGTGGGCGACACCGTTCCCATCCGGGAAGCGCGGCGGGACAAAAGACTGCGTGTCGTCGGATCTGCAACACTCTCCCGACGGTGGTCGGGCCGCCGGGCTGCGCCTGACGGGATCCGCATCATCCTCCTTATCATGGAGGGTCCAGGCGTGCGCACGCTCCCTTTCCCGGATTCTGCCCTCACCTCATGGATTCTCCTGCTGCTGCGCCCCAGGCGCCGGCAAATGCACCTTCTGCCTTTCCCCTGAAGCCCATCCTGTGGTTGCTGGGCTCAATGACGTCGCTGGCGCTGGGCACCTCGCTGGCCAAGCAGATCTTCCCCATCGTGGGCGCACAGGGCACCACGGCACTGCGGCTGCTGTTCTCGGCCCTGGTGCTGATCCTGTTCGGGCGTCCGTGGCGGCACCGTGTGCCGCGTCATGACTGGTGGGTGGTGGCGCGCTACGGCATGACGCTGGGCATGATGAACATGCTGTTCTACCTGGCGCTGGAAACGATTCCGTTCGGCGTTGCGGTGGCCATCGAGTTCTGCGGGCCGCTGACGGTAGCGCTGTTTGCGTCGCGCCGTCCCATCGACTTCGTCTGGATCGGCTGCACGGTGGCGGGCCTGATGATGCTGCTGCCCATCTGGCCTGGTGGCGGCAATGCCGCGACGACCCAGGCCGTGCTCGAAGGCGCGACCGGTGCCCAGCCCCTGGCCGAAGGCGCGCAGGGCGTGGTGCCCGGCGTGGCGTCGGCCAATCTGGATCCGCTGGGCATGCTGTACGCGGCCGGTGCGGCGGTGTGCTGGGCGGGCTACATCATCTTCGGCAAGAAGACGCAGCACCTGCACGCCGGCACCACGGTGGCGCTGGGGGTCAGCATCGGCGCGCTGATGATGTTTCCTGTCGGTGTGGTGCATGCCGGCGCAGCACTGTTTGCGCCGAAGGTGCTGCTGATCGGGCTGGGGGCGGCCATCGTGTCCAGTGCCATTCCGATGTTCCTGGAAATGAAGGCGCTGCGCGGGCTGCAGGCTGGCACCTACGGGGTGATGACGAGTCTGGAGCCGGCGCTGACCTCCCTGGTGGCCATGCTGACGCTGGGCGAGCTGCTGACGCTGACGCAATGGTGCGCCATCGCGCTGACGGTGACAGCAGCCATGGGCAGTGCGCTGACATCGCAGCGTGGCGGATAGAATGCAGAAAAATCTGTATCCCTCCCCTCGCATGAAATCCTTCTTCCATTGGTTCGAGAGCCGGATCGACCCGTATCCGGACGAAACACGACTGATCGCCGAACGAAGCCTGTGGCGCTTCGTGCTCTCTTCGCTGCAGGGCGTGCGGCGCTGGCTGGTGCTGCTGTTCCTGACGGTGGCGGGCATCGGCGTGCTGGAGGCCCTGCTGTTCCAGTGGATGGGTTTCGTGGTGGACTGGATCGGTCACTACACGCCCGAGACGCTGTGGGCCGAGAAAGGCGGCACGCTGACGATCATGGGCGTGGTGCTGGTGCTGAGCCCGCTGCTGGTGCTGCTGTCGTCGTCGCTGCGCTTCCAGTCGCTGCAGGGCGTGCTGCCGATGCGGCTGCGCTGGCGCTTTCACCGACTGATGCTGGCCCAGAGCCTGAGCTTCTATCAGGACGAGTTTGCCGGCCGCGTGTCGGCCAAGGTGATGCAGACGGCGCTGGCCGTGCGCGAGGTGGTGATGACCTTCGCCGACATGGCCACCTACATCGTCGTCTATTTTCTGACGAGCTCGGTGGTGCTGTGGAAGTTCGACGCCTGGCTGCTGCTGCCGTTCGTGACGTGGATCGTGCTGTTTGCCGCCACGATGGTCTGGACGGTGCCCAAGCTGGGCAAGCTGGCGGCAGCACAGGCCGATGCCCGCGCGCTGATGACCGGCCGCATCACGGATGCCTACAGCAACATCGCCACGGTCAAGCTCTTCTCGCACAGCGACCGCGAATCCCGCTATGCACGTTCGGCCATGGAAGACTTCATGGTCACGGTGCATGCCCAGATGCGCTGGGTGACGACGCTGGAAGTGGTGTCGCAGACGGTGAACATGCTGCTGACCGGCGGCACGGCCGCCATCGGCCTGTGGCTCTGGCACCGTGGCCAGGCCAGCCCCGGCGCGGTGGCGGCGGCCACGGCCATGGCGCTGCGCATCAACGGGCTGTCGCAATGGATCATGTGGCAGTCGGCCTCGCTCTTCGAGAACATCGGCACCATCCGTGACGGCATCAACACGCTCACCCGGCCGCACACGGTGCTGGACAAGCCGAACGCCGTTCCGCTGGTGGTGAAGCAGGGCGGCATCCGCTTCGAGCACGTGGACTTCTCGTACAGCGAGAACGCGCGGCGCGAGCATCGGCCGGTGCTGCAGGATTTCTGCCTGGACATCCGGCCCGGCGAGAAGATCGGCCTGGTGGGACGCTCGGGCGCGGGCAAGTCCACCATCGTGAACCTGCTGCTGCGCTTCTATGACGTGCAGAAAGGGGCCATCACCATCGACGGCCAGAACATTGCCGACGTGACGCAGAACTCGCTGCGGGCGCAGATCGGCATGGTGACGCAGGACACGTCGCTGCTGCACCGCACGGTGCGCGACAACATCCTGTACGGCCGCCCGGATGCCACCGACGAAGAGATGCTGGACGCCGCCCGGCGTGCACAGGCCGATGCCTTCATTGCTGCGCTGGAGGATCCGCAGGGACACACGGGCTTCGACGTGCAGGTGGGTGAACGCGGGGTGAAGCTCTCGGGCGGGCAGCGCCAGCGCATTGCCATTGCCCGGGTGATGCTGAAGAACGCGCCGATCCTGCTGCTGGACGAAGCCACCAGCGCGCTGGACTCCGAGGTGGAAGTGGCCATTCAGGACAGCCTGAACGAGCTGATGAAGGGCAAGACGGTGATCGCCATTGCGCACCGGCTCTCGACGATCGCGGCCATGGACCGGCTGGTGGTGCTGGACAAGGGCCGCATCGTGGAAGAAGGCACGCACGCCGAGCTGCTGGCCCGCGACGGGCTGTACGCACGGCTGTGGGCGCACCAGAGCGGCGGTTTCCTGGCCGAGCAGGTGCCCAACGAGTGAGGTGACAGACCGAAAGGTGGGATGCAGCCGCCGAACGGCGGGTGGCGCCCCTCCCGGAAGGGCCCTGAAGGCCGGCGCCCCCGACGTCTCGCTCTACAATACGCGCCCCGTTCCAACCCCCGTATTTCATGAGCGAACACGCCAACCACGCGACCGGCCATGGCCATGCCACGCCGGCGCATTCCGACGCCACACTCTCTCCGGCCACGCAGGCCATCAACGTGCGCCTTCGGCCGCTGCCGGGGCTGATCTTTGCCAGCCGCTGGTTGCAGCTGCCGCTGTACCTGGGGCTGATCGTGGCCCAGGCGGTCTACGTGCAGCACTTCCTGCTGGAGCTGTGGCACCTGGTGGAGGCAGCCTTCGGCAACCAGCACGCGCTGCAGGCGCTGGTCGAGAGCATCGGCTACCGCTCGGACAAGCCGGTGACCTCGCTGGACGAGACGGTGATCATGCTGGTGGTGCTGGCGCTGATCGACGTGGTGATGATCTCGAACCTGCTGATCATGGTGATCGTGGGCGGCTTCGAGACCTTCGTGAGCCGGATGGACCTGCAGGGCCACCCCGACCAGCCGGAATGGCTGAGCCACGTCAACGCCTCGGTGCTGAAGGTGAAGCTGGCGATGTCGATCATCGGCATCAGCTCCATCCACCTGCTGAAGACCTTCATCAACGCCGACAACTACACCGACCGCACGCTGATCGCGCAGACGGCCATTCACCTGACCTTCCTGCTGTCAGCCATGGCCATTGCCTATACCGACAAGCTGATGTCGTCGGCGTACAAACAGGACGGGCATCACTGAGCCTGCCTTCATCATGTCATCCAACATCGTTGAATCACCGGCCGTGTCTGCGGCCAAACGCTTTCCCGTCTGGAAACCCCTGCTCTTTCTGGCCATCCTGTGCGTGGGCCTTTACTGGGTGAAGTGGGATCCGTACTACCACAAGGCCTTCGTGGCGATCGAGAAGCACGACATCGGCAAGTCGATTCTGGCCGACAGCTACGACAGCCCGTGGCAGGCAATGTGGCAGTACGCGCAGGTGTATTTTCTGGCGATCTGGAAGGCGGCAGTGCTGGGCATCGTGCTGGGTTCGCTGGTACAGATTCTGCTGCCGCCGGACTGGATCGTGCGGTTTCTGGGACGCTCGCGCCTGGGCAGCCATCTGGTGGCCACGCTGGCGGCGCTGCCGGGCATGATGTGCACCTGCTGTGCCGCTCCTGTCGCCGTGGGGCTGTACAGGGCACGGGCGTCGGCCAGCGCCAGTGTGACGTACTGGGTGGCCAATCCGGTGCTGAATCCGGCCACGCTGGTGTTCATGTACTTCGTGCTGGGTGGCGGGTTCACGCTGCTGCGGGTGGTGTTTGGCGTGGTGCTGGTGTTCGGTGCCGCCTGGCTGGTGGGGCGGCTGGCAGAGCGCCGCGGGGTTTCCGAAGGCCGGGATACGGCCCTGCCGGGCGGTACGACGGCGCGGAACAGCGCAGGCGGAGCCGCTGGCGCGGCCACGGGTTCGGAGGCTGCTTTGACGGATTCGGGTACTTCGGCTGATTCGGCCGGTGGCACCACCCTGCCCCGGGTGGCGGCAAACACGGGTGGTGTGTCGGTGAGCGCCGGGCTGGCAGCGGCACAGGCGGCGGCAGATGCCGAGGCGCGCAGGCCCTTCCTGCAGCGCTGGCTGCCCGCGCTGTGGCAGCTGTTCCTGTCGACGGTGCCGGTGTATGTGATCACGGTGCTGGCACTGAGTCTGGCCCGGGTGTGGCTGTTCCCGCATGTGGACGGGGCGCTGGGCGATGGGGTGCTGTGGATCGTCTTCTTTGCCGTGGTGGGAACGCTGTTCGTGATTCCGACGGCAGCGGAGATTCCCATCGTGCAGGGGATGCTGACGCTGGGGCTGGGCACCGGTTCGGCCGGGGCACTGTTGCTGACGCTGCCGTCGGTGAGCCTGCCATCGCTGCTGATGATGCGTGACGTGCTGGGCACGCGGCTGCTGTGGACGGTGGCCGGCTGGGTGGCGCTGGTTGGTGTGCTGGCCGGGCTTGTTGCATACTGGGTCTGAGAGCGGTTCCGGCCCGGGCGAGGCCCTGCGGGGGGCGAGACCCTGCGGGGATGCCCGGGCCGGAATCTGTAACGCACAGGCTGGGAGGGGTATCCGCAGGCTATCTGCAGGCTTGCAGGCAGGCACCTGTTCCCGTTGCCCTGGACTGGCTGACACAGTGACGGATTCTGGCCTGCTATCGATACGGGTTCAGGCTGTGGAGCCAGGCCAGCCGGGCCGGAGGTGGCAGGCAGGAATGAGGAAAGATCGATATGGACATCATCCTGAATGGTGAAGCACACCGGACGACGGCAGCCACGCTGGCCGAACTGGTGACGGAACTGGGCTATGCGGGCAAGCGCATTGCCATCGAACGCAATGGCGAGATCGTGCCGAAGTCACAGCACGGCGCCACGACGCTGACGGCCGGCGACCGGCTGGAGATCGTGGTAGCGGTGGGAGGCGGCTGAGGCAGCCGGGGCATCATCCGCCGGTATGAAGGCATGCACTGGGTGCATGTCGTGCATGGTCCGGGACATGCGCAGGCGCCGGGGCGGGTACCATTCATGATCTGGATGAATCGGCGATGCCGGCACGCTGTCATGGCTCTTGGCCGACGGAGATCCCTGGACACCACGGGCGTCCGCTTCACCATCCCTCCCTCAAACACGCTTTGGAGAACCTGGCATGAACGACACGGTTGCCCGTGACCCGCTGGTCATTGGTACGCGCACCTTTTCTTCGCGGCTGCTGGTGGGTACCGGCAAGTATGTCGATTTCCAGCAGACGCGCGAGGCCATCGACGCCAGTGGCGCCGAGATCGTCACCGTGGCCATCCGCCGCACCAACATCGGCCAGCATGCCGGACAGCCCAGCCTGCTGGACGCGGTGCCGCCCGACCGCTTCACCATCCTGCCCAACACGGCCGGCTGCTACACGGCCGAGGACGCCGTGCGCACGCTGCGGCTGGCCCGCGAGCTGCTGGATGGCCACACGCTGGTGAAGCTGGAGGTGCTGGGCAACGAGCAGAACCTGTTCCCGAACATGCCCGAGACGCTGGCGGCAGCGCGCACGCTGGTCAAGGAAGGCTTCGAGGTGATGGTGTACTGCAGTGACGACCCCATCCAGGCGAAGATGCTGGAAGACATCGGCTGCGTGGCGATCATGCCGCTGGCTTCGCTGATCGGTTCGGGCATGGGCATTCTGAACCCGTGGAACCTGAAGCTCATTCTGGAGCAGGCGAAGGTGCCGGTGATCGTGGATGCCGGCGTGGGCACGGCGTCGGACGCCACGGTGGCCATGGAACTGGGCTGCGCGGCGGTGCTGATGAACACGGCCATTGCCAAGGCACAGGATCCGATCATGATGGCGCGGGCGATGAAGGCCGGCGTGGAAGCGGGCCGCCTGGCCCGGCTGGCCGGCCGGATGCCGCGCAAGTATTATGCGGCCACGCCGTCTTCGCCCACGGAAGGGCTGCTGCCCAGCGTGGCTCGCTGAGTCTCCACCGTGCGGGGCCTGCGCGCCCCGTGCGCTGCACGGTTCCCCCGTTACCATCCCTGCTTTCGCCATTCCCGCGCTTTGCACACACTGCGCCGTCGTCATCGATGAGTTCCCTGCCCACCGATCCCGCTACTGCCCCTGCTACCGCCCTCCCTGACACCGACGCGCCGCACCGGCGCGGCATCCGCAGCTATGTGCTGCGCCGCTCGCACTTCTCGGCTGCCCAGCGCGATGCCTGGGAACGGCTGATGCCGGTGTTCGGCCTGCCCTACCGGGAGCAGGCGCTGGACTACCCGCAGGTGTTCGGCCGGCAGGCGCCCGTGGTGCTGGAAATCGGCTTCGGCATGGGCGACACCACGGCCGAGATTGCTGCCAACGCACCGGACATCGATTTCATCGCCATCGACGTGCACACGCCCGGCGTGGGGGCGCTCCTGAAGCTGATCGAGCAGAAGGAACTGTCCAACCTGCGGGTCATCGAGCATGACGCCCAGGAAGTGCTGCGGCAGATGATTGCCCCCGGGTCACTGGCGGGCATCCATGTGTTCTTCCCCGATCCGTGGCCCAAGGCACGGCATCACAAGCGCCGGCTGATCCAGACGCCCTTTGTGCGCGAGCTGGTGGCAGCGCTGCAGCCCGGCGGCTACCTGCATCTGGCGACCGACTGGCAGGACTACGCCGACCAGATGGCTGAGGTGCTGGCCAGCATCGACACGCTGGTGGCCGAACCGCCCCGGCCGCTGCCCAGCCCGTCGCTGCCCTGCCCGCGCCCGTCCACCCGCTTCGAGCGACGTGGTGAGCGGCTGGGGCACGGGATCACCGACCTGATCCGCTACAAGCAGGCGTGATGCGGCACGACCGGCCCATGCCCAGCGCTCCCCACGCATCGTCCGCCCCTGCCTCGCAACCGCTGCCCGCGCAACCGCTACCCGACCTGAAGGGGCACCGCTTTGCCCTGACCGGGGCGGCCGGCTTTCTGGGGCGGCACGTCATCCGGCTGCTGCACCGCCAGGGAGCACGAATCATTGCGCTGCGCCGGGCCGAGAGCCGGCCACTGCCGGACGCAACGGTACAGGAAGCGATCATCGACCTGAACGATGAAGCCGCCTGCGCCCAGACGCTGCACGATCTGAGGCCGGACCACGTCATTCACCTGGCCGGCTATGCCAATACGGATCGCTCGGTGGCCTCGATTGTCCAGGCGCTGCAGGTGAACCTGGTGGGCAGCATCAATCTGGTGCTGGGGGCGATGGACCGGGTGCCTGATTGCCGCGTGGTGGTGGCGGGCTCGATGGAAGCGGCCAATCCGTGGCAGGGCCCGCTGGCGCTGGGTTCGCCCTACGGGATGAGCAAGGCGATGGTGGAGGTGCTGACCGGCAGCCTGAACCGGCTCTATGGCACCAATGTGCTGAACATGCGCATCGGCATGGCCTATGGCGAGGACGACCCGAACCACCGGCGGCTGGTGCCTTCGGTGATCCTGTCGCTCCTGCAGGGACGCGCACCGGCCATTGGCAATCCGGGTCGGCTGTGCGACTGGATCCACGCCGAGGACGTGGCCGAGGCGATGATTCGCGGCGCCCTGCTGCCTCGGGCCGAACCGGCCAGCATCGACGTGGGCAACGGCCGGCTGGGCAGTATCGCGGACGTGGTGGCCATCATCCAGCGGCTGCTGGGTACCGAGCTGCCGTTGCAGCCGGTGGAACGGCTGCAACGCAGCAACGAGCAGGCCCGCTGTGCCGACCTGCCGGCAATGACGGCGGCCCTGGGGGGCTGGCGTCCCCGCATCAGTCTGGAGGAAGGTCTGGCCCGCGCCGTGGCGGGCTACCGCCAGGAGCTGGCCACGGCTCGATGACGCCATGCCGGGCGGGACGGCGCCACGCCGCCCGCACCCGGGACCGGACGCCGCGCGCTCGCGCGGCGTTCAGGCATCAGCCCTTGAAGTAGGCTTCCAGATCGTCGCTGCCGCCGATGTGACGGCCACCGATGTAGACCTGCGGCACGGTGGTGCGACCGCTGATGGCGCGCACGGCCACGGTGCTGGCGTCACGGCCCAGCACGATCTCCTCGTAGGACAGGCCCTTTTCCTTCAGCAGGGCCTTGGCCTTGGCGCAAAACGGGCAGCCCGGCTTGGTGAAGATGGCCACGGACGGCGGCTGCTGGTAGTTCGGGTCCAGGTACTTCAGCATGGTGTCGGCATCCGACACCTCGAACGGGTCACCCGGCTTGTCCGGCTCGATGAACATCTTCTTGACGGTGCCGTCCTCGACCAGCATCGAGTAGCGCCATGAGCGCTTGCCGAAGCCCAGGTCGTTCTTGTCCACCAGCATGCCCATGCCGGCGGTGAACTCGCCGTTGCCATCCGGGATGACGCCGATGTTCTCGGCTTCCTGATCGGCCTTCCAGGCGTTCATCACGAAGGTGTCATTGACCGAGACGCACAGGATGCTGTCGATGCCCAGTTTCTTGAACACCGGGGCCAGCTCGTTGTAGCGCGGCAGGTGGGAGGACGAGCAGGTGGGCGTGAAGGCGCCCGGCAGCGAGAACACCACCACGCGCTTGCCGGCGAACAGATCGTCGGTCGTCACGTCCACCCAGGCATCGCCCGAACGGGTATGGAAGACAACGGCAGGAACCTTCCTGCCTTCATGATTGGGGAGCTGCATGTAACGGGTCTCCATGGAAAAAGAGGCCTGGATTTTACCAATGCACCCAGAGGCCGTGGGCCAGAAGGCCAATGATGAGAATGCAGGCAATGTTGAGCAGCAGGCCCACGCGCACCATCTCGCCCAGCCGGATCTTGCCGGTGGCATAGACGATGGCGTTGGGCGGGGTGGCAATGGGCAGCATGAAGGCGCACGACGCCCCGCAGGCGATGATGGAAGCCAGCGCGATGTCGGGCAGCTGCAGCGTGCGCGCCACCGTGATGAAGATGGGCATGAGCAGCGCCGCCGTGGCCGTGTTGGAGGTGAACTCGGTCAGGAACACCACGAAGGCGGTGAGCGACAGCATGATGATGACCGGATGCTGATGCCCCACGGCAGCCACGATGCTGTCAGCCAGGATCTTGCTGGCCCCGGTGTCCTTCATGACGATGGACAGCACGAGGCCGCCGCCGAAGAGCATCAGCACGCCCCATTCGGTGTGCTCCTGGATCTGCTTCCAGCTGGCCGAGCCGCCCACGCACATCACCACCACGGCCATCATGGCAATGACCGAATCGATGTTCTTGATGGGCTCGGGCAGCGCCAGCAGCTGCTGCAGCGGTCCGACCACCAGCTTGCCCAGGATGAGCAGCACCGCCGTGGCAGCGAAGACGACCAGCGTGAACATCCGCCGGCCATCCAGCGGGATGTCCTCGATGTCGACGTTGAACGGCACGTTGAAGTCGGGCCGCAGCACCACCCACAGTGACAACACCATGGCCGGCATCATCAGTGCCACCACCGGCATGCCGTACTTCAGCCAGTCGGCAAAGCTGATGTCGATCATCGTGGCCAGCAGCGCGTTGGGCGTGCTGCCCACCAAGGTGCCAATACCGCCGATACTGGCGCTGAAGGCGATGCCCAGCAGCACGAAGGCGTAGAGCTTGCGGTTCTTCTCCACGTCCACCTGCCGCAGGATGCCCAGGGTGAGCGGCAGCATCATGGCGGCCACGGCCGTGTTGTTGACGAAGAGCGACAGGAACGCCGTGACGGCGAACAGGTAGAAGATGGTGAGCTTCAGGCTGCCGCCGGCCAGCCGGATGACGTGCCCGGCAATCCACAGATCCAGCTTCTGGATGTGCAGCACGGCCGCGATGACGAAGCCGCCGAAGAACATGAAGATGACCGGCTCGGCAAAGGGCGCGAAGGCTGCCTTGGTGGACAGCACCCCCAGCCCGATGGCAAAGAGCGGGATCATCAGCGAGGTGACGGTGATGTGGAAGGCCTCGGTCAGCCACAGCACACCCACGAACACCAGCAGCGCCAGCCCCCGGTTCTCGACAGGCGAGAACGGCAGCCAGCGCAGCAGCAGGAAGAAGAGGACAAGATCGGCGGCCAGGATCAGCCAGCCGCGCCGATTGGCGACGACCGCGTCGGACACGATGAAAACTCCCGGAGGAAGAAGAGGAAGGCCGGAAGTATGTCACGCCCCACCGGATAGGGACTTTCCCGAATGCACCTGGCCGCCATCAGGACGCCTACCCATCCGCCAAAAAGAAAGGACCGGCAAGGCCGCAGGGGCCGTGCCGGTCCGGGATGGGAGGGATATCGGGGATGCCGGACGATCAGTCCATGGCGCTGCCCCAGTGGAGCAGACCGGTATAGGTGACCGCCAGGATGAGCAGGCCGAAGATCACGCGGTACCAGGCAAACACGCGGAAGCTGTTGCTGGCCACGAAGCGGATGAGCCAGTGCACGCAGGCCAGCGCGCTGAAGAACGCGAAGATGGTGCCCACGGCAAACAGCGGGATGTCGCCGGCGCTCAGCAGGTCGCGGCTCTTCCAGGTGTCATAGACACTGGCGCCGATGAGCGTGGGGATGGCCAGGTAGAAGGAGAACTCGGTGGCCACCTGCCGCGACAGACCGAAGATCATGCCGCCGATGATGGTGGCGCCGGAACGGCTGGTGCCCGGGATAAGCGCGAAGGCCTGCGCCAGACCCAGCTTCAGCGCATCGACGGCGGTGAGGCTGTCGATGTCGGTGATGCGCGGCGCGATGTTTTCCTGGCGTTTTTCCACCAGGAAGATGATCAGGCCCCCCACCACCAGGGCGATAGCCACCGGCACCGGACCGAACAGGTGGGTCTTGATGAGCTTGCTGAACAGCACGCCCAGCACCGCCGCCGGGATGAAGGCGATGATGATGTTGAGCGCAAAGCGCTGCTGCACGCGGTCGGACGTGAGGCCGGCCAGCACCTTGCCGATGCGCTCGCGGTAGTACCAGATGACGGCCAGGATGGCGCCCGTCTGGATGGCGATGGCAAAGACACTGGCCTTTTCGTCATCCCAGCCCAGCAGGGAGCTGGTGAGGATGAGGTGGCCGGTGCTGGAGATGGGGAGGAACTCGGTCAGGCCCTCGACAATGCCGAGGATGACGGCCTTGACCATCAGGGGGAGTGCGTAGAGGGATTCCATGGGGCAAGATGTTAACGCGCATCGTGGCAGGCACAGTGCCAAATCCTGCCACTTTCACCGGCATCACGCCCCCTGGAACAGATTGATACAGAAAAGTCAGCCGCGCGACCACAGCCGATGGAAATGATGCACTGGTCCATGGCCCCGGCCATCCACCCGCCGCCCCACCGTGAGCTGGCTGGAGGCAGCCAGCGCGCCCGTGAGATAGTCGCGCGCGGCGCGCGCTGCGGCCGGCATGTCGGCCGACTGCGGGATGAGTGCAGCCAGCGCGGCCGACAGCGTGCAGCCGGTGCCGTGCAGGTTGTCGGTGTCGATGCGCGGACCATCCAGCTGGATCATCCGGTCGCCATCGAAGAGCAGGTCCACCGGGTTGCCCGGCAGGTGGCCGCCCTTGAGCAACACCCAGCGCCCGTCGGCATCGGCCAGCAGGCGGCGCAGCCGCTCGGCCATCCGGCGCATGCCCGCCACATCGTCAGGGGCGGACTGATCCAGCAGCAGCGCGGCTTCGGGCAGGTTGGGCGTGATGACGGTGGCCAGCGGCAGCACGGCCTCGGTCAGCATGCGGATGGCGTCGGCAGGCAACAGCACGTCGCCGCCCTTGGAAACCATCACCGGATCGACCACCAGCGCCGGCAGCTGACCCGAAGCCAGCAGCGGCTCCAGCGCGTCGGCCACCGTGCGCGCGATGGCGGCGGTGCCCAGCATGCCCAGCTTGGCGCTGTCGATGCGCACGTCATCGAACAGCGTGTCGATCTGCAGGCGGATGAAGTCGGTGGAGACGCCCTCGATGCCGGTGACGGCCCGGGTGTTCTGGGCGGTGAGCGCGCAGATGACGGCGCAGCCATAGGCCCCCAGCGCCGAGAAGGTCTTGATGTCGGCGAGCACGCCCGCCCCGCCACTGGGATCGACGCCGGCGACGGTCAGCAGGTTGGGAATGGTGCGCGCGGCCGCGCCAGACTGGCCGGCAAGCGCCGCAGGATCGACGTGGCCCGACACGGGGCGGTCGGAACGGGACATGGCAGGACTCCGGAAACGGACACCGAGACGGATGGCATCCTATCACCCGGGGGCGGATGCCGCCTGCGGGGATGCGGGAATGCCCTGAAACGCATGGGTGGCGGCTGGCGCTGCTTGGCCTTCATCCCGTCGGGATCCGCGAAGGCCGGAAGCCGCTGCCAATATTCTTGAGGATTCCGGCAGGCGACCCATCGTCCGGATATCCTTGGTGGGACCGACAGGTCGTGTTCTCCCTTCCCCGCAGATCCCCCAGGAACCGCATCGCGGGTGACGGCACCACAACACCCGTTTCCCTTCTCCGTCACCCGTTTTCCTTTTCTTTTTCCCGACAGACCGCCATGTCCCCCACCCCGGCATCCACTCCCTGCCCCGCGCCCACTGCCCCCGCCAACGTGCTGTCCATCGCCGGCACCGATCCCACCGGCGGGGCCGGCATCCAGGCCGACCTGAAGACCTTCGGGGCGCTGGGCGCCTATGGCATGGCGGTGGTGACGGCCGTGGTGGCGCAGAACACGCAGGCCGTGCGCGTGGTCTCGCCGCTGGCGCCGGAGCTGGTGCAGGCGCAGCTGGAAGCCGTGTTCGAGGACGTGGCGGTGGCCGCCGTGAAGATCGGCATGGTGGCCAATGCCGGGATTGCCGAGGCGATTGCCGAAGTGCTGGCCCGCCATCGCCCGCCCTTCGTGGTATTTGACCCCGTGATGGCAGCCAGCACAAACAAGCGCCTGATGAATGAAAGCGACCTGGAGCGGATCCGCACGGTGCTGCTGCCGCAGGTGAGCCTGCTGACCCCCAACCTGAAGGAAGCCGCCCGGCTGCTGGGCATCGCGCAGCCCGTCGATGAAGCCGGCATGCGCGCCTGCCTGCCCGCGCTGCAGGCGCTGGGGGTGCCCAATGTGCTGCTGAAGGGCGGGCATCTGGCCGACGACGCCCCCGACGCTCCCGAATCCACCGACCTGCTGGCCACGCCCGAGGGCGTCATCCGCCTGTCCGCGCACCGCATTGCCACGCGGCACGGACATGGCACGGGCTGCACGCTGTCGTCGGCCATCGCGGCGCTGTGGCCGCAGCACGGACTGGAAAAGGCCACCCGGATGGCCAAGGACTACGTGCATGGCGCGCTGCTGCACGCCGATGCCCTGCAGGTCGGGCATGGCCGCGGGCCGTTGCACCATTTCTGGCAGGCGGTTCACCTTCCCGGGCAGCTGGCGTAACATGCCGGCAGTGAGGCCATTGCTCCGAGGAGCCCGGCCTGCGGGCAGACCCGGGGTGCCATGGCCGCCCCCTGCGAAGGCCTGCCCCCTCCACCACGGCCTGTCCGGCAGGATGCCCTCATCCGCCACAGTGCCCTTCCTGTCGCGGAGTCGAGCGTGAACCTCGAAAAAGTCGTCTTTGCCTTCTTCACGATCCTGGCCTGTACCCTGAACTTCGGGTTCTTCCTGGGCGAGATCGACCGTGCCGACTTCCACCACCCGGCCGAGCTGTTCATCGCCGTGGTCATCAACCTGATCACGCTGATCATCAAGTTCGGCGACCGTACCCAGATGGGCGCCACGCACCTGGCCACCAGCCTGGTGGCGACGCTGCAGCTGCTCTTTGCCTCGCTGGTCTGGATGTGGGTCGAGCAGTTCAACAACGTCCCGCTGGACGGCCACACGGTCAGCATCATCGTGTCGCTGTCGGGCGGTGCGCTGCTGGCCAACCTGGTCTCGGTCATCCTGCTGATCGGCGAGACGCTGCGCCAGACGCGCTGAGTCGGGCTGCCGCACGGATACCCCGCCATGATCGACGTCATCTACATGATCCTGCGGCGCCTGCGGGTGCCGCTGATCATCCTGATCGCGGTCTACGCCATCTCGATCTTCGGGCTGGCCATCGCGCCCGGCGTCGATCCGGACGGCAACCCCTGGCGGATGGGGTTCTTCCACGCCACCTACGTGATGAGCTACACGGCCACCACGATCGGTTTCGGCGAACTGCCCTTTCCCTTTTCCGACCAGCAGCGGGCCTGGCTGATCATCTCCATCTACCTGTCGGTGCTGGCCTGGACCTACGCAGTGGGTTCGGTGTTTGCCATGACCACCGACCGCACCTTCCGGCGCACGGTGGCACGCAACGTGTTCCGCTGGCAGGTCAAGCGTCTGTCGGGCCCCTTCTTCGTGATCTGCGGCGCCGGCCGCAGCGCGCTGGCGCTGACCCAGGCACTGGACCAGCTGGGCCACCGCGTGGTGGTGGTGGAGATCGACGGCGAGCGCGCCACGCGCTTTGCGCTCAACGAGTTCCTCAGCCCGCCGCTGATCATGGAGGCCGATGCCAGCCATCCAGGCTCGCTGAAGGATGCCGGCATCCACCGGCGCTGGTGCCAGGGCGTCATCGCCCTCACCAGCAACGAGCATGCCAACCAGACCATCGCCATCGGCGCCAAGCTGCTGCGTGAGGACATCACCGTCATTGCGCGCGTGACCGACGCCGAGGGCACCAACAACCTGCACGCCTTCGGCAACGTGCATGCCGTCAACCCGTTCCAGGTGCTGGCCACCAACCTGTCGCTGGACATCGCTGCCCCCGAGGTGCTGCGCATGGAGGACTGGGTGACGGCCGCGCCGGGCACGCCCATTCCCACCCGCATCAACCTGCCCAAGGGCAAGTGGGTGCTGATCGGCTACGGCCGCTTCGGCCAGACCATCTCGGCCACGCTGGACGAGGCGCGCGTGCCCTGGAAGGCCATCGACCCCGACCGGGACCTGGCCGGCGAGGCACGCCTGCAGCGCGGCGACAACTCCGAGGGCTCGCTGAAGGCCGCCGGCGTGGCACGGGCCAGCGTGCTGGTGGCCGGCACCGACAACGACACCATCAACCTGAGTGTCACCACCATCGCACGCCGCCTCAACCCCGACATCTACGTCATCATCCGCCAGAACCAGTCGGCTGACCGGCTGCTGATCGATGCGGCACGCGCCAACCTGCGCGTGGTGCATTCGCAGCTGGTGGTGCGCGAGATCCTGCAGACGCTCAAGACCCCGCTGCTGGGCGATTTCATCAGCCTGGTGCGCCAGCAGGGCAACACGGCCGCCAGCCGGGTCATCGAACGCGTGATGGCCACGGTCGGCAACGCCGCACCCCGCAACTGGGCCTTCCACTGCGACCCCACCCAGCCCGGCCTCTTCAACGCCTTCTTCCGCAACCGGGGCGGCCGGGCGCTCACCATCGAGCAGATCCTGCGCGACCCGCGCCACCACGAGACCCGGCTGACGGCACTGGCCGTGATGCTGGTGCGGCGTGGCGAGCGCACCCTGCTGCCCGATCCGTCGACCGAGCTGCGCCCCGGAGACCGGCTGCTGTTCATGGGTCAGGAAATGGCCCGGCAGCTGCAGCTCAACTTCCTGGAAGACCCGCTGGCGGTCGACTACGTGCGCACCGGCATCCAGCAACCACGGGGCTGGCTGTTCCGCCGGCTGGACGCCTGGTGGCGGATGCGCCAGGAAGCGCGCCAGGCGCGGCAGGATTGACGGAAATGTCGCAATGACGCTATATTGATGACTTGACAGTCATTAATGCGTCAGGTGAACACGACCACCACACCATCCCCTGCCCGCTGCAAGCGCCCCCGTGCCTGGGAGCGCCGCAAGGAACAGCGCCCCGGCGAACTGCTGAACGCCGCGCTGGAAGTCTTTGTGGCCCGGGGCTATGCCGCCGCCCGCCTGGATGACGTGGCCGCGCGTGCAGGCGTGTCCAAGGGCACGCTCTACCTGTATTACGCCGGCAAGGAAGACCTCTTCAAGGCCGTGGTGCGCGCCACCATCCTGCCGGTCATCGAGCAGTTCCGCCACCACATCGAGCAGGCCACCGGCAGCAGCGAACAGCTGCTGGCCGACGTGCTGAAAGGCTGGTGGAGCTGCTTCAGCAAGCCGCAGATGGGCGGCATCACGAAGCTCATCCTCGGAGAAGCCAGCAACTTCCCGGAAATTGCGCGCTTCTTCAACGACGAAGTGGCCATGCCGACCCATGAGGTGATCCGTCGGCTGGTGCAGCGCGGCATCGAACGGGGGGAGTTCCGTCAGCCCTGTGACCTGGACACGGCCACCCACCTGATCATGTCCCCGCTCATACTGAAGCTGATCTGGAACCATTCGGTGGGCCAGTGCTGCACGCCCATCATCGATCCGGCCGACTTCATTCGCCACCACGCCGACCTGGTGCTGACGCTGCTGCGTCCCGACACGGCGGCTGCGGCACCTTGCGCCAGCACGCACACGCCCGACGCCCCGGCCCAGGACGCCCCCCCGCCCCCGCTGCCTGCCTGAGGCCTGCTGCGCGGGATTCCCGACGGCTTCTCTCCTTCCCGATGTTTCGTCGTTCCCGGCATGCTGGCATACTTCATCCAGAGACATCATCCGGCGCTGAACACCATGAACATCGAGCAAGCCCGCTTCAACATGATCGAACAGCAGATCCGCCCCTGGCGGGTCAATGATGGACGGGTGCTCGGCATCCTGGCCGAAGTCCGCCGTGAGGACTTCGTGCCGGCCGCCTCGCAGGGCATGGCCTTTGCCGACACCGAGGTGCCGCTCAATATCGACGGTCATGCCTCGGGCCAGGTGATGCTGGCGCCGAAGGTGGAAGCCCGCCTGCTGCAGGGTCTGGCCATCCAGCCCCACGAAAAGGTGCTGGAAGTGGGTACCGGATCGGGCTACGGCACCGCGCTGGCGGCACACTGCAGCCGCCACATCAGCTCCTGGGAGATCGACCCGGCGCTGGCCGCTTTCGCCGCGGCCAACCTGGCCCGCGCGGGCCTGACCGGCCTGCAGCTGCACACCGGCGACGGCCACGAGGCCCTGAAGCCCTCCGATGCCCACTGGGACGTGATCATCCTGTCGGGTGCCGTGGCCACCGAACCGGCCGACTTCCTGGCCCGGCTGAATGCCGGCGGACGGCTCTTCTGCTTCATCGGCGAGGCCCCCGTCATGGAAGCCCGCGTCTACACCCGCACCGACCAGGGCCTGCAGTCGCTCAACCTGTTCGAGACAATGGCTCCAGCCCTGCAGGGCTTCCCCTCGGTCAGCCATTTCCATTTCTGACCACCGCGCCGACATGAGCCGCCTCTCGCCCGCGCAGCTGGCCCAGTGGCTGGGAGACCCTCGACGCGAATCTCCCCTGCTGCTGGACGTGCGCGAGGAATGGGAGTTCGAGCACGTCAGCCTGCCCGAGTCGCAGCACGTGCCACTGGCCGAGCTGCCCGCCATGGTCCACGAGCTGGATCCCGAGCAGCCCATCGTCTGCATCTGCCACCACGGCATGCGCAGCCTGCGGGCGGTCCACTTCCTGTCGCACCATGGCTTTGCCGAGGTCCACGATCTGGCCGGCGGCATCGACGCCTGGGCCGTGCAGCAGGATCCGACCATGGCCCGGTACTGAGACCCGGCGGGCCACACACACGGAAGGGCAATGATCAAGACACATCGGCTCACCCGCCTGCTGCTGGCAGCGCTGCTGCTGCCCGCCCTGCCCGCCTGGGCCACCAACCTGCAGGAAGCCTTCGATGCCGCGCAGCGGCAGGACCCCACCGTGCAGGCCGCCCGACTGCAGGTGGACATCGACAACCAGCAGCGCAAGGCAGCGCGTTCCCGGCTGCGGCCCAGCCTGGGTGCCGAGCTGGGCACCACCAACGGCCAGCTGCACACCAACCTGTTCTCGCGGCACTACTACGACAACCGGCTGGCCGGCATCAACCTGAGCATTCCGGTGTACAGCCCGCAGGACGCGGCCCGTCTGCAGCAGGCCCAGGTAGCCGAGCTGCTGGCGCAGAGCCGTCTGGCGCAGGCCCTGCAGAGCCTGGCCGAACAGGTGGCCTCCAGCTACTTCGCCGTGCTGTCGGCACAGGACGCCCTGGACGTGGTCGAGGCGCAGCGCCACGCCATCCAGGAACAGTTTGAAGCGGCCCGCGAAGGCTTTGCAGCGGGCAATGCCACCATCACCGACCAGCAGGAAGCGCAGGCCCGGCTGGACCTGAACCGCGCCCAGCTGGCGGCGGCCCGTCATGCGCTGCAGGGCCGCCAGGCCTCCTTCACCCAGCTGACCGGCCTGCCCGCCGACCACCTTCAGCGCCTGGCCCCCGATACCCGCCTGCCACTGGCACCGGCGCAGTCACAGGCCTACTGGGAAGACCAGGCGCGCACCCGCAGCTTCCTGGTGCGCCAGGCAGAAATGGGGGTGCAAGGCGCCCGCCACGGCGTGGATGCTGCCCGTGCGGGCCACTACCCCACCGTCACCATCGGCGCTCAGGCGGGCGCCATCAATGGCCAGACCAACGTCACCGTAGGCACCCAGGTGCACCGCTCCCGCGACATCTCCGCGGGCGTGAAGGTCCGGATCCCGCTCTATGCCGGTGGCGGACTGGTGGCCCAGGAACGCGCCAGCGTGGCCACGCTGGAACAGCGGGAAAGTCAGCTGGAAGCGGCCCGGCGTGGCGCCGCCCAGCAGGTGCGCGACCTGTACCTGGCCCTGCAAAGCAGCATGGAGCAGGCCGATGCGCTGCAGGCCGCCGTGCGCTCCAGCCAGCTGGCCTTGGAGGCCAACCATGAGGGGTATCGAGCTGGTGTGCGCGTCAACATCGACGTGCTGAACGCCCAGCAGCAGCTCTTTCAGGCCCGTCAGAACCTGGCCTCCACCCGCTACGCCGTGCTGCTAAACCAGCTGCGACTCAAGGCAGCCATCGGCGCGCTCGACGACGCCGACATCGCGGCGGTCGACGGTTATCTGAAGGCCCCTGCCGGGGCGAGCACGGCCACCACGCCGGTGTCGCCCGGCAACGGTCAGCCCGTCAAAGCACGACCTGCGGCGGCGCGGTGACCAGCGGGGCCACCGGGGGCCCCAGTGCCGATTCCATCAGCGGCCCGATGGCCTCCAGCGTGCGCTCCAGCGAGCCCCGATGCGCCTGGGCAAAGGCAGCCCCGGCTGCGGACATGGCGCCCCGGCGTGCCGGGTCGGCTGCCAGCTCCAGCGCCACCGGAATGGCCTCGCGCGGGTCGCTGACCTGGATGGAGGCGCTGAACAGGATGGATGCCTCGGCCGCCTGCTGGAAGTTGTAGACCGACGGCCCCAGCACCACCGGACAGCCGGCCGCGTTGGCCTCAATCAGGTTCTGCGATCCGAAGGGCAGCAGCGAGCCGCCCATCACTGTCACGTCGGCCGCCGCGTACCAGGCCTGCATCTCGCCCATGGAATCGCCCAGCAACACGTTGCAGCGCGAGAAATCGGTGTTCGGATCGTCCAGCGCCTTGCGCTGCATCGGCGGCTCGCCCATGTAGCGGGTGATGAGCCGGGCCACTGCCTCGAAGCGATTGGGGTGGCGCGGCACGATGATCAGCATCGGCGGCAGGCTGTCACCGATGCCACCCAGTCGCGGATCACGGTGCTGCACCACGCGCTGCCAGCTCTCCAGCACCAGCGCTTCTTCCCCCTCGCGGGTGCTGGCCGCCAGAATCACCAGGCGGTCACCGAAACGGCTGCGCCAGCCCCGGCCACGCGCCTGCAGCACGAAGTCGGCCGGCTGGTCGAACTTCAGGTTGCCGGTGACGAACTCGGGGCGCTGCCCCAGATGGGCGATGCGCTCGGCGTCGTCCTGGGTCTGGGCGATGATCATCGAATAGCCACGCACTGCCGGCTCGATCAGCGAGCGGAAGCGCTGCCCGCGCGCCAGCGAACGGGGCGAAAGACGGGCATTGATGGCAATGAGCGGCACCTGGTGACGATTGGCAGCCGCCACCAGATTGGGCCAGACCTCGGTCTCGACGATGAGGCCGATAGCGGGATTCCAGTGCTGGAAGAAGCGCTCCACCGCCCCCGGCAGGTCATAGGGCAGATAGCTCTGCGCAATGCGGCCGGGCAGATCCTTCAGGCGCAGCGCACCGGTGGCCCGCCCGGTGGGCGTGCCGTGCGTCAGCAGGATGGGCACCTCGGGCCAGGCGGCCGCACATTGGCGCAGCAGCGGCAGCACGGCGGCCGTTTCGCCCACCGACACGGCATGCACCCACAGCGGTCGCACCTGACCGGTGTGATAGCTGTGCGTATCCGGCGTGTTGCTGGGCGTGCGCCAGTAGCCGAAGCGCTCGTCCCAGTGCTGGCGGTACTCGGGCTGCCAGAGACTGCGGTAGAGCAGATAGCTGCCCAGAAGCGGGGTGGCCAGGCGCCAGCCCCAGCCGTAGAGGCGACGGGCAATGTTCTGGGCGCCGGAGGACTGGGTCATGATGGGAAACGAGCCCTCAGAACGGAATGGAGAGATCAGGGCGGATGGCCAGCAGTGCAGCCTTCACGGCCTGCTGGATGCGCGCCAGTGCGGCTGCGTCGTCAGCCTCGAAGCGCAGCACCAGCACCGGCGTGGTGTTGGAGGCGCGCACCAAGCCAAAGCCGTCGGGGTATTCCACGCGCAGCCCGTCGACGGTGATGATCTCGGCTCCCTCGAAGTGTCCGCGCTCACGCAGCGCCTGGACCAGCGCCGCATTCTCGCCTTCGGCCAGCGGCACCTGCAGCTCGGGCGTGCTGCTGGCATCGGGCAGGCCTTCCAGCAACGCGCCCGGATCAGGCACGCGCGCCAGGATCTCCAGCAGCCGCGCTGCCGTGTAGAGCCCGTCGTCAAAGCCGTACCAGCGATCGTTGAAGAAGATGTGGCCGCTCATCTCGCCGGCCAGCTTCGCGCCGGTTTCCTTCATCTTGGCCTTGACCAGCGAATGGCCGGTGCACCACATCAGCGGCTCCCCGCCCCGCTCGCGGATCCACGGTGCCAGGTTGCGGGTGCACTTCACGTCGTAGATGATGGTGGCGCCGGGATTCTTCTCCAGCACGTCGGCCGCATAGAGCATCAGCTGCCGGTCGGGGAAGATCATCTGGCCGTTGCGCGTGACCACGCCCAGCCGGTCGCCGTCCCCATCGAAGGCCAGGCCGATATCCGCATTGCGGGCCTGCACCTCACGGATCAGGTCGCGCAGGTTCTCGGGGTGCGCCGGATCGGGGTGATGGTTCGGGAAATGCCCGTCCACCTCGCAGTACAGCTCGGTGAGATCCGTGATGCCCAGCGCCCGCAGCAGCGCCGGTGCCACCGCACCCGCCACGCCGTTGCCTGCATCCACCACCACCTTCAGGGGGCGGGCCAGCTTCACCTCGCCGGCAATGCGGGCGATGTAGTCGGGCACCACGTCCTGCGTGCGCACCGTGCCCGGCTTGGCGGCAAACAGCGCCGCATAGCGTGCCGGATCAGCCAGCGTGGCTGCGATGTCGCGGATGTCCTCGCCGTGCAGCGTGGCGCCGCCCAGCATCATCTTCAGGCCGTTGTACTCGGGCGGGTTGTGGCTGCCGGTGACGGCCACGCCCGTGCCACAGCCAGTCAGCACCGTGGCGAAGTACACCAGCGGCGTGGGCACCATGCCGATGTCGATCACGTCCACCCCGGCGGCACACAGCCCGGCCGACAGCGCTCGCGCCAGCGCAGGGCCCGACAGCCGGCCGTCACGGCCCACCACCACCTGGCCGATGCCCCGGGCTCGTGCCTTGGCGCCCAGCGCCAGGCCGATGGCCGAGACGGCCTCTTCCGTCAGTGCGGTCTCGACGATGCCGCGGATGTCATAGGCCTTGAAGATGGCTGCGGAGACCACAGGCGCCTGGGCAGGTGGAAGGACTTGATCGATCATGGGAAATTCGCGACTTCCTGAGACGTGTTGTTCTGCTGTTTCCTGCCCGGGACATGCCCTGTCCCGCAGGGTTCCCGACGTGACGGAGCACGCCCGAGAACCTGAGATTTGCCGGCGCGCAGGCCCGCCAGGACACATTCCGGGATGTGTCTAACGATACCCCAGATTGCCCATCCACGCACGCCGCCACGCGCACCCTCGCAGTGCCGAAACACACCGCCGAACCTGATACCTGTCCCCGGTCTGCACACCGGGGCGGCCCACCCGCGCGAACGCGCGCAAGCCATGGACACCCCTGCTGACACGAACGCCCAGGCCCTGCCGGAAAACACCCAGAACCCATGCGGCGCCCACCTGGGCCGTCCGGGCGCAAATATACAATCTTCCGCCATGGAAAACTGTAACGTCTGCCCATCCGACACTGCGCCGTCCACTTCCGCACCGATTGTTGTCACCGGTGCCGGCGGCTTCATCGGTCAGCACCTGGTGCGCCAGCTTCTGGAAGCCGGCTACAGCGTGCGCGCCGTCACGCGCAACCCCGCAACCTTCCGGTTGTCACCCTCATCCCCCAAGGAAAGCGAGGCACGCAGCAGCAAGGCCGGCACCACGCCCACAGACGCCGGCCACGGGGGAAGCACGGAAGACTGGATCCGCAGCCAGCGTCTGCAGGTTCTGGCCCATCCGGGTGTTGGTCCCGATGCCGACTGGCAGCCGGTGCTGGCGGGCGCCCGCGCCGTCATTCACGGCGCCGGCATTGCCCATGTGCCGCTGGATGCCAACCGCGACAGCCAGCGCCAGCTCTGGCGCGTGAACGTGCGGGCACCGCACCGGCTGGCGCGCGATGCCGCCCGTGCCGGCGTGGCGCAGTTCATCTTTCTCAGTTCCATCAAGGCCGCCGGTGAATGGTCGGCCCCCGGACACCCCCTGCGCGAGGACGACCCGCCCCGTCCCGAGGATTGCTACGGCTTTGCCAAGCTGGCGGCCGAGCGCCACCTGCAGCGTCTGAAGCACGGCCCGATCATGACCATCCTGCGACCACCGCTGGTCTATGGTCCGGGCGTGAAGGCCAACTTTGCGGCCCTGCAGAAACTGGCCACCAGTGGCCTGCCGCTGCCGCTGGGCTCCATCGACAACCAGCGCAGCTTCCTGGCCATCGACAACCTGTGCAGCGCCATCATGGCCATTCTGGACAACCCTGGGCGCGCGGCCGGGCTCTTTCACCTCAGCGATGGTCCGGCGCTCTCCACGCCGGCCCTCATCCGAGCCATGGCCCAGGCTGCCGGCAAGCCGGCCCGCCTGCTGCCCGTGCCGCCGGCGCTGCTGGCCGGACTGGCCAGGCTGGCAGGCAAATCGGGCATCTGGCAGCGTCTGGCCGGATCACTGGCCGTGGACAACCAGCGCTTCTGCCAGCAGCTGGGCTGGAAGCCACCCGTGGATGCCCCGACGGCGCTGAAACGGATGCAGTGACGGTGGGTAGGCAGGTCTGCATGCCGCAGACCTGCCCCGGGCCTCACTTCTTCTGTTCTTCGGCCCAGGCCTGGTACATCAGCACATCCCACAGCCAGTGCTGCCAGTTGCGCTTGCCGGACAGGTGCTCATTCCATTTCTGGCGCACCGCGGCCGGCTGGAAGATGCCTTCCTGGCGCAGGCGCGATTCGTCCAGCAGGCTTTCGGCCCAGTCACGCAGCGGACCGCGCAGCCAGGCGTCGATGGGCACCGCAAAGCCCTGTTTAGGCCGCTCGATAAGCTGACGAGGCACGTACTGGTACAGCACCTGCCGCAACAGCCACTTGCCCTGGCCGTTGCGCAGCTTCAGCGACTGCGGCAGCCGCCAGGCAAACTCCACCACCCGGTGATCCAGGAAGGGCACGCGGCTTTCCAGCGACACGCCCATCGAGGCCCGGTCCACCTTCACCAGGATGTCGTCGGCCATGTAGGTCAGCGCATCCAGCGCCATCATCTGCTGCACGCCATCCAGACCACGCAGGTCGGGCCGGTTGCCCGTCACCAGCGTGGGCGGCTCCCGCCCGTCGATCACCACCGACGCCGGGTCGGGCCAGTGACTGACGAAGCCCAGGTACAGGTCCTCGATGGAGCGCGCGCCCATGACGCCCGCCCCCTTGTGCAGCTTCTCGCCCAGGTTCACGTAGCGCGAACCCGCCCCCGGGAGCTTGCGCGCCAGCTGGTTCCACTGCGTGGGAGACAGCAGGTTAATGCCCCCGGCCAGCATCCGGCGCAGCGGCAGCGGCAACGAACCCAGACGGTTCCAGAGCTGAGCCGTCATCTGATAGCGGTTGTAGCCGCAGAAAAGTTCATCGCCTCCATCGCCCGACAGCGACACCGTCACGCTCTTGCGCGCCAGCTCCGACACCAGGAAGGTGGGAATCTGCGACGAATCGGCAAAGGGCTCGTCGTAGAGCGTGGGCAGACGCGGAATGACCGCCTGCGCCTGCGCAGGCTGCACATACAGCTCGGTATGCTCGGTCTTCAGGTGATCGGCCACCGCCTTGGCGTACACGGCCTCGTTGTAGCCCGCCTCGTCAAAGCCGATGGAAAAGGTCTTCACCGGCTTGGACGACTGCGCCTGCATCAGCGCCACGATGGTGGACGAATCGATGCCGCCCGACAGGAAGGCGCCCAGCGGCACGTCGGCCACCATCTGCTGGCCGATGGCATCGCGCAGCAGCGCATCCAGCTCGCGGATGGCCTGATCATCGGAACCCTGCCAGGGCGCAGCCACACCAGCCACCGCCACCTCGGCCAGCGACCAGTAAGGCGTGGACGCCGGCAGACGCTGCGCCTGCAGGTCCGCCTCGGTCAGCGTGAGGTAGTGCCCGGGCATGAGCTTGGAAATGCCCCGGTAGATGGAATACGGCGCCGGCACGCAGTTGTGGCGCAGCAGCAGGCACACCGCCGAGCGATCCACCTCACCCGCGAAGGACGGGTGCTCGCGCAGCGCCTTCAGCTCGGAACCGAACAGGAAGGCCGGCTGCTGTCCCTGCATCTGCCAGCCGTAGTAGAGCGGCTTCTCGCCCAGCCGGTCACGCGCCAGCGTGAGCGTCCGGTTCTGACGGTCCCACAGCGCCAGGGCAAACATGCCCCGCGCACGCTTGAGCGTCTGCTCGACGCCCCAGGCCTCGAAGGCCGCCAGCAGCGTCTCGGTATCGGAATGCCCCCGCCAGGCCGGCGCCCTGCCCTGCTGCTCCAGCTCGGCATGCAGCTCGGTGAAGTTGTAGATCTCGCCGTTGAAGACCAGCACCCGCCGGCCCGAGGCCGAGACCATGGGCTGATGGCCTGCCGGTGACAGATCCATGATGGAGAGGCGTCGATGCCCCAACCCCATGCCCACGCCATCATCTGTCCATGCCCCTGCGTCGTCCGGTCCGCGATGATGGATGGCCTGGGCCATCTTCAGCAACAGGTCCGGCGACGCACGTCGCTGGCCAGGTTCAAAATATCCCGCAATTCCGCACATTTATGGGCTCGCTGCCAGCCAGAATTCAAAGCTGTAGCATTCTACCCACGCGGAAAAGCCCACCCATCAAAAACAATACGGCGTCTCCGGTTTTACCAATTTGCCAACAATTAATACAAACTGAACAATTAGATGGGTTTGCAACGCTTAACAATCAAAATCACCCATCTTTGTATTAAATCAGATACACCAGCTTGACGACTTCCAATATTTTAACTGCATTTTTTCGAAAACACCCTGCAAGGGCCCTTCTCATGACCGGGAGAAGGCGCTTCGCGGCCGAAATACCCGCCGCCAGAACCTTCCCCGAAGGCCCGTGCGTGGCGCATGACCGACATGCCCCCATGGATGCAAAGACATGCCCCCTGGATCGGCATAGGGGGCAGCCCTTTGGGCTGCACCCCTGCCACACCACCCGGCATGC
>ERZ772978.6-NODE-6-length-181189-cov-14.6539_pt1 | contig 181189 bp, 152 predicted proteins | sample MGYA00511675_ERZ772978 | MGnify/ENA primary metagenome ERZ772978 (study PRJEB29015, sample SAMEA2738092) | human oral metagenome | biome: human oral; feature: human-associated habitat; material: saliva | place: China | collected 2156 ... | reverse complement strand
CCAGCTTGTGGCGGGACTTGCACCCGCAGGTGTGCGCCCATGCTGGGCGCACATGAAAAAGGCCCCGGAGGGTGCGTGATGCACCGTCCGGGGCCTTTCTTTGTTCATCCTGGGCTGGTCAGCCTTCCAGGAAGCGCCGGATGCGGTTGGCATCAGCCACCCGCGAATACCGTCCCTGCGAATCCAGCAGCACGATGATCATCTGCCGGCCGTTGACGCGAGCCTGCATCACCACGCAATTGCCCGCCTCGTTGATGAAACCCGTCTTCTGCACCGTCAGGCCCCATTGCTGGTTGCCCACCAGCGGGTTGGTGGTGTGAAAGACCCGGGTACCGTAGGCTGTGCGCACCTGCAGCTGGCTGGCCACCGAGAAACGACGGATCTCCGGATAGCGCGCCGAGCGCGCCACCAGCAATGCCAGGTCACGCGCCGTCGACACGTTCGAGGCCGACAGCCCGGTCGGGTCCAGGAACACCGAATCCCACATGCCGATCTCGCGCGCCTTGCGGTTGGCTGCAGCCACGAAGGCCGTCACCCCGCCCGGATAGCTGCGCGCCAGCGCGTGTGCTGCCCGATTCTCGGAAGACATCAGCGCCAGTTGCATCAGCTCGGCCCGAGTCAGCTCGGTACCCACCGGCAGGTGCGAGGTGCTGTAGCGCTCGGTATCTCGGTCCTCGGCCTCGATGCGGATCTTCTCGTCCAGCGGCTGACCACCATCCAGCACCACCATTGCCGTCATCAGCTTGGTCAGCGAGGCAATGGGCAGCACCGCCGACGAATTCTTGTCGTACAGGATCTTGCCGTTTCGCGGATCCACCACCAGCGCCACGCTGGAACGCAGCGCCAGCGGATCCGGGATGCGGTTCAGGCCAGCTGCCTCGCCCAGCGAACCACTGGCAATGGCCGGCAGTTCCGATGCACGGGGTGCGAAGCTCTCGTTGCTTGCCAGCGACACCGTGCGCGCACCGACCCCGGCGCTCCCCGTGCCCAGCAGCTGCGGACGCACAGACGCAGACCGTCGCTGTTCCTGGGCCGCCGCTGCCATGGCAGATTCGACACGCTTTCGCTGCGCTGCAGCATCACGCCCCTTCCCGGAGCGAACACCGGTCGTCGAGGCTACACGCACCGGGCTGAGGGCGGCTTTGGCGACAGGCTTCTTCTTGGCATCAAATTGCGCGCTTTTGTTACTAATTTTGGTTGTTTTGGCGGCAGACGTCGCCTTGACGACAACTGCCTTGCCCGTTTTTGCGCTGGCACTGCGGGAGGCGCCACCCTGGGTTGCAGAAGCTGCGGCCTTCGTGCCTGCAGCCGTCTTGCGCGTCCCTTTGGAGGCGGCCTTGGCATTGCGCGATGCCCCCGCCTTGCCGCTGACCCCGGCCGAAGGCTTCTGGGCCGGCGCCGCCTGAGCATGGGCCCCCCCTGCCAGCAGCATTGCACTCACCAGCACCCTGGACACCCACGACAACGTAACTGCGCGCACCATCTTTCCTTTCGCCACAACCTTGAACCAATGCGTACATTCTAATAGCTAAATCATTGTTTTTTCAATGTGTTACCCGTATAGCCTTAAGCAGCGCCTAAAGTTGCGCTCCGCCCACACACGTCACCGACCGCCCATCCCCCGAAGATCCCCGCCCAGCCTGCATTCACCGGAATTCGTCGCCGAATGACCGACGGATGCAGCCCCGGAACCGACGAGTGGAAGCCCTGTTTTTCGTGATATATACAACATATTCCGTAACAAGACTTGCTTTCATTGCCTGATTGAGCGCCCCGAGCGAAAGATCCGTCAGAAAGGCCATGCGTAACCATCCGCGGCAAGACGTTGCATTGCAGCAAATCCTGTTCATCTTCCACGCCATTCAGGTGCCCTGGGCGCTGGACACCCTTGCCTCCACGCTCGACACGCCCTCACCCTGGCACAGGTTCCCGCACAAACGACAAGGGCCGGCAAAGCCGGCCCCTGAAGTCACAGAACGCCCCGCGTGGGATCAGAGCATCGTCTTGTCGCGCACGGCCCCCTTGTCGGCCGAGGTGGCGAAGTGCCCGAACACCTTCAGCGCGAACGACACCTCACGCTGCCGGTTGCGGGGTTTCCACCCATGCACCTCCATCGCGGCGCGGCGCCGGGCCAGCTCCTCTTCCGGAACCTCCAGCCGGATCGAACGGTTCGGGATGTCGATGGCGATCGTGTCACCGTCCTCGACCAGGCCGATCATCCCGCCAGACGCTGCCTCCGGCGAGACGTGCCCGATCGACAGCCCCGACGTGCCCCCCGAGAAACGACCATCGGTCAGCAACGCACAGGCCGCCCCCAGACCCATCGACTTCAGGTAGCTGGTGGGATAGAGCATCTCCTGCATGCCCGGGCCGCCCTTGGGGCCCTCGTAGCGGATGACCACCACATTGCCGGCCACCACATCGCCACCCAGGATGCCGGCCACGGCGTCTTCCTGGCTCTCGAAGACCTTGGCCTTGCCCGTGAACTTCAGGATGCTCTCGTCCACGCCCGCCGTCTTCACGATGCAGCCGTTCTCGGCCAGGTTGCCCGACAGCATGGCCAGACCGCCATCCTGACTGTAGGCATGGGCCCGGTCGCGGATGCAGCCCTCGGCCCGGTCCTGGTCCAGCGTCTTCCAGCGGCAGTCCTGCGAGAACGCCTCGGTCGTGCGGATGCCTGCCGGGCCTGCCCGGTAGAAGGTATGCACCGCCTCGTCCTGCGTCTGCATGATGTCGTAGCGCGCCAGCTGCTCCTGCATCGACACGCCCAGAATGGTGCGCGTCTGGTTGTGCAGCAGCCCGGCGCGGTCCAGCTCGCCCAGAATGGCCATCACGCCACCGGCACGGTGCACATCCTCCATGTGGTACTTCTCGGTGTTCGGTGCCACCTTCGACAGGCAGGGCACCACGCGCGACAGCCGGTCGATGTCGGCCATGGTGAAATCCACCTCGGCCTCCTGCGCCGCCGCCAGCAGGTGCAGAACCGTGTTGGTGGAACCGCCCATGGCGATGTCCAGGCTCATCGCGTTCTCGAAGGCGTCGCGCGTGGCCAGCGCACGCGGCAGCACCGAGGCGTCGTCCTCCTGGTAATAGCGGCGGCACAGTTCCACGATCTGGTCGCCGGCCCGCAGGAACAGCTGCCGGCGGTCGGCATGCGTGGCTAGGCACGAACCATTGCCCGGCAGGCTCAGCCCCAGCGCCTCGGTCAGGCAGTTCATCGAATTGGCCGTGAACATGCCCGAACAGGAACCGCAGGTCGGACAGGCCGACTTCTCGATCATGTCGCTGTCGGAATCGCTCACCGTGGGGTCGGCGCTCTTGTAGATGGCGTCCACCAGGTCCAGCTTGATCACCTTGTCGGCCAGTTTCGTCTTGCCGGCCTCCATCGGCCCGCCCGACACGAACACCGCCGGAATGTTCAGTCGCAGTGCGGCCATCAGCATGCCCGGGGTGATCTTGTCGCAGTTGGAGATGCACACCATCGCGTCCGCACAGTGCGCATTGACCATGTACTCCACCGAGTCGGCGATCAGGTCGCGCGAGGGCAGCGAATACAGCATCCCGCCATGGCCCATCGCAATGCCGTCGTCCACGGCAATGGTGTTGAACTCCTTGGCCACCGCCCCGGCCTTCTCGATCTGTTCGGCCACCAGCCGGCCCATGTCGCGCAGATGCACATGCCCCGGCACGAACTGCGTGAACGAGTTGACCACGGCAATGATCGGCTTGCCGAAATCGGTTTCCTTCATGCCGGTGGCGCGCCAGAGCGCGCGGGCACCGGCCATGTTGCGGCCCTGGGTACTGGTGGCAGAGCGTAACTTGGGCATGATCTCTCCAAAAAAATAGCCGGCCATTTTACATCCAGCCGGCTTCTTTCCTGCCATGAAACATCCCGACGCCACCCCCGCAGTTCCGGGTATCACGCCGGATGATGCAAGCCATCAGGACAGCCGCAGATCACTGGGACAAACGCCTTCCGGTCACCCCGGCAGCACCAAGCCCACCGGCCTGAAGGCCGTCAAGGCCTTCAGACCTCCACGACGCGCAGCGTGGCCAGGATCGCACGGTTGCACGCATCCAGCCCCAGGTGGCTGTTCTCCAGCCAGACCAGCAGATCCGGCGTCGGTCCCTGCTCGATCGACTCCACCACCCGCAGCAGCGGTACGTGCGGCCCCGTACCCTCCACCAGCGCCTCACGCACGGCATCGGGCACCCGTACCTTGGCCAGCAGCTTCGAGAACGGCTGCCCCAGCGCCCGATCCAGCAGCGAGAAGACGCCCAGCAGGAACATCTCCTCGCGCAGCTCACTGTCAGCGCCGTGGCCGACCAGCTGCTCCAGGATCAGCCCCCGTCGGAACGAGGCCAGCATCAGCGGCCGGCGACTTTCGTCGGCACTCACGCTCACCAGCATCAGCGACAGCCAGCGGCGCAGCCCCTGGTAGCCCATGAACATCACTGCCTGCTGGAAATTCTGCACGGGTACCGACAGTCCGAAACCCATCGAATCAATATGCTGCAGGAGCCGGAAAGCGATCTCCGGTTCCTGGCGGACCACCGCCTCGATCTCGCGCAACGAGGCATCCCGGTCCACCATCGACAGCAGCCGCAGCACGCCCAGATAGTCGGCGCTGCCCACTGCCGAATCCGAGGGCACCAGCGGCGGAATCTGCCAGCCGCACACCGCATAGGCGCCCATCGAGAAGGCCTGCTCCATCAGCGGCAGGCTGTCCACACCGCTCTGCACCACGGCCGTGTTGCGCCGCGTACGGGGCCGGATCAGCCCCATGTCCGGCTCGCTCTCCTTGCCCCGCCGCTCATCCTCGACATCCACCATGGCCAGCCGAAACACCGCCAGCAGCTCCTCGGGCAGCTGCGTGGCAGGCGTTCCCTGAAGCACCATGCCCATGCCGCGATCATGCAGCAGAAGCAGCATCTGCTGATGCTCCGGATCCTCAGCCACCGTCGCTGGCACCTCCAGCCACAGTCCCGGAGTCGGCTCCAGATCACCCAGTCCGGCATCGAACTCGGCCTGCGGCGCCGACAGCAGCAGCGTATGCGACTGCAGAGGCCGATCTCCGGCCATCAGCCGATACAGGTCCGAAAGCCGCGTCGGCTCCTCACCCAATGAGGCAAATCGCACCTGCAGGGCCATGATGCGACGATCACGATCGATCACGGGACGGTAGCCGATCAGCAGACTGGACAATGACATCAATGCGCTTCCCGAAAGACGGAGGATCCCGGGCGCAGCCTACCTGCGCCCCCCTGCCCCCTCAACCCTGCAGCGATCAGAGGTAGTCGAACATCGACAACCGGGAGACCTGCGAGTAGGTCTGCATGGCAGCACGCAATGCCATGTCACGCGACTGGATGCCCGACAGCACCTCGGCATAATCGGTGTCCATCAGGTCCGAGCGGCGCTGGGATGCACTCAGCTCACCCGACGACAGCAGACGTTCGCGTGCGTCGATCATGTGCATCTGCTCGCCCAGGATGCTGCGCTGTTCCGACATCAGGTTCAGCGTCTGATCCACCGACGACATCCCGCGCTTCAGCGCGCCGTCCACGTCACCGTTGCCACGCAGCGCGCCAATCACCGTATCCAGCTCCTGGAAGATGCTTTCTTCATCCCGGGCGCCAAACCCCTGCATCACCCACGAACCGTCCACCGTCAGGTCATACGGAATCCGAAGACCCGTCTGCCGTACCCCCGGCTCGCTCTGAAAGGTCGGATTGTTCTGCGGCCAGAAGGGTGCATGCTCGCTGCCACTGCCGCCAAAGATGTAGTTGCCGTCCTGTGTCTGCTGGTTCGCAATGTCCAGCAGCTCGATGCGGTACTGCATCAGCTGCCCGGCAATCGTCTCGCGGTCCTCGCGGTTCATGACACCGTTGCGGGCACTGATCATCAGGTCACGCGCACGCTGAAGCGTCTCGATGCCGTTGCCCAGCAGGCTCTCGGCCTGAGCCATCTGGCTCTTGGCAAACGACATCATGCGTTTCTCGATGTCCGTCCGTGCCTGATCGGACCGCAGGCGCTCGACTTCGGCCGCTGCCAGGGGGTCATCGCTGGGGCGATTCACCTTCTGGCCAGTCGAGGCCTGCTGCTGCAACTTGGCGATGGTCGCCTGCTGCTCGGTGATGGTCTGCACCGCCTGGTTACGGAACTGGTTGCTTGCCACTCTCATCATCGTCACCTTGCCAGAGCCAGAATCGAATTGAACATTTCATCAGCGGTCTGGATCACCTTCGCCGCCGCCTGGTACGCCTGCCGGTACTGCAGCAGACGCGCCGCCTCTTCATCCAGGTTCACCCCGCTGCGGTTGGCCAGTACCGTCTTGGCCCCCTCCAGCATCTTGGCCGACGCCTTCTCCGACGTCTTGGCCTGCAGTGCACGGCTCCCCACATCCGACAGCAGAGACGCAAAGGCCTGGCTGAAGGTCGCACCATCCACGTTATGCCGATCGGCCAGCAGCGTCATCTCACGGGCATTGGCGTTGTCCTGGCGTGGCGCGCTTCGCGTCTTCATCTCCAGTACATCCCCCATCGCAGGGCGCCCGCTCAGCGTCAGCTTCCAACCGTTCGCCTCCACATCAAAGGGCTTGTCGGGTTCGAATTCCTTCTCGGCCCCCACGGCATTGCCATTCACCTCGACCCGGTACCGGTTGTTCGCCGTGAAGGTCACCTTGACCGGATCCAGGCCGCCCTTGCCCTCCTCGTCTTCCGCAAGCTGCTTCACCGTCGTGAAACCCTTGTTGGCAGCACTGCCATTCACCGTCATCACATCCGAAGAGGCAATCGCACTACCATCGCGCAGCACCGATCGCATGCGGCCCGCATAAGCGGTGCCTGCCTGGATCATCATCGAATCCCCTGCAGCCATCGCACCGGATGCCTGCCGGATACTCAGACCGTCCACCTCGATCGGCATCTGAGCGAATTCACGACGGCTCTTGCTCACCACGTCTTCCAGCTGGTAGACGCTGCCATCGTAGGAAAGACGGTAATCGGCCGCCTTCAGCTTCGACGTATCGAGAACGCTCACCTCCAGCTTCGCCCCGCCGGTGTTGTGGTCGGCTGCCTGCACCACCGGCTTGCCCACCTCGAACATGGCCTGGCCACGCTTTCCGTTCGCATCCAGACCGCGCGCCTGCTGTGCGTTGTAGGCGCCGGCGAAAGCCGCCGCCATCCGCCCCAGCGATGCCTGAACCGCCAGCAGGTCCTGATCCCGGAAACGAAGCAGCCCGGCGATCTCGCCCGAACCCAGCGTGCTCTCGCTCATTTCCACCTGCTTGCCGTGAATGTCCAGCATCAGGCGCGTGCGAGCCGAATCGGCATCCCCCGGCACGGTCTTCAGCTGGGCGGCCCGCTCCGAAAGAACCAGCGAATGACCGTTGGCTGAATACAAGTTCACCGAACCATCAGGCTGATCGTCACGAGTCAGCTGGATCTTGGAGGCCAGCTCATTGATCAGCGAATCCCGCTGGTCCAGCATGTCGTTGGGCTGATGGCCATTGGCGTAGGACTGCGTGATCTGACGGTTCAGCGATGCCACCTGTTCCAGCCGGGCATTCACGTACTGGGCCGAATCCTCCAGTCGACGGCCGGCCTCACCCACCATCGCTTCCAGTTTCTGGGAAGTTTCCGAGAAGCGGTTTGCCACCGTGTTGGCACGTGCCGCAATCACCGCCCGCGCACTGCCATCGGCCGGCTGGTTCACCAGGTCGCCCAGCGCCGCGCGGAACTCGTCCATGGCCACACCAATGCCCGTCTCGGTATCGGCCAGCAGGTTGTCCACCTGCCCCAGCTGCTGCGCCCGCACGGCATCGGTGCCGGCCAGCGAGGTGCTGCGCGTGACCTCGTCGGCCATGAACCGGTCATAGGCGCGGCGCACGTCCTGCACTTCCACACCGTTGCCGATGTAGCCGTGCCCATGGTACTGACCGCCCGCCGTTGCCAGCTGCACCTCCTGGCGTACATAGCCCGGCGTGTGCACGTTGGCAATGTTGTGGCCGCCCGTCTGAAGCTGCGTATAGGCTGCTGCCAGCGCGCTCTGCCCGATCTGGATGAGTCCTGCCATGTTGCCCGTCTTCCCTTCTGGTTACTGTCGCTGCCCGGTCACCGCCCGCAGCAGACTGCCAATCGTCTGCTTCAGTTTCGTGCCGTAGGCCGGATCGGTGGCGTAACCGCCCTTTTCCAGCCCCTCGGCAAACTCCCTGGCACTGCCGGCCTGCACCACCTGCCGATAGCGCGGATTGGCCGCCATCAGGGTCGCCCAGTCCGCAAATGCCTCGGCATAGCTTTCGTAGCGCCTGAACAATTCCACGGACTTTCTGGCCACGCCATCGACGTACTCCGTCGTCATCGCGGCCACCGTCCGGCCCGTCCACCCTTTGCCCGCCTTGATGCCGAACAGGTTGTGGCTGGGATTGCCCTGCGCATCCCGTATATCGCGCTGCCCCCAGCCGGACTCCAATGCGGCCTGACCAACGACCCATGCTGCCGGAAGGCCGGTCTGTTGCTGGGCCTTCAGGGCATGCGGCCACATCTTCTGCACGAAGGCTGCCTGCACGGGCCCCAGCGCCGCCAGCCCCTGCCCGGCCACCACCCGACCTCCTGATGGAGACCTCGCCGTGGCATCCAGCCGCCCGCTCCGGGCATCACCGCCATGCCGTGACGGATCGCTCTGCTCCCCCTGCCCCAAACCCTCGGCAGACGACGTAAGCGTCACCTCGGCTGCCGATGCTTTCGGCATGAACGGCTCGCCCTCCCGAGGCGACCAGGCACCGACCACAGACGCCGGACGGGCGCCTTCCCCCGCGCCCCCCAGCAGCTGTCGCTCAATCATCGCGGCCAGACCATTGCCCTGCCCGGCCGCCACGGTCGAGAGCTGCGTATCCAGCATGCTGGTGAAGGTATCGCTGCCCGCACCATCGAACATGCCGCTTTTCGGCACGGCGTCACGCATGCCCTTGAGCAGCTGACGCATGAACAGCGCCTCGAACTGCTGGGCCACCTGGCGGATGGCCTCCCGATCCTGAGGACTGGCATGGCGCAGCGCATCCAGGCTGCGTCCGTCATAAGCGAGGCCGGCCGACGAGGCCGCATCGGCCCGGGCCGAGAAGGCCGAAGAAGACAGAGACATCGCAACATGCTCCCGGGGGCGGCATCCCGCCCCCTCACATCATCAAGAAAGAAGCACCAGCCGGATCAGATGATCTCCAGCTCGGCCTTCAGGCTGCCTGCCGCCTGCAGCGCCTGCAGAATGGCAATCAGGTCCTGCGGTGTCGCGCCCAGCGAGTTCAGCGCCCGAACCAGGTCCTTCAGCTGCGCCGATTTCGGCAGCATCATCACGGCTCCGCCTTCCTGGCGCACCGTGATGTCCGACACCTGCCCGGCCACCGTCTGCCCGCCCGAGAAGGCACCGGGCTGGCTCACCACCGGCGTCGAGGACACCGTCACCGACAGATTTCCGTGCGCCACGGCACTGGGCGCCAGCGCCACCGACTGGTTCATCACCACGGAACCGGTGCGCGCATTCACGATCACCTTGGCTGGCGCAGCCGTCAGTGCCACTTCCATCGACTCCAGCTCGGCCAGAAAGCCCACGCGCTGCGCAGGATCGCGCGGCAGCGGCACCTGCACCACCCGGGCGTCCATCGCCACGGCCTGGCGGCCGTCACTGCCCGGGCGCAGGCGGATCTTCTGGTTGATCGCATCCGTCACCAGCCGCACGTCCGAGAAGTCCGTGCGGTTGAGTTCCACCCGGATCGAATCGCCTTCCAGCGTCTGGTTGGGCACAACCCGTTCGACGGTCGCCCCGCCGGGAATGCGTCCGGCGCTCAGGTGGTTGATCTGCACCTTGCTGCCACCAGCCGATGCCCCTGCACCGCCCACCACCACGTTACCCTGTGCCACAGCGTAGATCTCGCCATCCACGCCCCGCAACGGCGTCAGCAACAGCGTGCCGCCGCGCAGGCTCTTGGCGTTGCCCACCGAGGACACCGTCACATCGATCAGCTGCCCCGGCTGCGAGAACGCAGGCAGCTGGGCCGTCACGATCACGGCGGCCGAGTTCTTCAGCTGAGGCGTCACGCCGGCCGGAAGCTGGATGCCCAGCTGCTGCAGCAGCGACTTCATGCTCTGCGCCGTGAAAGGCGCCTGCGTGGTCTGGTCTCCGGTACCGTCCAGGCCCACCATCAGGCCGTAACCCAGCAGCTGGTTGGTCCGCACCCCCTGGATGCTGGCCACTTCCTTCAGGCGCTCGGCCTGCACTGGCAGGCTGCCCAGCAGGGCCGCCACCCCACAGGTAGCCGCCAGCAGCCTGGTGATCATTGCCCGACCAGGGCGAAGTTTGTCCGGTCTGCTCATTGATTCTGGTCCTTTCGGGAACCCGGGGTTTCACACCCTCTTATCAGACCAGAAAGCGCCCCCACTGGAACGCCTGATGAAGCCCGGAAAACCCGGGCGTTTCCGGCAGCACCAGCCCGGGGAGACACCTCCCCGAGCCGGGATGCCATGGCGGTCAGATCGGCATGACCGACAGGAAGAAGCGCGTCAGCCAGCCCGTCGTCTGCACCTTGTCGATGTCGCCTGCGCCGCGCACCTGCATGCGCGCATCAGCCACCTGCGTCGAACTGACCGTGTTGCCCGGCATGATCGTCAGCGGATCCACCACACCGGCAAACTTCAGCGTCTCCACGCCCTGGTTGATGCCCACCTGCTTCTCGCCACTCACCACCAGGTTGCCATTGGGCAGCACGTCCACCACCGTCACCGTGATGGTGCCGGCAAACTGGTTCTCGTTGCCGGCCGCGCCCTTGCCCTCGAAGCTGTTGCTGGTCGAGGCGTCCAGCCCCAGCTTGCCCAGCTTGTCAGCCTTCACGAACGGCAAGGCGCCAAACTTGGCCGATCCCCCGCCCTTGCGGTCGATGGTGCTGTTGGAGCTGTGCTTGGCCACCAGCCGCTCCTCAATCAGGATCGTCAGCATGTCGCCCGGCTGGCGGGCGCGGCGATCCTCGAACATGTTGCGCGTCGCGCCGGCCTGGAAGATGGACCCATTGGCCTCGCGCTGCGGCACGGCACGCATCGACGCCAGCCGGTTGTGATCCACCATCGGCGTGTCGATCCGGGCCCGGGGCGGCATCACCGTCGAACAGCCGGCCATTGCCAGCATCGACAGCACCAGCAGCGACGTTGCCAGCCGTCCGCCCCCGAAAGCCCGGACGGTGGAACGACGAGGGCCGGAACCCGAATTCAGGCAGCGTTTCTCGGTGGCAGGCATCATGCAATCACCCTTCATGCTCAGAGCTGCGAGATACGAGCCAGCATCTGGTCGGAGGTCTGGATCGCCTTCGAGTTGATCTCGTAGGCACGCTGCGTCTGGATCATCGACACCAGCTCCTCCACCACGTTCACGTTGGAGGTTTCCAGATAGCCCTGCTGCAGCAGGCCCGCACCGTTGACACCCGGGGTGGCTGCCGTGGGCGTGCCCGAGGCATCGCTTTCCTTGAACACGTTCTGGCCTTGCGGATCCAGACCGGCCGCGTTCTGGAACGTGGCCAGCTGGATCTGACCAATCTGCGTCACCCCTTCCTGGCCGGCAATCGACACCGACACGGTACCGTCGTTGCCCACCGTCACATCGCGGGTGCCCGGCGGGATGGTGATGGGAGGCGACAGCGGCATGCCATTGGAGTTCACCAGCTGTCCCTGCGCATCCGGATGGAAGGAGCCGTCGCGGGTATAGCCGGTCGTGCCGTCGGGCATCTGCAGCTGGAAGAAACCGTGGCCGCTGATGGCCAGGTCGAAGCTGTTGCTGGTCTGCTGCAGGTTGCCCTGCGTGAACAGACGCGACGTGGCCACCGGCCGCACACCGGTACCCAGCTGCAATCCGGTCGGCAGCTGCGTGTCGGCCGAGGACTGCGCCCCTACCTGCCGCATGTTCTGGTATATCAGGTCTTCAAACACCGCCTGCGAACGCTTGTAGCCATTGGTGCTCACGTTGGCCAGGTTGTGCGAGATCACGTCCATCTGCGTCTGCTGCGCATCCAGACCGGTCTTGGCAATCCACAACGATCGAATCATCTTGTCCTCTCCCCGGTACGCCCCATGCGGCGTCCCTCGTCAATCCATGTCCTTCATCGACCGGTCCCGGGTGGCACGCCGCACGGGCGCTCTTCCATGACCGACCGACATCATCATTCCCTGCCGGCATCAACCGCGAATCGACAGGATCTGGCTGGCACGCTGCTCGTTGCTCTCGGCCGTCTGCAGCAGCTTCATCTGCATCTCGAACTGCCGCTGAACCTCGATCATGCCCACCATCGACTCCACCACGTTCACGTTGCTGCCTTCCACGGCGCCCTGCACCACCCGCACGCTGTCGGAAACCGGCGCCTCGCCGCCTTCCTTCATCCGCATCAGGCCGTCGTCACCCTTCTTCAGCTCGGCCATGTCCGGGTCAACCAGCTTCAGCTTGCCCGCCTGGCTGGGCTTCTGCCGGCCAACCTGCACCATCACGGTGCCGTCATCGGCCACCTGCACGTCGGCACCGGCCGGCACCGAGATCGGGCCGCCATCCCCCAGCACCGTCTGACCGCGCCGGGTACGCAGGTTGCCCTGCTCATCCACCACCAGCCCACCGTCGCGCGTATAGGCCTCGCTGCCATCTGCCGCCTGCACCGCAAACCAGCCGTTATCCCGGATCGCCAGGTCCAGCGGATTGCCGGTCTGGCGGATCGGACCGGACTTTCCGTCGAAGCCCGTGGACGTCTCCACATTGAACACCCGCGTGGTTGCCGTTCCCTCCGAGCGGATCGGCACGGCGCGTGCCGTCATGAGGTCGGCGCGGAAGCCATCGGTGGAGGCGTTGGCCAGGTTGTGCGACAGCGCATCCTGACGCTCCATCAGCGCCTTGGCACCCGTCATCGACAGATAGATCATCCGGTCCATTCATTCACTCCCGTCACGAGGCCAGACACATGTCCGGCCCCGGATTGCAAGACATCATCAGCGCAGGTTGACGATGGTCTGCAGCAGCTGGTCGTGCGTCCGCACGGTCTGCGCGTTGGCCTGATACACCCGCTGGGCCGTGATCATGTTCACCAGCTCCTGGGTCAGATCCACGTTGGAGGACTCCAGCGCCCCCGACTGGATCACGCCCAGCGTGCCGGTGGACGGCGACCCCACCAGCGGTGCGCCCGAATCAGCCGTCTCGCCCCACTGGTTGCCGCCCAGCGGCTGCAGCCCCTGCGGATTGGTGAAGTTGGCCAGTGCCACGCGGCCCTTGCTCACTGTCTGGCCGTTGGTGTAACGGGCCATCAAGCTGCCGTCACGCCCCACCGAGAAACCGGCCAGCTTGCCGGAGCCGTTCCCGTTCTGCTCCTGGTGCGCCACCGTGAAATTGGTACCGAACTGGGTCGTGTCAGCGAAATTCACCGAGACGGTATGGTTGCCGCCCGCATCAGCGCCCATGTTCAGCGACACGTCGAATGTCATGACATTGCTGGTGGTCGGGTCCCCGTTACCGTCACTCGCCCCTTTCAGAGTACCGTTGGGATTGAAGGCCAGCTTGCCCACGGCAGCCCCCCCATTGAGCGGCTCACCGTCCAGCGTGCCATGCACATCCCAGCTGTTGTCGCCGGTCTTGCGGAAGTACATCGCCATCACGTGTTCACGACCCAGTGAGTCGAACACGCTCACCGACGTGCCGCCGTCATAGGTCTTGGCATCCGTCAGCGTGAAGGCGTTGGCCGGCGTCGTGGCACGTGCGTCCACGTTCACACGCACCGCAGCCGAGGTGGTCTGCTTCGGTGCAATGTCCGTCGAATCCAGCTTCAGATCCTGGGCAGTACCATTGGTCACCACACCGTTCTTGTCCACCGGATAGCCCGTCAGGCGCTTGCCCGAGGCGTTGACGATGTAGCCATTCTTGTCCAGCTTGAACTGCCCTTCCCGGGTATAGGTGATGGCGCCGCCGTTGTCCGACATGCGGAAGAAACCGCCACCGTTGATGCCCAGGTCCAGCGAGTTGTTCGTGGTGGTCAGCGCACCCTGCGAGAACTGCTGCGCAATTGCACCCACTTCGGTACCGATGCCAGGCGAGACGTTGGAAACCCCGTACACCGTGGTGGCGTACACATCGGCGAACTCGGCACGCGATGCCTTGAAGCCAACGGTACTGGCGTTGGCAACGTTGTGGCCGATCGTGTCCAGATGGCGCGCCGCTGCATTCAGGCCGGAAAGCCCCTGCTGAAATGCCATGGATCAGACTCCTCGAAAAATGGCGATCCGTTGAAATGTCGCGCCCCGGGCAGGGTTCCGCGAACCAATGACAGAAAGGAAGCGATACGTTCCGCATGCGTCATGCACTGTCCTCCAGGCCCCATCCAGGAACCGGGGAACATTCACGACGCATCCGGACGATATCGCAATCATGAAAGACTCGATCAGATGATCAACCGGGCTTCTGCCGGCGATACCGGTTTTGCATGGTCCAGCTCCAGCATGGCGCCGGTATTGGTCTGGGCCACACCAGTCACCGTCACCGGCACCAGCGTCTTCGACTCCACCGCGGTACCATCGTCCACCGCCGTCACCGTCATGCGCAGCATGCCGGCATCGATGGGGCGCCCATTGGCATCCTTGCCATCCCAGGCCAGGCTGTGCGCCCCGGCATCCAGGTTGTTCATCTGCTGGCTGTAGACAATTTCGCCCCGTTCGTTGGCCAGATCGACCCGAACATTGCTGGCCTTGGCGTTCAGCTCGAATCCCAGACGCGTCTCACCCGCTTTCGCCCCCTGGAACTCGAAGCGCTCACCCGGCGCCAGCACCTTCTTGCCGATCATGTTGACCGACGCCAGCGCCGTGTTCTGCGCTGCACTGGCCGTGAAGTTCGCCATCGACTTGTTCAGCGACTCGATACCCCGAACCGTACTGATCTGCGCCAGCTGCGAGGTCACCTCGGCATTCTCCATCGGGTTCATCGGATCCTGGTTGCGCATCTGCGCCACCAGCAGCTTCAGGAAGCGATCCTCCGTCCCGTCGGCAGTACTTTCGTCATTCTTGTTGACGTTGGGGTTGGCCACCCCGTCCATCAGGCCTGCCGATGCCTTCACGCCCCCGCTGTTGGCATCATCGGTCGTCCTGAAATCCTTCGACTTGTCCTCACCCTTGGCCGCCGTGGGCCAGCTCATCACACCGGTCAGACTCTTCAGCATCCCACTCACCCCTGTTCAGATATCCTTGGTTCACTGACCGATCGACAGCGTCTTGAGTGCAAGCTGCTGGGCCGTGTTCATCATCTCGACGTTGTTCTGATAGGAACGTGAGGCCGAGATCATGTTCACCATCTCCTCGATCACGTTCACGTTGCTGTGCATCACATAGCCCTCGGCATTGGCTGCCGGGTTCTTCGGGTCGTAGGTCTGCTTGCCGGGTGTGGGATCCTCGATCACGTCCACCACCCGAACGCCCATCGATGCCGAAGCCCCCCGCGTGGACCACTGACGGGCGCCAGCAGCCTGTCGCGCCTCCACCATGGCAGGCTTGAACACCACCTGACGGGCCTTGTAAACGCTTCCATCCGGCCCTGCCACCGTATCGGCATTGGCCAGGTTGGATGCCACCGTGTTCAGCCGCTGGCTCTGCGCCGACAGGGCGCTGCCAGCCAGCGGAAGAATGTTCATTAGAGAAGACATGCTCGTTACCCCTCTCATTCACCGCGGATCGCGGTCATCATCGTCTTGATGCGGCCATTTAGGAAACGCAGACTGGCCTCATAACCCACGGCGTTCTGCGAGAACTGTGCACGTTCCCGGTTCAGGTCCACCGTGTTGCCGTCCATGCTGGGCTGCTCGGGATGCACGTACTTCAGGTCCGGCTGCCCGCCGGATTTCAGAGAGCCCCCCAACTGCTGGTGACCACGATGGGTCCGCGCCAGCGCCACCGTGGAAAGCCCTCCTTCAGCCGCGGGTAACGCGGCACGGCTGCCTGCATCACTCGCCGGCATCCCCGACGCCTCACGCAGCGCAGCCCCGAAATCGAAGTCCTTCGCCTTGAAGTTCGGCGTATCGGCATTGGCAATGTTGGAGGCAATCGTCTCCTGCCGGCTTGCCCGAAGCTGCAGGGCCTTGCCATGGAAATCCAGTGCGTCCGTCATCTGCTCGAACATGCTCATCCTCGCGCCGCATCACGGCCTTTTTCACGCTGCACATTATCCGCAGCGCCCTCTGGCCCAATCGAAGGAACAGGGAGGGAATTCCCCCCTATTCCATCCCCCAGGGGGTAACCATCATCACCATGCCGCGCTGACCATGAGCCCTCGTCTGTCGACCTCTTCCCCAACGAGCGTTCTCCGTCCATCGTCGTCGGTACAAAGACCACATTCACAAGGGTCATTCATCCGGACATCCGGCCGCCGATCATCTGCGCATGGCCATTCGTTGGCGCATGCTGTCTTCTTGTTCCTGTCTCACGGTTTCCGATTCACGACACCCGATGAACACTCTGCACCCCGCTCTGCTCTCACTTTTCCGCCTGACCGGACAGCTTGCGGAGCGTGCGTCCACCTTTTCCACCCGCGCGGGACTGGACGAACCCATCCACCATCTGTTGCACGTAAGACGCGAAAAGCTGCACCGTGCCGCCGTTCTCGGGCTGCTGTTGCTCACGCTGCTGGCAGGCTCCGACTCGGAAGCCGCAACACGGGAGCACGAAACATCCGTCGTGCAGACAGCCCATTCATCTCGAGGCGGTGCGCCGGCGTCAGCCCCGCCCTCTATCCAGCCCGAGGCGACTGGCACCACCGTCAGCCCCGGCACCGCAAACGCGGACACCATGCTGGCCTGGCTGAAACGTCAACCAGGCTTCCCTTCCGGGCAGGGCGTCCAGACACGCCTGGAGATCCTGCGCCAGCCGCGTACCGCACACCTGGCCCCCTGTCAGCACACCGAATACGTGCTGGCTGCCGGCGCGCGTCTCTGGGGGCGCGTCAACCTGGGCGAGCGCTGCACGTCAGGCGCGACCTGGACGGTCTGGCACAATCTCCAGCTCCATGTCGAAGGCCCAGCTCTTGTCGCACGCCAGCAGCTGGCGGCCGGGTCCGTCCCGCAACCGGCCGACTTCAGCGTCCAGCGCGTGGACTGGACCCGATCCCCCACCCCCCCTCTGCCCATCGATACCCGCCTGGGAGGCCAGGAGCTGCAACGGGCATTGGCCGCCGGTCAGTCGCTGCACGCCGATCATCTGCGCCCTGCCCCCAGCATCCGCTCTGGCGAAGTGGTGGCCGCCATTGCCGAGGGCGACGGGTTTAGAATTGCCACCGACGCCATCGCCCTGGCCAGCGCCGGCGAAGGCCAGTCCATCCGTGTCCGCACACCGGGCGGCAAGGTGCTCAGCGGTCTGGTCGAAGGGAAAACCGTGAAAATTTTCCGATAATCGGTCGATTGCCCCTCAAGTTTTCCGGTAAGGGCCCGATAACGCCAATAGAGAGCGTTTCATGCCCCCGCATGACCGCATCATTGGCAAGGAGTTCACCCTCATGATCACCGGAAAGGCACCTTACATCAGCACCGTGTCCCTGCTGAACCGGCCGGTCAACACGGCCGCAGCCGGGGCGGTATCCACACCCGGCGGCACGGAACCTGGCATCGACCCCATCAGCAAGACAGACAAGGTCCATCTCTCGGACCCCGGCCTGAATCTGCTTCCTGGCGACACGCAGGAAACCGATCCTGCACGCGCCGAGAAGGTCCAGGCCATCAAGCAGGCCATCGAAGAGAAGCGCTATCACATCGAGAGTCGCAAGATTGCCGACAAGCTTCTGCGCGAAGCCTCCGAACTGCTGGGCACACTGACCGGATATCCGGAAGACCCGATGAAGGAAGAGCCGTCTACGGCAAAATCATCCGGTCAACCTTCTTCGGACAGGCCCGAGGGCGGAAAGGACCATGGCACGTCATCCCGCGTGCCCGGCTATCCCCGCTCGACGCGCTCCTATACGGCATGATGCAGCGAAACGATCTTGACGGCATTCTCGATCTGCTCCGGCGGCAACAGGCAGCCCTTGCCAGCCAGGCGCCGGATGCAGTCGACCGTCTGGATTCGATTCATGCAGAGCTGCAGAAGCAGCTTCTTCGCCTTCAACCGGTAGGCCGTCGTCAGCCCTCCTCTCCAGGCAATCCCGTGGACAGACGCAAGGCAGCTGACATTGCACAGCTGCTGGTGGACAATCGCGCGCTGATGCTGCGCCTGTCGGACAACAACCGACGGGCGCTGGAAACCATCTTCAAGACGCAGCCGCTGGTCTATACGCGGTAGTCTTCTTCGGAAGACAGCTCGGGTCACCTTCCCGCTCCAGCTTTAAGAAGACTCCGTTGATGGGCGTCCCGTGCGCGGGTACCCTCCTCGGCTCATGCTGTCCGCTTCGCTTCCAGAGCGCCTGTGGGGGTACCCGCTCCCGGTTCGCTTCGGTCTGTGTCGGGTGTCGCTCTGGTGAGGGCGGCTTCGTTGGAAGGTGTGTGCCCAATGGAAGACGATTTTTCCAGGTTCTCTCCACCCGCAAGCCGAGAGGCCAAGGGGGCGGAGGTATCTGCCGACGAATCCATTACCGCTTGCGGTTGTGAGGAGGTAGATGCCGCAGTCCCCTTGGCCGGTCTTCGTACAAAACCACTCTGACCCGCAAGCCCCTTGGCTGTCCGTTGCATGCCGAAGAACGGCCACGCAAGCCCCGTTTACATCCAATCCCCAAGCTTCGCCCGCAACCGCGCAACGGCCTGGCTGTGCAGCTGCGAGACACGGGACTCGGTGACGCCCAGCACCTCGCCGATCTCCTTCAGCGTCAGCTCTTCCACATAGTAGAGGTTCATCAGCAGCTTCTCGCGCTCCGGCAGGCCATCGATGGCCACCACCAGAGACTCACGAAAACGGGCGTCCTCCAGACGACGATCCGGGGTGGGTGCATCGTCGGGCAGCATCTGCTCGATGCGGCTCTCATCGTCGTCCTCATTGGCACTGTCCTCGAAGTACAGCAGCTGCGATCCCTTGGCCGATGAAAGAAGGCGCTGATACTCCTCCAGGGGCACCTGCAGCTCGTCGGCAATCTCGCGCTCCTGCGCCGGACGACCCAGGCGCTGCTCCACGGCATGAATGGCCTGCTCGATGCTGCGCTGGCTCTTGCGCACTGAACGCGGCATCCAGTCGGCGTTTCGCAGTTCATCCAGCATGGCACCCCGCACGCGCTGCATGGCAAAGGTGTCGAACTGCACGCCCATGGCGGCATCGAAGCGCGAGACGGCGTCCACCAGTCCAATAAGCCCCGCCTGGATCAGATCATCCAGTTCAATGCTGGAAGGCAGGCGCGCGGCCATCTGCACGGCCACGCGGCGCACCATCTTCCCATAGCGTTCGATGACGGAATCGCGGTCAAGCGTTCCGCGCGGGGTATACATCGATTGCATCTCCGGTTTCAATGTGCCACCCCGCCAGAAAAACCGTTCTCTTCCAGCGCTGGCATGCCTGCACCGGACCATGTGGACCACTGGAACTGCGCCAGTTCTGCCAGCGACAGTCCCGACCAGGTGCGCAATCCGGTCTCATCGCGGCAGCTGCCCACCACGACATCAAGCTGCACGCTGAGAAACCGTCGAGCGCATCCTGCCAGGTTCAGGAAGTTTTCCCGGCCCCGAGCCACCTGCTCCACGTCGACGAAAAGCACGCCGAAGCGTCGGATTCCGGTGGTGGCGGCAATGTGCTTGATCTTGGCATATTGCGCCATCATTGCATCACGTCGATGACTGAGGATCAGCAGGAGCCGATCGCCGGCCTGTGCATGCACCCAGCGCGCCATTTCCACCGGATCATCCAGCCAGAAGAGAAGCTCCTCCTCTCCCGAGGCATCGGCCTCGCCGGCATGGGTATGGCGAAGCCACTGGTGCAGCGCCCTGCGATCCACGACCCGCATGCGTGCGTCCTCGGGTCCGGCTGCTGCCGCCATCTGTCCGATGAAGACCCGTGCCTGGGCCTCCGGCACCAGACACCCCGCCGGGATCAGGCGGGAGCGTTCGGTCCTGAACAGGCGTCGCAATCCGGCCGCCTGGTCCACGGCTGCGTCAAACATGGGAACCCTCGAACAGGTTGCGCAGTTCGTTGTCGGTCATGGACAAGGCCGGGAAGCGGGCCACAGCCTGTCGATCCAGAGCCATTTCCACCAGGCGGCCGAAGTTCACGGCGTGATAGTCTTCGGGCACGCGCTGGCCATCGGCATACCCCAGGAGCGGCAGACGGTGACGTACCAGTGCATCCAGGCAGGCCCCCAGTCCCACGGCCTCGTCCACCTTGGACAGCAGCACACCAGCCGTTTCGTGCGCACCGAAGGCGCCCAGCACTTCCTCCAGACTGCCCGGCTGAGCTGCAGCGTTCATCACCAGCACGCGTCGCACCTGCGAAACTTCCAGTGCCGAAGTCAGCTGTCCCACACGGTCGTCGCGCTGACCGATGCCTGCGGTATCGATCAGCACCAGCCGGCAACCTTCATGCTCCTTCAGCAGGCGTTGCAGCACCTCGCGGTCCTGTGCCACCTGCACCGGCACGCCCAGCATCCGGCCAAAGGCCCGCAGCTGTTCCTGTGCACCGATCCGGTAGACATCCGCCGTGATCAGGGCCAGCGAACGTGGCCCATGGCGCAGTACGTGATGGGCGGCGATCTTGGCAATGCTGGTGGTCTTGCCCACCCCCGTGGGACCGATCAGCGCAAACACGCCGCCGGCATCGAAAAGCGTCCTGTCTTCACCCAGGGCCAGACCCACCCCCTGGTTCACGCCGGCCAGTGCACGCATCAGCATCTGGCGCAGCCATTCGTCGGCCTGCGCATCGGCATAGTCCGACGGCAACAGTTCCACCAGGGTACGCGCCAGCATGGGCGAGAAGTGGCAACCCAGCAGGTTGCGCAGGAGACGCATCTGGCCCGGCCGCCGACGGGTGGCCTCGAACCATCCCATGCCCGACGTGGCCCAGGCCTCGCGCGCATCTTCGGCCGTACCGGCCACGGTCATATCACTGGGCAGGGACAGCACCGGCCAGTCGGTGGCTGGCCCCGCCAGCGTGGAGGACAGCGACAGCGGCGAAGAGGTGCCAAAGCCGGACAACGCTGCCTCTGCCTGGCCCTGCCCTTCCGTAGCGGCACTGGCCTCTTCCATCTCATGCCACAGACGGCGACGACGGCCGATGCCCAGCATCCGCCGTGCGGAGTCCACCATCTGCCACAGGCGAGAACGAGGATGGGTCCGGGCGTGCTCTGCAGCGGCCTGAGCATTCGTGATCGCAACCTGGGGCTGTGCACCGCCCTGGGATGCCTGCATGGACGGCGCAGCGACCGTACCGTCAGCCGTGGCCTGCGGGATCCCCGTCACGCTCCCGGGAGCGGCACTGCCCGATGCAGCACCGGCTGCCGTCCCCGGCATGACGGCTCCACCCAGAAAACCGTTCTGGCCAGCGGCCGTCGACGTGCTGCCTGGCATCTGAAGCGCCGAGAGGTCGATGGGAATACCCTGTCGCTGCTGCTGCAGCAGTGCGGCAAAGTCGGGCAGCGACGTTACCGGCACGCTGCTTGCGCTTCCATCGGTCACGTCTTCCGTGGAAGATGCCTGCGCACGGTCGTCCGCCAGGTTGCGGGAAGCTGTGTCTGCGACGGCTGCCTCACCGGGACGGGCAGCCCCTCCCGCCTTCTCGGCCTGCTGCTGTTGACGCAGGCGCTGGAACTCCAGCGTGCTGAGTTCGCCCTGTGCTTCAGGCGCCTTGACCTGGGGCAATGGCTCGGTCACCACGGCATCGTTGGCGGCAGCCAGCTTCAGGTCGGCCCCGGCTGCAGACAGGTACTGCGGCAGCGGTGCGTCCCCGGTCATGGCGGCAGCAACGACCCCGGGCGTTTCCAGCGTCGTGGCTGCCGGCGGATTGATCTCGTCGGCATTGGCTGCCACCGGCACAGCCGGGGCCGCGCTCTCTTCCTGTGCAGCCGTGCGACGCTTGCGTCCTTTCTTCCGGGGGGCAGACGGTTCTGCCGTGGCGTCAGCCGCAGTCTTTCCGGCAGCTTTCGGCGCGTCCGTCACAGCGGTGACATCCGGCGCTTCCACAGCCGGCCCGGCCTCCTTGACCACGTCCGACGCTGGTGCCGTACTGCTCTTTTCCGTCGAAGCCGGCGTGGGCACGGAGACTGCGGGGGCAGCAACGGCGGCTGCAGGCGTTGCCGCCACGACGGGGGCTGTCGGGCGCGACTCAACACTGGCGGTACGGCTATCGGTGCCATTGGCGGCCGTACGACCAGAGGCGGCCAGTGCGTTGATGCTGGCCGAAACCTGCTCCAGAGCGCGGCGGCGACGGGCCGAACGCGCCATCGGCACCACGACCGTCACCTGCACTTCGTCACCGACCGCATCGCTGTCCAGGATGTCGACATCGCCACCGAAGCGCGCCTTGGCCTGGGCGATGGCCTCCCGCATGGTGCGGCCACTGAAGGTCATGGTTTTCATCGATTGCTCCCGATCAGTTGACCGATACGGATGGTGTGGGTATCAGGGATTTCAGCGTGTGCCAGCACACGAAGACGCGGTGCTGCCTTTCGCACCATGGCTGCCACCTGCGGACGGATCCGGTCCGGCACCAGCAGACAGGCCGGCAGCCCCAGCGCTTCCTGCTGCTGGCAGATCCGGGCGGCTTCAGTCGCCAGGAAGTCCGCCACCGAAGGATCCAGTGCTCCATTGGAGCCGGGGCCGAACGACTGCATGAGCAGCGATTCCAGCGCGGGGTCCAGTGCGGCCACCGACAGGTCGGCAGACGGTCCGAAGATGCCCTGCACGATGGCCGGCGCCAGCGACACCCGCACTTCGCGGGTGAGCTCGCCCGGATCCTGAATCTTGGCGCCATGCTCGGCCAGTGACTCGACAATGGTCTTGAGATCGCGAATGTGGACAGACTCTTCCAGCAGGTTCTGCAGCACCTTCTGGAACATCGGAACCGGCACCAGCTTGGGCACCACTTCCTCGACCAGCTTGGGCGAGTACTGCGCCAGGTGATCCAGCAACTGCTGCACCTCACCACGCCCCAGCAGACGCCAGGCGTAGAGCTGCATCAGGTGGTGCAGGTGCGTGGCCACCACGGTGGAGGCATCGACCACGGTGTAGCCGGCCGCCTGCGCCATGTCCTTTTCCGAAGACTGGATCCAGTAGGCGTTCAGGCCGAAAGCCGGATCACGGGTCTGCATGCCATTCAGGCGCACATCGGCATGACCGGGGTCGATGGCCAGCCACATGCCCGGATAGGCCTCACCGGTACCCACCGTCACGCCCTTCAGGCCGATGCGATAGTTGTTGGGCCGCAGGTCGAGCTGGTCGCGCACGTGAACCGGCGGCGGCAGGAAACCGATTTCCTGGGCAAACTTGCGGCGCACACCCTTGATGCGCATCAGCAGGTCGCCGCCGTTGGACTTGTCCACCAGCTGGATCAGCTTGTATCCCACTTCCAGGCTCAGGATGTCCACCGGCTGCACGTCCTCCCAGGTGGCGTCGCCGTCGCCAGCCGCAGCCGGCACCACTTCCTCGGCAGATGCCGGGGCCTCCTTCGCCGCCACCGACAGCTTGAAGGAGACATAGCCCAGCATGGCCGCCAGCGACAGGAAGGCGATGTGCGGCATGCCCGGGATCACCCCCAGAACACCCACGATGAGCGCCACCAGACCCAGTGCACGCGGCAGCGAGAACAGCTGGCTGGCAATCTGCTTGCCGATGTCATCGTTGCCGTCACCCACGCGCGAGACCAGCAGGCCGGCCGCCACCGAGATCACCAGTGACGGCACCTGGGCCACCAGCGCGTCACCGATGGCCAGCAGCACGTAGTTGTTGGCGGCCGTGGCCAGCGGCAGACTGTGCTGCACCACCCCGATGATGAGACCGCCCACCAGGTTGATCACCAGGATCAGGATGCTCGCGATGGCATCCCCCCGCACGAACTTCGACGCACCGTCCATCGAGCCATAGAAATCGGCCTCACGGCTCACTTCCTGACGGCGACGACGTGCCTCGGCCTGATCGATCTGACCGGCGTTGAGGTCGGCATCGATGGCCATCTGCTTGCCCGGCATGGCATCCAGGGCAAAGCGCGCCGACACCTCGGCAATACGCCCTGCGCCCTTGGTGACCACCATGAAGTTGATGACCGTGAGAATGGCGAACACGATGATGCCCACCGCATAATTGCCGCCGATCAGGAAGTTGGCAAACGCCTCGATCACCTTGCCGGCCGCATCGGTACCGGTGTGGCCGTGCAGCAACACGGCACGGGTGGAGGCCACGCTCAGCGACAGCCGCATCAGCGTCGTCACCAGCAGCACCGTCGGAAACACGGCGAAGTCCAGCGCCTTCACGGTGTACACCGCCACCAGCAGCACCAGCAGCGAGGACGCAATATTGAAGGTGAACAGGAAGTCCAGCACCGGTGCGGGCAACGGCAGCAGCATCATGGCCAGCACCACCACGGCCAGCATCGGCACCGCCAGCGAAGACAATGGCGGCAGCGGTACCTCCTGCCCGGCAATGCGCAGCTGGGTGGGCAGCCGCAGCCAGCCCCTTCCCGGTGCCATGCCCTGGCCGCTGTCCGTCAATGGCGCGCTCATGCGTGTTTACCCTTTTCAGAATGCTTCGGATCCATCTCCGTCGGGACCGGCAGGTCGACCGGCGCCTGCGGCGCAGTCGAACGACCCGGAATCCAGCGCTTGAGCTGGTAGACATAGACCAGCACCTGGGCCACGGCAACGTACAGCGCCTGCGGGATCTCCTGATCCAGCTCCACATGCGCATACAGCGCCCGTGCCAGCGGCGGGGCCGACAGCACCGGAACCCCCGACTCGCGCGCGATGGCCTGAATGCGCATCGCCAGCTCGTCCAGCCCCTTGGCCACGACGCGCGGCGCCCCCCCGGCTGCCTCGTCATAACGGATTGCCACCGCATAATGCGTCGGGTTGACCACCACGATGTCCGCCGATGGGACCGCCGACAGCATCCGCCGACGAGCGGCCTCACGTTGTCGCGAACGTATCTGTCCCTTCAGCTGCGGATCCCCTTCCGACTCGCGGTGCTCCCGCTTGGCCTCGTCCCGGGTCATTCGCAGGTCGGCCCGGTGGCGGAACCACTGGAACGGCACGTCGAAGAGCGCCAGCGCGAAGAGCAGCAGCATCGAGAGCCCCAGCCCACCCACCACCAGCGTCATGGCATGGCCCACCGAACCCGCCAGGGACCCATGCGAGAGCGCGGCAAACTCGGGGAAACGGTCCATGGCATACCAGCTGCCGATGGCCCCCAGCAGGCTGGCCAGCAGCGACAGCTTCAGGAACTCGACCAGGTTCCGGAGCGAGAAGATGCGCTTAAGGCCGCTGGCGGGACTGATGCGCGAGATCTTGACCCCCAGCGCCTTGACGCTGAGGTTGAAGCCGCCCGGAATGGTACTGGCGGCAATGGCAGCCGCACAGACCGACAGCAGGATGGCCAGCGTGCGCCAGCCCAGGTCGCCAAAATGCGCCAGCGTCGGTTGCAGCGCATCCAGGAAGTACAGCCGCACCTGGCCGTCGAAGGCGAAGGTGCTGGCCATCAGCCGTCGCATGCCGTCGGCCAGCGACGGCCCCATCAGGGCAAGCGCCCCCATGCCGGCGCCCATCACCAGCAGATGCGCCACATCCCGCGAACGGGGAACGTTACCCTCTTCGCGCGCCTTTCTCAGGCGCTGCTCCGAAGCGGGTAACTGGCGATCTTCCTTGCTGGTCTCAGCCATTGAATGCGGGCTTCATGACGACGATGCCCGCATTATCAGCAAGGGTCTGCCCTCCACATGCCCGGATAAAGCCGGGAAACCGCGACCGTTTCAGGCCCGCGGCACACCGGCGGCAGGTGCCGCCGGCTGGACGGCATCCACGGAAGAATCAGGGCGCCTTGGCCGGCTGGACAGCCCCCACAGCTGCGGCGTCGCGGATGCTCTGCGCCGCACTCTCCTCGTCGGAGGTCGTCATCTCGGTCCCGCCCAGGATGCGTGCCTGTGCGGCCTCGTTCAGCACCACGATGGCAATGCGCCGGTTCATCGGGTCATTGGGGTTGGTCTTGTCCAGAGGAACCACCGCCCCCAGGCCCTGTACCCGCAGGATCTTGTTCGGATCCATGCCCCCCTGCACCAGCTCGCGCCGCGACGAGTTGGCCCGCTCAGTGGACAGCTCCCAGTTGGAATAGCCGCCCGTGGCCCCGCCCGCATAGGGGGTCGCATCGGTATGGCCGCTGAGGCTGACGGGGTTCTCCACCTCGTTGAGCAGCTTGCCGATGGTGCGCATGAGTTCCCGCATGTTGGGCGAGAGCACCGTGCTCTTGCCCGAGGCAAACAGCGGCTTCTTGCTGGCATCCACGATCTGGATCGACAGACCGTCCACCGTCATCTCCAGGCGGATCTGGTCGCGCAGGGCCTCCAGTGCCGGCACCTGCATGATGGACGCCTCCAGACGCTCCTTCAGCTTCTGCAACTTCACGTCCTTCTTCGAGTCCTTGCCCTTGGTGATCCCCTTGTTGACCTGGCCGTCCTTGCGCGTCAGGTCGGTACCACCACCGGGAACCGGCGCGGTGGCATCCCCGACCCCACTGCCGCCGATCAGCGACAGCTTGAGCGGCTGCTGGAAGTACTCGGAGATGCCCTTCAGCGTGTTCTCGCTGGCCGAGCTCAGCAGCCACATCAGCAGGAAGAAGGCCATCATCGCCGTCACGAAGTCGGCATAGGCAATCTTCCAGGCGCCACCGTGGTGGCCATGCGCAGCCTTCTTGATCCGCTTGACGACGATCGGCTGGGCTTTCTTGGCGGCAGGACCCGACATGGCTTACGCCCTCTTCTGCTTGACGTGGCCTTCCAGCTCGGCAAACCCGGGCCGTTCGGTGGAATACAGCACCTTGCGACCGAACTCCACGCAGATGGCCGGCGCATAGCCCTGCATGCTGGCCAGCAGCGTCACCTTCACGCACTGCAGCTCCTTGGCCGCCTCGTTGGTCTTCTGCGTCAGCACGTCCGCCAGGGGCCCCACGAAGCCATAGGCCATCAGAATGCCCAGGAAGGTACCCACCAGGGCGTGTGCAATCATCTCGCCCAGGATGGCCGGCGGCTGCCCCACCGAGCCCATGGTGTGCACCACGCCCATCACCGCCGCCACGATCCCGAAGGCCGGAAGGCCGTCGGCCATCTTCTGGATGGAATGGGCCGGCACCATCGCCTCGTGATGGTGGGTCTCCATTTCATTGTCCATGAGGTTCTCGATCTCCAGCGCGTTGAGGTTGCCGGAGATCATCATCCGCAGATAGTCGGTGACAAACTCGATCAGGTGATGATCGGCCAGCAGATCCGGGTAGCGCGTGAACAGCGGGCTGCTCTCGGGCTGCTCCACATCGTTCTCGATGGCCATCAGGCCTTCCTTGCGCGCCTTGGACAGGATGTCGTAGAGCATGGCCATCACGGACAGGTAGCGCTCCTTGGTGTACTTGGATCCCTTGAACACCGAGGGAAGCGCCGCCATGCAGGCCTTCAGGTCCTTGCCGGGGTTGGCCACGATGAAGGCGCCGAAGGCTGCGCCACCGATCATCAGCAGCTCCAGCGGCTGGAACAGCGCACTGACGTGGCCGCCCGCCATCGCGTAACCGCCAATGACGGACGCGACCACGACGATGTATCCGATGATGACAAACATGTTGTGTATCCCTTGACTGGTTCACACCGGGCATGGGCCCGGGGCTCCCCTCCTTTTCGGTCGATACCCGGCATTCTTGAGCATCGCCCTGCCCTGCGGCACCGATGACGGTCAGACGGACACCCAGCGGGAACGGGCGTCAGGTCGGACACCAGGCAGGAGCAGTGGACATCCAGTGAAACACGTTCAGGCTCGATCCATCGTCACCTTCCCCGAGACCCAGGGATCACCCATGAAAAAAGGCATTCTTCAGGATCCCGGAAGATCCGTCCGAATGCCCAAAAATGCTTCGCATGTTCCGTGCTGGCGCACCTTGCCCTTCATGCAGGGATCCGAACCCTCAGATCAGTGCAGATTGAATGAAGGTGGCCAGCCAGCCGGGGTTCAGTCCGACCTGTCAGTGGATTGCGCCCGCCTTGCGTGCCTTGCCCGCACGGGCCGGCGGCTCACACAATCCGCATACGAAGCGGTCTTCCAGCTCATAAGGGTGGTTGATGAACTGGCCCTTGCAGCGCCGACACTGCATGGCCGTCACCAGGCCGCTGTCGATGAAGCGCACCAGCCGCCAGGCGCGGGTGAGGCTGAGCATGGGTTCGACCCCATAGCTCTTCACTTCAGCGGTATACAGCTCATACGCCTTGACGATCGCGTCCGAGTCATCGATGGGCGCGCTTTTCATCAGGTACGTGTGAATGTTGTAGAACAGGGATGCGTGGATGTTGGGCTGCCACGTCATGAACCAGTCGGTCGAGAACGGGAGCTGCCCCTTGGAAGGCGACTTGCCCGCCACCTCCTTGTACAGCTTCAGAAGCCGCTCATAAGGCAGGTTCGTTTCCGACTGCAGCATCTGCAGTCGGGCGCCCAGCTCGATCATCCGGATCGCCTTGACGATCTGGCGACTGTCTTCCAGAAGACTACGCGCGCTCATCGAGCGTCTCCTCGAATCGACCCGAACGCAGGATGGCAGCATGCAGGCGCGACGCGCTGCGCTCACCACCCTCCTCCTGAACACCTTCACCGTGGTCAGCCAGCAGCGACCACAGCATGGCGTCATCGAAGCGGAAGCGGCACAGCAGCATGTTGCCCTGGGCAATGCGCATCATCTGCGCCGGCGACAACTGGTCAAGCAGATCGGCCACCTCTTCGGACAACCCCAGGCGGTAAAGCGCCTGGACCCGATCCGTCCGGATCAGCGATTGTGCAAGGATCAGATAGGAAAGGTTCGTCTCTCTGATCTCTGCAAGGATTCGATCTTCGTTCATACCTGCTCTTTCCTGAATGTCGGCGTTTCAGAAGTGGCTGGGTGGCTGCGCACCCGGCATGGAACAGACTATGAACCCGGGCCCTGGCCACCGCCCACCGCAGGCCGACCGGCGGAACGAGCGGCTCCCGGCCTGTTCGGGCCGCATCCGGAAGGACGGGAATGCCACCAAGCGCACTTATCGGGCGCGGCTGTCCGTTGACCCCGGCTGCCCGATGCGGGCCCGCCACAGCCCGGGACGATCGGCACGAGTCGTCGCATGAATGGCTGCCCGGCCACCCACGAAGCAAGAGTGTCCAGCAAGCAACAGGGCGTTGCAGCCTGCAGACAGCCACAGAAAGAAGGAGACACGGTCATTCTGACCAGCCCTCACCCCACCCGAAGCGCCGAAAAGCGGGACTTCATGCCGGACACAACACCCGAAGCGACACACGCGAGCACACGGACCGGCGTGCAAAAACGCACACGGCTCTCCCGGCTGCGGATCGACGGTTGCCTTCGGGGCTCGAACGGCCTGTCTTGGTCTTAAAGCAACACTTTTCGGGGTCGATATTCATGGCAACGGGAACGTTTCCCGCCGTCCTAACCGAATGCGGGAAAAGGACAAATCCTCTCCTCACTGAATGGAGTCTGAATCATGGCCGTCATCAACACCAACCTCATGTCCCTCAACGCTCAGCGCAACCTGAGCGCCACGCAAAGCGCCCTGGCCACCTCGGTCCAGCGCCTTTCCACCGGCCTGCGTGTCAACAGCGCCAAGGATGACGCCGCCGGCCTGGCCATCGCCGAGCGCATGAACACCCAGGTGCGCGGCATGAACGTCGCCATCCGCAACGCCAACGACGCCATTTCCCTGTCGCAGACTGCCGAAGGCGCCCTGTCCAAGATCAACGACATGGGCCAGCGCATGCGTGAACTGGCCGTGCAGTCGGCCAACGCCACCAACAACGCCACCGACCGGGAAAGCCTGGACGCCGAGTTCCAGGCCCTGTCGGCAGAGATCAAGCGCAACCTGGAAGGCACGTCCTTCAACGGCACCAAGCTGTTTGCCGCCCTCGCCACCATGACCTTCCAGGTTGGTGCCAACAACACCCCCACCGACCAGATCGCAGTGGTCACCACCAACCTGACCGCGGAAACTTCGATGACCGACATCCTGGGCGGTGGTACTGGTGGTGGCGCCGCTGCCGCTGACATCAAGGACGTCGGCAAGTCGAGGGAAGCACTGGGTAAGCTGGACAAGATGCTGGCCACAGTCAACGCCAAGCGTGCCGAATTCGGTGCCACGCAGAACCGCTTCGAGGCCGTCATCCAGACCCTGCAGGTCAGCGCCGAGAACCAGACCGCTGCCCGCAGCCGGATCATGGATGCCGACTTCGCCTCCGAAACCGCTGCCCTGACCCGCTCGCAGGTCCTGCAGCAGGCCGGTACCGCGATGCTGTCGCAGGCCAACTCCCTGCCCAACAACGTGCTGTCGCTGCTGCGCTGATCGACACAGACCACAGGCGGCTTCGGCCGCCTTCCCTTCACCGGCTGGGAAGCCCTCATCGGGCTTTCCGGCCGGCGGCGTTTCAGCCCGGGTTTTACCCAGCTTTTCCAAAAGCCGCTCCGACCGACGGGCATGGCCCCTGCCCCGCCGGTCGGCATGGGGCTTATGAAGGCTGTTCCGGCGCCGATATGATGAGCATCGAAAACCGTCAATGACCCACAGGAGGTCCCTATGGCTGGAAAGATCACGGCAATGGGCGGCTCCCTCGATGTCAACAGCATCGTTTCGCAGCTGATGAACGTCGAGCGTGCGCCGCTGGCCAAGCTGCAGAAGGAACAGGCCGGCATCAACACCAAGCTCTCGGCCTGGGGCACGGTGAAGTCTGCGCTTTCCGAGCTGCAGACGGCCGCAGAGAAACTGATCAAGCAGGACACCTGGAACGCCACCACGGCCAGCAGCAGCAACGAGGACCAGGTCCAGGCAACAGGCGGCAACAGCAAGGGTGGCGCCACGGGCAACCATTCGCTGGTGGTGAAGCAGCTGGCGCAGAGCCAGACGGTGGCAACCCGCAGCTTTGCCAAGGCCGATACGGTGGTGGGTGGCGGCGCGCTGCGCATCCAGCTGGGCACCGTGAACGAGGACGGCACAAGCTTCACCGCCGACGGCGAGCGCAAGGCGCTGGAGATCACGATTCCCGAGAACGCGACCGTCAAGGACATCCGCGACATCATCAACCGCAGCAACAGCGGCGTGAGCGCCAACCTGATCAACGACGGAAATGGCGTTCGCCTGATGTTGACCGGTTCGAGCGGTGCAAAGAATGCGTTCGAAATCTCGGCCTCCGGCAATGGGCTGGATGCCCTGAACGTCTCGGCCACCGCCCAGGCGGGTGCCAACGGCAGCCAGCGCACCCAGGTGGCGCGCGATGCGAAGATGCAGCTCAATGGTCTGGACGTGAGCTCGGCATCGAACAAGGTCGCCGACATGATCGAGGGGGTGACCTTCAACCTGAAGAAAGCCGACAACGCACCGGTGAACATCACGGTGGAGAGCAACAAGGAAAGCCTGAAGGAAGATGTCGAGAACTTCATGAAGGCCTACAACAAGGTCAACAGCCTGATCGCCGAGCAGACGAAGTATGACCCTGCCACCAAGAAGGCCGGTACTCTGCAAGGCAATGCCACACTGGTCCGGATCCAGCAGCAGGTTCGCAGCCTGGTCCGTGCCCAGGATGACGGTAGCGGCCTGGCCAGCGCAGGTTTCGAGCTGGATCGCAACGGGGCGCTCAGCATCAAGGACGCCAAGCTGAAGGACCTGCTGAACAACCCCGAGAAGATGCGTGCCGTGTTTGCCGGCGCGCAGAAGGCTTCAGGTGCTGCTTCTGCAGGAAGCGCGGGTGCCACGGGCGCTGCAGGTGCAGCGACGGCACCGGGCGCAGGCACGAGCACCATGAGCGCTGCCACGGCCGCCCTGCTCTCGGGCTCTGCCGGCAGTCGATCCGGCGTGGCCGGGATGCTCAGTGCCCGTCTGAAGGAGATCCTGGATGACGATGGAAGTCTGAGCGGCACCACCAAGGCCCTGCGCCGAAGCCTGGACGCCAGCACGTCGCGCGCCGACCGCCTCAACGCACAGCTGGAACGCACCGAAGAGCGTTTGCTGAAGCAGTACGCAGCGCTGGACAAGAACATCAGCAACATCACGAACTCGTTCTCGTCGATCGCGTCGCTGCTGCGCTGATCATGCGCATCACACGCGGCCGAAACATCGGCCGCGTCACCGGAATGCCCCTGTTCAAGGGCGTCGTCACCGGAACCTGCCCAAGTGGGAAGGTATCGATGAAAGCGCCACTTGCCAGGGGCATTCGTGTTTACTGCGCTTGCTGGGGGCGAGCCGGAATAGCGGCACCAAAGCCATCCACTTCGGCTGGCATCTAAAGTCCGGCGTCCATGCGTCGATAAGAAGGGGTAGACACCGCCGGACCTGACGACCGGCTGTCGCCGACGGATGGCAGCATGATGCCCTCACGTCACGCGACGCCCCGTCGACGCCTTGACCGGCTTCTGCCCTCTTCCCAGGAAAGCCCATGTTTGCTCGCATGCACCGACCATCTGCCGCCGCCTACCACGCCGTGGAAATCGAGAGCGCAGTACACCACACCGACCCTCACCGTCTGGTGGAGATGCTGTTCGATGGCGCCGTCACCGCCGTGATGAAGGCTGGCATGGCGCTGAAGCAGGGCAACTTCGCAGTCAAGGGAGAATCCACCTCGAAGGCCATCCGCATCATCGACGAAGGCCTGAAAGCCTCGCTGGACCCTTCCGTGGGCAGCATTTCCACCAATCTGGGCATGCTGTACGACTACATGACGCAGACGCTGCTGCAGGCCAACCTGCACAACGAGCTGGAGAAGTACGAGGAAGTGGAACGCCTGCTGAAGGATATGCGCGATGCCTGGCAGGCAATCCGCCCGCAGGTGGTGAAATCGGCACTTCACGCCTGATCGGGTGACGACATGACAGCCGACATCGCATCCGACATCGTGCTGCCCTCCCAGTACGGGCAGGCCCTGCAGCTCGCCGAGGCCATGCTGGGCGCCGCACGAGGTGGCGACTGGGATGAGGTCCGGCGGCTTCGCGGCTCCCTGCCCCGGATGGCCCGGGAACTGGAAATCGCCTGGCAGGAACTGCGGTCCGTGTATCCGGACGCCTGTGCCCTGCTGGAGGGGAAGCGGACGAGAATGATCCGCGAAATCCTGCGTGTGGACGAACAGATCCGCCAGCTGGGCACTCCGGCCTACCGGCGCATGCTGCCCTGGCTGTCCACCCGCCCGATGATGCGTCCCGCCTCCCCCGAACCCTGCGTGTCCCGAGTCTGATCATGAATACGCCGAATCAACAACCAGGTACCCAACACGGCCTCGTGCCAGGTTTCCTGCCCATGTCCCCGCAGGATGGCCTGGACCAGTTCCGGGTATCCGGTACCATGGCGGTGCGTTCCCTGCTGCGTGAGCTGCAGGGTGCCCGAGAGCATGTGGTGCTCTATGCCCACGCTGATGACGAGCTGCACCTGGTCACGCGCATCGAGGGGCTGGAAGCCAACGACTTCCGGCTGGACCTCCCGGGTGACGACGCGCATCTGGAAGCGCTGCTGGATGCGCGCGGCCTGACCCTGGTGGGCCTGACCAACGCCGTGAAGATCCAGCTGGACATTCCTGCCGTCTCGCTGCGCGAGGACGAGGAACGACGGCAGCTGATTGCCGCCATCCCCTCCCATGGCTGGCGCATCCAGCGTCGCGAGGCCTTCCGTGTGGAGCCGCCGGCCGCCGACAGTGCCGAAGTGGCCGTCCGGGTGGTGGGGCACCGTGAAGCGCGCGGCCGACTGCACGACATCTCGGCAGGAGGGCTGCGCTTCCAGTGGCCTGCCGGACACGACCTGCCCCAGGTGGGCCAGACGCTGCTGCACTGCCGTATCGAGCGCTTCCGGGCGTCTCCCCTGCCCTGCGACCTGAAGGTGATCCGCATCGCCCCTTCCGAACAGGGAGACAGCATGCTGGTGAGCTGCCGGTTCCAGTCGCTGCCCGAAAGCGTGGGCCGCCAGGTCCAGGTGTACGTGATGGATGTCGAGCGTCGGATGCGCAGTGCACGGCTTGACGCCTGAAGCAGGTCAGCCTGATGGATTCGAATGGCCCCGGGAGGCATCGCCTCACCGGGGCCTTGTCGTTATCAGACCTGCATGCCCATGATGTCCGAGTAGGCCTGCACCAGACGGTTGCGCACCGTCACCGCAGACTGGAAGCCAATCTGGGCCTTCTGCATGGCCAGCATCGTGCTCTCCAGTGTTGCACCGGCGTCACCCACCTCGAAGGCGCGCTGCTGTTTGTCTGCAACGTTCTGGGCACTGCTGACGCTGCGCAATGCATCCATCAGCAGGCTGCCGAACGATCCGCTGGCTGCGCCCTCCACCTGGCCTGCCAGCATGCCGGCGCCCAGCCTTTCCATGCCCCCCGGACGGGCGGCGGCCGCAGCCGCATCAGCGGCGGCTTTCAGGGCAGAACCGGGAAATTCCACTTGCATATCCCTTCTCCATCAGTCGGCAAACCATTTGCCGGTTGTCGTCATCGTACCCGCGTGACCCAGGCGTCTTCGGCGAAATAGCAGGTATCCAGCCCGGTATTTGGCGAATTTCCATGGCGTGCGCTGCCGAATAATGTGCCGCATGAGCACATCCAATCCTGCCATGGCCACGAACACTCTGCCTGCATCCGTCAGCCCCTTCGCCCAGATGCCTGCCGCCACCAAGATCAAGGCCGGTGCGGGAGTGATCGCCCTGGGCGCCGTTGCCGTCTCGGCATGGCTCTGGTCCCAGCAGCCGGACTGGAAGGTGCTTTACAACAACCTGCCCGATCGGGAAGGAGGCGCAGTCATCGCCCAGCTGGTGCAGATGAACGTGCCCTACAAGTACACCGAGGGGGGTGGCGCCATCATGGTGCCCGCCAACATGGTCAACGACGCCCGGCTTCGCCTGGCCGCTCAAGGCCTGCCCGCCAGCGACACCACGGGCTACGAGCTCCTGGAAAAGCAGCGCTTCGGCACCACGCAGTTCCAGGAGCGCCTGAACTTCCAGCGCGGTCTGGAGGGCGAACTGGCCCGCTCGATCCAGTCACTGGCCGCCGTGAAGCAGGCGCGCGTCCATCTGGCCATGCCGGTCCAGAGCGGCTTCCTGCGCGAACAGCAGAAGCCCTCGGCCTCGGTGATGCTGACGCTCTACCCCGGCCGCACGCTGGAGCGTGGCCAGGTGCAGGGCATCCTGGCGCTGGTGGCCTCGTCGGTACCCGACATGAGCCCGAAACAGGTTTCGGTCGTGGACCAGTACGGAAAGCTGCTGTCGGACCTGGACGGTGACGGCAGCGAGATGAACACGGCGCAGATCAATTACCGCAACCGGATCGAGAGCACGCTGGCCCGCCGCATCGACGACCTGCTGGCGCCGATCGTGGGTGACGGCAACATCCGGGCCCAGGTGGCCGCCGACATCGACTTCACGCAGAGCGAGGCCACGGCCGAAACCTACGCACCGAACCAGAACCCGGGTGCCGCCGCCATGCGCAGCCAGCAGACGATGGCCAGCCGTGACGGCTCGGGCGCAAGCGATGCCGCCGGCGGCGTTCCGGGAGCCCTGTCCAACCAGCCCCCTGCCACCGTGTCGGCCCCCATCAATGGGGCAGCCCAGGCTACGCGGGCGGCCGGCAGCGCATCGTCTGCCGATGGTGGCGCCGGCGTTTCCACCCGGCAGGAATCGGTCACCAATTACGAGGTGGACCGTACCGTGAAGGTCACCCGCAACCAGACAGGCACCATCCGTCGCCTGTCGGTGGCCGTGCTGGTCAACCAGAAGCAGACCACGGGCGACGACGGCAAGGAGGTCTCCACCCCGCTGACCCCGCTGGAGATGCAGAGCATCGAGGCGCTGGTGAAGCAGGCCGTGGGCTTCTCGGCCGAACGCGGCGATTCGGTGCAGGTGGTCAACGCCGCCTTCACCAAGCGCCCGGAGGTGGTCGACCCCGAAGTGCCACTCTGGAAGGACCCCGAGACCGTTTCGCTTGCCAAGGATCTGGGCAAGCAGTTCGGCTTCGTGCTGCTGGCACTCATCATCCTGATGATGTTCATCCGCCCTGCCCTGCAGGCGATGAAGAAGCCCGCGCCCGCCGCCGGCAACAACCTGGACGCAAAAGTCGACGATCAGCTGGAACTGCCCAGCCCCGAAGGGAGCACCAAGGGCAGCGTCCAGCGTCTTGAAGTCAATCCCGAGCAGGGGATGGGCATGACGATTGCGCAGCACAACGCCCTTCAACTGGCCCGCACCGACCCGACGGCAGTCGCCACCGTGGTCCGCAACTGGGTCAATGGCACCAACCCGGACAATCCAGCATGAGTGGTTTCGATGAAGCCGGCACCCGTGATGCCGCCGTGCTGCTGCTCGCCCTGGGCGAGGAAACGGCAGCCGAAGTCTTCAAGCACCTGACACCGAAGGAGGTACAGGGACTGGGCGAAGTGATGGCCCGGACCCAGTACACGACCAAGGAGCATATCGAGCAGGTCCTGGAACGTTTTCATCAGCAGGCCTCGAAGCAGAGCACGCTGGTGCATGATCCCAGCGCCTACGTGCGCGGCGTGCTGAAACGTGCGCTGGGCGACGACAAGGCCGGCATGCTGATCGACCGCATCGTGCAGGGCAGCGACGTCTCGGGCATCGAGAGCCTGCGCTGGATGGATGCGGCGTCGGTGGCCGAGCTGATCCGTCATGAGCATCCGCAGATCATCGCCTCCATCCTGGTGCACCTGGAGCGTGACCACGCTTCCAGCATCCTGCAGCAGCTGTCGGCCGAGACCCGTTCGGACGTGATGCTGCGCATTGCCACGCTGGACAGCATCCAGCCCAGCGCGCTGAAGGAACTCAACGAGGTGCTGTCGCGCGTGCTGACCGGTGGTGACAAGGTCAAGCGCCCTCGCCTGGGAGGCAGCAAGGCAGCCGCCGAGATCCTGAACTTCCTGGGCGGTGGCGAAGAGGCCTCGCTGCTGGAGACGCTGCGTGCCGAGAACGCCGAGCTGGCACAGGAGATCGAGGATCTGATGTTCACCTTCGACGACCTGCTGAGCCTGGACGACCGCGCCGTGCAGACGGTGCTGCGCGAGGTTCAGAACGATCAGCTGATCATCGCGCTGAAGGGAGCCGAGCCCGCGCTGCGCGAGAAGATCTTCAAGAACATGAGTTCGCGCGCGGCCGAGTCGCTGAAGGAAGACCTGGAGTCGCGCGGTCCGGTTCGACTGTCCGAGGTGGAAGCCCAGCAGAAGGAGATCCTGAAGACGGTGAAGCGCCTGGCCGACGAAGGCACCATCGTGGTGAGCAGCGGAGGCGCCGATGCGCTGGTCTGATGCCCTGACCCCTGCCGCGGCCTCGCCCCGCCCTGCCCGCATCAGCCGGCAGGATGCCTGGCAGCCGCTGGCGGTGATGTCCTTCGACGACCCCGCCACGCACAAGAGCCCGGCGCAACGTGCCGAGGAAGCCGCACGCCAGGCCGACCAGGAACTGGCGCGCCAGCTGGAGGCCTCGTGGCAGAGCGGCCACCAGGCGGGTCTGGCCGAAGCCACCGAGCGGCAGCGCCAGGAAGAAGCGCAGCATGGCATGACGGTTCGCGCCCGTGCCGGCTCGCTGCTGGCCGATTTTTCATCCGGGCTGGATGCGCTGAAGGAAGGGCTGGCCCACGAGGTGATGACCCTGGCCATGCAGCTGGCCGAACGCATCGCCTGCGAACAGATCCGGATCTCGAAGGACGCACTGGCTCCGGTACTGGCTGAATCGATGAAGCATATCAGCGAACGGTACCGCCACCTGGAAGCAAGCGTGCATCCGGACGATGTGGAGACTGCACAACAGTGGTTTGCCGCCAATCACCCGGAAATCGCCGTCAAGGTGCTGGCATCTGGCAAGGTGGCGCGCGGCGGCTGCACACTGGCCGCAGGCAGTACCCGGGTGGACAGTCAGCTGGAAACCCGCGTGGCCCGGGCCTTTGCCGCCCTGGGCCTGGATGATGAACGCAACGGTGCGCGCCGGGAAAACGCCCGTGCCGATGACGCATCCCCTGCCCAACCGACGGAACCGTCCCCCATGGACGGAACCGCTTCCGAATCCCTTGTGGCCGATGCCGTGGACACTCATGTCGAGGAAGCTGCCCTGCCCGCGCAGGATGCTGCCCCGATCGTGTCCGCGACCGGCTGAACCTTTCTGTCATGCGCCTTGCCGACCAGCTTTCTGCCTTCCTGGGCAATTGCCAGCAACTGGCTGCCCATGTGGACCCGGTGGCCACCGAAGGCCGCCTGGTGAAGGTATCGGGCATGCTGGTCGAAGCAGCCGGCATTGCACTGCCCGTGGGCGCGCTGTGCCTGCTGAAGCAGCCCGACGGCCATGCCGTCGAGGCCGAGGTCGTGGGCTTCGGTCATGGCCACGTCTTCCTGATGCCTTCGGGCGACACGAGCGGGCTTTCTCCCGAGACGCGCGTCTGTCCGCTGGAGCCGGCCGTGGTCACCCCCACCCTGGCCCGGGCCAGCCATCCGTGGCGACGCCAGTCTGACCGGATGCGTCATCTGCCGATCGGTCATGGTCTGCTGGGCCGCGTGGTCGACGCCGATGGCCGCCCGATGGACCGTTTCGGCCCACTGCGCAATGTGGAAAGTCGCCCCATTCACGGCCGAGCCATCAACGCGATGGACCGCGAGCCGATCCGTGAAGCCCTGGATACCGGGGTACGGGCAATCAACGGCCTTCTGACCATCGGTCGTGGCCAGCGCATCGGCCTGTTTGCCGGCGCCGGTCTGGGCAAGAGCGTGCTGCTGGGCATGATGGCCCGCTACACCGACGCCGACGTGATCGTGGTGGGTCTGGTGGGCGAGCGTGGCCGCGAGATCAAGGAATTCCTGGAAGACATCCTGGGCGAAGAGGATCGCCATCGGGCCGTGATCGTGGCCGCCCCTTCCGATCTCCCGCCGATTGCACGGATGCAGGGGGCGCATTACGCCACCGCCATTGCCGAGTACTTCCGCGACCAGGACATGAACGTTTTGCTGCTGATGGACTCGCTGACCCGCTACGCCATGGCGGCGCGGGAAATTGCACTGTCCATCGGCGAATCCCCGGCCACCAAGGGCTATCCGCCCTCGGTGTTCGCCCGCCTGCCAGCCCTGCTGGAACGCACCGGCATGGGCGCACGCGGCCAGGGCTCGATCACCGCCTTCTACACCGTGCTGGCCGAAGGCGACGATCAGAACGACCCGGTAGCCGATTCGAGCCGTTCCTTCCTGGACGGACATATCGTGCTTTCCCGGGAGCTGGCCGATGCCGGCCATTACCCGGCCATCGACATCGAGAAATCGATTTCGCGGGTGATGTCGGCCGTGACCCCCGCCGAGCAGCAGCAGCTGGCCCGGCAACTGAAATCCCTGTGGTCGGCCTACCGGCGCAGCCGCGAGCTGATCACCATTGGCGCCTATACCGAGGGCAGTGACGCACGAATCGACCGGGCCATCGAACTGATGCCCATGATCGAGGCGTTCCTGTGCCAGGAGGTGCACGATCCGAGCAGCCTGCAGGCATCCGTGAACGCGATGCGCGATCTGCTGGCCTCTTCCCCGAACAGAACAACTGAAACCGAATCTGCATGAAACCCGCCCTGGAACTGGCCGTCGAGAACTATCAGCGCCTGCGTGACGAAGCCGCAGCCGCCATGGCACACGCACAGAAGGAACTGTCGTCGCTGCGCAATACGCTGGCCACACTGGAAAGCTATCGCAGCACGCTGCAGGACCGTCGCCGCGAGACGGACGGAAAGAGTCATTCCGCCACATCGCTGCAACTGGACACGCACCTGGCTGGCCGCATCGACAGTGCCGTCAAGCAGCAGGAACGCTTCATCGAGCAGGCCGTACGGCGTGCCGAACTGAAGCGACTCGCACTTCTGGATTGCCAGAAGCGACTGAAGGCGGTGGAAACCATCCTGAAGCAGCGCGCCGAGCAACAGGCCGCGGCCGCCTCGCGCCGTGAACGTCTGGAAGCCGACGAACAGGCCGCCATCCGTTATCTGAACCAGTCCAGCCTTCCGGACATCGGCACACCCCGTATTCCGGTTCCGCTGGATCAGGAAGAGCTCTACATCGCATGAAGACCGAATCCTCTCTGGGCACCCGCTCGCCGGTTTCCTCCGGAAAGTCGGTGCTGGAACAACTGAGCGCATCCAGGACGCCCGCCAAGGCGGGCCGGGATGCCGCATCGTCGCTGTCCTTCCGGACGCTGATGGCCGACATCCGACCTGGTGGCTTCGAGGAGATGACGAAGCGCATGGCCGAACGACGTGCCGAGCATCAGCGCCTTGAGAAGGAACGCCAGCGCGAGCGGCCGCGCGCCGAGGATATGCACGGCAACTCGCAGGTCATGCAGCGCCCTGCTGCCGAACCCCAGCGTTCCCGCCAGACCGACGAGATGCACCAGGCCGAGCGCGTGACCAAGGCTTCGCGCCAGGCGGAACGTGTCACGACGGCTAGCAACCGCGATGCTGACAATGCGTCGGCACGCGGTGCATCGACCATGGAAGCACGTCCAGCACCTGCCCGTGCTGAGGAAGCCCGTCCGGCCGACGAGTCGACCACACAGGCAGCCACCCGGACGGCTGCGTCGGAATCCAGATCGACCGCAGCCCCCAGTGATGCGGTTGATGCCGACAGCACGACTACCGCTTCCACGGCCAACCAGACAAGTGCCGCATCCGATTCTTCAGCAACGGGTTCTGCTTCCCCACAGGCAGCAACGGCCGTCGACAGACAGGCATCCACGAGCAGCAAAATGGAAGGGCTGGCCGCCGCTGATGTACCCAAAAATGCTTCGAGCGCATCGTCCTCGGGTGATGCACTGGCTGATCAGGTACGCCAAGGTGCCCAGGTACAGTTGGAGGCCTCTCCAGTCAGCGAGACCGAACTGCAGCAGCTGGCTCGTCAGATGGGACTGGATGAGCCAGCCACCACTGACGGTAGCGTTCCGACCACGGCACAAGGCACGTCTGACGACGCAGTCGCAGCCGCGGTCACGAAGGACGTCACGGCGGTCGATACCGACGAGAACCCGTCTGCAGGCGGCGAAGGAACGGCCACAGTGCCCCCCACCCTGGCAACGGCTCTGTCTCGGCGTGCACAGGGATCATCGGCCAGCGCGGCTCAGCCCGCACAGGATGGACGCGTGGCGGCCGCAGGACGCCCGAGCACTTCGCCCGCCCTGCCCCTGACAAGCCCGGTAGCCGATACCACGTCTGCTTCTCGCCCGGCAACCACGGACGCGAGTCCCACGCCCTTGCCGACGGCCGCGGTGGCGACGGGAAGAGCGGAAGGCGGTTCATTCAGTCTGGGCATGGCGCTGCCCACGTCGGGCGCCCATTCTCCGGTACGCACGGACGGTGGTCCGCTGCTGTCCAGCCGCATTGACAGTCCGATCAACAGTGCCGAGTTCAAGGAACAGTTCGCTCGCCAGGTGGCCGGCGTGGTCGTGCAGGGACAGGACCGTGCCGAGATCCGGCTGACGCCGGCCGAGCTGGGACCGATCCGGATCCGGGTGTCGCTGAACGCCGAGGACGCGGCGCTGGACATCTCTGCCGCGCACGCTGCCACACGCGCCGCGATCGAGTCGTCGATGTCGACGCTGAAGCAGATGCTGGTCGATCACGGCCTGCGCCTGTCCGATTATCGGATGGATCAGGGCAACAACGCGGCCTTCCTGTCGCAACAACGTCAGTCCGGCCAGGAGAACGGGGCAGGAATGCAACAGTCCGGCACCGCCTTTGGTCAGAACGGGGGTCAATCCGGCGGCCAGCAGGCCGATGGCGGCCACGGTGCCGGCCGTACCGATCGAACGATGGGCAGTCGCCCGACGGCGGTTTCCGGTGGCACCAGTGGTGGCGCCCGTGTGGGCAATACCCCATCGAACAGCCGTCTGGACCTGTTTGCATGAAGCACCCGGACCGACACATGACGGCGGTGCCCCCGCCGCCGGTCGGCCCATGAGTGCAGGAGGGGTTCAACGCCCCTTCTTGGCCGATCGGAACACCCCACGGACATGGAAAATATCGGCATCTCTCCTGAATCAACTGGATTAATCTCATGTCAGGCAATACGAGCGAGAATGCCGAAGAAGGCAAGAAAAAAGGTGGCAAGGGCCTGTTGATCGGCATCCTGGCCGTGGTGCTGGCGGGCGGTGGCGGTGCGGGATGGTTCTTCCTGAAGCCCCCGCATGATCCCGATGCCGAGAAGCTGGCGCTGTACAAGCCCTCGCCCGAGCCGGTGTTCGTGACGCTGGAGCCTTTCACGGTGAACCTGGCCGATGAAGGCGGTGAGCGCATGGCTCAGGTGGCCGTGGTCCTGCAAATGCAGAACGCCTACGCCGAGAGTGAACTGAAGAAGGTGATGCCGGTAGTGCGCAGCAAGCTCCTGAAGCTGCTGTCGTCGCAGAAGTCCGAGCAGCTGCTGACCGAGAAGGGCAAGGAAGCCGTGGCTGAGGCCATCAAGCAGCGCACCATCGAGGCCATTCATTGGGACAAGTCCTCTGCTCCCGCCCAGGGTACAGAGCACAAGGATGCTGCTGCGGCGGCACCGGCAGGCAAGCCGCTGATCGTGGTGCCTGATTCGGTGGTTGCCGTGCATTTCAACCAGATGCTGGTGCAGTGACATGAGCGAGCAGTACCTGTCGCAGGACGAGATCGACGCGCTGCTGGATGCGCCCGAAGGCAGCGCCACGGATGCGCCTGCCGACGCGGCGCCCGAGGCGGAGTCCGTCGGCGACAGCGGGGCGGACACTGCCGCGACCAAGGTGGCGGCCGACGATCGTTCTGCCCCTCAGCCCTACGACCTGGCCCGCCAGGAGCGGATCATCCGGGGCCGGATGCCGGCACTGGAACTGATCCACGAGCGCTTTGCGCGCAGTCTGGGGCTGGCGATGTTCGCCTTCATGCAGCGCAACCCGGAAATCACCCACTCTGATCCGGTCGTGGGTCGCTACAGCGACTTTCTGGGCACGATCCAGCTGCCGGCCAGCATCAACATCATGCAGACCCGGCCGCTGGCCGGCTCTGCCCTGCTGGTGCTGGACGGACAGCTGGTGAGCACGATCGTGGACCTGATGTTCGGGGGCACGGGGCGCCCGATGCGCAAGAGCGAGGGGCGCGAGTTCTCGATGACGGAAAAGCGCCTGATTCAGAAGCTGATCGATCTGAGCAGCAGCGAGTACAGCCGCGCATGGGAAAGCATCCACCCGATGGAGCTGGTGTTCACGCGGTCTGAAAGCCAGCCGCAGTTCGCCAACATTGCCATTCCGGCCGAGATGGTGGTGAGCACCACGTTCACGCTGGATTTCAATGGTCAGTCGGGCACGATCCAGGTCTGCATTCCCTATACTGTTCTGGAGCCGATTCGCGACACGCTGTCATCGTCGCTGAACACAAACAGTGGCGAGGAAAAGCGCAGCTGGCTGGGCCAGATGTCGAAGGAGATCAAGCCTGCCGGGGTGGAGCTGGTGGCCGAGCTGACGACGGCGACACTGACGCTGGGCGAGCTGATGAAGCTGCAAACCGGCGACGTGATCGAGATCGAGACCGGCCCGGGCGCCATGCTGAAGATTGGCCAGGTTCCGATTTTCAATGGTCGTTATGGCGAGCACAACGGCCGTTATGCGGTGCGCATCGACACCGTGAATTCCTATACCGATTCCCACCAGGATTGATTCATGTCTGAACAGAATACCGTGAGCCCGGAAAGCGGGGAGATCGTGCAATCGGCCGGCGCCCCGGCGTCCTCTGCTGTCGATCCGTCCGTCACGGGGGCCCTGCCTGGCGTGATGGCAAGGCTTGGCCAGGGGGCCGAGGGCGGTGCCGACATCGAGCGCATTCTGGACATTCCGGTCCAGCTGTCGGTGGAGATCGGACGCACCCGCACGACCATCAACAATGTGCTTCAGCTGGCACCGGGTTCGGTGGTTGAACTGGATGCCCAGGCCGGTGCACCGATGGATGTGCTGATCAACGGCTATCTGATTGCGCAGGGCGAGGTGGTGGTGGTCAATGACCGCTTCGGCATCCGTCTGACGGACATCGTGACGCCTGCCGAGCGCATGCGTCGTCTGAACCGCGGCTGACGGATGTCGTCGATGTCTGCCGCACTCACCTCCTTCGGCGTGCTGCTGCTGGTGGTGCTGTCCATTCCGCTGGTGCTGTGGCTGGTGAAACGCCTGTCGCAGCTGCCGGCCGGCCGTGCCAACGGTCTGATGTCGATTGCCGCCACGCTGTCGGTGGGTCCTCGCGAACAGATTGCGGTGGTGAAGGTGGGCGAACGGGCCATGCTGGTGGGCATCACCAGCCAGTCCATTCAGCTGCTGACCGAGCTGGATGCCAGGGACCTGCCCGCACCGTCCGACCTGCCCCAGGCGGCAAGTCAGGGATTCGGCTCGCTGCTGGCGGGCCTGCAGAAGAAGAATACCCCATGAAGCCACGAATGCTGTGGGGCGCGCTGCTGGCTGGCGCGCCGCTGGACGTATGGGCCCAGACCACACTGAGCCTGCAGAGCGCGGCGGCTGCCGATGGCGGCACCACCTGGTCGGTTCCAGTCCAAACGCTACTGTTCTTCTCGGCACTGTCGTTCATTCCAGCCGTGCTGCTGCTGATGACGAGCTTCACGCGGATCATCATCGTGCTGTCGCTGCTTCGCCAGGCGCTGGGCCTTCAGGCCTCGCCGCCCAATCAGGTACTGGTGGGCATCTCGCTGTTCCTGACGGCATTCATCATGTCGCCGACACTGGACCGCATCTACACGGAAGCCTATCAGCCCCTGGCCGAGAAGCGCATTGACTTCGAGACAGCCCTGCAGAAGGGCAGCGTGCCGCTGCGGGACTTCATGCTGAAGCAGACGCGTGCCTCGGACCTGGAGCTTTTCGCCCGTCTGGCGCGCGTGAAGGCCCCGGACGACAAGCCGCTGTCGGCGCAGGACATGCCGTTCAAGGCCATCGTGCCGGCCTTCGTGATCAGCGAGCTGAAGACGGCCTTCCAGATCGGCTTCATGATCTTCATTCCGTTCATCCTGATCGACCTAATCTGCGCCAGCGTGCTGATGTCGCTGGGCATGATGATGGTGTCACCCGTGCTGGTGGCCCTGCCCTTCAAGCTGGTGCTGTTCGTGCTGGCTGACGGCTGGAACCTGCTGGTGGGCTCCCTGGTTGCGAGCTTTGCGACATGACCCCCGAGACCGTACTGACCATTGGCCGCCAGGCCCTGGAAACGCTGATGACCACGGCGTCGCCGATCCTGCTGGTGATTCTGGTGACGGGTCTGCTGATCAGCATCCTGCAGGCACTCACGCAGATCAACGAGGCCACGCTGTCCTTCGTTCCCAAGCTGGTGCTGTCGTCGCTGGTGCTGGTGCTGGCCGGCCCCTGGATGCTGTCCAATCTCACCGACTTCATCTCGCGGATGATCCTGTCGATTCCGGCGGTGATCAACGGGCAGCCCGGGTTCTAGGACCATGCGCGCACACTCCACCTGTGGATGTGACTGCCTGGCAGATGGGCATGTGTGCCCCTGCCACCCATGATCACGGCGTCGCTGCTCTCCCATGATCACCTTTGACGAAGCGCAGATTCTGGGCTGGCTGTCGGCACTGCTGATGCCGCTCTTCCGGCTGCTGGGGCTGTTCAGCTCGGCGCCGCTGCTGTCGTCGCGCAACATTCCCGTGCGCTACCGCGTGACGGCTGCGCTGTCACTGGCCGTGCTGGCTGCACCGCTGGTGCACGGCAAGACCCCTTCCTTCGATGATCCGGCCTTCTTCGTGCTGATGGCCAGCGAGGTGATGATCGGACTGGCCATCGGGCTGGTGTGCCGCATGCTGCTGGCCTCGGTGGAAATGGCCGGCGAGATCATCGGCCTGCAGATGGGCTTCTCGTTTGCGGCCTTCTTCGATCCCAGTACGGGCAGCAACTCCAACGCCATCGGCCGACTGTTCAACACGATGTCGCTGACGAGCTTTGCCGTGATCAACGGGCCCCTGCTGCTGGTGGCGGCCACGATGAACAGCCTGGAACGGATGCCGGCCAGCATGGGCACGCAGCAGTTCCTGGGGCGGCTGGACATCGGTGCGGTCATCAGCCAGGTGTTCGAGCTGGGGCTGCTGATGGCCCTGCCCTACATGGCGCTCCTGCTGTTCGTGAACCTGAGCCTGGGCCTGATCTCGCGCGTGGCGCCGCAGCTGAACGTTTTCGCCATCGGCTTCCCGATCACGATCGGATCGGGCCTGATGCTGCTGACGCTGGGCATGCCGATGCTGTATGCGCCCCTGGCACAGATGCACCAGGCCATCTTATCGCTGCTGGGGTTCTGACGTCGTTCAGCGCGACGCAAGCCCGGGGGTGAAGCGTGCCCTGGCGGGCATGCGCGCGGTGATGCGTTCCCGGTTGAGTGCGAGAGCCTGTTCGGTCGGCTGGTAGTCCTGCCAGAGCGAGGGGGTGTCGGGAAGATCCTGCGGCCAGATGTTCTGCACCCTGAAACCGCGCGCCAGGCATTCTTCATGCAGGGCTGCATAACGTCGCTGCAGGAAGGCCAGCTTGTCGAAGAAGAAGCGGACGTGCCCTTCTCCCAGCTTGTAGTCGGCAGGTTGGCCGACCAGGCTGAAGCGTCCCCGGGCCACGGCATTGGGGATGCGGGTCAGCTCACGGTGTTCGGCCAGGAGGTGCTGATCACAGAGTTCCGAGGGGTCGACCAGATTGATGCGGGTCATGGTGCGTGCAGCCGCTTCAGGCCGTGGCCGGCTGCCGTTGCCCGGATGATGTTCCCTTGTAGGCGCAGACGCGATTGCGGCCCGCCAGCTTGGCTTCGTAGAGGGCGTCGTCGGCACGATGCACGACCTCTTCCAGCGGCATGCCGGGCTCGGCCACGGCCACACCGGCCGAGAAGCTGAGGTTGATTTCGCCTTCATTGTAGACGAGCGTGCGCTCGACCACGACACGCTGAAGACGCTTGAGGATGTCCAGCGCCGTCTCGGCGGAAACGCCCGGCAGCAGCAGCACGAACTCGTCGCCGTCATAGCGGCTGCAGCGGTCGCTGGGACGCAGCTGTCCACGGATGGCGGCAGCAAAGTAATGAAGCGCCTCGTCTCCCGCATGGGCCCCCTGGGCATCGTTGAGCGAGCGGAAGTGGTCCAGATCCAGCAGCACCACGGCCAGCGGCTTCTGCTTCAGGGTACATTCGGCCAGCAGCTCCTGGTAGGCCACCCCCAGCCCCCGGCGATTGAGCATGGCCGTCACCTGGTCGGTCATCTCGAGGCCCCGGGTCTCGTTCAGTTCGTTCGACAGCTCGCTGACACTGCGCTCCAGATCGTCGGCACGCCGGCAGGTCTGCTCGAATTCGGTACGGGTCTGGGCCAGGTGCCCCCGCATGGCCACGGTGCGCCCCACGATGTCCCCCAGCACCTGCGCCAGGTCATCGATGTCGGACACGCCCTCAATGCGCTCGACAAAGCCGTCAAGCGACTCGGAATAGGAAGCGCTGGAATCCATCAGCTCGGACAGATTGCCGACCCACTGCGTGAGCAGCTGTTTCAGCTCAGCCAGTGCCGTCCGGCGCATGGTCAGCAGGTTGCCATGCTCCTTCAGGTTGTGCCGCACGTTCTGTCTCACCTGCTCCAGCTCGCCCCGGTCAACACCTTCGGGCTCTGCCCCGATGGCACGACGGATGGCCGAGAACTGCTCGATGATCCAGGCTTCTTCCCCGGCCAGGATGGGTACCACGTCGCAGATGGTGTCCAGCAGCGCGGTCAGCGAGACGATGAGACGCTGGCGGCGTTCGGCCAGACGACGGACGCTGGCCAGTTCGCTGTCTTCGTAGGATTCGACGATGCCGTCCGGAAAGCGCCGACCGGGGCGGACCATCGGAATGGTGGCAGGCTCGAACTGCTGCTCGACCTCTTTCCAGGCAATGGCGTAGTTCTCGGGCGTGGGCGACAGGCGCTGCTGCGACAGATGCAGGAGGGTGGCCTTGGCCAGACTGACGTTTCGCCTGCGTTCGCTTTCAGTCTCCAAGATCAGGCTCCCTTCGCTGCTCCGACATGCACCATGCGACACAATGACAACGCCCCATGCGCGGACGGGGCCTTGGCGAAAAGACGGCAAAAGACGCAGCCGGTCTTTTCTTCAGCCTGTCATTAGAGCCGGGCCGCAGGCAAATGAACAGCCCTGGCGCTACCGGTCAGGCGCGTGAAGTGCGCTGCCGTCTGCCGGGCTGGCGGAACGGCGCTTCTGAACGGATGAACGGCAGGTAGCATCCGGGCAAACCCGGCTTCCACAAGGGGTCGCGTGTTTGCATGAAACAACATGAAACCCCATGCAGCAGCCCCCTCTCCACAGCATCTGGAAAGATCCCGTGAAGCCCACGGCGAATGGATGACGAGACATGTGTCCCACCATACCCTCCGCCCCGATTCACCGCCCGTCCCGCTGATCCAGCACCTTGGTGAGTCGCTTGACCGAGATCGGCATGGGCGTTCGCAGGCTCTGGGCGAACAGCGAGACGCGCAACTCTTCGAGCATCCAGCGGAAGGATTCGGCCTCGCGGTCGAGCTGCATGCCGATGTCGCGCTGCCACTGACGCCAGCGTTGCAGCAGCGGCACCATGGAGGCCTGCAGCGCCTTGTCGCGGGCGGGATCTTCACGCAGCTTGTCCAGCCGCATGACAACGGCCTTCAGGTAGCGCGGATAGTGCTGGAGATGCTCGTAGCCCACCTGATGCAGGAAGCCGGGCGGGAACAGCGCGGCCAGCTGCGCCTCGATGTCGTCGAGCACCGAACGGTCGGCACGCAGGCCGGTGAGCTTGCGGCGGATCTGGCCATGTTCGGTGACGATGGACTGCAGCAGGCGGGCCAGCTCCTGGGCGGTGAGCAGCATGCGGGGCCGGCCGTCGGCCAGCGCCTTCTGGAACTGGGCGTCATCCTGGGGCAGACCGTCCTGCAGGAAGCTGCGGATGATGGCGGCCTGGGCCAGCTGCTCGGCCAGCGGGGCGGACTTGCCACCGCTGCCCGGCAATGCGTTGAAGCCCAGTTCCAGGCTGGCGTTCTTCTTCACGTCGCGCGCCAGCGATTTCAGGGCCTCGTTCATGGCAAGAGCGAAGAGCCGCACCACGCCTTGCCGGTGATGGCGCTCGGCCACAGCCGGGTCATCGTAGACGGTGATCTCGACGGCATCGCCCTTGTCCAGCAGCGCCGGAAAGCCCACCAGCCGCTCGCCACCGGTGGTCTGCAGTTCCAGCAGCTCGGGCAGCGTTCCGAAGTCCCAGCGGGTGTGGCGCTGGCCGGCACGCATGACGGTGTCGGCTCCAGCCGCCCTGCTGCCCTCGGCACGCGCTGCCTGTGTCCCCTCGGATGCTTTTCCGGGGGATGTCTTGCCTGCCTTCGGGGTCGGAGCAGGTTCCTTGGCAGCGCGCCCGCGCATCTGCGCGGCAATGCGCGAGAACTCGCTCTGGAAGGCGGACTGGGCCTGCGAGCCGTAGGCTGCCTGCAGCTCGGACAGGTGGCGCGAGACGGCCAGCACCCGACCGTGCTCGTTGACCAGCCGGAAGTTCATCTGCAGGTGAGCAGGAATGTTCTCCAGCCGGAAATCGGTGGCTGCCAGCCGCCAGCCGCCCTTGATGCGCAGGAATTCCAGGAGTGCATCGATGAGCGGCGTTCCGGACGGGATGAGGATGTCGCGGTGGCCGAGTCCGGTTTCCGCCGGCGCGGAATCGGTTTCACCGGTCTGTGCCTTGCCGGTGCTCAGGCCATCGAGGAATTCGGCGGCCGTGCCATCGAGCGGCAGCAGGTGGCGGCGCCAGCGCTGCGGCAGCGACTTGAAGAGCAGCGAAACCTTCTGGGCCAGCATGCCGGGCACCAGCCATTCGCAGCGATCGGCATCGACCTGGTTGAGCGCATGCAGCGGCACGGTGAGCGTGACGCCATCATCGGCCGCACCGGGCTCGAAGTGATAGGACAGCGTGAAGTCGACACCCCGCATGCGCAGCAGACGTGGAAAGCGCGCCTCGTCCACGCCGTCGGCGTCCTTCTTCAGCAGTGCCTCACGCGAGAGCTTCAGCAGTCCGGCATCGGCCTTGACGGCCTCGCGGTACCACTGCTGCAGGTCGCGCGCGTTGCAGATCCCGGCGGGCACCTGGGCATCGAACCAGGCTGCCAGCGAATCCTCGTCGACCAGCAGGTCGGGACGGCGGATCTTGTGCTCCAGCCGCTCGACATCGGCGATGACCTTGCGGTTGTGGCGGATGAAGTCGGCATCGACGGGCCATTCGCCGGTGACCAGGCCGTCACGGATCATCAGCCGTCGGGATTCAGCCGGATCGACCTTCTCATAGGGCACGCGCCGGGCGGTGTAGAGCACGAGGCCGTAGAGCACGCCCCGCTCGTGTGCCATGGCCCTGCCGCTGTTCTTTTCCCAGTGCGGGTTGCTCCACGAACGCTGGATCAGGTCGCCAGCAGCGGATTCGACCCATTCCGGGCGGATGGCCGCGGCGGTGCGCGCCTGCAGGCGGCCGGTATCGACCAGTTCGGCGGCCATCAGCCAGCGGGCGCCCTTGGCGTTCTGCGGGGCGGCGGGCTTTCCACCCTCGGCCTTGGGCTGGCGACGGTTGAGGATGGACGACGGATGCAGCACGAATTTCTGCTGGTGCGTGCCCTGCCAGCCCGGCCCTTCGGGCAGGCGGTGGGCGACGTTGCCCAGCAGGCCGGTGAGCAGCGCGCGATGGATGACGTCAGGCGCCGCTTCGTCGGTGTTGATCTGCCAGTTGAGCCCACGCACCAGCTCGGTGAGCTGACCGATGACATCGGCCCATTCACGCAGCTTGCGGATGGACAGGAACTCACGCCCGATGCGATTGGCGAGCGCCCGGTGCGATTCGCCGCGCTGCTTGCGGCCAGCCTGCTGCTCCTGCCAGTAGCGCCACAGCCGGATCCAGGACAGGAAGTCGGACTGCGGCACGTTGAAGCGGGCGTGCGCCTGATCGGCTGCCTGCTGGGCCGTGGGTGGGCGTTCGCGCGGGTCCTGCACGGACAGGGCGGCCGTGATGATCAGGACCTCGGCCAGGCAGCCGGTGCGATGGCCGGCCAGCAGCATGCGCGCCAGGCGCGGGTCGACCGGCAGGCGTGCCAGCTGGCGGCCGATGGGAGTGAGCCGCTGGCGATCGTCGATGGCGCCCAGTTCGTTGAGCAGGGCGTAGCCGTCGGCGATGGCCTTGGGGGAAGGCCGGTCCAGGAACGGGAAGGCCGAGACTTCGGACAGGCCCAGCGCGTTCATGCGCAGAATGACCGAGGCCAGTGACGAACGCAGGATCTCGGGGTCGGTGAAGGCCGGGCGGTTCTGGAAGTCGTCTTCGCTGAACAGGCGGATGCAGACGCCTTCGGCCACCCGGCCGCAGCGACCGGCACGCTGGTTGGCAGCAGCGCGCGAGACGGGCTCGATGAGGAGCTGGTCGACCTTGCCACGGATGCGGTAGCGCAGCATGCGCGCCAGGCCCGAATCGATGACGTAGCGGATGCGCGGGACCGTCAGCGAGGTCTCGGCCACGTTGGTGGCCAGCACGATGCGCGGGGCGTTGCCGGGGTTGAAGACGCGCTGCTGGTCAGCGGCAGGCAGACGGGCATAGAGGGGCACGATCTCGGCGCTGGCCAGCAGCAGGTCGGCGCGACTGCGGCCGCCCTGCCCCCGGCCTGCGCCGCCACGCGCCACGGCACGCTGCAGGTGCTCGGCCGTCTCGCGGATCTCGCGCTCGCCGGGCAGGAACACCAGCACGTCGCCGGGCTTCTCGTTCCACAGCTCGCGCACGGCGGTCTCGACGGCCGACGGCAGGTCGGTTTCGTCGTCCTCGTCTTCGGCCTGCATGTCTTCCGGCGGCCGGTAGCGAACCTCGACCGGATACAGGCGCCCGGAGACCTCGATGACGGGTGCGGGCCGTCCGGGTTCGCCGAAGTGCTCGGCAAAGCGGGCGGCGTCGATGGTGGCGGAGGTGATGATGAGCTTGAGGTCATCGCGGCGCGGGCCGTCGATGAGCTGCTTGAGGTAGCCCAGCAGGAAGTCGATGTTGAGACTGCGTTCGTGCGCCTCGTCGATGATGAGGGTGTCGTAGGCCGAGAGCAGGCGGTCGCGCTGGCTTTCGGCCAGCAGGATGCCGTCGGTCATCAGCTTGATGCGGGTGCCGGGCGAGACCTTCTCGTTGAAGCGTATCTTGTAGCCGACATCGGTGCCCAGCGGCGTGCCCATTTCTTCGGCAATGCGGGTGGCGACGCTGCTGGCGGCAATGCGGCGCGGCTGGGTATGGCCGATGAGCCCGCCCCGGCGGGTGCGATCGTTACGCACGCCCTGGCCGGCCTCCAGGCAGAACTTGGGCAGCTGGGTGGTCTTGCCCGATCCGGTCTCGCCGGAGACGATGACCACACGGTGGTTGCGGATGGCCTCGACGATGCGTGCCCGATGCTCGGTGACGGGCAAGGCGTCGATGACGGACCGGATGTCGGCGGGAGCCCGGGGATCGGGCATGGACGGGGCTTTGGGGGTATTCACGGCGGGATTATAGAAGGCACGGGACCGGGGCGGCTGCGCGTGCCGCAACGCGGATACGCGGGATTCCGCGGCTTTGCGACCCTGGGTACGATGGGTATGATGGGGCCCCCGACCGGTATTTCGATGGGTGACCCGATGTCCTTTCCACCCCCTTCCCCCCCCAGCCTGCCTGCCCCCGAACGGCTGCCCGAACAGCACCGGCAGTTCGTGGACTGGCTGCGACAGGTGGCGCCCTACATCCACAAGTTCCGGGGACAGACCTTCGTGGTGGGCATTCCGGGCGAGATGGCGGCCAGTGGCGGCGCGCTCAATGCGCTGATCCAGGATCTGAGCCTGCTGCACTCGATCGGCATCCACATCGTGATCGTCAACGGCTGCCGGCCGCAGATCAATGAGCAGCTGCGGCTGCGCGGGCAGGCACCGCAATACCACAACGGGCTGCGCATCACCGACGCGGTGGCGCTGGAATGCGCGAAGGAAGCGGCCGGCGCGATCCGCTACGACATGGAGGCGGGGTTCTCGCAGGGGTTGCCCAACACGCCGATGGCCAATGCCGGGATCCGGGTGGTGTCGGGCAATTTCACACTGGCCCGGCCGGTGGGCATCGTGGACGGGGTGGACCATGTCTACAGCGGTGTGGTGCGCAAGGTGGATGCCGTGGCCATCCAGCGGGCGCTGGACAATCAGCAGATCGTGCTGCTGTCCAACATCGGTCACTCGGCCACGGGTGAGGCCTTCAACCTGGCCATGGAAGAGGTGGCAGCGGCCACGGCCATGGCGCTGGATGCCGACAAGCTGGTGTTCCTGGCCGAGGTGCCGGGTGTGCACGGTGACGATGGCCGCATCCAGACCGAGATCTCGGAGGCGCGGGCCCGGGCGCTGCTGGCCCGTGACGACCTGGCACTGCCGCTGCGCATCTATCTTTCGGCGGCGCTGAAGGCCTGCGAGGGCGGCGTGGCGCGTTCACACATTGTGCCCTTTGCGGTGGACGGGTCAGTGCTGCTGGAGTTCTTCCTGCACGACGGCGTGGGCACGATGGTGGTGGAGGAAACACTGGAAGCGCTGCGCGAAGCCACCATCGACGACGTGGGCGGCATTCTGGCGCTGATCCAGCCGCTGGAGGCCGACGGCACGCTGGTCAAGCGCGATCGGGCGCTGATCGAGGCCGAGATCGGCAACTTCACGGTGATCGAGCACGATCAGGTGATCTTCGGCTGTGCGGCGATGTATGCGTTTCCCGAGGAGCAGATGGCCGAGATGGCGTGTCTGGCCGTCAACCCGACGGTGCAGAGTCAGGGCGATGGCGAGCGGCTGCTGCAGCGCATCGAGCAGCGGGCCCGCGAGGCCGGCATCACGCGGCTGTTCGTGCTGACCACGCGCACGGCACACTGGTTCCTGAAGCGGGGCTTCGTGATGGGGTCGGTAGACGACCTGCCGGGCAGCCGCCGCAATCTGTACAACTGGCAGCGGCGTTCCCAGGTGCTGCTGAAGACGCTGTAGGCCGGGTGCGACGAACCGCGGTACCATTCGGCGGTTCTCAGTCCTTATCTGGAGTCACTGCCATGGCACGTATGGTCAACTGCATCAAGCTGAAGAAGGAAGCCGAAGGTCTGGACCGTCCGCCCTACCCCGGCGAGCTGGGCCAGCGCATCTGGGAAAACGTCTCGAAGGAAGCGTGGGCCGGCTGGATCTCGCACCAGACGATGCTGGTGAACGAGAACCGGCTGAACCTGGCCGACATCCGTGCGCGCAAGTACCTGGCGCAGCAGATGGAGAACTATTTCTTCGGGGATGGCGCCGACCGGCCGGCGGGTTACGTACCGCAGGAGTGATGCGGGCCTGAGCCCGGCCATGTCGGCACTTTCCGACATGGCCGAAGGCCGCAGGCGGACCACCGGCATGATCCGACCCGCCGCTTTCGTGCCATGCAACGGCACGATCCCGTCCAGGGCCGCAACCGCGGCCCTGTGTCGTTTCAGACCGCGGGCGGGCGTCAGGCTGCGGGATGACCCAGCACCTGCACGCCGTCCATGGTGGCCAGCAGCACGGTCTCGGGGCGGCGGCGGGCAAACAGCCCCACGGTGACGACGCCCGGCCACTGGTTGATGGTCTCTTCGAGGGCGACCGGATCATGGATCTGCAGGCCCGAGACGTCCAGGATGGGGTTGCCGTTGTCGGTGATGTAGCCGTTACGCTCGCGCACGGTACCCCCCAGCGCCTCAAGCTGGCGGCCGACGAGATGTAGCGCCATGGGCACCACTTCCACCGGCAGCGGGAACTGGCCCAGAACGGGCACGTACTTGGTCTCGTCGACGATGCAGACGAAGTGGCGCGAAGCCTGGGCAACGATCTTCTCGCGGGTGAGCGCACCACCGCCCCCCTTGATGAGGGCGAAGCCGGGGTCCACTTCATCGGCGCCATCGACATAGCAGCCGATCTCGTCGATCTGGTTGAGATCCAGCACCTCGATGCCGGCCTCGCGCAGCAGCTCGGTGCTGCGCAGCGAACTGGAGACGGCCTGCGGGAAGTCCTGCCGGTGCCGTCCCAGAGCCTCGATGAAGAAGCCCACGGTGGAGCCGCTGCCGACCCCCACCACCTGGCCAGGCGTGAGCCATTCCAGGGCCTTCTCGGCCGCTGCTTTCTTCAACTCGTCCTGTCGCGCCTTTCTTTCTGCCGCGTCCATGCGTGTACCGCCTCTGTGCGTATTGTGACAGACGGTATCGTAACGCTTTGTGGTTGCAAGTGCGACTTTGACGCAGCCGGATCAGCCCGGCACGGCGGTGCTCTCGGGAGCGCGGCCCAATCCGTGCAGGGACGGGTTCTCCATCAGCCAGCGCTCCAGCTGGGCAGCGGTCATGGGCTTGCTGAAGAGATAGCCCTGCAGGTCCTGGCAGCCCAGCTTCTGCAGGGTGGTCATCTCCTCGGTGCGCTCGACGCCCTCGCCGATGATCTGCAGGTCCAGCGCACCGGCCAGCGCGATGATGCTGCGCACGACCTTGAGCTGGCCGATGTCGTTTTCCAGTTCACTGACGAAGACGCGATCGATCTTGAGGGTGTCGACCGGCATTCGCGTCAGGTACGAGACCGACGAGAAGCCCGAACCGAAGTCGTCCAGCGCAATGCGGATGCCGGCCTTCTTCAGTTCCCACAAGGTGGGCAGGACGTTCTCGATGTCACGCATCACGTCGATCTCGGTCAGCTCCAGCGTGAGCGCCGATGCGGGCATCTCGGTGGCTTCCAGAGCCTGCTGGGCAGCGCGCAGCAGCGTGGGCTGGCGCAGATGGCGGACACTGACGTTGACCGAGACGCCCGGGATGGGCACGCCGGCCAGCTGCCAGCGCCGCAGCTGCTGCAGGGCCTCGGAGATGGCCCATTCGCCCATGCGGAAGTCCAGGCCACTGTCCTCGGCCAGCGGGATGAACTTGCCGGGCGAGAGCATCTGCGAGCCGCGCATCCAGCGCATCAGCGCCTCGACGCCGACGACGCGGTTGTAGCGGGTGTCGATGATGGGCTGGTAGTGGAGCACCAGCTCGTTGCGGTCCAGCACGGTGGCCAGGGCCGACTGCAGTTCGAAGTCGCCGCGCAGCTGTTCGCCATAGGCGTCGTCGTAGACCAGCAGGCGGTTGCCCCCCTGCTGACGTGCCACGCTCATGGCCACGTCGGCCTTGGCCAGCAGCATCTCGAAGTTGCGGCCGTGGCGCGGGAACCAGGCGGTGCCGATGGAGGTGCGCAGCATCAGGTCCAGCCCGTCAATCTGGAAGGCGCGACGCAGGTGGGCCTGGATGATCTCGGCGGCCTTGCGGGCGGTGTCCTCGTTGGGCAGGTTGGAGAAGACCAGCGCGTATTCGTCCCCCGTCAGCCGGCTGATCAGCAGATCGGGCATGTCCAGGTCGTCGCCTGCCTTGGCAGGGTCGGCCTGGGTGAGGTTGCGGAAGGCATGGCGCAGGCTGTCGGCCACGTGCTGCAGCACGCGGTCGCCGGCACGCTGGCCGAAGGCCTCGTTGATGCGGCGGAACCGGTCGATGTCGAGCATCATGATGGCGGCGACGTGGCCGGCAGGGCGGCGGCGGCGCAGCAGCATCTGACCCTTCTGCATGAAGGCGGCCCGGCTGAACAGGCCGGTGAGCGGATCACGGTTGGCCTGTTCGCGCTGGCTGCGGAAGGCATCGAGCGATTCGGAGAGCGAATCGCGTGCGCTCCCCTCGCCTTCTGCAGCCGGACTGTCGGGACTTGCCGCCTGGGCCTTGGCAAGATTGATACCATGCAGCAGGCGCTCGGCCAGCTGGGTCCACTGTTGGGACTTCTGGCAGTAATCGGTGGCGCCGGCCGCCAGGGCCTTGCCGAAGCCCGTGTCGTTGTCATGGTTGGACAGCACGATGATCGGGATCTGGCGGCTGCCGATGGCCTCGCGCAGGTGCCGGACCGACGCGACGCTATCCGTGTCGGAGAGGGAGTCATCGACCATGACGGCATCGGGCATGATCCGCTCCAGCAGCGGGATGGCCTTGGACAGCTGGTCGGTCACCTGGACGTCGATGCCCCGCTCGCCCAGCCCCACCGAGATCATGTGCTGCCAGGCGGAATCGTCCTCCACCAGCAGCACACGCAGTTCGCCCAATGCTGTTTTCAACACCATGACATACCCAAAAGCGACTTTGCAGGAAAAATGGCGGTCCCATCGCAGGCGGACCCAGCCTTGCCCGGGTGGCCCGGCTGTCCGGGCTGCTGCGGTGAGCCGTCCGTCTGCCGCAAACGGCGCTTGCACCGAAACGGTTTCAGACTGTGCCGCACCCCTACGCCACCCGCTGGACGCCACCATGACTCTCGCCCCGAAACATAGCCTCAAACCCCTGCCCCTGTCTGGCCGGCTGCTGCTGATCGGTCTGTTATGCGCTACCGCCGGTCCGGCGATGTCGCAAGGACAGCAGACCCCCGCGCAGCAGGCCACCCGGGCGGCAACGCGGGCCGATGACACCATGAGGCGCCCCGGCGAGGACGACGATCGCGTGCACCTGGTCATCGGGCTGGTGAGCAACTATTCGCCCGAGTACAGCGGATCGGACAAGATGGGGCATGCCTTTGCCCCGGCCGCACGGATCGACTGGCGTGGCTATTCGATCAGCCGCTCCAGCGTGACGCGCGCCAGCGTGCGGGGCAACCGGGTCTCGGAAACGGGGCTGGCCGGGCCGCTCTGGCACCTGGATCGCTTCAGCTTCGGCCTGGGGCTGTCAATCAACCGGGGCCGTGACGTGGACGAGGACGATCTGGCCAAGGGCCTCAAGCCGCTACGCGGTACGCTGATCGGACGGTTGCGGTTGCGATACGACCTGACCCGCTCGATCCAGCTGCAGGCGCGGCTGGTGGGCGACATCCTGGGTCGCCAGGGCGGCTTCGAGATTCCGTTCGGCATCGGCTGGCAGCGCCCGCTGAGCAAGCGGCTGCTGTTGAGTGCCGACGCAGGCGTGACCTGGGCCAACAGCAACTCGCTGCGCAACAGCTACGGCATCGGCGAGCGCGAACATGCCGCCAGCGGCCTGCCGCTGTACGACCCGGGTTCGGGCCTGCGGGAGTTCGGGGTTTCCGTGGGACTGACGGGCGAGCCCAACAAGCACTGGATCTGGGTGGCACGTGCCAGTGCCACGCGGCTGACGGGGCCGGCCGCACGCAGCCCGATCGTCAAGCGCCACCTGATGCCTTCCCTGCTGGTCGGCGCTGCGTACCGGTTCTCGCTGTAAGCGCCGGTCAGAGCCAGACAGGTTCGGAAGACGTCTCGGGGGCGTCTTCCGGGGCGGATGGCGAAGGAGGCAGGCTCTTGGGGGTGGGCGTGCTGCGCGGGCCGTGCGTGCTTCCGCTGCCCTGCCCCGGCACGGTTGTCTCGTCGGCCTGATCGTCCTCCAGGGGTTCGTCATCATCGCCCAGCGTGACGACCAGCGCCCCTTGCTGCACGGCCACGCTGCGCAGTGACAGGCGCGCCATGGCCTGTCGGGGATCGGACTCGTCCAGCACCCAGAGCGGCTGCTCACTGAAGAATTCGTCGGCCAGCATGCCGGAGATGACATTGGCGACCATGCGACCCTGATCGGGCGGCACGCCTTCCATGGAGAAATCCAGCAGCTGCGGGCGCTTCAGGTAGAAGGCGCCGGCCTGCGGGTCATAGGCGGGTTGACCGGCCACGCGGGCGCTGCCGCTCTGACTTGCCTGCCCTGGCACGGGCTGAAAGCCCACGTCCACCGAAACGAAGATGCGCGGGTCATTGGCCTGCATGCGCACGACGGGCCGGGTGAGCCGGACGCAGGCAAGCTCACCGAACAGGCAGCGACGCAACGGGAACGATGGCGCCAGCTGACGGGTGATCTGCGGGCCGGTGAAACGCAGTTCGCGCCGCTCGGCCTGTGCCGGCGACGGTACCGAGAGCACGCCGATGGCCACACACACGAGCAGCGCTGCCAGCCTGGGGGCGAAGGACCGGATGACAGGATTCATGGGGCGCATCATAGCAGCCCGCAACCGCGATGATCAGCCCAGTGCGCGGATGAGCAACGAAGGCGAGCCCCAGCGATGCTCGACCACATCGACCCGCAGCGGCAGCGTGCTGGAGAGCCAGTGGAAGACACCCTTCACGTCGGCCAGCGAGAAGCGGCCCGAGACCTGCAGATTGGCGACACGGGTGTCATAGCGCAGCCGTTCGGGGCTATAGCGCTGCAGTTCATCGATGAAGTCGGCCAGCTTCATGTGGTCGGCCACGATCTGGCCATTGATCCAGGCCACTTCAGCTTCCTGCACGGGTTGCAGCGGGGCCTGGCTGTCCGTGCCGAGCACGACCCGCCGAGCAGCCTGGAGCGAACGCTCGCCCCCCGCGTCGAAGACCTTCGCCTGTCCGTTCAGCAGGTTGAGCGTGGTGCTGAGTTCCAGCCGGCGGACGACCAGACGGCCGTCCTGACTGCGGATGCGGCCTTCGGCCGTCTCGACGACCAGGGGGCGTGCCCCCGGGGTCTGTTGCACCAGCAGCTCACCGGAGAGCAGGCGAACATGGCGGCCGTCTTCCCGATCGGCCACGTTGATGGCAGTCCGGGTATTGAGCAGCAGCCGGGTGTGAGCATCAAGCACCACCTCACGGCGCTGGCCGATGTCGGTGCGATAGTCGGCGATCCAGCGACGCCATGCCGTGCCATGATCGACCAGCCCTGCCGAAGCCACTGCCACCCCAAGCATGCCCATCTGGCGGACGAAGCGTCGTCGTGAGGCGCTGTCGGCCGAGGCCAGAGGAACGGAGGGGGAAGGCGCACGACCGATTTCACGGCTGGCAGGCGCGACAGGAAAGGATGCTGATCTGAACTTGATCATGGGAATGAAAAGCGGCTGCCCGCAGGGCAGTACCCGAGTCTTGCGTACCACGTTCCCGGCAAGGAGATGGTGCGCAACCCCGGTGTTTTCCGGGAAGTGAAAGCTGGGATAGGAGGAAGCGCCGGGCCATAGGCATCCGCCTCAGGGCCATTCATCATCTGAATCTGGCGACATTATCCGGCAGTCACGTGTGATTTTGCCTGTCAATGCCAATGACTCGTCAATGATTTACCTGACTGTTACGCAGGATCGCAACAGCCCGTGTTGCGTGATCAATTGTTTCAAGAACGTAATTCGCGGAATCGCCACGCTCCGGCAGGATTGCTGCCCCTCGCGTCTTTCAGGTCACCATGAATGGGAGGCCGAGCAAGTCCGACGTGCAACCCGATCGAGGCCGACATGACCTCCGAACAACCCCATGAACATTCCCCTGGACTGGCCTGATGTGTCGGCCATTCACGGGATTCCGGAATCTCGCGCAAGATGCGATGTTGTATCATCGCCGCCGCCGACCCGTGCCCGGGTCGACCAGACCATGAGACCCGAGCATGGCGCGGACCTGCAGGCCCGCTTCCGGCATCCGGTCGTTCCGGTAGACTCTCGGAAACCCATGGCGCGCTCCCAGAAGCCAGGAGGAAGAAACATGAACGACACCCTATCTGTCCTGAACCTTCGGCGTCCCACGCCTCACCCGGAACTGTCCTACTGGAGCGTCTGTCGGGTGGAAGCCCTGTTCGAGCGTCCCTTTCTGGATCTGGTCTTCGAGGCGGCCTCGGTTCACCGCCAGCATTTCGATGCGCAGCGCATCCAGCTCTCCACCCTGCTGTCGGTGAAGACGGGCGGATGCCCGGAGGACTGCGCGTACTGTCCGCAGTCGGCCCGCTATGACACGGGCGTGAAGGCCCAGAAGCTGCTGGACGTGGAGACGGTGCTGGCCAGTGCCCGGGTGGCCAAGTCTCGCGGGGCCAGCCGTTTCTGCATGGGCGCCGCCTGGCGCGGTCCCAAGCCGCGCGACATCGAGAAGCTGCAGGAGCTGATCCGCGCGGTGAAGGACCTGGGACTGGAGACCTGCGGCACCTTCGGTCTGCTGGAAGAAGGCATGGCCGAAGATCTGAAGGAAGCGGGTCTGGACTATTACAACCACAACCTGGACACCGCGCCAGAGCACTATGGCGACGTGATCGGCACGCGCCAGTTCGATGACCGGCTGAACACGCTGGGCAAGGTGCGCGCCGCGGGGCTGAAGATATGTTGCGGCGGCATCGTGGGGATGAACGAGACCCGCAAGGATCGGGCGGGGCTGATTGCCAGCCTGGCCAACCTGGACCCGCAGCCCGAGTCGGTGCCGATCAACCAGCTGGTGCGGCTGCCCGGCACCCCGCTGGCCGATGCCGAGCCGCTGGACTGGACCGAGTTCGTGCGCACCATTGCGGTGGCGCGCATCACGATGCCCACGAGCCTGGTACGCCTGTCGGCCGGCCGGCAGGAAATGCCGGAGAGCATGCAGGCGCTGTGCTTCATGGCCGGCGCCAATTCGATCTTCTATGGCGACAAGCTGCTGACCACGGAAAACCCGGAAGAGGACACCGACCGGCAGCTGATGCAGAAGCTGGACCTGCTGCCGATGCAGTCAGAACAGGATGGCGAGCAGCCCGGTGAGCAGCAGCAGGACGTTGGCAACCATGGCAATGATGAAGCCCGGTCCGCGTGAGGCGGGATCCCGCACGTAGGCGCGGCCATACAGCATGCGCCCCACCAGGTAGGCGATGCCCAGCGCCGAAACCCAGACACCCGGAACGTAGTGACCGGCGATGAGCAGGGCGGGCAGGAAGATGATGAGCTGCTCCAGGGTGTTCATCTGCACCCGGTAGGCGCGCTCGAAGTTCTCGTCGCCGGTGACGGCTGGCGCCTTGACGTGGTAGCGCAGGCGGGCGCGCCCCACCAGGACGCCAAAATACAGGTACTGCAGCACCGCCAGCAGAGCGAGAAAATGGATGAAAGCCATGGCTGTAGTGTTCTCCGACGATCGGTGAGGAACGATTGCCTCCGGGGGGTGGCAACATGTCCCGAATGTTGCAAGGGAGACTAATTATCGTCAACAATCGCGGCCAGCGCATCTGAGGCGCATCCGCAGTGCCACGCGCCGGCTGCGAAGCCCCCTTCCTGCCTTACCGCTATCTGATCAACCCATCGATCCCTTCCGGATCCCTCTGGAGAGTCCCGCCGTGTCCCCTACCCGACGCAATTGCCTAGCCGGGATGGCCGCCCTGTGCCTGGGAGCCTGTCTGGCGACGCCTGGTACCGCACGGGCCGTCGCCATCCATGACGACCAGGGCGAGCTGACGATCGAGACGCCGCCCGCCCGCATCGTGGCACTGGAGTATTCCTTCGTCGATGCACTGGCCAATGTGGGCATCTCGCCGGTGGGCATTGCCGATGACGGACAGCCCGACCGGATCCAGGAGCCGATGCGCAGCCTGATCAAGCCATGGACCTCGGTGGGCACGCGCTCGCAGCCCAGCATGGAGGTCATCGCCGGGCTGAAGCCCGACCTGATCATCGCCGACACCAGCCGGCATCGCGCGGTCTACGGCCAGCTGCGCAAGATTGCCCCCGTGCTGCTGCTGAACTCGCGCTACGGCACCTACGCCGAGCTGCTGGCCCAGGCGCAGACCATCGCTGACGCGGTGGGCCGGTCGCAGCCGATGAAGGAACGGATCGGCCAGCTGCAGGCCGAGATGAAAGCCATTGCCCGGATCGTCCCCCAGGGACAGAACGCCATGTTCGGCACCTCGCGCGAGAATGCGCTCAACGTGCATTCCCAGGCTTCCTTTGCCGGCAGCCTGCTGATGGAACTGGGCTTTCGGGTGCCTCCCTCCCAGAACGGCAAGGAGATCTACGACATCAGCCTGGAGAGCCTGCTGGCCATGAATCCGGACTGGATGTTCATTGCCCACTACCGACAGGAAAGCGTGCTGCGCAAGTGGGAGAAGCAGCCCCTGTGGCAGGCACTGGCGGCACCGCGCAAGCAGCAGGTCACGGCGGTCGATTCACAGCTGTGGGCCCGGTCGCGCGGGCTGTTTGCTGCCCAGCGAATGGCCGAGCAGGTGAAGGCGGCTGTCGAGAAGCATCGCTGAGGCCCGCCCGGATCGCCGACCACGGCACGACATCCGCCTTCGACCGGCGCCATGGGCATGGTCGACGATGGATCCGCGGGCTGGACTGGCACGACATGCAACAGGAATACCCCTGCGACGCATTATTGTCATTCTTGCCACACACACGGAACATCATCGACAATCCGCTACTGTCATGCCGGTGGTGCCTGACGGCAGGCACATGACGACACCGCCCTTCCTCTTCTGCCCGACCTTTCATGGGGCGGGCCACCACAGGAAAACCACACGATGTCCCTCAATCGACGCAAATACCTGACTGGAATGCTCGCTCTCGGTCTTGGTCTGAGCCTGGCTTCGGCAGCACACGCCATCACGGTCAAGGACGACCAGGGCGAGCTGACGCTCGACAAGGTGCCGACCCGCATCGTGGCGCTGGAATTCTCCTTCGTCGATGCGCTGGCCAACGTGGGCGTCTCGCCGGTGGGCGTGGCCGACGACAACCAGCCCAGCCGCGTCATCCAGCCGGTACGTGACCTGATCAGGCCGTGGACCTCGGTCGGCACACGATCGCAGCCCAACATGGAATCCATCGCCGCGCTAAAGCCGGACCTGATCATCGCCGATTCCAGCCGTCACCGCGCCGCCTATGGTCAGCTGAGCAAGATCGCGCCGGTGTTGCTCCTGAATTCGCGTTATGGAAGCTATAACGACATCCTGAAGCAGGACCAGACCATCGGCGACGTGCTGGGCAAGTCCACTGAAATGCAGGCCCGGATCAGCCAGCTGCAGGCCAAGGTGAAGGACATCGCCAAGGAGATTCCCGACGGTCAGACCGCCATGTACGGATCCTCGCGCGAGAACACGCTGGACGTGCATACGCAGGGCACGTTCGCAGGCAGCCTGCTGGCGGCCCTGGGCTTCAAGGTTCCCCAGGCCGATGGCGGCAAGGACATCTACGACATTGATCTGGAACACGTGCTGGCCATGAACCCGGACTGGATGTTCATTGCCCACTACCGCGAGGAAAGCGTGGTGCGCAAGTGGGCGCAGCAACCCCTGTGGAAGGCGCTGACGGTCACGAAGAAGGATCAGCTGATCAGCGTGGATCCGGAGCTCTGGGCCCGTTCGCGCGGTCTGACTGCAGCGGCCCTGATGGTCGAGCAGGTGAAGGCCGCCGTGGAGAAGAAGCGCTGAGAATCGCCCAGAACATGCTCCTGGGCGTTCGCGCACACCAGGACTCCGCTTTCCGACCATTCCATCCCACCCTCTCATGACCCTGCTGCCTGCCTGGCTGCGCTGGGTGCTGCCGCTCATTGCGCTGGCGGTGCTCGGCTTCCTGTCGGCCTATCTGTATTCCCCCGGGGCGCTGGCCATCACGCCGTCTGACGTGCTGGCGGCGCTGAAGGCGCCCAACAGCACCGATCTCAGCATTCCGCAGATGCTGGTGGTGGAAACGCGGCTGCCGCGCATCGTGGTGGCCCTGCTGTGCGGCGCCGTGCTGGCCGTCAGCGGGCTGCTGCTGCAGACGATGACCCGCAATCCGCTGGCCTCCCCGTCGCTGCTGTCGATCAATGCCGGCGCGGGTCTGGGCGTGATCCTGGCCGGGGTCTTCATGACGGGTGCGGGTGCCCTCACCCAGTCCACGGCTGCTGCCATCGGAGGCGCCCTGTCGTGGACGCTGGTGATGTGGATCAGCTACCGCGACGGACGACTGCAGAAGAGCCGCCTGATCCTGGCGGGCATCGCGGTCAGCGCCTTCTGTGCGGCGCTGGGCAAGGCCTCATTGATCCTGGACGAGAACCAGGCGTCGGCGGTGATCAGCTGGCTGGCTGGCGGCGTGAGCAACATGAGCTGGAAGCAGGTTCACGAGTACTGGCCGCTGGTGGTGGTTCCGGCCATCCCGCTGGTGTGGCTGGTGCCCCGACTCAACATCCTGAGCCTCTCGGACGAGGCGGCCCAGTCGCTGGGCGTGTCGGTGCGGCAGCTGCGCTTCTGGCTGACCACGGTGGTCCTGATCTGGGTGGGTGCCAGCGTGGCCACGACCGGGCCGATCGCCTTCATCGGCCTGCTGGTGCCGCACCTGGCACGCCACTGGATCGGCTATGACCTGCGCCGCACGGTACCGATGTGCGCATTGCTGGGCGGGCTGCTGTTCGTGGCGGCCGACCTGCTGGCGCGAGCACTGGCCCACCCGGCCGACCTGCCGGCCGGGGCCGTGCTGGCCCTCATCGGCGCCCCATGCTTCGTTCTGCTGGCCAAGAGCCGGAGTGATCAATGAACGATCCGAAGAAATACCTGTCGATCCTGGGCGTCCTGGCCATCGTCTGCTTTGCGCTGGCGCTGATGCTGGGCGCGACCTTCAAGTCGCCGGCCGCGGTGCTGCAGGGTCTGCTGACCCACGATTTCGACATCTGGCAATACCGGATGCCGCGGGCCATTCTGGCCGTGCTGGTGGGCGCCGCGCTGGCCCTGTCGGGAACCATCATCCAGGGCATCATCCACAACCCGCTGGCCTCGCCCGATATCCTCAGCATCAACCACGGGGCCAGCCTGGCAGCGGTCGCCACGCTGATGATGATGCCGGGCACGCCCGTCTGGGCTCTGCCGGTGGCCGCCTGCGTGGGCGCCGCCGTGGCCTACCTGGTGCTGATGCTGGTGGCCGGACGCCAGGCTGGTCCGTTGCAGATGGCCCTGATCGGGGTGGCCCTGTCGGCCTTCTACGCAGCGATAACCGATTACCTGATGCTGTCGCACCCGTTGGAGGTCAACACGGCCATGGTCTGGCTGACCGGCAGCCTATGGGGGCGGACATGGTCCTTCGTCGAGATGGGGGCACCGCTGCTGGTCCTGCTGCTGCCACTGGCGCTGCTCTACAGCAAGTCCTTCGACCTGCTGACGCTGGGCGAGGCCAAGGCAGCGACGCTGGGGGTGAACGTCTCGCGGGACCGCTTCCTGCTGCTGGGACTGGCCGTGCTGCTGGCGGCCGTGGCGGTGGCCATTGCCGGGCCGATCGCCTTCCTGGGGCTGGTGGCGCCGCACCTGGCGCGCAAGCTGGTGGGCGGTCGGCACCGGGTGCTGCTGCCGGCGGCCATGCTGACAGGCGCCATCATCCTGCAGGTCAGCGACATCGCGGTCCGTGCCATCAAGCCGCCGCTCGAATTGCCGGCCGGGATCTTCACGGCCCTGATCGGCGCCCCCTATTTCTTCTATCTGCTTCGCCGGAGCCTGTGAACCATGGCACTGTCCGTCAAGAACCTGAAAGCCGGCTATGGCGGCGCCGTGGCCATCCGGAACCTGACCACCACCATCCCGGAAGGCCGGATCACGGCCCTGATCGGCCCCAATGGCTCCTGCAAGTCCACCCTGCTGAAGACGCTGGCACGACTTCTCCCGCCCATGGCCGGTGAGGCGACGGTGGATGGCCAGTCGATCTACGGCCTGAGCGCGCGCGCATTCTCACGCAAGCTGTCACTCCTGCCCCAGCACCAGCTGGTGCCGGAGGGCATCACGGTACGGACGCTCGTGGGTTACGGGCGCAGTCCTTACTTGAATCTCTGGGGCAGCCTGGGCAAGGCCGACCGCGAGATCGTAGACCGGGTGATGGCAGCCACGCACACCGACATCATTGCGGATCGGCGGGTGGACCAGCTTTCAGGCGGTCAGCAGCAGCGTGCCTTCCTGGCGATGACACTGGCGCAGGAGACCCCCTATCTGCTGCTGGATGAGCCGACGACCTATCTGGACCTGAATCACCAGGTGGCGCTGATGGAGATGATGGCGCAGCAGCGGGATCGCGGCGCCACAGTCGTGGCGGTGCTGCATGATCTGAACCAGGCGGCCCGCTATTGCGATCACCTGATCGTGCTGAAGGAAGGCGAGCTGATGGGCGAAGGTTCGCCGAAAGAGGTGCTGACCGCCGAGATGCTGGCCAAGGTGTTCAAGGTGGATGCTGCGCAGCACGTCTGCCCGGAAAGCGGGCGGCCGATGGTGGTGGTGAAGGACAGCGGGCTGACGGAGCAGGTGGTGACGCTGCCGGATCCGGGCTGGAAGAAGGAAGAAGCTGCCTGAAGTGCGGTGGTGTGCTGCGTCCTGACCTCGCTGAAGGATGCACCTCCGTCGGAAGGCGACTTTGCTGGAGAACGCCCCAAGGTCCTTCGAAGCTTACCCGTTGTCATCCTGGTAAGGTTAAGGAAAACATGGAAGCCGGAGCCTTACGGCTCCGGCGGGCTCAGGCGAGGATTCCCTGATCAGCCGACCTTGCTGGCCTGTTCGACCATGACGGCTTCAAGGATATCGAGCGCTTCGTCAAAGGTCTTCTGCTCGATGGTGAGCGGCGGCAGGAAGCGGATGGCATTGCCGTAGACACCGCAGGTGAGCAGGATGAGGCCCTTCTCCAGTGCGGCCAGGCGCACGGCATTGGCGTACTCGGGATTGGGCTCGGAAGTGCCGGGCTTGTTGAACTCCACGGCGATCATCAGGCCCAGGCCGCGCACATCGACGATCTGCGGAACCTTGGCACGCAGGCTTTCCAGACGTGCCCGCAGCTGGTCACCCAGTTTCTGGGCGCGCTCGGGCAGCTTCTCTTCTTCCATCACGTCCAGCACGGCATTGCCGGCAGCCGTGGCCAGCGGGTTGCCGGCGAAGGTGCCGCCCAGGCCACCGGGCACAGGGGCATCCATCAGGTCGGCGCGACCGGTGACGGCAGCCAGCGGGAAGCCGCCCGCCAGGCCCTTGGCCATGGTCATCAGGTCAGGCTTGACGTCGTAGTTCTGGATGGCAAAGAGCTTTCCCGTACGACCAAAGCCGGTCTGGATCTCGTCGACGATCAGCACGATGCCGTGCTCATCGGCCACCTTGCGCAGGGCACGCATCAGCTCGGGCGGCACGGGGTTGAAACCGCCCTCGCCCTGCACCGGCTCGACGATGATGGCCGCAACCCGCGACGGGGCGATGTCGGTCTTGAAGAGGCGATCCAGCTCCTTGAGGGTTTCCTCGACGCTGACACCCTGCGAGGCCGCCGGGAACGGAATGCGCCAGACATCCCCCATGAGCGGACCAAAACCGGTCTTGTAGGGCGCGGTCTTGCCGGTGAGCGCCATGGTCATGAAGGTGCGGCCATGGAAGGCACCGCTGAAGGCAATGACGCCACTGCGACCGGTGGCGGCGCGGGCAACCTTCACGGCATTTTCGACAGCCTCGGCACCGGTGGTGACAAAGATGGTCTTCCTGGGACCGTCGATGGGCACGATCTCGTTGAGTCGCTCGGCCAGGCGCACATAGCTGTCATAGGCGGCAACCTGGTGGCACACGTGCGTGAACTTCTCGAGCTGCTCGCGCGCCGCCCCGATGACCTTGGGATGGCCATGACCGGTGTTGACGACGGCAATGCCGGCTGCAAAGTCGATGTAACGGCGGCCCTCGGTGTCCCAGAGTTCCGCATTGCTGGCACGTTCTGCAAACAGGGGGGTCACCATGCCCACGCCGCGGGCGATGGCAGCGGCCCGGCGCTCGGACAGGGATTTCTCGCTCATGATGGGTCTCCTCGTTGGGTGAATAAGGTCGTTGTTGGCAGGGACGATACCCGAGGCAGGCCCCTGGGACAACTCACGTTATCCTGCATCCCGGAAAGATGCCTTGGGCACGCAGCGCTCTGACGTGTGGTGCAGGCGCGCGTCAGCAGGCTCCTTTCAGGGAAACCGGCATTGGCTATATTCCACAACAGACTGCATGTTGAGCCTGCCACCTCGGGCGAACACGCACGAACGGCAAACATGCACGCACGAAGTGCAGGTCAGATGCCGCGACAACGGACAGAATCGGACGAGACGGGGGAGATGGATAAGAGATAGAAGGGAGATATGGGGTGGCTGATGGGACTCGAACCCACGACAACCGGAATCACAATCCGGGACTCTACCAACTGAGCTACAGCCACCACTGATAAAACAACTACTGGCCTGCCCGACAGGATTCGAACCTGTGACCCTCAGCTTAGAAGGCTGATGCTCTATCCAGCTGAGCTACGGGCAGTTCTATCCGGCCGTTTAATCCCAGCGAACCGGGCAGACCGCCATTATACACGATTTGCCGAGTTGTGCTGGTCGGGGTGGAGAGATTCGAACTCCCGACATCCTGGTCCCAAACCAGGCGCGCTACCAGGCTACGCTACACCCCGAACGGCGCATTGTAGCGAGGATGTCGGGAGTTGCCAAGCCTTAACGGTTCAGAGAATTGGCCATCATCTGCGCCAGCTCGGTAGCCAGCGACACGGAACTGGCCTCGACCATCACCCGCAGCACGGGTTCGGTGCCCGACGGACGGATCAGCACCCTGCCCTCGTTGCCCAGACGGGCCTTGGCCTCGGCGATGCTGGCCTGCAGTGCCTCGTGGCCCTGCCAGTCGAAGCCCTTCTTGACGCGGACGTTGATCATCTTCTGCGGCAGCAGGTGCAGGTCGCCGATCAGCTCACCCAGCGTGGAGCCCGTGCGCTGCACGGCCGCCAGCACCTGCAGGGCGCTGATGGTGCCGTCGCCGGTGCTGTGCGCGTCCAGCGCCAGCAGGTGGCCCGAGTTCTCGCCCCCCAGCAGCCAGCCGCGCTGCTGCAGCAGCTCCAGCACGTGCCGGTCGCCCACCTTGGCGCGCTCGAAGGGGATGCCCTTGTCGGCCATGGCGCGCTCGAAGGCGTAGTTGGTCATCAGCGTGCCCACGACACCATCGACCTTGCCGCGAGCCAGCCGGTCCATCACCATGATGTAGAGCAGCTCGTCGCCGTCGAAGATGCGGCCGGACGCGTCACACATGATCAGGCGGTCGGCGTCACCGTCCAGCGAGATGCCCAGGTCGGCACCATGGCGCAGCACGGCGGCCGCCATGGCTTTCGGGTGCACGGCACCCACGCCGTCATTGATGTTGACGCCGTTGGGTTCGGTGCCGATGGCAATGACCTCGGCGCCCAGCTCATGGAAGACGTGCGGAGCGGTGTGATAGGCGGCACCGTTGGCGCAGTCCACCACAAGCTTGAGACCCTTCAGGTCCAGGCTGTAGGGGAAGGTGCTCTTGCAGAACTCGATGTAGCGGCCAGCGGCCCCATCGACGCGGTGGGCCTTGCCCAGCTGGTTGGAATCGACACAGACGATGGGTTCATCCAGCAGCGCCTCGATGGCCTCTTCCATCTCGTCGGGCAGCTTGTTGCCATCGGCCGAGAAGAACTTGATGCCGTTGTCCTCATAGGGGTTGTGCGAGGCACTGAGCACCACGCCTGCGTTCAGGCGCAGGCCGCGCGTGAGGTAGGCAATGGCGGGCGTCGGGATGGGGCCGGTGACGTGCACGTCCACGCCAGCTGCGGTAAAGCCGGCCGTCAGTGCGGCCTCCAGCAGGTAGCCGGAGATGCGGGTGTCCTTACCCAGCAGGACAGCAGGCTTGCCACGGGCGCCCTTGGAAAAGATCCGGCCGGCAGCATAGCCCAGGTGCATGACGAATTCCGGCGTGATGGGCGATTCACCCACCTTGCCCCGTACACCATCCGTCCCGAAATAACGACGTCCCATGATCTGTTTTTACTCCTTGGCAGGACGGCCCGGATGGCCATCCCCGATGTGAACGCTTCCGGCCGCTGCCGGAAGTCCTATGGCGGTCCAGACGGCCAGCGCCTGGACGGTTTCCGGTACATCATGCACCCGCACGATGGTGGCCCCCATCTGCACCCCGGCCAGTGCGCCCGCCAGGCTGGCCGCCAGGCGACGCTCGACCGGCTGACCCGTGATGGCCCCCAGCATGGACTTGCGCGACACGCCGACCAGCACCGGGGCAACCGATGCCCAGGCGGGAATGCCGCGGTACAGCGCCAGGTTGTGCGCCAGCGTCTTGCCGAAGCAGAACCCCGGGTCCAGGCAGATGCGCTCGGGCGCCACACCGGCATCCAGCAGCGCCTGGCGACTGTCCATCAGGAAGCGCCCGACCTCGGCCACCACGTCGGCATAGACGGGGTTGGCCTGCATGGTGGCGGGTGAATCACCCAGCATGTGCATGGTGACGAGCCCCACCTCGCTGCCCGCCACGGCTGCCCTCGCCTCCAGGGTGCGAAAGCCGCTGATGTCGTTGATGATGCTGGCCCCGGCAGCAATGACGCGTGCCATCGTGCCCGGATGACGGGTATCGATGGACAGGGGCACGTCCAGCCCGGCCAGCGCCTCGACAACCGGGGCAAGCCTGGCCCATTCCTCATCCGGCGGCACGGCCTGCGCGCCAGGGCGGGTGGACTCGGCGCCGATGTCGATGATGTCGGCGCCTTCGTCGATCATCCGGCGGGCCGCAGCGACGGCCACGGTCGGGTCACGATGACGCCCGCCGTCGGAGAACGAGTCGTCAGTGACGTTGAGAATGCCCATGACCAGCGGACGTTCCAGCGACAGCCGAAACCGACCGCACTGCCAGAGGGCGGGTCGTGCGGTACTGGCGACGGAATCGGACGGGGTCGGCGAGGACATCAGACGAAGGATGGACAAGAAAAAGCCGGGTAACGACGGCCGGCATGGACTGTTTCAGCGCCCTTCCTCTACCGAAGGGAACGACTGGACCGGGCCTGTGCGCTGGCTGCGGTCGATATCTTAACGGTTTCGCAGAAAAGCGACGGTGAACAACGCCCGCCCGACAAGGATTTGGCTGGTCTGAAAAAGAAAACCGGCCCTTGCGGGCCGGTATGGGGCCGGACAGCCACGCTGCCCGGCGAGTGCATCATCCCGTCCGGGGCGCGGGAGCCGCCCCGGTGGGCGTCAGGCCGAAGCAGCCGGGTTGGGCTCCGACTCGACGGCGGGCGGCTGGGCAGGCGGGGTGCGCGGACCGTTGTCGGACTTGGGCGTCCAGTCCTTCGGCGGTTGCGGCGGCCGGCCGGCCATGATGTCGTCGATCTGCTCGATGCCGATGGTTTCCCACTCCAGCAGGGCCTTGGCCATGGCGTGCATCTTGTCGGCGTTTTCCTCGATCAGGCGGCGGGCCAGCGAGTACTGCTCGTCGATGATGCGGCGGATCTCCTCGTCGACCTTGCGCATGGTCTCTTCGGAAACGTTGGTCGTCTTGGTGACGGAACGTCCCAGGAAGACCTCGCTCTCGTTCTCGGCGTAGACCATGGGGCCCAGCCGATCGCTCATGCCGTAGCGCGTGACCATGTCGCGTGCCAGGTGGGTGGCCCGCTCGAAGTCGTTGGAGGCACCCGTGGTCATCTCGTTCATGAACACCTCTTCGGCAATGCGGCCACCGAAGAGCATGGAGATCTGGCTGAGCATGTAGACCCGGTCGTAGCTGTAGCGGTCACGCTCCGGCAGCGACATGGTGACGCCCAGCGCCCGGCCGCGCGGGATGATGGTGACCTTGTGGACCGGATCGGCCTTGGGCAGCAGGCGGCCCAGGATGGCGTGGCCGGACTCGTGGTAGGCCGTGCTGCGGCGCTCGTCCTCGGTCATGACCATGGAGCGGCGCTCGGTACCCATCAGGATCTTGTCCTTGGCGCGCTCGAAGTCGATCATCTCGACCAGACGGCCATTGCGACGGGCGGCAAAGAGCGCAGCCTCGTTGACCAGGTTGGCCAGATCGGCGCCGGACATGCCGGGAGTGCCACGGGCCAGCACGTCAGCCTGCACATCGGGACCCACGGGAACCTTGCGCATGTGGACGTTGAGGATCTGCTCGCGACCACGGATGTCGGGCAGCGACACCACCACCTGGCGGTCGAAACGGCCCGGACGCAGCAGCGCGGGATCCAGCACGTCAGGACGGTTGGTGGCTGCGATGAGGATGATGCCCTGGCCGGTCTCGAAACCGTCCATCTCGACCAGCAGCTGGTTCAGCGTCTGCTCGCGTTCGTCATTGCCGCCGCCCAGGCCGGCGCCCCGCTGACGGCCCACCGCGTCGATCTCGTCGATGAAGATGATGCAGGGGGCGTGCTTCTTGGCGTTCTCGAACATGTCGCGGACGCGGGCTGCACCCACACCGACGAACATCTCGACGAAATCGGAACCCGAGATGGAGAAGAACGGCACCTTGGCTTCACCGGCGATGGCACGCGCCAGCAGCGTCTTGCCGGTCCCCGGAGGGCCGACCATCAGGACGCCACGCGGAATGCGGCCACCCAGCTTCTGGAAGCGGGAGGGATCGCGCAGGAAGTCGACCATTTCCTGGACTTCTTCCTTGGCCTCGTCGGCGCCCGCCACATCGGCAAAGGTGACGGGGTTGTTGTTCTCATCCAGCATGCGCGCGCGGCTCTTGCCGAACGAGAAGGCCCCGCCCCGGCCACCGCCCTGCATCTGGCGCATGAAGAAGATCCAGACGCCGATGAGCAGCAGCATGGGGAACCACGAGATGAAGATCTGCATCAGGACCGACTGCTCTTCCTCGGGCTTGGCATTGACCTGAACGCCGTACTTCATCAGGTCGCTGACCATCCAGATGTCGCCGGTGGACGGGACATACGTGGACAGGGTGCGGCCATCGCGGGTGCGCACGCGCACGGCGCGACCATCGATCTGCACGCTGTCGACCTGGCCGTTCTCGGCCTCTTTCATGAATTGGGAATACGGAATGTCCCCGACACGCCCCTGCCGTGTCTCGAACTGTCGGAACACGGTAAACAGGACCAGGGCGATGATCACCCAGACGGCTGCTTTGGAAAACGCGTTATTCACCTGCTCTTCCTCATTGGGCATGCAGACCAAGCGCCTGCAGCCGGTTGATTCTACGCTGTTGCGTCGGATTTTCCGTGCTTTTGTGCCGGACGGCACGAAGCCGTCCGTCAACAGCCCGTTTCGGCCACGATAGCCGCAGAAGCCGCCAGGATGACGGCACAAACATGGTTTTAGCCACGATTGGCGCCCTTACCTGCCGACTTCAGCCGGCGGCCCAGCAGATAGGTTTCCGCCGAGCGGTCACGCGAGGCCTTGGGCTTGCGTGGCTGCACGACGGCGAAGTGGTCCTTGAAAAGCCGCACCAACTGGCTGTAGCCGCTGCCATGGAACACCTTGATGAGCAGCGCGCCGTCGGGCTTGAGCCAGCGGCTGGCGAAATCGACCGACAGCTCGGCCAGATCCTGCATGCGCGCGGTATCGGCCACGCCCACACCACTCAAGTTGGGGGCCATGTCCGACAAAACAAGATCGACCTTGCCGCCGTCCAGCAGCGCCTCCAGCCGGTCAAGCACGTCCTGCTCGCGGAAATCGCCCTGCAGGTAGTTCACGTCCGGGATGGGCTCCATGGGCAGCAGGTCCAGCGCAACGATTCGCCCCTGGATGGGCACCTGCGGGGCTTCGCCGCGCAGGTCATCGGCCTTGCGCACGTCCTCGGCCAGATTGGGCGCCGCCAGACGTCGCCGGACGACCTGCGACCAGCTGCCCGGGGCCGAGCCCAAGTCCACCACGGTCATGCCGGGACGGATGAGGTGGTCCTGCTCGTCGATGCCGATGAGCTTGAAGGCGGCCCGCGCCCGATAGTGGTGGCGCTGCGCCAGCTTCACGTAAGGGTCGTTCAGGTGGTCGTGAAGCCAGGCCCGGTTCACCTTCTTGCTGCGACTGCTCTGCATGGATGGGTCAAGTGAATGATATGGCACCCCGAAGGGAGGGACACGCTCTAGAATGAAGGGTCATGCGTGGGCACGGTGCCTACGACAGAAGATCATTCGACACGAGAAACATGCCTTCTTTGTTGCTGGAAAAGGCCGAGCGCAAGGCGCTGGCGGCCCAGGCCCATCCCCTGAATCCGGTCGTGCTGCTGGGCGCTGCCGGGCTCACGCCCGCGGTGCTGCAGGAAATCGACCGCGCCCTGGCGGCCCACGAGCTGATCAAGGTGCGGCTGGCCGGCATGGACCGGGATGCCCGGCAGGCGGCCAGCGAGCAGATCAGCGACAGCACGTCCAGTGCAGCGGTGCAGCTGATCGGCAACGTGCTGGTGCTTTACCGGCCGAAACCGGACGAGGACGATCCGGTCTGATGATAGCGTGGCCGACACCGGCCACGCCTTGATATTTTCAAATCGGGGCCATTGGAATTTCCTCTGGCCCCTTTCCTGTACTGCCCTGGCGGCAGCCAAGACTCAGCGATAGAGGACGTCCAGGATCTCGTACTCGCGCTCGCCGCCCGGTGCCTGGAAAGAGGCGACATCCCCGGCGTACTTGCCGATGAGGGCGCGGGCCAGCGGGCTGGCCACCGAGATCTTGGACAGCTTCAGGTCGGCTTCGTCCTCGCCGACGATCTGGTAGGTGACCTTGTCACCCGAATCGATGTCCTCAAGCTGCACGGTGGCGCCAAACACGACGCGACCGTCGGCGTCCAGTGCCGCCGGATCGATGATCTGGGCAGCCGACAGCTTGCCTTCCAGCTCGGCAATGCGCCCCTCGATGAAGCTCTGCCGCTCCTTGGCCGACTCGTATTCGGCGTTCTCGGACAGGTCGCCCTGGGCACGCGCCTCGGCAATGGCGTTGATCACGTTCGGCCGCTCGACCGACTTGAGGCGCTGCAGTTCGTCCTTCAGAAGCTGGGCGCCATGCTTGGTCAACGGAAAGGAGGTGGCCATGATGGAAGAGTCTCCAAAAAGACAAGACCCCGGGGCAGCGGGGAAGGCCTGAGCGGATACTGCAATCCAGACCTTCGCCGGTGCCTCGGGGCCCGGGTAGGGGTTGATGCCGGCCAGTTTACACGATTTAGCCGCATTGGGGCACGACTTCCATGATACAGAAGCCCCCTCGTCGGCGACGAAACGCGCCAATCAGACTCCGTATCTGTACATGGGGCCTACTGTCTGAAGCGATCCGGAGACACCGTCCCTGCCTGTCGTGGAAGAAGGCCATTGCTGGGTCAGAGAATCACCGCCCCCCTGTTCCAAGGCCCCATGCCAGGACGGCCCTGACCTACGCCATGGCAAGCCGACTTCCCTCAAGTTCAGAAATCAGCCTCTCATTGGAATTTCCTTTTTGGGACATTTATCCAACCTGCACACGCCCATCCCCTTCGAGATGGACTCAATATACACAACAACCATCCGAAAGAACTTCTTCCCATGACCTGGAACACGCATGAGCGCGATGAAAACAAGAAAGTTCATCATCATGACGAATATCAGCAGCCAGTCATGAAATTCCCGTTCAGGATATTCAAAACACCATTCTGCGAAGATCGACCTGAAAGCATCACCACCCCACAACTTAACGTAGCTTCCTTGTGATTAAAGGCATTAATAGCATGAAAAACAGTCGAGCCACACCAACCAAAGAGGAGGTAGCCATGAATCGACTGTTCTCCCTGCTGATTTCCTTCCTCATGCTGTTTTCCTTCAGTACAGCGTACGCGCAGCCAATAATCGTCGGAGAAGACTCTGCCCCCACATATCCAGAAAACCTTGTGGACGGGGGAGACCCTGCCGTCGCCATCGAAGAGGCCAGAAACGCCAATCCCGAGGAGTTTGCGTGGAAGGTCGATCAACTTCGGCAGAGCAAGGCACTCATGGCCCTCTTCAAGGGAGCTCCCGATGAAGAAACTGTCAAGTTCTATCTGGAGTTCTTTGCAATGCAAAGCTCCGTCGAACAGGTCAAGACATTTGTCGCCAATACGGAAGGAAAGCACTTTGAGGTATCTGGCACAGCAGACCGCCCCATCATCCAGCTGAAGGATGGAACGCCATCTGACAAGAACATTGCCACAAAAAGCTGTTGTGCCTGCTGGCAAGCCTATGTTGCTGCCTATTCGTACCACGCCGCTACTGGCGCATTGTGCGGTGGCGCTGGAGGTGCACTAGCCATTGCTACAGGCGGCACAGGCGCGGCCGCTGCCGTGACTTGCGGTCTGACAATGTGGCACATAGGATTCCTTCCAAACTTCGACAACGCATGCAACTGAAATGCAATGCATTGATAATGAATAGAACCCACTGACGGGCACGGCCGCTCCGGCTGCCTGGCCCAGCAGCAAAAAGGGGCTGGTCATGGACCAGCCCCTTTTCCTGTTCATCAACTGTCAGACACATCTCCGCTGCGTCTTCAGTAATGACGCACTTGCCGGCCGCGAGCCCGTATCAGACCCGGCCTGGCCGGCGTGCCATCAGCCCCTGCCCTGCCGGCGCTCCTTCAGATGCCCATGCAGCTGCTGCAGGGAATAGACATCGTGGGCAGCCTGGGATTCGAGGTGCATGCCCTCGACGGCAGCCAGAGCGCTGGCGATGGTCGTGTAGAAGGTGACGCGCTGCGCCAGCGCGGTGGTGCGGATGGCGCGGGAGTCCTGGATGGCGCTGCGCCGTTCTTCCACCGAGTTGATGAGCAGAGAGATCTCGCCGTTCTTCAGCATGTCGACCACGTGGGGGCGGCCTTCCTGCACCTTGTTGACCGGCGTGACCGGGATGCCGGCCTCGGCAATGGCGCCGGCCGTGCCCTTGGTGGCCACCAGCGAGAAGCCCATCTCGTGCAGGGTCTTCGCCACGCGGATGGCCCGGGGGCGGTCGATCTGCTTGACCGAGATGAAGGCCGTGCCTTCGGTGGGCATGCGCACGCCGCCCCCCACCTGCGACTTGATGAAGGCGGAGCCGAACGAGTAGTCGACCCCCATCACCTCGCCGGTGGACTTCATTTCGGGCCCCAGGATGGTGTCCACACCCGGGAACTTGTTGAAGGGGAAGACGGCTTCCTTGATGCAGAAGTAGTCGGGGATGACCTCTTCGGTGACGCCCTGCTCGGCCAGCGTCTTGCCGACCATGCAGCGTGCCGCCACCTTGGCCAGCTGCACGCCGGTGGCCTTGGAGACGAAGGGCACGGTACGCGAGGCACGCGGGTTCACTTCCAGCACGTAGACCCGTTCGGTGGGCGGCTGGCCTTCCTGTTCGGCCGGTTCGCGCTGGATGGCGAACTGCACGTTCATCAGGCCGCGCACCTTCAGCGCCTTGGCCATCAGCACGGTCTGACGCTTGATTTCCTCGACCAGGACCGGCGACAGCGAGTACGGCGGCAGCGAGCAGGCCGAATCGCCCGAGTGCACGCCCGCCTGTTCGATGTGCTCCATCACGCCGCCGATGACGACGCGCTCGCCGTCGCACAGGCAGTCCACGTCGACCTCGATGGCGTCGTTCAGGAAGCGGTCGAGCAGCACCGGGGAGTCGTTGCTGACCTTGACGGCCTCGCGCATGTAGCGCTCCAGGTCGCGCTGGTCATGGACAATTTCCATGGCCCGGCCACCCAGCACGTAGCTGGGCCGCACCACCAGCGGGTAGCCGATCTCGTTGGCCAGCTGGATGGCCTCACCTTCGGTACGCGCCGTGCGGTTGGGCGGCTGCAGCAGGCCCAGGCGGGTCAGCAGCTTCTGGAAGCGCTCGCGGTCCTCCGCAACGTCGATGGAGTCGGGCGAAGTGCCGATGATGGGCACACCGGCCGCTTCCAGCGCACGGGCAAGCTTCAGCGGCGTCTGGCCGCCGTACTGGACGATGACGCCGACCGGTTTTTCCAGCTCGACGATCTCCAGCACGTCTTCCAGCGTGACGGGCTCGAAGTACAGGCGATCGGAGGTGTCGTAGTCGGTGGAGACGGTCTCGGGGTTGCAGTTGACCATGATGGTCTCGAACCCGTCTTCACGCAGCGCGAACGACGCATGCACGCAGCAGTAGTCGAACTCGATGCCCTGCCCGATGCGGTTCGGGCCACCACCCAGCACGATGATCTTCTTGCGATCGGAGGGCTGCGCCTCGCACTCGTCCTCATAGGTGGAGTACAGGTAGGCGGTCTGCGTGGCGAACTCGGCCGCGCAGGTGTCCACCCGCTTGTAGACCGGCCGCACGCCCAGGCTGTGACGTAGCTTGCGGATCTCGTGCTCGGTGGTTTCCAGCAGGTAGCCCAGCCGGCGGTCGGAGTAACCCTTTTCCTTCAGCGTGCGCAGCGTCTCGGCATCCAGGTCGCCCAGCGTCATGGTGTCGAGCTGCAGCTCGATATCGACGATCTCCTTGACCTGCGCGAGGAACCACGGGTCGATCTTCGTGAGCGCATGGACTTCCTCGATGGTGAAGCCCTGGGCGAAGGCATCGCCCACGTACCAGATGCGCTCGGAACCAGGCTCGCCCAGCTCCTTCTCGATGACCTCGCGGTCGGTGGTCATCTGGTTGAGGCCGTCGACGCCGACCTCCAGGCCACGCATGGCCTTCTGCAGCGCCTGCTGGAAGGTGCGGCCGATGGCCATGACCTCGCCCACCGACTTCATCTGGGTCGTGAGACGGTTGTCAGCCTGCGGGAATTTCTCGAAGGCAAAGCGCGGGATCTTGACGACCACGTAGTCGATGGCGGGCTCGAACGACGCCGGGGTGGCACCACCGGTGATCTCGTTCTTCAGCTCGTCCAGCGTGTAGCCCACGGCCAGCTTGGCCGCCACCTTGGCGATGGGGAAGCCCGTGGCCTTGGAGGCCAGCGCCGAGGAGCGCGAGACGCGCGGGTTCATCTCGATGACGATCATCCGCCCGGTTTCGGGATGGATGGCAAACTGGACGTTGGAGCCGCCCGTGTCGACGCCGATTTCACGCAGCACTGCGATCGAGGCGTTGCGCATCAGCTGGTATTCCTTGTCGGTCAGCGTCTGCGCCGGCGCCACGGTGATGGAGTCGCCGGTATGCACGCCCATCGGATCCAGGTTCTCGATGGAGCAGACGATGATGCAGTTGTCCTCGCGGTCACGCACCACCTCCATCTCGAACTCTTTCCAGCCGATGAGGCTTTCCTCGATCAGCAGCTCGTTGGTGGGCGAGAGTTCCAGACCGGTCTTGCAAATGGTCTCGAATTCCTCGGCGTTGTAGGCGATGCCGCCGCCGGTGCCCCCCAGCGTGAAGCTGGGACGGATGATGACGGGGAAACCGATGTCGCGCTGGGCCTCCCAGGCCTCGTCCATGGAATGGGCAATGGCTGAACGCGCCGAACCCAGGCCGATGGATTCCATGGCCTGCTTGAACTTCTGGCGGTCTTCAGCCTTCTCGATGGCCTCGGGACGTGCGCCGATCAGCTCGACCCCGTACTTGTCCAGCACGCCGTGGCGGTGCAGGTCGAGGGCGCAGTTGAGCGCGGTCTGACCACCCATGGTGGGCAGGATGGCGCTGGGGCGCTCTTTCTCGATGATGCGTTCGAGGACCTGCCAGGTGATGGGCTCGATGTAGGTGACATCGGCCATGTCCGGGTCGGTCATGATGGTGGCCGGGTTGCTGTTGACCAGCACGACCCGGTACCCCTCCTGGCGCAGTGCCTTGCAGGCCTGGGCTCCGGAGTAGTCGAATTCGCAGGCCTGGCCGATGACGATCGGGCCGGCGCCGATGATCAGGATGCTTTCGAGGTCTGTACGCTTGGGCATGGCAGGATCACAGGCTGCGGTGCTCGGCCATCAGCCGGGCGAACCGTTCGAAGAGAGGAATGACGTCGTGGGGGCCGGGGCTGGCCTCGGGGTGGCCCTGGAAGCTGAAGGCCGGCGCGTCGGTGAGCTCGATGCCCTGCAGCGAGCCGTCGAACAGCGACACGTGGGTGACGCGCACCCGGGCGGGCAGCGAGTCGGCATCCACCGCAAAGCCATGGTTCTGACTGGTGATGCTGACGCGGCCAGTGTCGAGGTCCTTGACCGGGTGGTTGGCGCCGTGGTGGCCGAACTTCATCTTGACGGTGCGTCCACCGACAGCGAGGCCCAGCAGCTGGTGCCCCAGGCAGATGCCGAAGAACGGCACCTTGCGATCGAGGAAGGTGCGCAGCGCGTCAATGGCGTAGGTGCAGGGTTCCGGATCACCAGGACCGTTGGAGAAGAAGACGCCGTCGGGTTTCATGGCCAGCACGTCGGCCGCCGGCGTGGTGGCCGGCACGACGGTCACGTCGCAGCCCTGGTCGGCCAGCAGGCGCAGGATGTTGCGCTTGGTGCCGAAGTCGTAGGCGACGACGCGCAGGCGTCGGCCGTCCGGACCCGGTGCCTTTTCGTGCGGCTGGGCGCGATGACCGTCGGTGAGCGACCAGCTGCCCTCTTCCCAGACATAGGGCTTCTGCACGCTGACTTCCTTGGCCAGATCCATGCCGGCCAGGCCGGGGAAGGCACGTGCTGCAGCCAGGGCGGCATCGATGTCGAGCGGCGCATCGATATCGGCAGCGGCCACCAGACAGCCGCTCTGGGCGCCGCGCTCGCGCAGCAGCCGGGTGAGCCGGCGGGTGTCGATGCCGACCAGGCCGATCTTGCCGTGTTCCTTGAGAAGGTCAGGCAGCGATTGCTGGGCTCGCCAGCTGGAGACCTGCTGTGGCAGCGCCCGGATGACGAGACCAGCGACGTGCAGCGCCACCGATTCCATGTCTTCGGTGTTGGCGCCGGTGTTGCCGATCTGGGAGGCGGTGAGCGTGACGATCTGTCGTGCGTAGCTTGGGTCCGACAGAATTTCCTGGTAGCCGGTCATGGAGGTGTTGAAGACCACCTCTCCGGCGGAAAGCCCCGCCGCACCGAAGGAATATCCAGAAAACACGGTCCCGTCCGCAAGAACGAGAGCCGCACGGGGCAGCTTCGGAGCAAATGGATTCGGCATATCCCACCCGGTAGATAAACTGCTCGATTATGCCACAGCGAAAAAAGGCTTGCTGCAGCGCAACCCCGGCATCAGCCTGCTTCGGCTTCGGCAATCAGGCGATCGACCAGCGGCGGCACGCCCTCGGCCGCGCGGGCTGCGATGACTTCGACGCCGGCCACGGCGGGCGGGCGCGGATCGACCAGGTAGCAGCGTGTACCCGGCTGCGCACATTCCAGCAGACCCGCTGCCGGATAGACCTGCATCGAGGTACCCACCACCAGCACCGCATCGGCCTGCGACACCCATTCGGCCGCCAGATCGATGAGGGGTACGGCTTCGCCGAACCAGACGATATGGGGACGCATGGGGTAGCCGTTCGGATCCCGGTCGGCCAGCGTCTGGTCGCGGGTCCAGTCCACCACGTAGTCGTCGTCGATGCTGCTGCGCAGCTTCTTGAGTTCACCATGCAGGTGCAGCACCTGGCGGCTGCCGGCGCGCTCGTGCAGGTCATCGACGTTCTGGGTGACGATGCGCACGTCGTAGTGGTCGGCCAGCCTGGCCAGCGCGTGGTGCGCCGCGTTGGGCTGAGCCTCGAGCAGCTGGCGCCGGCGCGCGTTGTAGAAATCGATGACCAGCTGCGGATTGCGGGCAAAGGCTTCCGGCGTGGCCACCTGATCCACCCGATGCCCTTCCCACAGGCCATCGCTGTCACGGAAGGTCTTCAGGCCACTGTCGGCGCTGATGCCTGCACCACTGAGGACGACGATGCGTCGTTTCATGTCCACCTCGGCTCGTTGGATCGGGAAAGACAGCATTGTCCCAGCAAGCGTGCCCGCAAAAAAGCCCGGGCAGGCGTGACAGGCACGCACTGCACCGGGCTCATGTCCAGCCGGGAAGGATCGACTCAGTCCTTCAGCAGGTTGTTGGACTTGAGCGCAGCCAGCCACTTGTCGGCAATGACAGCTTCACCCTGATCGTTGGGGTGGAAGCGGTCACGCAACATGGTGGTGGCGAAGCCGGCGTGCTGGTCCACCACGACAACCTTGGACTTGGCGGTGGACAGCGGCGCGATCTGCGAGACGATCTGGGCGTTGTAGGCCGCAACGCTGGCCTCTTCCGTCCCCCCTTCGGTGTTCAGGTAGGGAATGACCTGAGCCACCAGGATGGTGATGTCGTCGTCCGCGGCGCGCAGCGTCTCGATCATCGCCCGCAGCTGCGTGACGGCGTTGGCCACGCCATTGGCCGCGTCGTTGTGCAGGTTGTTGGTGCCGATGTGGATGACGGCCACGTCGGGCTCCTGATCACGCACGGCAGCCTTAAGGGTGCTGAGCGCCTGCGGCAGCGCGGTGTTGACCTGATCGACACAGGCACCCCAGTAGCCCTGGTGGGCGGTGTCGAACTCGGGCAGCTTGTAGACGCCGGTATCGACCGCCGTGGTGTTGTTGGCGCACGAGTTCACGTCGGCCGTGGACGTGCCCAGCCGGGTGCCCACGAAGTCCACCTGCGGCAGGCTGGCATCGGTCATCAGGCCGTTCCAGAGATTGCGGCGGAAGCTGTCCTGGGCGGTGCCGGCCTGCGGGGCGCTGCCCTGGGTGATCGAATCGCCGATGTACATGATGCGCACCACGTCGTCATCGTTGTCGGCGCTGTTGGCGATGGGCGCACGGCCACCGGCAGGCGCAACCCCCAGCTCGTCCACCTGCGTATCGGTGGCGGTGGTGAAGTTGACGGCCTTCCAGTCATTGGTGGCCAGCCGCAGCTGGCCGTTGCCCACGTCGGTAAGCGCAGCGCCGTAGGCGCCGGTAGAACCATTGGCGGTGCCCGACTGGACCCAGGCATCGGTGGCCCAGGCAGCGGCCGTGTTGACCAGGTACTTGGCGTTGGCGCGATCATCGGCGCCACCGGCCGTGTCCTGCACCAGACGGGTCTGGGCGGTGGTGAAGATGGCCTCCACCTGGGCCGGCTTCACCAGGCTCTGCGTGAAGGCAGCCTCAGGCCAGAAGCGGAACAGCTTGCCGGCCGTCATCTTGACCGAGACACCGCCGCTGGATTCGGCGCGCAGGCAGGTGCCCAGCTCGCAGGCCTGGGCGTCGCCGTTGTAGGCTGCGTTATAGAAGGCGCCCCGCACCTGGTTGCTGTACTGCACGCGGCTCCACTTGCCGCCGCTGCGCACGTAGGTTTCCAGGTTGCGCAGCTGCACGCGGGTGTTGGTGGCCGTGTTGTCGGTAGCGGTGAAGACCTGGCCATAGGCGCCCAGTGCGGTGGCCGTGGCCGGCGCCGTAGCGTTCTGGGCCGCGGCTGCCGTGGCGTAGTAGCCCGCGGTCAGCTCGGCAGAGGTGGATTCATGTGCGCCGGTGCGGGCCGCCTTGATGGCTGCCACCGAGTTGACCGCGCCCGTGGTCGTCGTGGTCGTGCCGGTGGTTCCCGTCGTGCCGGTCGTGCCCGTGGTCGTTCCGGTCGCACCGGCATTGGTCGTGCTGGCGGTGTTGTTGTCGTTGCTGTCCGAGCCGCAGGCTCCCAGGACGAGGGAAACGGCGAGAAGCCCGGCGGTGGGCACTGCGCGAGAGATTTTCATGAAATGGATAAATCGGTAGCGCCCATGAGCCATGCCTTCGGAAGGGCTGGCCCGGACCGGACCCGGACACGTTCGATGCAAGGGCTGCACACCAGGAACCGGCGGCCACGCCGGCTCATGAAGCATCCTGCAGGAATTGTCCCGGCCTTACATGGCCCCGGGCAGGTTGAAAAGTGGCGCGCAGTGTAGCAGCGCCCCATCCCACCCTTTATTGCAGGATCACTCCGGCTGATACGCAAACCGAACAAAGCGCCGACATTGCTTGGCAAAAACGCTGCAGAAACGCTGCCGGATACGGTTCGCAGGGCGATATTTCCGGATATTTACTGAATATCCATTGCCACAACGCCCATGAATGGTGAATACATTAAGAAGATACACGCCTGCACGAAACAAACGGTCACGTTTTTCCAATAAACGATACGACCGAGACGTCTGAACCCGGCTGCCAGTACGCCAGATCCTGACATGCAGGGACATGCGCGGGGAAAGCCTCCTTTTCAGCGATAGAAGAAGTGGCGGTGCAGCGCCCACGAAAAAGCCCGGGCAGGCGTGACATGCACGCACTGCACCGGGCCTGGGCATCCGGTGTCTACAGCGATGGGCCTACACGTTTCGCCTGTCGCGCAATGCCTGGGCCACCGTGGCGGCATCGACGTATTCCAGCTCGCCGCCCAGCGGCACACCCCGGGCCGGACGACTGACCGTCAGTCCCCGGGCCGTGAGCACCTCGCTGAGGTAATGGGCAGTGGCCTCGCCTTCCTGGGTGAAGTTGGTGGCCAGCACCACTTCCTGGACCACGCCGTCGGTGGCGCGCGCCAGCAGGCGCTCGAACTGCAGGTCGGTCGGCCCGATGCCATCCAGCGGCGAGAGCCGGCCCATCAGCACGTAATAGAGTCCCTGATAGGCGCGGGTGTGCTCGATGACCAGCTGGTCGGCGGGGTTTTCCACCACGCACAGCAGTGCGGGATTGCGCGTCTCGTCGCTGCAGATATCGCACAGCTCGTGTTCGGTGAGCGTGTTGCAGCGGCTGCAGTGCCGCACCCGCTCAAGGGCGTGCGCCAGCCCCTCGGACAGGCGCCGGGCAGCATCGCGGTCGCGCTGCAGCAGGTGAAAGGCCAGCCGCCTGGCCGAGCGCGGCCCCACGCCGGGCAGTCCACGCAGGGCGAGGATCAGTTCGTCGAGGGCGGCCGGGTCCTTCACGCGCAGTCAGCCATCAGAACGGCATCTTGAAGCCCGGAGGCAGCGGCAGGCCGGCGGTGACGGCCGACATCTTTTCCTGGGCGGTCTGCTCGGCACGGCGCAGCGCATCGTTGACGGCAGCGGCCACCAGATCTTCCAGCATGTCCTTGTCGTCGGCCAGCAGGCTGGGGTCGATGGCGATGCGGCGCACATCGTTGCGGCAGGTCATCACCACCTTCACGAGGCCGGCGCCGGACTGGCCTTCCACCTCGATGTCGGCCAGCGAGTCCTGCACCTTCTTCATGTTGTCCTGCATCTGCTGGGCCTGCTTCATCAGCCCGGCCAACTGGTTCTTCATCATGACGATTTCTCTCCATCGAGGGGTTTGATCGAATCCGGCAGTATGGTGGCTCCGAACTCTTCAAGCAATGTCCGGACGAAAGGATCGGCCTTGATGGCCTCTTCACTCTCGGCCTGACGACGCGCCTGTTGTTCGGACGCACGTGCAGCCGCGGTCTGGCCGCCGGTCTGGCCCACTGTGACCTGCAGCTGCACCCCGGCACCGAAGTGGTCGGCCAGCAGCTCGCGGGCACGCTCCACCAGCGAAGGCTCGGCCAGATGGCGGATGGGCACCTGCACCTGAAAGACCTGCCCCTGCACGCCCTTCAGCTCGCTTTGCGCCAGCAGCTGGCGCACGGCGCCCTGGGCATGCAGGCGCGCCACGAGGCTCGGCCAGTCGCCGTCGAAATCCAGCGTGGTGGCGATGGCGGGCGAATCGGCCGCGGTGGGTGTGCCTGGCACCGCAGGAGCATGGGCCGCAGCGCGTGCCTGGGACACGGCTGGGGTGTTTGAGGCCGAGGGCGCCTGGGCCACCGCAGGGGCATGTGGCGCTGCAGCAGCATGTGTCACGGCGGGTGCAGCCGCAGCGGGGGCCCTGGCGGCAGTCGGCACCGATATGGGCGGCTGCGCAGCAGGCGCATGCGATGCGGCGACCTGCATGGCCGGCGCGGATACGGCGGGCGCGGCGGGTTCATGCGTAACAGGCGCGTGCGTGGCGGGCGCATGGACAGCTGGTGCCGACGCTGCAGAAGCATCAGGCCCGGTGCTACGGGATGCCTGCGACCGGCGATCGGCCGAGGTGTCGAAATAGAGATCCTGCCGGGCCGGTCGAGGCCGGTCGTCGTCAGCCGAGGAACGGGCGGGCGATTCACCGCCTGCGGGCTGGCGCGCGCCCGTCTGACGCGGGGCGGCAGCCGGCGTACCCGACACGGGCGCTTGCCGAGCCCCCCCAGGACCATTGCTGCCACGGGCCACCATGGCGGCAGCCATCTGGCGAGCACGGGCGCGCGCATCCATGGCGGCATCGCCCCCCGGCCCTGATGACGCCATGCCCGGGCCGGCATCCGGGCCGCCCGCGGTATCGGCGTGCAGCGCCCCTCTGGCGGCGGCCGGTTGCCCCGGTGCCTGCGCGCCCGTCTGGCCAGCAGCACGATCCGGCGTACCGCCCAAGGGCGGCCGCGCCGCGCCGCCCGGTGCCGCCATGCCACGCGCTGCCGCCGAGCCATGGCCCGGCGCGGCGGCGCCATCGTCCACGGCAGTCAGCGCGCCCAGCGCCAGATTGTCGGCACGGAAAGCCAGCATCCGCAGCAGGGTCATCATGAAGCCGGTCTGGGCATCGGGCGCCAGCGGCAGGTCACGCACGCCATGGATGGCAATCTGATACCAGACCTGCACATCGGAAGGATCCATCTGCGCCGCCAGCACGTGCGGCTCGCCCTGGCCCACCTGGGCCAGCGCCACCCGTTGCAGCTCGGCGGCCATGGCCATCAGGATCTGGGCATGGGCCACGTTGCGGGCCGCCAGGCTGTCGGCCTGCTGCACCACGGCAGCGGCATCGCCGGCGGCCAGCAGCGCCAGCAGTTCGGGCGCCAGGTCTTCATCGACCGTGCCGAGCATCTCCTGCACCGTGGCCTGCTTCACCTGCCCCGCACCCAGCGCGATAGCCTGGTCGAGCAGCGACAGACCGTCGCGCATGCTGCCCCCGGCGGCCTTGCCGATCAGCTCAAGGCCCCGTTCTTCATAGGGAATGTCTTCGGCCTGCAGGACGTTGGCCAGGTGTCCGGCCACGGTGGCCGGGCTGACGTTGCGCAGACCGAACTGCATGCAGCGCGACAGCACGGTGACCGGCACCTTCTGCGGATCAGTGGTGGCCAGCACAAAGATGACGTGGGGCGGCGGCTCTTCCAGCGTCTTCAGCATGGCGTTGAAGGCGTGGGTGGAGAGCATGTGGACCTCGTCGATGACGAAGACCTTGTAGCGGCCCACCGTGGGCAGGTAGGCAGCGTTTTCCAGCACCACCGCCATTTCCTCGACCTTTCGGTTGGAGGCCGCGTCCATCTCCAGATAGTCGGGAAAGCGCCCCTCGTCCACGCCCCGGCAGGCCGAGCACTCACCGCAGGGATGCGAGCTGACGCCCTTTTCGCAGTTCAGGGCCTTGGCCAGGATGCGGGCGATGGTGGTCTTGCCCACGCCCCGGGTGCCCGTAAGCAGGTAAGCGTGGTGAAGCCGCTGGTTGTCGAGCGCGTGGCGCAGCGCGCGCACGACCGTGTCCTGTCCGACCAGGGAATCGAAATCGCGCGGGCGCCATTTGCGGGCCAGCACCTGATGGCTGCCGGAGGGAGAAAGTGACTGCACCGGGTTCCTTGCCGGAGCCACGGGGGCGCGCCGGGCGGAAAGACTGGAAGACGGGAGGCGCCGCAGGGCCTGTAGCACCCTGTACCGGCGAGATATGAGGGGGACGAGCCGAACCCTCGGCACTTGCGGGATTCGGTTATGGCTGCTTCCTTCCGGACCTGACCAGGTTCCCGAGCCACAATGCGAGGAGGCCCGTCCGCTGGAGATTGTATCTCAAGGCGCCGCAACGGCAAGTTCGGGCATGCCCGCACGCATCCGCCCCGGAATCTGCCGCCGCCCTCCCCTGCATGGGCCTCCGGCACGCCCGCCCCGGGCCTCGAAGACAGCCGTTCCGGCAAGGCATCATGTCGTATCGACATATGTGTCATTCCCGAGACGATACATGCAGCCGTCGGACCGACGGATGGCATTGATTCCCTGCCATCCACCCCGATCTGACGGAAAGAGGCCTGAATACGGGCTTTGGCACGGTACGGGGCAACGGCATTCGCGCCCCCGCCCCCGCCCTCCGGCGGCATCCAGGCTTGCGTGCCCTGCGCCTCCCGGTGGCCAGCCGTGTTATTTTTAGCGTCCGAACAGGAGAGTTCCAGAAAACCCATGGGTATCAAAAACGTTTCCGCCGATTCCTTCGACACCGATGTGCTGAAGTCCGACGTGCCGGTGCTGGTCGATTTCTGGGCCGAATGGTGCGGCCCCTGCAAGCTCATCGCCCCGATCCTCGACGAGGTCTCGCACGACTACTCCGACCGCATGGCTGTGGCCAAGGTCAACGTCGACGAGAGCCAGGCCATTGCCGCCAAGTACGGCATCCGTGGCATTCCCACGCTGATGCTGTTCAAGAACGGCACGCTGGTGGGCACCAAGGTGGGCGCCGTCTCCAAGGGCCAGCTCACCGCCTTCCTCGACAGCAACCTCTGATCCCGGGTGCCGACAGCGCGGTGCCTGCACGCAGCGCCGGCCCGGCCGGCCGTTCCTGCAGTTGCACTGCCTTGGCACAGCCCCTTCGCACGGAGCATCCCGCTCGCCCGACCTTCAGCCGGCCGTCTCGTTGCTCCCCTCGTCGCGCCATGTGACCGGCGTGGCGAAATCTGCGGCCGGTTTGTGTGATTTTTTTGCACATGCAGGTCATTCGTAGTACAGTGCGAACCCGAACCTGATCGGGCACTCGCCCCTGACAGACCGGCACTGCATCTGCCGGCTGCGGGTCCGATGCGCAACGGGCCATCTGCCGCAGCGCTCTGCACCGCGTGCACGCGCTGCCTGCCCGGATCCTCCGGAAGAACCGACCGCCGAGCCAGAAGCCCGGCAGGAACGGCGCACAAAGGTGCCGGCACGGTTTTCCGGACCTCTCCGGAACATCCCGGCTCTGCCCGTCGGCTTTCCAGCCATCGCGCCCAGCAGGCAATCTCCCGGCCACCGAGCCTGCGTTTCCCGGTCGGCCTCCGCTCTTGTCACCGTCGCCCACAGGCGCTCCTGCTCTGTCAGGTCCGCCCGGCGCGCGGCCACACCCCCATTCCATCCTCCGAAGTCTTGCCATGCCGGCATCGTTTCCGGCGGGGCCGATTCCGACCAACCCTCATCCGTTCCAACCTATGTACCTGTCCGAGCTGAAGGCCCTGCATATTTCGCGCCTGATCGAAATAGCGCAAAGCCTGGAGATCGAAGCTGCCAACCGCCTGCGCAAGCAGGAGCTGATGTTCGCCATCCTCAAGCGCAAGGCGCGCAACGGCGACCAGATCTTCGGGGACGGCGTGCTGGAGGTCCTGCCCGACGGCTTCGGCTTCCTGCGCACCCCCGAGACCTCCTACCTGGCCAGCCCGGACGACATCTACATCTCGCCCTCACAGATCCGCCGCTTCAATCTGCACACCGGCGACTCGATCGAGGGTGAGGTGCGCACGCCGAAGGATGGCGAGCGCTACTTCGCGCTGGTGAAGGTGGACCGCATCAACGGCGCGCCCCCCGAGCACTCCAAGCACAAGATCCTCTTCGAGAACCTGACGCCGCTGCACCCGGACGAGGTGCTGCTTCTGGAGCGCCCCGACCTTCTGACCGACGAGAACGTCACCGGCCGGATCATCGACATCATCGCCCCCATCGGCAAGGGCCAGCGCGGCCTGATCGTGGCACCGCCCAAGAGCGGCAAGACGGTGATGATGCAGCACATCGCGCATGCCATCACCACCAACCACCCCGATGCCGTCGTCATCGTGCTGCTGATCGACGAACGCCCCGAGGAAGTGACGGAGATGCAGCGCTCGATCCGCGGCGAAGTGGTCTCCTCCACCTTCGACGAGCCCGCCACCCGTCACGTGCAGGTGGCCGAGATGGTCATCGAGAAGGCCAAGCGCCTGGTCGAGCACAAGAAGGACGTGGTGATCCTGCTGGACTCCATCACCCGCCTGGCCCGTGCGTACAACACCGTGGTGCCCTCCTCCGGCAAGGTGCTGACCGGCGGTGTGGACGCCAACGCCCTGCAACGGCCCAAGCGCTTCTTCGGTGCGGCCCGCAACATCGAGGAAGGCGGCTCGCTCACCATCCTGGCCACGGCGCTGATCGACACCGGCAGCCGCATGGACGAGGTGATCTACGAGGAGTTCAAGGGCACCGGCAACATGGAGATCCACCTGAACCGGCGGATGATGGAAAAGCGCATCTTCCCGGCGATGGACATCAACCGTTCCGGCACCCGCCGCGAGGAACTGCTGATCAAGCCCGAGATCCTGCAGAAGGTCTGGATCCTGCGTCGCCTGCTGCACGACATGGACGAACTGCAGGCCATGGAGTTCCTGCTGGATAAAATGAAGGCCACGAAGAACAACACCGAGTTCTTCGAAATGATGAAGAAATGAGCCCCATGCACATCCGCCTGAAGGACCTGACCTATCCCGCCATCGCCCTGGTGGTGGCCCTGCTGCTGCGCTACCTGGTGGTGGAATCCACCGACCTGGCCCTGCACTGCGACATGCACCGATGGGAAGGCTGGTGCGGTGTGCGCACCGCGCTGGTGCTCTCGTTCTTCCGGCAGGACCTGGGCTGGGTGGCCCTGGTGCTGTCGCTGCTGGCCTGCTGGCGCCAGAGCCTGCTGATGGCGCGGCTGTCGCTGGCCCTCGCCGTGGCCGGGCTCATCCTCTATTCGTATGAGCCGGCTGCCGTGGCTGCACTGGTGGCCGCCATGCTGCTGGCGCGTCTGGACGTGAAGGCGCGCCGTCTGGCGCAGCCCGCCTGATAGGCCTCACCCCGACAGCACTTCCACTTCCGGTCATCGGAAGGCGCAAAAAAAGGGCCTCTCATGAGGCCCTTTTTCATGTCCGGGCAGCGCCCGGCTCCACCACTTTCTCAGTGCTCGTCCTGCGCCGGCATCCAGAAGCGGCCATCGGTAGCCACCGCAGCCAGCGCCACCACGGTGGCGCCAAACGTCAGCGACTGGCCATTGGCAAAGCCCTCGATGAGCACGAAGGCGATGCTGCCCAGCACGCAGACAGCGGCCAGCACGCGCTCTTCCACGGCCCCCGCCAGCCGCAGGCCGGCCAGCCGCGCCATGGCCAGCCCCAGCAGCGGCAGCATGTACAGCACCGTCGGGAAGCCCCGGTAGCGGGCATCGAAGACCAGCAGCAGGGTCATGATGGCGGCCGCGAACAGCAGGAAGCTGCGGCACACGCCCAGCCAGTCCAGCGCATCGAAGTGCGCGCGCCGACGCCGCCACAGCGTGTTGAACGACGGCACGGTCAGGCCCACCAGCGACGAGGCCCCCTGACCGGCCGGCCGGTCGGAACGACCCAGGGCCAGCAGCTGCGCCAGACGGAACACCAGCAGCAGCGATGCCGCCCCCAGCAACACGGTGGCACCCCATTCCAGCGGATTGCGGTTCCAGACCATGCCGTAGCGCAGCTGAGCCACCACAAGGCCTCCGGTTGCTGCCCCCAGGGCCAGCACCTGCACCTGCGGCAGTCGTTCCGTCAGCTGCCAGCGGCGGGACAGCCCCAGGGCGGCTGCCAGGCCGATGACGGCCCCCAGCCAGCCCAGATACCAGTACGGATCTTCCGCGACCGGGCCGGTAGCGGGGAACTTGGCCTGGCCCTCACTGTCGAAGACCCCCCAGTTGCCGCCCATGGCGCCTTCCTGACCCCGCTTCCAGGGCTGGTCGAAGCCCTCGATGAAGTTGTAGTTCAGGTGGTGGTCAGCCGCAGCCTGGCTGAACTCGCGCATGAAGCGCGCCTGGTTGACACGGCTGGCCACGGCAGCATCCCGCTGGCGGCCTTCGCTGGGCCAGCCGGTCTCGCCGATCAGCACGTCCTTGCCATTGAACATCTGGCGCATGCGCTCGGCCGTGCCGGTGATGTGGTCGATGGCGGCGTGGATGCCCACCGGGTGATCTTCCCAGTACGGCAGGATGTGGACGGTGACGAACGAGACGTGCCGGGCCAGCTCGGCGTTCTCGCTCCAGAACTCCCAGACATCGGCGTAGGTCACGGGTACATCGACGGCACTACGCACCTGATCGATGTACGCACCCATCTGCTGGGCCGACTGTTCGCGGCGCAGCAGCACCTCGTTGCCCACCACGATGCCGCGGATGGTGTCGGGGTACTCACGCGCCAGCTGGATGGCACGCTGGATCTCGATGTCGTTCTTGTCGCGCTCACGGCCGATCCAGACACCCAGCAGCACCTTCATGCCCAGCGACTTGGCCACCTCGGGCACCTTGTCCAGCCCCTGGATGACCGAATAGGTGCGCACGCACTGCGAACGGGCGGCCAGGATGGACAGGTCTTCACGCAGCCGCGCTTCCGAGACCATGGCGCCGGGATCCAGCGGGGTCTCGCCGGGCTTGCGGAACGGCGCATAGGAGACGCACTGCAGCTTGTTGTCGGCCGCATCGACCATCGGCTGCGGCGTGCCTTGGGCGCGCCACCAGGCCAGCACCAGCAGGGCCGCCAGCACGCTCAGCAGGGTCATCCAGCGGGAACGGTTGCGGGACAGGAAATCGAACATGGGAATGGTCTGTGACGATCGATGGGAAGGAGCACCCGGCAGGCCCTGGGATGCCGGAACGGCAGGATGGCCGGGCGGGCACAGAAGGATGATACCGGCCCCGCCGAGGAATCAGGCGGCCAGAGAATGCGCCGTTGGCGCCATGTGTATCAGGCTGCAAAGTGACGTGACAGCCTCGTAATTCTGCCAGAGCCGACAACGCATAGAATCTCAGGTTGTCCGCGCAAAGGTCGTGTCGGACGTTCTGCATGTCATTCATGACATTCCGCACGTACGGCAGACTTTGACCGGCCTGCCTGGTCCCGTGAAGGTTCATCATTGCGGGATCGGGCACAATGCCCGGCGCACGCCCGCCTCCGGCATGTCCGGGGCGCGCCGCGTCGACGCATCGCATCTCGTTCGTCAATCCCGACAGGAAGCATCCCCTATGTCCGGACCGGACTCCCCTTCGTCCACCCAGGCCCCCCCCAGCCACCCCATTCCCGACAACCCGCTGGGCGAGCATTTCCGCAACCACCATCCGGTCACCTTCGGCCGCGTGGTGGGCGCGGCGTTCCTCGCCCTGTCGCTGGCCGTGCTGAACTTCGTGACCTGGGACAAGATCAACCCGCTGGTGGACGCGCCGGCCTTCTACGGCAAGATCAGCGGCCTGGCCTACAACTCCGCCCAGCGCTGGGACAACCCGCTGGATGGCCGCAACGCCGATGAGTCCTCGATCGAGAAGGACTTCAAGATCCTGTCCGACTACACGACGCGGGTGCGGACCTACAGCAGCGTCGATCAGCCCAACATTCCTGCCCTGGCCGAGAAGGCCGGCCTGCACCTGACGGCCGGTGTCTGGGTCAGCAAGGATGAGGAGCGCAACCAGAAGGAATTCGACGCCATCGAGAAGGCGGTGCATGACACCAGCTCCATCGAACGGGTCATCGTCGGTAACGAACAGGTGCTGCACGCCGGCCGCACCCCGGCCGAACTCATCCAGAACATGCGTGAGGTCAAGCGCCGGGTACGCAAGCCGGTCTCCACGGCCGAGCCCTGGCACATCTGGCTGCGCTACCCCGAGCTGGCCGCCAACGCCGACTTCATCACGGTCCACCTGCTGCCCTACTGGGAGGGCCTGCCGGTCCAGCAGGCGCTGGAGTACACCTTCGGCCGACTGCACGAGGTGCAGCGCCGCTTCCCCGACAAGAAGATCGTGATCGGTGAGGTGGGCTGGCCCAGCCAGGGCGACCGCCGCGACTCCTCCCGGGCCTCGCCGGCCAGCCAGGCCGAGTTCATCCGGGGCTTCCTGGTGCGGGCTGCCGCCGAGAACATCGATTACTTCCTGATGGAGGGCATCGACCAGCCCTGGAAGATCGAGCTGGAAGGCCGGGCCGGCCCGTACTGGGGCTACCTGGACGCCTACCGCCAGCCCAAGTACAGCCTGACCGGCCCCATCGAGCGTGATCCCAACTGGGAGACCAAGGCCGCCCTGGCGTCGGCCATCGGCGTGGTGGCGCTGTTCTGGTTCATGTTCAGCTTCTCCAACCTGCAACTGCCCAGCCGCATCGCCTTCGGCCTGGTGCTGCAGGCCGTCATCTCGCTGTTCGCCTGGCTGGTGGCCCTGCCCTTCGACTACTACATGCGCCCGATCGACTGGACCTTCCTGGTGATCCTGGTGCCGTCGCTGCTGGCCATGTCCACCATCCTGCTCACCAACTTCTTCGAGTTCGTCGAGATGTTCTGGCCGGGCAACCTGCGTCACGTCTACCGGCCGCGGCCGCTGGCCCCCGGTGCGCGTGAGCCCAAGGTGTCGCTGCACCTGGCCTGCTGCAACGAGCAGCCCGACATGGTGATCGCCACCATCAAGAGCCTGGCCGCGCTGGACTACAGCAATTTCGAGGTGCTGGTCATCGACAACAACACGAAGGACGAGAAGCTCTGGAAGCCGGTCGAGGAATTCATGGCCACGCTGCCCGAGAACTTCAAGTTCTTCCACCTGCCCAAGTGGCCCGGCTTCAAGGCCGGCGCGCTCAACTACGGGCTGACGCAGACGGCGCCCGATGCCGAGATCATCGGCGTGGTGGATGCCGACTACGTGGTGGTGCGTCGCTGGCTGAAGGATGTGGTGAGCTACTTCGATGATCCGGACACCGCCGTGGTGCAGTCGCCGCAGGCCCACCGGGGCTGGAGCCGCCACACCTTCCGGCGGATGATGAACTACGAGTACGACGGCTTCTTCCGCATCGGCATGCACCATCGCAACGAGCGCAACGCCATCATCCAGCACGGCACCATGACGCTGGTGCGCGCCCAGCCGCTGCTGGAGGGCAAGTGGTCGGAATGGACCATCTGCGAGGACGCCGAGCTGGCCCTGCGCCTGATGAATCAGGGCTACACGCTGCGCTATGTGGACGTGGTGATGGGGCGCGGCCTCACGCCCGACACCTTCTTCGCCTTCAAGAAGCAGCGCAAGCGCTGGGCGCAGGGTGCCATCCAGATCATGAAGGCCCATGCGAAGACCCTGTTCGGTCGCAGCAACCTGACGGCAGCACAGCGCTACCACTTCATCACGGGCTGGTTCTCGTGGATCGGTGACGCGCTGCACCTGCTGTTCGCGCTGGCTGCCATCGCGTGGAGCATCGGCATCATCGCCGCACCCCACCTGTTCAGCCTGCCCATCCTGCTGTTCATGATCCCGCTCATCGCCTTCTTCTTCTTCAAGGCGCTGATGGGACCGCTGATGTACATGCGCCGCGTGCGCTGCGAGCAGAAGGATGTCTGGGGCGCCGCGCTGGCCGGCATGGCCCTGTCGCACGGCATCGCCCAGGGCGTGTTCTCGGGCCTGTGGAACAAGACGGCCGTCTTCGAGGTGACCGAGAAAGGCGGTGGCGCCGGCACGCAGGCGGCCGATGTCGAGTCGGCCTCGGCTGCGTCGGCCACGCCGGCCGCCGACACCGCTGCAGCCGGTGCCGCCGTGGACACCGTGACCACGAGCCCTGCCCCGGCACCCAAGCCGGCCAAGCCCGCCAAGCCCAAGAAACCCGCAGGCATGGCCTGGGGTGGCGTGCGCGAGGAAGCCCTGCTGCTGATCGGCCTGCTGGTGGCAGCGCTGGGCATCTCGATGACCCGGCTGCCCAACCACCTGGAATCGGCCATGTGGATGGTGGTGCTGGTGCTGCAGGCGGTGCCCTACATGGCTGCCGTGGTCTGCGCCCTGCTGTCGGCCTCCAAGGCCAAGCACCTCGAGAAGAAGCCTCGCAAGACGGCCGGCCAGTCCGGCAACGAGGCAGCCAGCGACGAGGGCTCGGCCAGCCAGGCCGCCAGCGCCTGAGCCAGGCTTCGCTCCACCGGCCGCCCTGTCATGGGCGGCCCCGGACGGGGACGGGACGGATTTCGATCCACCCGTCCCCGTTTCTTCATCGGCAGCCGTCCATCGGCCAGCGCTGCCCGAAGCCTCCGACGGCCGGCGCCCCAGCCCCGATCAGCGGGGGCGAATCGTTGCACGGGCATGCCAAACCGTTATAATGGACGTTTACTTGTCGTACCGTTGCGTGCGTTTTCATCACCTGCTTCGGCGCTGAACACCCAACCGATTCCCCTATGAAAGAAGGCATCCACCCCGAGTACCGCGAAGTCGTGTTCCAGGACATGGCCAACGGTTTCAAGTTCATCACGCGTTCCACGGTGCACACGCGCGAAACCATCAAGATGGACGACGGCAAGGAATATCCGCTGATGAAGCTGGACGTGACCTCCGAGTCCCACCCGTTCTACACGGGCGCTCAGCAGCGCATCATCGAGACCGGCCGCGTCGAGAAATTCCGTCAGAAGTTCGCCCGCACCGGCGCTACCGCCGCCAAGGCCTGATCCGTTCTACGGCCCCTGGCCGCGGTTCGCCGTGGCCCCAGAAAAGCCCTGGCAACTGCCGGGGCTTTCTTTTTCCATGGTCTCTCGTGCGTCCGATGCGCCCCTGGCGGACAATGAGCCCAAACGATGACTGATCGGCCCCACAGGATCCGACGATGACAAGCTCTAGTTCCGGGTCGCGCGTCAGACCCTATCTGGTCACCTCGGCAGACGCCGCACGCCTGCCACGCTGGATTCCGCTGCTGTTCTGCGCGGTCTATGTCCTGGCCGGCCTGTTCGGGCGTGATCCCTGGCGGACCGACGACGCCATCGGCTTCGGCATCGCCCACACCATGGCCACCGGCAACAGCATCGACTGGCTGCTGCCCAACGTGCAGGGCCAGCTGGTGCCCGACGAGGGCGGCCCGCTGCCCTTCTGGGTGGGCGCGCTGGGCATGCACGCCGCACGGCTCTTCAACACGCTGCTGGCCAGCTTCTTCGGCCATGCGGCCGACGGGTGGCGCATCGCCCCGGACCTGGCCATGCGACTGACAGCGGCTGCGGGCATCGCTTTGGCCATGACGCTGCTCTGGTATGCGGCGCGCAACCTGGCCGTGCGGCCTGAAATCCAGCCGCAGGATCCGTTCGGCGCCGGCGCCAGCCCGCAGGACTTCGGCCACGCCGTGGCCGATGCGGCTCTGCTGGCCGTGCTGGCCTGCTTCGGGCTCATCGCACCCATCCACGAGACCACGGCCAACGCCTCGCAGACCCTGTGCGTGGCGCTGCATCTGTTCGGCCTGTCGGTGGCCATCGATCGTCCCCGCCGCGGCGGACTGCTGGTGGGCCTGGCCATCGCCGCCAGCCTGCTCACCTACGGCATTCCGCTGGCCGTCGTCATGCTGCTGGCCACGCTGCTGCTCCTGTGGCTGGTGGTGCCCTTCCGGCTGGTGGCGGGCTGGATCCTGCTGACGATGCTGCCGGTGGCCGTGCTTGGCAGCATTGTCTGGCCGGCGCTGCTGGCCTATTTCAGCCACTCGGACGCCGTGGTGCAAGCCCTGCCCCTGATGGAGGGTGACAGCAACCTGCCGGTGGATCCGGCTGCCAGCCAGAAGGTGGCGGAGTTCTTCCACGGCTGGCTGTCCTGGAATGCCGGCATGTTCGGCGCGCCGAGCGGTGAAGCGCTTTCCCAACTGGGCGGCACGCTGCCGTGGTACCTGTGGCCGCTGTGGCCGTTCGTGCTGTGGGGCATGTGGCGCTGGCGGGCCGGCTGCCGTGAAGCGCCCATTGCCGCGCCCCTCTTCCCGCTGCTGCTGATGCTGCTGGCCTCGCTGTGCAACCCGCAGACGGCTGACCACCAGGCCACGCTCACCCCGATGGTGCTGCCGATGGCCGTGCTGACCGGCATGACGCTGCCCATGATCCGCCGCAACCTTGTCAGCGTGGTGGACTGGTTTGCCGTCATGATCTTCTCGGTGGCCAGTCTGGCCGTCTGGGCCTACTGGGTCGCCTTCATGTCGGGCTGGCCGCCGCGCATGGCAGCCCGGGCCGAAGCCGCGCTGCCAGGCTTTGTCGCCCACGTCTCGGTCATCGAGCTGATCATCGGGTTGCTGGCCACCGGGGCCTGGGTGCTGCTGGTGGTGTGGCGCGTATCGCGCCGGCCGCGCCCCTTCTGGCGCCCCATGGCGCTGTCGTCAGGGGGCATGGTGCTGACCTGGCTGCTCCTGATGACCCTGTGGCTGCCTGCCGGCAACTGGCGCAAGAGCTACCAGGAACTGGTGATTCCCACCCGGGCGCTGTTTGCCAGCCAGCCGGGCTGCGTGCTGCATGCCGGCACGGATGCCGGTGAACTGGCCCTGTTTGCCTACTACGCCGGCGCCCGCTTCGTGCGGCTGCCGGATCTGCGCCAGCAGGATGAGGCACCGCCCAAGCCTGTCTGCCCCTGGCTGCTGGTGGCCGACGACACGCCGGGCACGCCCATCAACCTGCCTGACCTGCTGGGCCGCGCCAAGGACGCCGGCCTGGATGGCGCCACGCCCGCCGAGATCCTGGCCCAGCCCTGGCAGTCGCTGTGGCAGCGCCAGCGGCCCTTCGGCAAGACGCCGCACCTGCTGGGGCTGTACCGTCGCGTGCCTGTCGAGACGCCTGCCAAGCCCTGAGCACATCCGCCAGGGCCCCGGCTGATCCCGGCCTCGGGATCAGTCCTTGGGCTGCCCGGCCGGCCCGATGAAGTGCTGACGGTAGTGCCGCAGCTCGTCGATGGATTCCTGAATGTCGGCCAGCGCGGTGTGGGCGCCGCGCTTCTTGAAGCTGCGATAGACCTCGGGTGCCCAGCGCCGTGCCAGTTCCTTCAGCGTGCTCACGTCCAGGTTGCGGTAGTGGAACCAGCTTTCCAGCTCGGGCATGTAGCGCGCCATGAAGCGCCGGTCCTGCCCGATGGAGTTGCCGCACATGGGTGACTTGCCTTCGGGCACCCAGGCGCGGATGAACTCCAGCAGGATGCCCTGCGCCGCCGCCTCGGTCAGCGTCGAGGCCCGCACCCGTTCGATGAGCCCGGACTTGCCATGGGTGGACTGATTCCACTTGTCCATGGCGTCCAGCACCGAGTCGGGCTGGTGAATGGCCAGCACCGGCCCTTCGGCCAGCAGGTTCAGCTCACTGTCGGTCACCACCATCGCCACCTCGATGATGCGGTCGATGTCGGGATGCAGGCCGGTCATTTCCATGTCGAGCCAGACCAGGCGGCTCTCGTCAGGCCGGCCAGGGGGGACGAACACGGTGCCCAGCGGCTGGCCATCGGCCGTGTGACCGGCCGAGACGCCGTGCGGAGCGCCCTCCGACGTCTGGTCCATGCCGTTCCGATCGTTTTCCGGGGCGGCGGCTGCCCCCGTTGTGTCTTGGGTTTCCATGCTTTAATTGTCGCATGCAACCCCTGCACTTCAGCTTCCTGTTCGTCGGATTCCTGTTGCTGTCGCTGGTCCTGCGCCTCTGGCTGGCCAGCCGTCAGGTCCGCCATGTCAGCCGGCACCGCGACGCCGTGCCCGAACCCTTCGCCAGCCGCATCAGCCTGCCGGCCCACCAGCGCGCCGCCGCCTACACCATCGCCCGCGTGCAGCTGGGCATCGTCGACCAGTTCGTGGGCGCGGTGGTGCTGCTTGCCCTCACCCTACTGGGCGGCCTGCAGTTCATCCACGAAACCTGGATGCGCTGGCTGCCCGAGCAGCCGCTCCTGCAGCAGCTGCTCGTCATGGCCACCGCGCTGCTTCTCATCAGCCTGGCCGAACTGCCTGTGGACTGGTGGCGGCATTTCCGGCTGGAAACCCGCTTCGGCTTCAACCGCATGACGCCAGCGCTCTTCGTGGCCGACCACCTGAAGGCGCTGCTTGTTGGCGCCCTGCTGGGCCTGCCGCTGCTGGCGGCCCTCATCGCGCTGATGCAGCACACCGGCCAGCGCTGGTGGCTGTGGGCCTGGGCCTTCTGGATCGGCTTCAACGTGGTGGTGCTGCTGCTCTTTCCCACCGTCATTGCCCCACTCTTCAACCGCTTCGAGCCGCTGGCCGACGGACCGGTCAAGGAACGCATCCTGGCGCTGCTGGCGCGCTGCCAGTTCAGTGCCGGCGGCCTGTTCGTGATGGACGGCAGCCGCCGCTCGGCCCATGGCAACGCCTACTTCACCGGCTTCGGCAAGAGCCGGCGCATCGTCTTCTTCGACACCCTGCTGGCCCGGCTGGAGGTCGACGAGGTGGAGGCCGTGCTGGCGCACGAGCTGGGCCATTTCAAGAAGAAGCACATCCTGAAGCGCCTGGTGCTGCAGGGCGTGTTCAGCCTGGTTGCCTTTGCACTGCTGGGCTGGCTGTCGTCACAGATCTGGTTCTACCAGGGCCTGGGCATCGCCATCGGCCCCTTCCAGGCCCAGGCACCGGCCGGCGTGGCGCTGCTGCTCTTCTTCCTGGCCCTGCCCGTCTTCCTGCTGCCGCTGCGGCCGCTGATGGCCTGGATGTCTCGCCGTGACGAATTCGAGGCCGATGCCTTCGCGGTGGAGCACAGCAACGGCCAGGCGCTGGTCTCGGCCCTCACCAAGATCTACGAGGACAACGCCAGCACCCTCACGCCCGATCCGCTGCATTCGGCGTTCTACGACTCCCACCCGCCGGCGCCCCTGCGCATCGGCCGGATCCGGCAACGGCTGGCCGAGACGGCCCCTGCCGCCCCAGCACAGCCATGACCTCACCACAGCCATGACCTCCTCCGATCACCCGCGCCGCACCGGCCCCGCCGACGACTCCGACGACGACTACACGGGTGCCCGCTACGAGGACGAGGCCATGGCCCTGGCCAACAAGGGCCGGGGACGCCAGCCTCCCCGCCCGGGCGGCAGTCGTTCCTACACCCGCAAGACCCCGGCCGGCAGCCAGGCCCAGCCGCGCGGCCAGACCCGTTCCGAGCGACTGCAGGCCGACGTGATGGCCGCCTATGGCCGCCAGTTCCTGCTGGCCCCGACGGATGGCGGACCGCACCTGCCCGCCATGGCCGTGGGCCGACGGCTGGACTGCGTGGTGGGCGACCACGTGACCTATCGGCAGGCCGAGAGCGGCCCTTCGGCCATCGAGAGCGTGGCACCGCGTCGCAACCAGGTGCGCCGCCGCGACGCCTTCCGGGAGAAGATCATTGCCGCCAACGTCGATCAGGCCGCCGTGCTGATCAGCGGCTACCCCGCCTTCGACGAAGCGCTGCTGATGCGGCTGCTGCTGGGCCTTACCGCCGAGGACATCCCGGTCCTGGTGCTGGTGACCAAGCAGGACCTGAGCCATTCGTTCGAGCAGGTGCAGGCACGCACGCGCGTCTACGAGTCGCTGGGCTACCCGATGCTGCCCATTTCGGCCCTGAAGGACCCCGCCTCGCTGGAACCCGTGCAGGAACGCCTGGTCGGCAAGCGCACCGTGCTGCTGGGCCAAAGCGGCATGGGCAAATCCACCCTGCTCAACGCCCTGGTGCCCACCGCCAGCCAGCAGACCAACGAAATCTCCACCGCGCTGTCCAGCGGACGTCACACCACCACCTTCAGTCGTGCCTTCATCCTGCCTGATGGCCAGAGCTGGCTGATCGACACCCCGGGCTTCCAGCAGTTCGAGCTGGCACACCTGAGCCGCTGGCAGCTGCTGCACGCCATGCCCGAGTTCCGCCCCTACCTTGGCCAGTGCCGCTTCAACGACTGCCAGCACCACGACGAACCGGGCTGCGCCATCCGCGATGCGGCCGAACGCGGCGACATCGACCGGCACCGCTACGAACTCTTCCAGCAGCTGGTGGATTACGACTAGGCGTCAGCGGCGCTGAGGGCTTAGGGCTGAAGGCCGGGTGCCGGGTGTCGGGCACCAAGTGCAAAGTGACATGTACCAGGTGACGTGCGCCAAGCGACGAGTGACACGGGTCACGTGTGACAGATGAGGCGTGACAGGCCCTGGTTTCAGTTCCGCCCCTAGCTCCGGGGGCAGGCGACAGGAAGCAGAAATTACAAAACGCAAGACCTGCCTGGGCGCCTCAAAAGCGTCCGCCTCTGCTTTTTCCCGTCACCGGAATGCCTTCCCTGCTCGGGGCTTCCCCTACGTCCGGACTTGGGCCGCTGCCGGCGCTCACGCCGATTCGGCGAAATTCGGTCAACAATAAGGAACATGTAGCCCATGATTGCTGACCATTGGATCGGCGCATGATGTCTTGGACAGACAGGAATCTGTATGCCGGCCTGACACGAAAACTTTCTTTACGTTGTAATCACCCCCAGGAACCGTTCCGAAAACCCCGAAATCAAGTAACCAAACACTACATTCGTCGCAGGATCATCGACACGCGCTATGGTGGCTGCATGCAAATCGTTTCCCCACGCCAACAGACGGAGGCAGACCATGACGACGCGCATACCCTCCCGCCACACGATTCTCGCGGCGGCAATCCTCGCCCTGCTGGCTGGCTGCGGCAGTGGCCAGGACGACTCGGCTAACCGGACCAAGGCGACCGCCAACAGCCTGGTCACGGCCGGATCCTCGTCCACCCAGACAACCGACGGCACGCCTGCCCCCAGCAGCAAGGCGGCCAGCTCCACCCAGGCCGCCATCGACAAGCGCAGCATCAGCAGTGATCTGCTGGCCACCCTGCTGCTGCAGGGAACCACTTGGGACGGTCAGACCCCCGAATACCGTGTCTGGCCCGCATGGCCGTGGCGCGGTGCCGCAAACAAGGGCCAGGTCGACACTGACGCACTGGCGCACACGCCCCCGTTGCAGGGTGGCCAGTGGCTGCAGCAGGTGGACCAGGCAAGCCGCCACTATCGCTACCACCAGGCCAGCTGGCTGCAGGACAGCCCTGTCGATGGCTTTGCCTATCCCACGCTGGACACCGGGCTGGATCTGAACATGGTCAGCGAGGGCTCCTACCAGGAGAACTTCCACGGCAGCCAGTACCTTGCCTATTCCCGCGACACCCCATTCAACCTGGGCAGCCAGGCGCAGGTGCGGGTTGGCGGCACCGGCAATGGCCGCAGCGGCGAGGATGCCGCATCCGACGGCCAGACCCTGATGCTGGATGCCGTCACTCGCCCCGTCGCCATCACGCCCGGACAGCGCATCCCGCTGAACCAGTCGCTGGCCGAATGGCGCAACGCCCAGGGGGACTCCGTGAAGCTGGTGCCCATGGCGGGCCAGGCCAAGGACCAGGTACGGCTCTGCCTGGACCAGCAGGTCCAGAACGTGAAGCGCCTGAGCTGCACGCTCTGGCAGGTGCCCACCGACTGGACGACCCTGAGCGCGCTGCCCACCTATCAGGGCCTGCGCGTGGTGGATGAACGCGACGACCGGCAACGGAGCTGGCAGTCCAGCACCCTCTATCCGGCCTACAAGGCGGCCACCGTGTCTTCCCGGGGCGTGCGTGGCGACGTGCTGGCCGGCGTGCTGGTCCACTATGTGGACACGGCCCCCGCCCTCATCGGGCCGGACTACCAGAGCTGGTCTGCCGTGCCTTGGAACGGCCCCGGCCCGGACGGCAAGCCCCTGTCCCGTAACGACGGCGTACCCGCCGTGCCCGATGTCGAGGGGTGGTCCCGTATCGACCACCCTGGCCGGACCGAGCCGGGGCAGACCCACTACACCCACGCGTTCGAGAACTTCCTGAGCCACGACAGCCAGTATCTGCTGCCGGACTACATCTTCACCAGCCAAACTGTCAGGCTGGGGATGGACGTTCACATGGGGCGCTTCTTCGAGGGCTATTGGGATATAGGATTCTTCACACCGGGTCGCTTCCTCTACAGCGTCGACGGCGAAGCCACCCCAGGTCGCCCGCTGCTCACCCTGTCCACGCAGGCCAGCTTCACCACGGGCGACCCTGCCTCGACAGCATCGCCGCTGCGCTCGACCAGCAGCTACACCCTGCGCGCTGGTGACGTGGTGCCCTACAACCAGGCGCTGCAGCAATGGCAGGATGACAAGGGCAACCAGGCCACGCTGAAGGTACTCAAAGGCAAGGCCAAGGACGAGTTCCGCCTGTGCCTGGACCAGCAGCTGCCGGCCATCAAGCGCCTGTCATGCAGCCACTGGCGCATCCCGGCTGACTGGAGACTGGACATCTCTCCCGAGTTCAAGGGCATCTCGGTGGCGGATGACCGCAGCGCCGTGGGCGGCAGCGGCACGCTCTACTGGCAGACGCGGCCCGAAGCCACCAAGAATCTGAAGAGCGTGAAGACCCTGCAGCGCAAGGCGCTGATCCGGCAGAAAGCGCTTCAGCAGCGCTGAGCATGCCGGGCGCGCGGGATGGCAGCGATCACTGCAATGATTTTGCAGCCATCCTGCGGCGCAACCCGAGGATCACGCCCGCGCACACGGCGCCCACCCGCACGGACAGCGCGGGCGCCGAGTCGAGCGTGATCCACGAGCACCACCACTTCCGTCACGCCGCCAGGAAGTGATAGAAATTGCGCAGCATGGTGGCGGTGGCTCCCCAGATGAAGTAGGTGTGACCCGCCGGTGCCTGCCAGGGCATGGCGTGAAAGGCGCGCTGGATGAGCTGCCCGTCCTGTTGCCAGCGACCCAGACGGCGCTGATGATTGGCCGGATTCATCAGGAAGGCCAGCGGCACCACAAAGGCTTCCTGCACTTCCTGCGGCGACAGCACGAGCGACTGGGGCTGCACCGCGACATCCAGCAGCCCCACCACGGGGTTGACCCAATAGCCGGTGCCGGTAGCCATGCCGGGCAGACTGCCCAGCACCTGGACCTGATGACGCGCCAGGCCGATCTCCTCGGTCGCCTCACGCAGGGCGCCATCGGTGGCCGAGGCATCTTCCGGATCCAGCCGGCCGCCCGGAAAGGCAATCTGCCCCCGGTGGTGGCGCAGCCGATTGCTGCGCACCGTCAGTAGCACGCCCAGGCCCTGGGGCGTGGGCAGCAGCGGCACCAGCACGGCAGCCGGGGTCAGCAGGCGTGTCGCCGTCGTATCAGGGCGTGAGGCGTGCTCCCCTGCGTGCCCTTGGGGTGCCCAAACGGAAGCCGATGGTGAAGCGGACGATAGGGAGGCAGAAACGGCCGGCGCACCTGGGGGAGGCCCCGACGGCGCCTCGGCATTGCTCTCGGCCTCGATCCGCCAGCCGGTGGGCGGATGCAAAAACCGCTGCCGGATCCAGTCGCCCTGCAGGCGCTGATCGGACAGCGGTTTTTCGGAAGATCCGTCGGCAACCGCCAGCACGGGGGCTGACGACGGATCGAAAGGCGGAACGGAAACATCGGCCGATGCGGGCGCAGGCGCGGCCACCCCTCGTGGGACAGGTGGCCGGCGGCCAGACATGGCCGGAACCGATCAGCCCTCGGCGCCTTCCGCGGCGGCCTTGGCAGCCTGCGTGCGGGCCGGCAGCTTTTCCTTGATGCGGGCCTTCTTGCCGGACAGGTTGCGCAGGTAGTACAGCTTGGCGCGGCGCACGTCACCACGGCGCTTGACCTCGATGCTGGCGATCAGCGGCGAGTACAGCTGGAAGGTACGCTCGACACCCTCGCCCGAGGAGATCTTGCGGACGGTGAAGGCGCTGTTCAGGCCACGGTTGCGCTTGGCGATGACCACGCCTTCGTAGACCTGCACACGCTTGCGGCTGCCTTCAACCACGTTGACGGCCACGGCCACGGTGTCACCAGGTGCAAAGGCGGGAATCTGCTTGCCGAGGCGGGAAATCTCTTCCTGTTCGAGCTGGGCGATGAGGTTCATGCTAGAGGACTCCAGGCATCATGGGCGGGGCTGTTGTTGGGATTGGAGCCGGTGGCGCAACAATGAGCCAGCGGCGGATGGTCCCGCCAGAGGATGCAAGCTAAGCTTTTGATGATAGCACGGATTTTGCCGAAAGCAGCTCCGGGCGCTTGCGTTGCGTGGCGTCCAGCGCGGCGGCATGACGCCAGCGTTCAATCTCGCGGTGGTTGCCCGACAGCAACACAGGCGGCACCCCGGCTGGCACGTCGCGCGGCAGCCCCGGCAGCTGCTCCGGTCGGGTGTAGTGCGGGCAGTCCAGCAGGCGCTGGGCCGGCGCCCCCTCGGCAAACGAGTCCTGCTCGGCCGATTCGCCGTGGTTGAGCACCCCCGGCAGCAGGCGTACCACCGCATCCATGACGAGCATGGCCGGCAGCTCCCCGCCCGAGACCACGAAGTCGCCCATCGAGATTTCCTCGTCCACCACGGCGTCGAGGAAACGCTGGTCGATGGCCTCATAGCGGCCGCACAGGAAGATGGCGCCGTCGGAAGCGGCCATGGTCTGGGCGCGTGCCTGCGTGAAATGCTGGCCCTGCGGGGACAGATAGATGACGGGCAGCTCGGGGCGCCCTTCGGCGGCACGGGTCTCGCGCAGCGCCGTCAGGCAGCGCAGCAGCGGCTCAGCCAGCATCACCATGCCGGGCCCACCGCCATAGGGGCGGTCATCGATGCGCCGGTAATTGTCGAAGGTGTAGTCGCGCGGATTCCAGCAGCGCAGGAAATACGCGTCGTTGCGCGCGCGCCCGACCACGCCATAGGGTGCCGCGGCCTCGACCAGGTCGGGAAAGATGGTGATGATCTCGAAGTCCATGGCAAGGAAAGGCGTCAGGGGATGAGACGGCCTTCCCTTTCGCCACGCACGGCGGCGTGTCGCAGCAACGTTCAGGCCATGCGAGGGATCAGCGCCAGTCGGCCGCCCAATCTGCCTGGATGCGCCGGGCTGCAATGTCCACCGATTGAACGATGGCCTCGACGAAGGGAATGAGCATGCCGTCGTCCAGACGCAGCACCTGCTGTGCACCGTGGTCATCGACGGCCACGACCGTACCCAGGCGAGCCCCCTGCTGGCCGATGACTTCGCAGCCGATCAGGTCCGCATGGTAGAACTCGTCGTCCTGGGTGGGCGGGAAATCGGCGCGATCGACCTGGATTTCCACGCCCTTCAGGGCCAGGCCCTGTTCACGCGTGAGCGGCGGCTGGCCGTCCAGCAGCACCAGCTCGGCCACCAGCGCATCGCCCTGCACCCGACAGCGGCCACGCCGCACGATCTGCGGCAACGCCAGCGGACGGGCTGCGCGTCTGGGCGCAGGGACCTGCCCCGCAGGTGCGCCGTCCGCAGACGGTTCAACCGCCTCGACCAGACGCCAGCGCCGGGCATGGCGCAGCACTGATTCGGAGGCGGCGGCGTAGGGCTCGATCTTCAGCGCGCCCTGGACACCATGGCTGCCCCGAATGCGGCCGACGCCGATCCAGTGGGGATCAGCCACGGAAACTGCTCTGAAAGGAATCAGGCAGCAGCGGCGGGTTGCTGCTCACCGACCTTCTTGGCCAGGCGGGCAACGCTGGGCGACAGCTGTGCGCCCTGGCTGACCCAGTGCTGCACGCGAGCCAGATCCAGACGCAGGAACTGCTGGTCCTTCTCGGAAGCCACCGGGTTGTAGAAGCCCAGGCGCTCGATGAAGCTGCCATCACGACGGTTGCGCTTGTCGGTGACGACGATGTTGTAGAAGGGGCGTTTCTTGGAACCACCACGCGAGAGACGAACGACGACCATTGAGATATCTCCGAATACCAGCCGATGCCGCAGAACTGGCACCCGGACTCCGGGCCTGGCCAGAAACTGCCTGCCGGGCCCCCAAGGCCACGCCAGAGCGCGCCCATAAGAAACCCGATGTTGAGGAAACCCTTGATTGTATAGCGCAAGTGCGCCGTTGTCATGCAATGAACCACCATCCCCGGCATGAACCCGGACAAGGCAGCTGCGCCGGCGCCGGATGGGGCCGCCCTGGAGGATGCACTCGGCTCCGGAACCACTGCGCCAGGAACGACAAACACCCGACGTTGATCGGCCAAAAGTGGCTGAAAACGCACAAAGTGGGTAATCTTTGAGTTCAAAGCACTCGGGAAAGTCCGAAAAACACGAGACGCGCCATCACGGAGCCTGTCCAGACCGTCCCCTGTGCGGCTTCGGAGCCCGCTTTGCATTTCAGTCTCAGTCCCACCCAACAGCTTCTCATCCTGCTGCTGCTCATCCTGTGCAGCGCCTTCTTCTCGGCCGCCGAAATCTCGCTGGCCGCCTCGCGCCGCATCAAGCTGCAGGTCATGGCCGACGAGGGCGACGAGCACGCCAAGGAAATCCTCGCCCTGCAGTCGCGCCCCGGCCAGTTCGTCACCGCGGTGCAGATCGGCATCAACGCCGTGGCCATCCTGGCCGGTGCCGTGGGTGAATCGGCGTTAGGCCCCTCTCTGCGCGACTGGATCGAGCCCTTCTACAAGGGCCCCTGGCTGGAACCGCTCACCACCACGCTGTCCTTCCTGGTGGTGACGGGCATGTTCATCCTGTTTGCGGACCTGCTGCCCAAGCGGCTGGCCATGCTGGCCCCCGAGCGACTGGCCCGGCGGCTGGTGCGCCCCCTGCACGGCTGCATCGTGCTGTTCAAGCCCATTGTCTGGATCTTCAACACGCTCTCGGACAAGCTGATCTCGCTGTTCGGGCTGCCGGCGCAGCGCACCGACGAGCTCACCTTCGACGACATCTCGGCCGTGGTGGATGCCGGCGCCGAGGCCGGTGTGCTGCCCGACACCGAATACCACCTGATCGAGAACGTCTTCGAGCTGGAATCGCGGCTGGTGTCGTCGGCCATGACCACGCGCGAGAGCATTGCCTACCTCACGCTGCAGGAAACCGAGCAGGAGATCCGCGAGCAGATTGCCCAGCTGGCCCATTCGCGCTTCCTGGTCTGCGACGACGAGATCGACCGCATCGTCGGCTACGTGGAATCGAAGGATCTGCTGGCCCGCATCCTGAACGACGAGCCGCTGACGCTCAAGGGCGCACCGTGGATCAAGCCGGTGCTGACCATTCCGGATTCGCTCACGCTGTCCGAGCTGCTGAACCATTTCCGGGCCAGCCGCGAGGACATCGCCATCGTGCTGAACGAATACGCGCTGGTGGTGGGGCTGATCACCCTCAACGACGTGATGAGCACCGTGATGGGCGATCTGGTCAACGACAACCAACGGCAGATCGTCAAGCGCGACGACAACAGCTGGCTGATCGACGGCCTGACCCCGGTGGAAACCGTGCTGCGGGCGCTGGACATCGAGGCGCTGCCCGAGGACAGCAGCTACGAGACGCTGGCCGGCTTCATGATGTACAGCCTGCGCCGCATGCCCAAGCTCACCGACGCCGTGAGCTACGGTGGCTACAAGTTCGAGGTGGTCGACATCGACCACCATCGCATCGACCAGCTGCTGGTGACACGGCTGAAGGAACCCGCGAAGGAAGAGGCCGCACCAGCCGCAGCGGACTGAAACCGGCCACGCCCCTGCCCCGCCGACCAGGCCCTGCGTGGCTGACACCTGGCCACGCCCTGCGCGGCGGACACCCGGTCACGCGCTGCACATGGGGGCCTCCCGACCCGGATGCCCCGATGAGGCCCCAACAAAAAACCCCGACAGCCTTGCGCCGCCGGGGTTTTTTCATGAGGGATGACCAGGCATCAGTACGCCGGATGCGCCTGGAAGCCGCTGGACAGGAACGGTGCGCCACGGCCGTTCACGGCACCGGGCGAGCTGCGATAGACCGCGCCTCCGGGCTGGGCCATGGGCGGCATGGGACGGATGTGCGGTGCCCCCCAGACCACGGGGGCGCCCCCGTAGACCAGCGTCTCGGTGGGCGCTGCAGCGCTCGCACCGCGCAGCAGCATCGTCTCCAGCTTGCGCTGGCGTTCCTGCATGGCCTCGATGGCCAGACGATCGGTATAGCGCTGCTCGAAAGCCCGGTTCTGCTCGGCCCAGTTGCGGCGCTCGGCTTCCAGCACGGCGGCCGGCGGGGCGTCGGGCAGCCGGTAGTCACGGCTTTCAGTCTCGATGGCGCCCTGGGCAGGCTTGTCGCCGAAGCTCAGCGAACCATCGTGCATGCGCGACTGATAGACCTTGGTGACGCTTTCAGCCTGGGCGGCGCCCGCCGCCAGCAGACCACTCATAGCCACGGCGGCGCAGGACAGCACCAGACGGCCCACCGCAAATTTCGTTTCCATTTCCACGTCTCCTGACGAAAGGCGCCCGGCGGGGCACCAGCGGCAGGCATTCTTGATCGGCGCCCCGCCCCGCGGCAAGCGACTGGGTCTCGACAATCGACAAAACGTCGGAGGTTTTTCCATGGCCGGAAACGACAACGGCGGAACGTGACCAATGTCACGCTCCGCCGTCCGGTGAGGCGATCAGGCGATCAGCCCAGCTTGGCAGTCAGCGCAGGCACGGCCTCGAAGAGATCGGCCACCAGACCATAGTCAGCCACGCTGAAGATGGGCGCCTCTTCATCCTTGTTGATGGCCACGATGATGCGGCTGTCCTTCATGCCGGCCAGGTGCTGGATGGCCCCCGAGATGCCGGCCGCGATGTAGAGCTGCGGCGCGACGATCTTGCCAGTCTGGCCCACCTGCCAGTCGTTGGGCGCATAGCCGGCGTCCACGGCGGCGCGCGAGGCCCCCAGGGCCGCGCCCAGCCGGTCGGCCAGCGGCTCCAACACGGCCTGGAACTGCTCGGCGCTGCCCAGCCCCCGGCCGCCGGCGACGACCACCTGGGCGGCCGTCAGCTCGGGACGGTCGCTGGAGGCCTGCTCGCGGCCCACCAGGGCGGGCTGGCCATCGACGGCCACGGCCGCCACTTTCTCGATGGCGGCCGAGCCGCCTTCAGCGGCTGCCTCGTCGAAGGACGTGCCGCGCACCGTCAGCACCTTGATGGGGTCGCTGCTCTGCACGGTGGCAATGGCGTTGCCGGCGTAGATGGGCCGGCGGAAGGTGTCGGCCGAATCGATGCCGGTCACCTCGGAGATCTGTGCCACGTCCAGCAGGGCGGCCACGCGCGGCATGAAGTCCTTGCCGTGGGCGGTGGCAGCGGCCACCACGTGGCTGTAATCCTTGGCCAGGGGCACCACCTGGGCGGTGACGACTTCAGCCAGCGGCTCGGCCAGCGCCGCATCGTCCACCACCTTCACCTGGACCACACCCGCCACCTTGGCGGCGGCCTGGGCCACGGCATCCACGCCGCTGCCCATCACCAGCAGGTGCACCTCACCCAGCCGGGCGGCCGCATCCACGGCCTGCAGCGTGGCGCGTTTCAGGGTCTTGTTGTCGTGTTCTGCAATAACCAGTACTGCCATGGGTCACTCCCTCTTCCGTTGCGCCTGATCAGATGACCTTGGCTTCGTTCTTCAGTTTCTCGACCAGCTCCTCGACACTGGAGACCTTCACGCCACCCTGGCGTGCAGGCGGCTCGGTCACTTTCAGCACCTTCAGGCGCGGCGCCGGATCGACGCCCAGGTCGGCCGGGGAGAATTTTTCCAGCGGCTTCTTCTTGGCCTTCATGATGTTGGGCAGCGTGACGTAGCGCGGCTCGTTCAGGCGCAGATCGGCGGTGATGACGGCCGGCAGCGGCATGCGCAGCGTCTCCAGGCCGCCGTCGATCTCGCGGGTGACGGTGGCTTGACCATCAGCCACCTCGATCTTCGAGGCAAAGGTGCCTTGCGGCAGCTTCAGCAGCGCCGCCAGCATCTGGCCAGTCTGGTTGGCGTCATCGTCGATGGCCTGCTTGCCCAGCAGGATGATGCCGGCCGACTCCCTGGCCTGCACGGCGGCCAGCAGCTTGGCCACGGCCAGCGGCTGCAGCTGGGCATCGGTCTCCACCTGGATGGCGCGGTCGGCGCCGATGGCCAGCGCGGTACGCAGCGTTTCCTGGCAGGCGGTGGGCCCGCACGAGACGGCGACCACTTCGGTGGCCACGCCCTTTTCCTTCAGGCGCACGGCCTCTTCCACGGCGATCTCGTCGAAGGGATTGATCGACATCTTGACGTTGGCGATATCCACGTCGGTGTTGTCACTCTTGACCCTGACCTTGACGTTGTAATCGACGACCCGTTTGACTGCTACCAGAATTTTCATGAGACAAGTCCGTTGATAGAGGTAGTCCACATCGCGTGGAATCATACACGCCGCCATCGGGGAAGCTCCGGATGGACCCATCCCCCTCCCCGACCGGAAATGCGAGCCCCGGGAGCCCGGGGCATGGAATCAGCGCGGCGGCCTGCAGGTACATGACACGCTCGTTTTTCTGCACATTATAAGAGAGTGTTTCATAAGGGTTTCCCATGAGGGCCGCCTTTTGGAAGGTCATGAACTATCGCCCCCGGGCAGTCCGGATGAGCTGACCTGCCCGACATCCCAGGCGCCACGGTGCCCAGGGGCCAGCGGAATGAAGGCCATAAGGTCTGCAAGGATCGGAAGCGCAGAAAGCCATCCCCTGCCCCACACCCTGCCCCCTGACGGCCGACATGGAACCCGGGGGCCGGACAGCGGGGACGCATCCGCGCCCGCCAACCGGCCGTCAGCCCGGAGCCGGTCATGCCCGCGTTCCCCACTACCATCGGCGCCGGCAGTGACATTGGCCTGGCACAGCAACGCATCAAGATGCCGGTGTCCGTGCAGCCCCCCCATTCCCACACTCCGTCAGGCTGGTTTCCCATGCTGCAAAAGATCCAGGAAGTCGCCATGCAGATCGGCGCCATCGTCGTCGGCAAGCCGCGCCAGATCCGCCTGACGCTGGCCTGCCTGTTCGCCCGTGGCCACCTGCTGCTGGAAGACCTGCCCGGCGTGGGCAAGACCACGCTGGCCCACACGCTGGCCCGCTCGCTGGGGCTCGACTACAAGCGCATCCAGTTCACCAACGACCTGCTGCCGGCGGACATCACCGGCTCCAGCGTCTATCAGCGTCAGGAGCAGCGCTTCTCCTTCATGCCCGGCCCGGTCTTCACGCAGATGCTGCTGGCCGACGAGATCAACCGTGCCTCGCCCAAGTCGCAGAGTGCGCTGCTGGAGGCCATGGAAGAGCGTCAGGTCTCGGTGGAGGGCGTGGCCCATCGCCTGCCCGAGCCGTTCTTCGTGATCGCCACCCAGAACCCGCAGGACCAGATCGGCACCTTCCCGCTGCCCGAATCGCAGCTGGACCGCTTCCTGATGTGCGTGGAGCTGGGCTACCCCGACCCCAAGTCGGAACGCGCCATTCTGGAAGGCCGGGACCGTCGGGACTGGCTCACCGAGCTGAAGCCGATCCTCACGCCGGCCGAGCTGCTGCAGATCCAGAAAGCCGTTACCGAGGTGAAGACCTCCGGCCCCCTGATCGACTACGTGCAGAACCTGCTGACCCAGTCGCGGCGCTCGTCGATGTTTGCCGAGGGGCTGAGCCCACGGGCCGGCCTGGCGCTGCTGCGCGCCGCCCGCGCCTGGGCGCTGCTGGACGGCCGCAACCATGTGCTGCCCGACGACGTGCAGGCTGTGCTGCTGCCGGTGGCTGGACATCGCCTGAAGCCGGCGCGCGGCGCCGCCACCAACCACCGCGCCCGTGCCGAGCTGGTGGCCGAGCTGCAGAAGGCGGTGGCCATTCCCTGACATGACGCATCCGTTCCACGCCATGGCCCTGCCCCTTCCGGTGCAAGGTCCGCTTCCGACCACCTCCCACCCCTGAATGCGCTTCTTCGGCCGCACGCGCCCCCCCTGGGAAGGCGACTTCCCCCTCACCCGTCGACGGATCTACGTCCTGCCGTCCCGGATGGGCCTGATCTTTGCCGGTGCGCTGCTGGTCATGCTGGTGCTGACCATCAACTACGGGCTGGCGCTGGGCTACGTGCTGGTCTTCGTGCTGGGCGGCGTCTTCTGGGTGTCGCTCTTTCATGCCTGGCGCAATCTGGCCGGGTTGGTGCTGCGACCGGGCCGCGGCGATCCGGTGCATGCCGGCGAGACGGCAGAACTCAACCTGAGCTTCCTGAACCCCACCCGGCTGGCACGCTACGCCATCCGCCTGGACACGGGCCGCGACACCGAGGCGCAGGAAGTGGACATTGCCGCCGAGGCCGAGCAGATGGTGTCGGTGGCGCTAAAGACCGAAAGGCGCGGCTGGCAGCCGGCCCCGCTGCTGCGGCTCACCTCCGACTTCCCGCTGGGCCTGTGGCGGGTCTGGACGCTGTGGTATCCGGCCGCCGGCGTGCTGGCCTGGCCGGCTCCCGAGAATCCGCCCAGCCCCCTGCCCCAGTCCCATGACCCCACCGGCCATGCCGAGCAGCATCAGCATGGCGGCGACGATTTCAGCCACCTGCGCCCCTACCGCCCCGGCGATTCAATCCGGCGGCTGGCCTGGCGCGCCATGGCCCGCCATCCGCAGGGCCTGCCGCAGACCCGGGAATTCTCCGACGGCGGCGAAGGCGGCGAGCTGGTGTTTGACTGGGAGCAGCTTCCGCCGGGTCTGGACGAAGAAGCACGCCTGTCGCGGCTGACAAGCTGGATCGAACTGGCCGAACAGGCCGAGCAGCCCTATGCGCTGAAGCTGCCGCGCCGCCACTTCACCACCGACCGGGGTCCCAAGCAGCGCGCCGCCTGCCTGGAAGCCCTGGCCCGCTTCGGTGAGGCCCCCACACCATGAGCCAGGCCCCGCACAGGCCGCAACCGGCCCGTCCGTTCACGGCAGCCCCCGGCAGCAGCGCAGGCCGTGGACCACGGAATCCGGACACGCGAACACACGGCAGCCAGGACGCCACCCTGAACCCGCGTCTGCGCCCCTCGTTGCGCGCGCTGGGCGGTCGCCTGGGCGGCACCTGGGAACGCGACCGGCGCGACACGCTCTTCCTGCTGGCCGTGACGCTGCTGGCCGTCCTGCCCCATGCCCTGTACCTGCCCTTCTGGTGCACGGCGGGCTTTGCCATCCTGTTTGCCTGGCGGCTGGGCCTGCTCGTTTCCGGCCGGCCCCTGCCGGGGCGCTGGATCCGCATCCTGGCCAGTCTGGCCGTGGTGGGCGCGGTCTACGCCCAGTTCCGCACCCTGGTGGGGCAGGAAGCGGGCGTGGCGCTGGTGGTGCTCTTTCTGGGGCTGAAGCTTCTGGAGATGCGCACCCGGCGCGACTTCTACATCACCGTCTTCCTGGGCTTCTTCCTGCTGCTGGCCGCCTATCTGCACTCCCAGAGCATCCTGATGGGCGCCTGGACGCTGCTGGCCATTCCAGCGCTGCTGGCGGTGCTGCTCACCATCCAGTACCAGCAGGCCGAGGTGCCGCTGCGCACCCGGCTGCGTCAGGCCGTCGTGCTGCTGCTGCAGGCCCTGCCGCTGGCCATCATCCTGTTCGTGCTGTTCCCGCGTCCGAGCGGGCCGCTGTGGGGCAACCAGAACCAGCAGGACGCCAGCACCACCGGCCTGTCGGACTCGATGGCCCCCGGCGACTTCTCGAAGCTGGCCGAATCCAATGAAGTCGTGATGCGGGTGGAATTCCAGGGCGACGCGCCCGCCCCCAGCGACATGTACTGGCGCGGCCCCAGCTTCGGCCACTTCGACGGCCGGCGCTGGACGGCGCTGCCGCCCTCGGCCGAGCGCAGCCTGCCGCCGCCCGAAGTGCGCGTGCCGCAGGGATCGGCCACCTGGCAATACACCATCACGCGCGAGCCCGGCAACAACCGCTGGCTGCTGGGGCTGGACACCATCACCCAGACCCCGGAGGTGGGCGATGAACCCACCGCCGTGCTGCCCACGATGGAATGGGTGCGCCAGTCGCCGCTGACCGAACGGATGCGCTTTGTGGCGCAGTCGCGCCCTGGCTCCTGGACGGGGCTGAACGAGACCGAGCGCAGCCTGCACAACTGGCTGCAACTTCCGCCGGGCTTCAATCCGCGTGCCCTGGCGCTGGCCCGACAGTGGCGCCAGCAGCTGGGCGACGATCCCAACGTGCTGGCTGCCCATGTGCTGCGCTGGATCCGCGAGGAGCCCTTCCACTACACGCTGTCGCCCCCCAAGCTGGGCAAGGACAGCATCGACGAATTCCTGTTCCAGAGCCGGGCAGGCTTCTGCGAGCACTACAGCAGCGCCTTCGTCTTCATGATGCGCGCCATGGGCGTGCCCGCCCGCGTGGTGACCGGCTACCAGGGCGCCGAGCACCATGCGCAGGATGACTACTGGATCGTCCGCCAGGCCAACGCCCACGCCTGGGCCGAGATCTGGCATCCGAAGGAAGGCTGGCTGCGTGCCGACCCCACCGCCGCCGTCGCTCCCGAACGCATCGAGCAGGGCAACCTGCAGTCACTGCGCGCCCAGCAGCAGGACACGCTGGCACGCACCGCCTCGGACATCACCCGCCGGTGGACGCTGAGCCTGGACGGCATCACCCACCACTGGAACCTGTGGCTGCTGTCCTACGACCGCAACAGCCAGCGCCGCCTGCTGGACCGCCTGGGCCTGGGCACCGATGGCTGGCAGACGCTGGCCGGCATCCTGGCGGGTGCCCTGGGTCTGGCGCTGGCCATCACGGCGCTCTTCACCCTGCGGGCCCGGCAGCCGCGCGACCCGGTGGAGCGGGCCTTCGACGATTTCTGCCGGAAGCTGGCGGCCATTGGGGCTGACCGCATGCCTCAGGAAACGGCGAACCAGTTCCTCTACCGCGTCGAGCGTCTGCTTGATGCCGACAATGCCGCGCTGGCACACGATATCGTCGCCACCTACAACCGGATGCGCTACGATCCCGAACCCGGCCCGGCCGAACTGCTGGCCCAGCTGCGCGGGCTGGTGCGGGCCTTCCGGCCCTGAGGGAAGGCGAGCCGCAGGAGTCCGGCCGCGCCCTCCGGCCAGCGGCCCCGACCCGCCCTGTCTTACCCGCCCGTCCTTCATGCCTGCCATCACGCCCTCTGCCCCGCGGCTTGCCGCCCTCTGCCTGAGCCTTGCCCTGCTGGGCACGACACCTGTGGCCCTGGCGGCCGCTTCGCCCGAAGGCACGGCCAAGGCCCACACCGTGCGCAAGGCAGCACTCACGAAAGAGAAGCGTGCAGCAGCCTCGGCCACAGGCAGCAAGAAGGCCGGACAGAACAAGGCTGCCCAGGCATCCCGTTCCGCGCAGGCTGCAACGAAGTCAGCGACGACGAAGGCCGGCACATCCCGAGGACACACTGCCGGGAAAGCGGCCCGGACACAGCCCGTCCCCAAAGTCTCGCCCAAGGCTGCCGCCACGGCAGCCACGGCGGCATCCGCCGCAACGGCTGCCAGCGCAGCTGCCGCGGCCAGCGGCCCCCAGCCCGTTCCCGGCAACTACGCCGAACATCTGGAGGTGAAGGCCTTCGTGAGCGAGATGGCCGAGCGCCACGGCTTCGACCGCGACGCGCTGCTGGCGCTGTTCGCGCAGGTCAGCCCCAACGCCCGCACGCTGGCGCTGATGACGCCCCCGCCTCCGCCGCCCCCCGTGCCAGCCCCGGCCGGTGACGCCACGCCCGCAGGCGCAGCCCCCACCACACCGCCCCCGGCCCCCAAGCTGCCTGACTGGCAGACCTACCGGGCCCGCTTCCTGCAGCCGGTGCGCATCGACGGCGGCCTGAAGTTCTGGGAACAGCATGCCGGTGCGCTGGAGCGCGCCACGCAGGAACATGGCGTACCCGCCGAGATCATCGTCGCCATCATCGGCGTGGAAACCCTCTACGGCCGCAACACCGGCAAGTTCCCCACCATCCAGACACTTTCCACGCTGGCCTTCGACTTTCCGCCGCGTGCCGCCTACTTCCGCAAGGAGCTGGAGCAGTTCCTGCTGTACTGCCGCGAGAACGGCCTGGATCCGCTGACGCCCCGGGGCTCCTACGCCGGCGCCATCGGCACCCCGCAGTTCATGCCCGGCAGCATCCGCAGCTATGCCACCGACTTCGACGGCGATGGCCGCATCGATCTGGTCAACAGCCCGGTCGATGCCATCGGCAGCGTGGCACGCTTCCTGGCCATCCACGGCTGGCAGAAGGACCGCGACCTCTACTACCCCGCCACGCTGGCCGAGAATGCCGATCCCGCCTCGCTGCTGGCCCGTGGCCCGAAGCCCGATCTGAACATCGCCGACCTGCGCGCCGCCGGCATCACCAGCCCGCTGTCACTGCCGGCCGACCAGCCGCTGATGCTGGTGGACCTGCCCAACGGCGCCAACCCGCCCAGCTACGTCATCGGTACCGGCAACTTCTACGCCATCACCCGCTACAACCGCTCGTTCTTCTACGCCATGGCCGTGACCGAGCTGGCCGAAGTGCTGCACCAGCGCCATGCCGGCACGCTGGGTGCACCGCAGCTGGAACTGCCCAACCAGCCCACGCTGCCGCAGAAGCCGCCCTCGCCCTGAGCATCGGGGACGCGGCCTGACGGTTTCATGCTCAGGCCGACCTCTCACGGACACAGCACCACACAGTGCCACTCAGCGCCAACATGGGCAGCCCGACACGCGCCGAATCCGGCTGCATTGACGCGCTGAATGGGCATCCCGCCATCCGGATGACGGCAGACAGGGGCAGCGGCGTTAAGATAGCCGGCCTCATGCCCGTTCATGGACGATCCGCCCCCGTGCCAAGCCCTGCCTCCGCACCCAGTTCCCCCGACCTGCCTGCCGGTCCGCTGGACCTTCCCCCTCACGCCCGCGACATCTACGTCATCTCCCCTTCCGGGGCGATTGCTGACCGCAGCCGCGTGCAGCGGGCGCGCCGGCTGCTGCAGCGCCAGGGCTTTCGGCTGACGCTGGACCCGAAGGCGCTGGCCACCTACCAGCAGCGCTTTGCCGGCGACGACGAGACGCGTCTGCAGGCCTTCCAGCGGGCCATGGAGTCCGATGCCCCCACCATCATGACCAGCCGGGGCGGCTATGGCATCACCCGCTACCTGGAAAGGCTGGACTTCGAGCGCCTGGCCGCCAGCGGCAAGAAATGGCTGGGCTTCTCGGACTTCACCGCCTTCCACCTGGCCATGCTGGCCCGGACAGGCGCCACCACCTGGGCCGGTCCTGCACTGGTCTCGCATTTCGACGCTGCCGACCCGGCCGACGTGGATCCCACCACGCTGGAAACGCTGGCCGACGCCCTGTCGGGCCGGCTGGAACTGGTGGGCTTTCGTGGCGAAGGCGCACCCTCGGGCTTCGAGGCCGAGGGCACGCTCTGGGGCGGCAACCTCAGCATGGTCTGCTCGCTGCTGGGCACCTCGCTCTTTCCGCGCATCGACGGCGGCATCCTGTTCCTGGAAGAGGTCAACGAGCACCCGTACCGCGTGGAGCGGCTGATGACCCAGCTGCTGCACACGGGCGTGCTGGACCGCCAGCGCGCCGTGCTGCTGGGCCACTTCAGCTGGAAACAGGCTGAAGGCGATCGCTACACGATGAAGAAGGTCTGGCAGTGGCTGCGCACGCAGACGCCCACGCCGCTGATCACCGGCCTGCCCTTCGGCCATGAGCCCACCACGCTGACGCTGCCGCACGGCGCGCAGGTCGGTCTGGCGGTGGATCGGCGCACCTGCTATCTGGTGCTGCCGCACGACCACGGCCAGCCCGCACCGGGCCTGTTCGGCGTCGATCCGGCCGGCAACGACCAGGCGGCCCACCGCGCCTGGCAGTGCTGGTGCGGGCAGCCGCATGAGGGCTGATCAGCCGGCGAACAGCCCCGTCGACAGATAGCGGTCTCCCCGGTCGCAGACAATGAACACCACGGTGGCCGGCTCCACCGTGCCGGGAACGGGAGCACCGGCTGACACGGCAGCCTGCCGTGCCGCCGCCAACCGCTCCGCGGCCAGCTGCTCGGCCACCCGCAGCGCGATCACCGCCGCGCCACCCGACGACACGCCACAGAAGATGCCCTCTTCCCTTGCCAGCCGGCGCGTCATGTCCTCGGCTGCCTGCTGGCTTACCTCCTCCACCCGGTCGATGCGCGCCTGCGCCCGGATGGCGGGCTCGTAGCCGGGCGGCCAGGCACGGATGCCTGCGATCGATGCGCCTTCTGCCGGCTGGGCGCCGATGATCCGGATGGTCTCTCGCTGTTCCTTCAGGAAGCGCGATACGCCCGTGATGGTGCCGGTGGTGCCCATGGCCGAGACGAAGTGCGTGACGCTGCCCGCCGTCTGCCGCCAGATTTCCGGGCCGGTACTGCGATAGTGCGCCCGCCAGTTGTCATCGTTGGAGAACTGGTCCAGCACCCGGCCACGCCCCTCGGCCTGCATGGCCAGCGCCCGATCGCGCGCACCCTCCATGCCCTCTTCCTTCGAGACCAGCACCAGCTCGGCCCCGTAGGCCTGCATCGACTGGCGACGTTCCAGGCTCTGGGTCTCGGGCATGATCAGCACCATCCGGTAGCCCTTCACCGCTGCCACCATGGCCAGCGCAATGCCGGTGTTGCCGGACGTGGCCTCGATCAGCGTGTCGCCGGGCCGGATCTCGCCACGCGCCTCGGCGGCCATGATCATCGCCAGCGCCGGCCGATCCTTCACGGAACCGGCCGGATTGTTGCCTTCCAGCTTGGCCAGCACGCGGACACCGGCTGCCTGCACGGCCGGATCCACAAGGCGCGACAGCGCCACCAGCGGGGTGTTGCCCACCTGGTCGAGAATGGACGTGCCGTCGCCTGCCAACCCGAGGCCCTCCGCCCGATCGGCACCTTCATCCAGCGCGTGCCGCTGTGCTGCGTCCGCGTCCCTTTCATCCTCGCGAGCCGCACCGGCCGGCACCACGCCCGGTGTGTTCCGTGCCGTCATCAGACCGGCACCGTCATCAGCGACAGCGGCGCGGGCACGTCCAGCGGCATGACGCCCGGCTGCTCCAGCTTCACCAGGCAGTCGTGCAGCTCTTCCACGGCCTCCACCCGGCCGAAGCTCTTGCGCCAGACCAGCATCACCTGACGCACGGGCGGTGTCTTCTCGAAGGGCACGTAGGTCAGCAGGCCGTCATTGTTCTTGCCCTCCACCCCGGGCTCGATGCCGGCCGGCATGGCGGTCCAGGGCAGCACGGTGATGCCGATGCCCGAGGCCACCATGTGGCGGATGGTCTCCAGCGACGACCCCTCGAAGGTCTTCTGGATGCCGGCCGTGCTGGTCTGCGAATAGCGCGACAGCTCCGGGCAGACCTTCAGCACCTGGTCGCGGAAGCAGTGGCCCGCGCCCAGCAGCAGCATCGTCTCGTCCTTCAGCTCGGTGGAATCCACCGACGGACGCGCCGCCCACGGATGCTTGGTGGGCACCACCACCACGAAGGGCTCGTCGTAGACCGGCCAGGACATCACGCCCGGCACCGGCATCGGCTCGGCCACCACGGCCACGTCGATCTCGCCCAGCTTCAGCGCCTCCAGCAGCTTGGCCGTCAGCCCCTCCTGCAGCAGCAGCGGCATGCCGGGCACGGCCTTCAGCATGGCCGGCACCAGACGGGGCAGCAGGTAGGGACCGATGGTGTGGATGACGCCCAGCCGCAGCGGCCCATGACGGGGGTCCTTGCCTTCCTTGGCGATCTCGCGGATGGTGGCGGACTCTTCCAGCACGCGCTGGGCCTGCTCGACGATGCGCTCGCCCACGGGGGTGACGCTCACCTCCACATTGCCGCGCTCGAAGAGCTGCACTTCCAGCTCGTCTTCCAGTTTCTTGATGGCCACCGACAGGGTGGGCTGGCTCACGAAGCAGGCCTCGGCCGCCCGGCCGAAGTGTCGCTCGCGGGCCACGGCCACGATGTATTTCAGTTCAGTCAAAGTCATAGAAGAATTCTATCTCAGACTGGGCACCGAACGCTCCACATTCCGTCGGCTTTCGGCCGACCGCACGACGGAAACCCCACCCGCAAAAACCGGCCTCAATGCCGCGCGGAGGGCCGCTCAGGCATCCAGGAATCGCTCGCGCCGACGCAGCCAGCGGTCCAGATGCGCTTCCACCACATCCGGGCGCGCTTCCAGCAGCCGCTCCGACAGGGCGTGGGCAATATCCACCAGCGGCGCATCCCGCCCCAGGTCGGCAAAGCGCAGCAGCATCGCCCCCGACTGACGGGCGCCCAGCAGCTCACCCGGACCGCGCAGTTCCAGATCGCGCCGTGCGATCTCGAAACCATCCTGCGTCTCCCGCATGGTGGCCAGCCGCTCGCGAGCAATGGCCCCCGGCGGATGCCGGTACAGCAGCACGCACAGGCTTTGCGCCGTACCCCGCCCCACGCGGCCGCGTAACTGATGCAGCTGCGACAGGCCGAAGCGCTCGGCGTGCTCGATCACCATCAGGCTGGCATTGGGCACGTCCACCCCCACCTCGATCACCGTGGTGGCCACCAGCAGATCCAGCTCGCCGGCCTTGAAGGCCGCCATCACCTCGTCCTTCTCAGCCGCCGACAGCCGCCCATGCACCAGCCCGGTGCGCACCCGCGGCAGCGCCGCCTGCAGCTGCTCGCGCGTGTCGATGGCATTCTGCAGGTCCAGCGCCTCGGACTCTTCCACCAGCGGGCAGACCCAGTAGGCCTGCCGCCCCTCGGCCACCCAGCGCCCCACGTTCTCCACCACCTGATCGCGCCGCGAATCGGCAATCAGCTTGGTCGTCACCGGCTGGCGCCCCGGCGGCAACTCGTCAATCACCGACACGTCCAGATCGGCATAGAAGGTCATCGCCAGCGTGCGCGGAATCGGCGTCGCCGTCATCATCAGCTGGTGCGGCAGGAAACGGCCCTCCCCACGCAGCGCCAGCCGCTGCGCCACGCCGAAGCGGTGCTGCTCGTCCACAATGGCCAGCGCCAGCCTGGGAAAGACCACTGAATCCTCAATCAGCGCATGCGTGCCGATCAGCACGTCCACCTCGCCAGCGGCCACCGCCTGCTTCACCCGGCGCTTGGCGGCTACCCCCAGCGAACCGGCCAGCCAGCCCACCCGCACGCCCAGCGGCTCCAGCCAGGGTGAGAGCCGCTCATAGTGCTGCCGCGCCAAGATCTCGGTCGGCGCCATCAGCGTGGCCTGCCAGCCCGACCCCACCGCCACCATCGCCGCCAGCGCGGCAATGACCGTCTTGCCGCTGCCCACGTCGCCCTGCAGCAGCCGGTTCATGGGCTGCTGCCGCGCCAGATCGGCCGCGATCTCGTCACATACCCGGCGCTGCGCACCGGTGAGCGCAAACGGCAGCGACGCCAGCAGTGCTGCCTCACCGTCGCGATTCGCCAGCGGCTGACCCCGCTGCCCCGCCCGCAGCTGGCGCGCCCGCCGCAGCGACAGCTGCTGCGCCACCAGCTCTTCCAGGACGATGCGCTGGCAGGCCGGCGTGCGCCGCTCCAGCAGGGCGTCCAGATCGGTCCCTGGTGGCGGATGATGGATGAGCCGCAGCGATTCCAGCAGCGGCGGAAGCCCGGCCAGCAATGACGCCACCGGATCCGCGCCCGGCCGTCCCGATGCCGGCTTTCCGGCGCCAGAACCCGACATCAGCGCCGTCAGCAACGTCGGCGGCAGCGTGTCCTGCCAGCGGCAATCCGCCAGCGCCCGGTCGATCTCGCGGCGCAGTGTGGCCTGGCCCAGGCCGGCCACGGTGGGGTACACGGGCGTCAGCCGGTCAGGCAGCGGCGTGTCCTCGCTCACCATCCGGTAGCGCGGATGCACCATCTCGCGGCCAAACAGCCCCACCCGCAGCTCGCCATAGGCGCGCACCAGCCGCCCCCGCTGCAACTGCGTCAGCTGGGACGGATAGAAATGCAGGAAGCGCAGCTGCAGCTCGCCGGTACCGTCGTTCACCCAGACCTGCAGCGCACGTCGGCCCCGCGTCACTTCGGCCCGGGTGACAGTGGCCTGGATCTGGGCCGAGCTGCCGTGCACCAGCGAGCCGATCGGCACCAGCCGGGTCTCGTCCTCGTAGCGCAGCGGCAGGTGCAGCACCAGGTCGTCCGGCCCGTGCAGCCCCAGCCGGGCCAGCAGCGACGCTGCCGAGCGGCGGCCGGACGACGCCTTGGCCGCCCCCTTGGCGGCGCGCCCGCCGGCAGCCTCCTTGCCCGATGCTTCCGCGCCCTCCACGGCGGCGCCTGCCTTGCGCACGTTCTTCATCGCGCGTGCCGCGCCGACCGGAAAAGCCTCACGCCAGCACCAGCGTGGCTTCCACCTCGAAAGGTGCGCCCTTGGGCAGCGCCGCCACCTGGACGGTGGAACGTGCCGGATACGGCGCATGGAAATACTCGGCCATGATGCTGTTGACGGTGGCGAACTGCTTCAGATCCGTCAGGAACAGCCCCAGCCGCACCACCTGACCCAGGTGGCCGCCTGCAGCCTCCACCACGGCCTTCAGGTTGCGAAACGCCTGATGAACCTGCGCCTCGAAGCCGCCCTCGACCAGCTCACCGGTCTTGGGATCGAGCGGGATCTGGCCGGACAGATACACCGTGTCGCCGGCGCGAACCGCCTGCGAATAGGGGCCCAGTGCGGCCGGAGCATTGGGGGTGGAAATGGGAAGGGCCATGACGATCTCCTCGTGGTGATGATGTCCTGCCATTCTAGGGTATCCGCCGCACAAGTCCTCGCGTCCGTCGCATGTCGGGCGTGGACTTCAGCGAATCCCCAGGGTCCTGCCCAGCCCCGGCACGCCGCCCCGGCCAGCGACTCGCCCTCCGCGATCCACTACCATTGAGAAACCCGATGCCCGACGCCATGTCGATCGGGCCAGCCTCGTCTTTCTGCAGGCTGCCAGCGGGTCGGCACACCGCCTCCCGCCCGTCTTCCCCGCCTTGGTCCCGTCGCACCGTGAGCACCTCCGCCACCCCCGCCCCATCCTCGTCATCTGCTGTCGCCCATCCCAACCCGCAGGTGCCCATCCGCATCCGTGGCGCCCGGCAGAACAACCTGAAGGGGCTGGACCTGGACATCCCCACCGGCCAGCTGGTGGTGGTCACCGGCGTCTCGGGCAGCGGCAAGTCCTCACTGGTCTTCGACACCCTCTATGCCGAGGGCCAGCGTCGCTACGTCGAAACCTTCTCGGCCTACGCCCGCCAGTTCCTCGACCGGATGGATCGCCCCCAGGTCGACAGCATCGACGGCGTGCCACCGGCCATCGCCATCGACCAGACCAACCCGGTGCGCACCTCACGTTCCACGGTCGGCACGATGACCGAGCTGAACGACCATCTGAAGCTGCTGATGGCCCATGCTGCCACCCTGTACTGCCGGCAGTGCGCCCAGCCGGTCCGGATCGACGACGTGGCCAGCATCGCCTCTGCCGTGCGCCAGCGGGCCGCCGCGCTGGAGGATCCCCGCCTCTACGTCACCTTCCCGGTTCTGGTACCGGCCGGCTTCGACGAACGGGAAGTCATCGCCCAGCTGCAGGCCCAGGGCTACACCCGCATCCACCAGCGCGAGGATCTGCCCAGCCCCGTCGAGAGCGAGGAAACCACCGGCAAGACCGGCAAGCGCAAGGCGGGCAAGGCCGCAAGTGACAAGGCCGCCAAGACCGGGAAGCGCACCAAAGCCGACAAGACAACCCGCGCCGCAGCAGCCAAGGCAGACGCCAGCACCCTCACCTCCCAGGCCACCGCCCCGGATGGCGCCGACGCCGCCACGGCAGCCGGCGTCGACGACGCCCCGCTGATACACGATCACCCCGTCCGCCTCACCGTCGTGGCCGACCGGTTCCGCGCCAGCAGCGTGCCCGATGACCGGCTGGCGGGCAGCCTGGAAGCCGCCCTGGACCGCGGCCATGGCCGTCTGGCCGTCATCGCCCAGGACGCCGAGGGTCACGAGCTGGCCCGCTGGCATTTCAGCACGCAGTTCGCCTGCGCCACCTGCGACATCGCCTATCACGCCCCCACGCCCAGCCTGTTCTCGTTCAACTCGCCGCTGGGCGCCTGCGACACCTGCAAGGGCTTCGGTCGCGTCATCGGTCTGGACCTCGGCCTGGTCATCCCCGATCCGTCCAAGTCGCTGGCCGAAGGCGCCGTCAAGCCCTGGCAGACGCCCAGCTTCAAGGAAGCCCAGGACGAACTGATGAAGTACGGCCGCAAGGCCGGCATCGATCTGGACAGCCCCTGGTCGGACCTGTCCGAAGCCGACCGGCGCTGGGTCATCGAAGGCGCGCCCGACTGGAGCGGCGACTGGAAACGGCAGTGGTACGGCATCCGCAACTTCTTCGGCTGGCTGGAAAGCAAGGCCTACAAGATGCACATCCGGGTGCTGCTGTCCAAGTACCGCTCCTACACCCCGTGCCCCGCCTGTGAAGGCGCCCGCCTCAAGCCCGAGGCCCTGCTCTGGCGCGTGGGCAACGAGGAAGACGCTCGGCAGGCCTTCGCCCCGGTCGCCAACGAAAACGGAATCACCCCAGCCGACCAGCCCTCGTCCGGCCACGCATCCTCAAACGATCCGGCCAGTGTCGATGCCCACGCGGAAAGCGCGGGAAGCTACCGACGCTTCCGCCCCATGGGCACGCAGTGGACCGACGCCCAGCTCGACGCCCTGCCGGGCCTCACCCTGCACGACCTCATGCTGCTGCCCATCGACCGGCTGAACCGGCTGATGGCCGGCCTGCACCTGCCCGCCCCGCTGGACGAGGCCACCGAGCTGCTGATGACCGAGATCCGCACCCGGCTGCGCTTCCTGAGCGACGTGGGTCTGGACTACCTCACGCTCGACCGCCAGTCGCGCACACTCTCCGGCGGCGAAGTGCAGCGCATCAACCTCACCACCGCGCTGGGCACCTCGCTGGTCAACACGCTCTTCATCCTCGATGAGCCCTCCATCGGCCTGCACCCGCGCGACATGGACCGCATCATCGCCATCATGCAGCGGCTGCGCGACGCCGGCAATTCGCTGGTGGTGGTCGAGCACGACCCGCAGGTGATGTTCGCTGCCGAGCGCATCATCGACATCGGCCCGGGCCCGGGCGAACGGGGTGGCCAGATCGTCTTCGACGGCCCGGCCAGCCGGCTGCCTGCCGCCCAGACCCTCACCGCCGACTACCTGGCCCGCCGCAAGCACGTCTCCTCCGGCCACCGCGAACCCGTCACCGATGACACCCCGCGCCTGCGGCTTGAAGGCGTCACCGCCCACAACCTGAAGGGCATCGACGTGGATATCCCGCTGGGACGGCTCGTCTGCCTGACCGGCGTTTCCGGCAGCGGCAAGTCCACCCTCATGCAGGACGTGCTGCTGCCCGCCCTGCTGAAGGAACAGGGCCTGCCCACTGAGGCCCCCGGGGAATTCAGGCGCCTCGTCGGCGCCCGCCAGATCGACGGCGTGGTCTTCGTCGACCAGTCACCCATCGGCAAGACCACCCGCAGCAACCCGGTCAGCTACGTCGGCGCCTTCGACCTGATCCGCAAGCAGTTCGCCGCCACCGAACTGGCCCGCGAACGCGGCTACACCGCCGGCGTCTTCAGCTTCAACAGCGGCGATGGCCGCTGCCCCACCTGCGGCGGCAACGGCTTCGAGCACGTCGAGATGCAGTTCCTGTCCGACGTGTACCTGCGCTGCCCCGACTGCGACGGCCGACGCTTCCGCCCCGAGATCCAGGACGTGCGCATCCGCGGCCGCAGCGACGGCACCGCCATGGCCCGCCCGGTGGAGGCCTCCATCGTCGACGTGCTGGAAATGACCGTACGCCAGGCCGCCGACTTCTTCAGCGCCACCCCCGAGATCCAGCGCCGCCTGCAGCCGCTGGTCGAGGTCGGTCTCGACTACCTGAAGCTTGGCCAGCCCGTGCCCACTCTGTCGGGCGGCGAGGCCCAGCGCCTGAAGCTGGCCGGTTTCCTGGCCGAAGCCGCCGAACAGGCCCGCAAGCGAGGCGCCCGCAGCGGCCGCCTCGCCACTGGCGGCACGCTGTACCTGTTCGACGAACCCACCACCGGCCTGCATTTCGACGACATCGCCCGACTGCTGCGCGCCCTGCGCTCGCTGCAGGCTGCCGGCCACTCCGTGCTGGTCATCGAGCACAACCTCGACCTCATCGACGCTGCGGACTGGCTCATCGACCTGGGCCCCGGCGGTGGCGATCACGGCGGGCGCATCGTGGCCACCGGCACCCCGCCGGACGTCGCCGCCAACCCGGCCTCCTTCACCGGCGCAGCATTGGCCACCCACCAGGCCGAGCTGGAGCGCCTGTCCCGCCAGGCCACGGCGCCACAGGCGGCCCACACGGTCCAGGAGCCCGCCCCCGCCTGGCAGGCCGGATCGCTGCGCGACCGCGCCAGCAGCGCCATCCTCGTGCACGGCGCCCGCGAGCACAACCTGAAGAACATCGACGTGGACATCCCGCGTGACCGGCTCACCGTCATCACCGGCGTCTCGGGCAGCGGCAAGTCCACCCTGGCCTTCGATGTCATCTTCGGCGAAGGCCAGCGCCGCTATCTCGAATCGCTCAACGCCTACGCCCGCCAGTTCGTCCAGCCTGCCTCGCGGCCCGACGTGGACGGCATCTACGGCATCCCGCCCACCGTCGCCATCGAGCAGCGCACCAGCCGCGGCGGCCGCAAGAGCACGGTCGCCACCCTCACCGAGATCCACCACTTCCTGCGACTGCTGTTCCAGAAACTGGGCACCCAGTACTGCCCCAACGACGGAACCCCCATCGAGCCGCAGTCCTTCGACAGCATCGCCGCCCGCATCCTGCGCGACTACCGCGGCCGCCAGGTGGGCCTGCTGGCCCCGCTGGTCGTGGGCCGCAAGGGCGTCTACACCGACCTGGCCAAATGGGCTCACGGCAAGGGCTACCCCATGCTGCGCGTGGACGGCAAGTTCCTGCCCACCCAGGGCTTCCCGCGCATCGACCGCTACATCGAGCACAACATCGAACTGCCGGTGGCCGACCTGACCATCAGCCCCGCCCACGAGACCGAACTGCGCACCCAGCTGCTGGCCACGCTGCAGCACGGCAAGGGCGTGGTCATGCTGCTGGAAGACGTGGATCGCCTGAAGACCGACCTGGACGCGAGTCTGAACACCGTCCTCTTCAGCACCAAGCGCGCCTGCAGCCACTGCGGCACCAGCTACCCCGAGCTGGATCCGCGCACCTTCTCGTTCAACGCACGGCAGGGCTGGTGCCCCGGCTGCCTGGGCACCGGCCTGGCCATCATCGGCCGCATCAAGAAGGATGAACTCACCCCCGGTCTGGAAGGCGAGACCGATGCCGGCGTCACCTACAGCGATGACCCCTGCCCCGTCTGCCATGGCCAGCGCCTCAACCCCGTGGCGCTGAACGTGCGCGTCGGCGGCCAGTCCATCGCCGATGTCACCGCCCAGTCCGTCCTGCAGGCCCGCCAGTGGGTCGACACCGTGGCCAAGGGCTTCGACCGCCGCCAGACCGACATCGCCGCCGGCATCCTCGACGAGATCCGCAACCGCCTGGCCTTCCTCATCGATGTGGGCCTGGGCTACCTCACGCTCGACCGCTCCGCCCCCACCCTGTCCGGTGGCGAGGCCCAGCGCATCCGCCTGGCCGGCCAGCTCGGCTCCAACCTGCAGGGCGTCTGCTACGTGCTGGACGAACCCACCATCGGCCTGCACCCGCGCGACAACCGCCTGTTGCTGCAGACCCTGGACAAGCTGCGCCACAAGGGCAACACCCTGCTGGTCGTCGAACACGACGAAGAGACCATCGCCCGCGCCGATCACCTGATCGACATCGGTCCCGGCGCCGGCCGCCTGGGCGGCCAGATCATCGCCAGCGGCACCCTGGCCGAAGTGGAGGCCAACCCGGCCAGCCTCACCGGCCGCTATCTGGCCCATCCGCCCGCCCTGCCCGATGCCGCCCGCCGCCCCGTCGACGACGACACCCCCGCCCTGCACCTGCTGGGCGCCCACCTGCACAACCTGAAGGACGCCTCCGCCCGCATCCCGCTCAAGCGTCTTACCGTCGTCACCGGCGTCTCCGGTTCCGGCAAGTCCACCTTCGCCCGCGACGTGCTGCTGGACGCCCTGCAGCGCAAGCTGGCCGGCGAGCGCGGCAAGCTCCCCCACTGCCAGGACCTGCAGGGCTGGCAGGGCATCCAGCGCGTGCTGGAAGTGGACCAGACCCCCATCGGCAAGACCCCGCGCTCCACCCCCGCCACCTACATCGGCTTCTGGGACGCCATCCGCCGCCTCTTCGCCGACACCAGCGAAGCCCGCCTGCGTGGCTACACCGCCTCGCGCTTCTCCTTCAACACCGCCGGCGGCCGCTGCCCCGCCTGCGAAGGCCAGGGCGTGCGCACTATCGAGATGAACTTCCTGCCCGACGTGCGCATCCTCTGCGACACCTGCGGCGGCGGACGTTTCGACCCCGAGACCAACCAGGTCCGCCTCAACGGCAAGTCCATCGCCGACGTGCTGCACATGACCGTGGACGAAGCCCTGGAGTTCTTCACTCCGTGGCGCTCCATCGCCCACCCCCTGCAACTGCTGCAGGACGTGGGTCTGGGCTACCTCACCCTGGGCCAGCAGAGCCCCACCCTGTCCGGCGGCGAGGCCCAGCGCATCAAGCTCGTCACCGAACTGGCCAAGGTCCGCGCCCTCACCGAAGAGGTCGACCCGCTGCGTGAAGCCAAGGCCCAGGCCACCGCCCGCGCCCGCGCGCGCAAGGCCGGCCACCAGGGCGAGGTCGTCGACGGCGGCACCTTCTACATCCTGGACGAGCCCACCGTCGGCCTGCACATGGCCGACGTGGAGAAACTGCTGCACGTCATGCACCGCCTCGTCGATGCCGGCAATACCCTGCTGGTCATCGAACACAACCAGAACATCTGGGCCGAGGCCGACTGGATCATCGACATCGGCCCCGAAGGCGGCACCGACGGTGGCCAGGTCGTCGCCGAAGGCCCGCCCGCCCAGCTGGCCCGCAGCCGCAAGACCCACACCGGCCGCCTGCTGGCCGAGTTCCTGGCGGCGCATCGGGGTGAGAAACCCGAGGGAAAAGCCACCGAGAGCAAAGCCACCGAGAGCAAAGCCACCGAGAGCAAAGCCGCCGAGAGCAAAGCCGCCGAGAGCAAAGCCAGCGAGCGCAAAACCAACCTGGCCGGGCTGCGCCCGGCATCCCGCGCCCGCAAGGAGAGCCCCTCCCGCGCCGGAACCAAGACCCGCAAGACCGATCCCCACTGACGAGACGCTCACCCCGCAGACAGGGGGCCCTGCAGAAGCATCCAGCGCCTGTAGCGCCCCGCCCGGCGTCCTTTCCCACCCACGCACCCATCATGCAACCTGCAACCACTCCATCCACCGCCATCGGCCTGCCCTGGCTGGGCACCGGCGCCCTGTTCGCCGCCCTGGGGGTCGCGGCCGGCGCCTTCGGTGCCCATGGCCTGCGTGCCATGCTGGCCGAGCCCCTGCTGCTCATCTACGAAACCGCCGTGCGCTACCAGATGTACCACGCCCTAGCCCTGGTCGCCCTTGGCGCCCTGGCCGGCCGCCTGCCTCCCCGCGCCATCGCCGTCAGCGGCAGCCTGTTCACCCTCGGCATCCTGCTGTTCAGCGGCAGCCTCTACCTGCTGGTGCTTACCGGCACCCGGCCGCTGGGCATCCTCACCCCCATCGGCGGCAGCTGCTTCATCGCCGGCTGGCTGTGGCTGTCCGTCTCGGCCTGGCGCGCCGTCCGGAAGCCCGGGCAGCCCAGATCCAGTGCCTCGTGACACACCCTATCCCGTGACACACCCTATCCCGTGACACACCCCGTCCCGTGACACACCCCGTCCCGTGACGCGCCCCACCTCGTGGCACGCCTCACCTCGTGACAGGCACCATCTCGTGGCACGCCCCCCACACACATTCGTGGCCCCACGGAGCGGCATCCGCCCGAGCCGTCCCCGCAAGATAAGCACCCGCGCCGCTCCGGACACCGCGCACTGAACGCATTTGGGCCCAGAACGGAGCCATTGCCCCCCGGATCACCGAAGATCCGACAGGGTCTTCGCCAGCTCCTTCCCGAAGCGAGGCAAAACAGACATTCGTGCTGCGGTTTTGTACAGTGACGCAATCGTCAATTGTGGCAACATCCTGAATTCGAGTGCATGCCTTGCCTGGAGGTTTTCGTCATGGACACTACGCAAAAGACGCCATCCCCCCGCTCAGCCCCCAACACCGGGGCTCGCAGGGCTGCCTGGCGCATCCTGCAACGCGAGGGACGACGCCTTGAAGAGACGCCCCTGCGTACCCTGCTCGAAAACCCTGGCCGCCCCGCGCAGCTGCGCCTTGAGGCCGCCGGCCTCGTCGCCGACTTCAGCAAGCAGCGCATCGACGATGCCGTCATCGACGCCCTGATCGGCGTGGCCAACAGCGCCCGCCTGCCCGAAGCACGCCAGTACATGCTCAGCGGCGGCATTGCCAACCCCACCGAAGGACGGCAGGTCCTGCACACCGCCCTGCGCGGCCTCGAAGGCGACCCGAACGCGGCCCAGCTGGCCCGCGCCGAACGCCAGCGCGTCGTCGAACTGGCCCGCCGCTTCCGCCAGGGCGAACTGCGCGGCCACAGTGGCCAGCCGCTCACCACCCTCGTCTGCATCGGCATCGGCGGCTCCGACCTGGGCCCGCGCCTGGTCTGCGACGCCCTGGCCCAGCCGGGCGGCCCCGACGTGCGTTTCGTCGCCAACGTCGACCCGGCCGACCTCGCCCGCAACCTCGTCGGCCTCGATCCTGCCACCACCGCCTTCCTGGTCGTCTCCAAGACCTTCACCACCCGCGAGACCCTGGCCAACGCCGAGGCCGCCCTGCACTGGCTCACCCACGCCGGCATCCCGCGCGAAGCCGCCCTGCGGCAGTTCATCGGCGTCACCGCCAACCCCGAAGCCGCCGAACGCTATGGCGTGCCCGCCACGCAGATCCTGCGCTTCTGGGACTGGGTGGGCGGCCGCTATTCGCTGTGGTCCGCCGCCGGCGTCTCCATCGCCATCGCCTGCGGTCCCGAAGTCTTCGAGCAGCTGCTGGACGGCGCCCGCGCCATGGACGAGCACTTCCAGAGCGCCCCGTTCAAGAGCAACCTGCCCGTCTGGCTCGGCCTCATCAGCATCTGGAACCGCGACATCCTGGACTGCACCAGCCAGGCCATCATCCCCTACAGCGAACGGCTGCGCCTGTTGCCCAACTACCTGCAGCAGCTCATCATGGAGAGCAACGGCAAGTCCGCCCGCATCAACGGCAGCCACCTCGGCCTGCCCAGCAGCCCGGTCATCTGGGGAGTCTCGGGCACCAACGCCCAGCACTCCTTCTTCCAGCAGCTGCACCAGGGCCCCGACACCGTGCCGGTGGACTTCATCATCGCCCGCAAGGCAGATCCTGCCACCCTGGGCGGCCCGGATGACCAGCGCCACCAGATCCTCGTGGCCAACTGCCTGGCCCAGAGCGCCGCACTGGCCCTGGGCAAACCGCTGCCCAACGAAGCCAACGGCGAAGACTGGCACAAGGCCTTCCCGGGCAACCGACCCAGCACCCTTATCCTGCTGCCCGCCATCGACGCCCGCTCCGTCGGCGCCCTGCTGGCCGCCTATGAGCACGCCACCTTCGTGGCCAGCGTGATCCTGGGCATCAACGCCTTCGACCAGTTCGGCGTCGAATACGGCAAGGTGATGGCCAAGTCGGTCGAATCCGCCTTGGCCGGTGGCGACGCCAGCGCACTGGACCCGTCCACCCGGGCCCTGCTCGGCTACTTCCGCAGCTGACGCAGCGTGGACCGTGCGCCCTTCGGGGCGCACTCAAGAAAAGCGCCGTCACAGGCGCTTTTTTGTTGGAGCCGCTTGCTGCGGCCTTGCTGGAGACACTTGCTGCAGCTTCAGGCGGCCACATCGCGTTCTCAGCCCCAAGCAGGCTCCTGGTCTTCGATGTAGAGCGCCCCGGGAGCCGGGTGCCTTCCTCGGCTCATGCTGTCCGCTGCGCTTCCAGAGCGCCTGTGGAGGCACCCGCCCCCCGGGGCTTTCGGGATGGTGTCAGTTGTGCCCCAGCTGACGAGAGGTGCCTTCGATGGAGCGCGCCCCATCAAAAGGTAAACCATGAAACTTCATCACTATAAAGTCTGCGTGGAATGGGAAGGAAATCTTGGGAAAGGCACCCAGAGCTACTCCGCCTATTCCAGAAACTTCCTCGTCAGATCCGATGATCATGACTCCACGATCCCGGGTTCCGCTGACCCGGCCTTTCGGGGAGACGCAAAGCGCTGGAACCCCGAGGAAATGCTCCTGGCCGCCACATCAGCCTGCCACAAACTCTGGTATCTGCACCTATGTGCCGTGAACGGCATCTCGGTGCTCTCTTACGAAGACACCTGCGAAGCAGTCATGGAAGAAGGCCATGGCGACAAGGAAGGGAAAATCGTCTCGATCACGCTGTCCCCCACGATTCTTGTCGACGAAAGGTCGGACACTTCCCTGGCAATGAAGCTACACGAAGACGCTCACAAGGCCTGCTTCATCGCAAATTCCCTGAATTTTCCCGTGCACTGCAAGGCGACCATTCTTGTCGAGGGCCATCAGGCCCGGCCAGAAGGCGCACCACGATAAATACGCGCCCCCTGGCATTCCATAATGACCATGGGCCCCAAACAGGGGCCCATGCTTCAGAGATGATCAGCGATCAATCTTCCGCCGATCAGAACCAACCTTCAGCCGATCAGAACCGGATCCCGGCCTTCACGCTGTAGCTGGTTGTGTCACCCGTGCGATCCACCTCGGCCGCCAGGTTGATGCCCAGGTTGATGTTGACGCCGGCAAACGCACGGTTCAGCGAGAAGGACTCGCGCTTCAGCCCCGGCACGTCCTTCGGCGTGCTGCGCACCCACACCTTGCCCACGCCCGCATACGGCGTGAACATCAGGATGCCCTTCGAGATAGACAGGTCCACACCGGTCGTGTTCATCTTCAGCTGGTCGACGCCCGACAGCGCCGAGTACGAACCCCGGATGGCCACCGCCGGCATCACGGTGCTGCCCTCGATGAAGGCCCAGCGCACGCCTGCACCCCAGACGCCGATGTTGTTCGTCGCCTTGTTGTAGAACGCATCCAGATCGATGTTGTTGGGCAGACCCTTGTGAGCCCGGATGCCGCCCATGGCCACGTACTGGTCAACCTTCGAGCCATTGGAGGCCCGGCTCCACAGCGAACGGTCCTTCAGCTTGAAGCCCGTGGCCGAGGCGCTGATGTCGAAGCCCAGCACGCCCAGCCCTTCCGCCCGAACCACACCCTTGAAGGCCACGGCACCGCCCAGTTCCTTGGACAGCTCGCGGAACTCCTGTTGCTGCAGCGCCTGCAGCGTGTTGGCGTAGTCACTTGCCGCCATGGCCGGCGCAGCTGCCAGCCCGCAGCCGCCGGCTGCCGCCAGAGCAACCGCCACACGAGCAGCCGTCATCTTGCGCGTAAAACCAGAATACATTGTGTCATCTCCTGACAAATAACGTCATATTCCAGAAAGGGCCTCATACAAACCGCCCCATCACACCCCTGATATTAGCCCATGGCGCAACGGCAGGGTGACAGCCCGACATCCGTCGTCCGGAGCCGATGGAATGCCGGTGCTAAGATCGACCAGAAAATGCCGCGCACCACGCACCACGCACCACGCACCACGCACCACGCACCACGCACCGCGCCATGCCGCATGCACCGCATGTGCCGCATGTGCCGCATGTGCCGCATGTGCCGCATGTGCCGCTTTCGCCGCATGGCCGCATGGCCGCATGGCCACCACGAGCAGTCTCCGGCGTACCGCATCGGCGCAGCATCCCTGATCCACACACCTTTCCCGCTTCGCTCCCTCACCGTGAACACCACAACACGCCCCGAGTACATCCTCACCCTCGCCTGCCCTGACCGCGCCGGCATCGTTCACACCATCACCGGCCTGCTGCTCGTGCACGGCGGCAACATCACCGAAGCCGCCCAGTACAACGACCCCGACACCGGCCTCTTCTTCATGCGGGTTCAGTTCACCAGCCCCGCCGCCCCCACCACCCTGCGCGATGCACTGCAGGCCACCGCCAGCGACCTCTCGCTGCGCTGGAACCTGGCCGAGAACGGCCGGCGCATGCCCACCGTCATCCTCGTCTCGAAACTGGGCCACTGCCTCAACGACCTGCTCTTCCGGACCCGCGCCGGCATGCTGCCCATCGACATCCGCGCCATCATCTCCAACCACGAAGACTTCCGTCCGCAGGTCGAAGCCCAGGACATCCCCTTCCACCACGTCCCCGTCAGCGCCGCCACCCGCGAAGCCGCCGAAGCCCGGCAACTGGAAATCATCGAATCATCCGGCGCCGAACTGGTTGTCCTCGCACGCTACATGCAGATCCTGTCCGACAACCTCTGCCGCCAACTGCAGGGCCGCGCCATCAACATCCACCACTCCTTCCTGCCCAGCTTCAAGGGCGCCCGCCCCTACTACCAGGCCCATGACCGCGGCGTGAAGATCATCGGTGCCACCGCCCACTACGTCACCGCCGAACTCGACGAAGGCCCCATCATCGAACAGGACGTCGAACGCGTCGACCACACCATGACCGTCGACACCCTCACCGCCCTGGGCGGTGACGTCGAGAACGTCGTGCTCGCCCGCGCCGTCAAATGGCACGCCGAACACCGCATCATGCTGAACGGCCACAAGACCGTCGTGTTCCGCTGACCCCACAATTCGGAGAGCCCCCGCCTTCTGAAAGCCCCGGGAGCCGGGTGCCTCCACAGGCGATTTCTGGGAGCGCAGCGGACAGCATGAGCCGAGGAAGGTACCCACTTCCCGGGCGTACTTCATCGAAGGCACTCCCCCCAACCAAGGCACATCCATCGCCTCCTGAAGGCACTTCTCGCCAGCCGAGACACAATACTCGCGCCCCGACGAAAGCCCCGGGAGCCGGGTACCTCCGCAGCGCGATTTCTGGGAGCGAAGCGGACAGCATGAGCCGAGGAAGGCACCCGGCTCACGGGGCGCCCCCCATCGAAGGCACTCCTCGCCAGCCAGGGCTCAACAACCCGCCCCCCGAAACCCACGGGATTCCGTACAAACCCCATGGGTACTTTCCCACCTTGCGGAAAGCCGGTCGGCCCCGCAAAGTCTCCTTCCGCGCCCTTGCCCCATGACCACCGCCCCAAGGCGGCAGTCAAGGGCCGGGCAACCACAAGGAGACAACCATGGCCGATCCCATCGTCGAACGAATCCGGCAACACCCCCAGTACCCACGCCTGAAGACGGAGCGCAGCCGCCTCGGATGGACACTCACCATCCTGATGCTGATCGTCTTCTACGGCTTCATCGGACTGATTGCCTTCGACCGCCAGTTCCTGGCCCAGCCCCTCAGCGCCGACGGCGTCACCACCATCGGCATCCCCATCGCCCTGGGCGTGATCGTCTTCACCGTCCTCATCACCGGCTTCTACGTCCAGCGCGCCAACAGCCGCTACGACGCCATGACCCGCGACATCCTGAAGGAGACCACGCAATGAACCGCCAAGCCCTTGCCTTCGGCGTCGCCCTGGCCGCCTTCGGCCTGATGAGCGCCGCCCCTGCCCATGCCGCCGGCGTCGATGTCGGCGAAGTCACCCGCCAGGCCACCAACTGGACGGCCATCATCCTGTTCACCGCCTTCGTGGGCGCCACGCTCTGGATCACCAAGTGGGCTGCCGGACGCACCCGCTCCGCCGCCGACTTCTACACCGCCGGTGGCGGCATCACCGGCTTCCAGAACGGCCTGGCCATTGCCGGCGATTTCATGTCCGCAGCCTCCTTCCTGGGCATCTCCGCAGCCGTCATGGCCAGCGGCTATGATGGCCTGCTCTACGCGCTCGGCTTCCTGGTCGGCTGGCCCATCCTCACCTTCCTGCTGGCCGAACGCCTGCGCAACCTCGGCAAGTTCACCTTTGCCGACGTGGCCGGCTACCGCTTCCAGCAGAAGCCCATCCGGATGTTTGCCGCTGCCGGCACGCTCGTGACCGTCGCCTTCTACCTCATCGCCCAGATGGTCGGTGCAGGCCAGCTCATCAAGCTGCTCTTCGGACTCGACTACTGGGTCGCCGTCGTCATCGTCGGCGTGCTGATGATGGTCTACGTGCTCTTCGGCGGCATGACGGCCACCACCTGGGTGCAGATCATCAAGGCCGTGCTGCTGCTCTTCGGCGTCTCCTTCATGGGCTTCATGGTCATGAAGCACTATGGCTTCAGCCTGGAAGCGCTGTTTGCCGATGCCGTGCGCGTCAAGGCCAACATCGCCGCCCAGGGCGGTGCCAGCCCTGAAGAAGCCCACCAGCACGGACTGGCCCTGATGAGCCCCGGCGGCTTCATCAAGGATCCCATCTCCGCCCTGTCCTTCGGCATGGCACTGATGTTCGGTACCGCCGGCCTGCCCCACATCCTGATGCGCTTCTTCACCGTGCCCGATGCCCGTGAAGCCCGCAAGTCGGTGTTCTGGGCCACGACCTGGATCGGCTACTTCTACCTGCTGATCTTCATCATCGGCTTCGGTGCCATCACCATCGTGCTCACCAACCCCGAGTTCGCCAACACCGCCACCGGCGTCATCCACGGAGGTGCCGGCACCGCCAACATGGCTGCCGTGCTGCTGGCCAAGTCCGTGGGCGGCAACCTGTTCTACGGCTTCATCTCGGCCGTGGCCTTCGCCACCATCCTGGCCGTCGTTGCCGGTCTCACCCTGTCGGGCGCCTCGGCCGTCTCGCACGACCTCTACGCCACCGTCATCAAGCAGGGCAAGGCCGACAGCGCCTCCGAACTGCGTGTCTCGCGCATCACCACCCTGGTGCTTGGCGTCATCGCCGTGCTGCTGGGCATCCTGTTCGAGAAGCAGAACGTGGCCTTCATGGTGTCGCTGGCCTTTGCCGTGGCAGCCTCGGCCAACTTCCCGGTCCTGTTCCTGTCGGTGTTCTGGAAGGGCACCACCACCCGCGGCGCCGTCGTCGGGGGCTTCCTGGGCCTCATCGCCTCGGTCGTGCTCACCATCCTGTCGCCGTCGGTCTGGGAAGCCACCTTCGGCAACCCCGTGGGCAGCGCCCCCTTCCCCTACACCTCGCCGGCAGCCTTCTCGATGATCGTCGGCTTCCTGGGCGTCTGGCTGTTCTCGCTGCTCGACAACAGCGCCACCGCCGCACAGGAGCGTGACGCCTTCGAAGCCCAGCAGGTCCGTTCCGAGACCGGCTACGGCGCCGCCAAGGCCTCGGCGCACTGAGGCATCACCCCGCAGGCCATCCCCGGGTACGGGTCCGATCCCCGGCCCGGGGGCCTCACGGCCCAGGATACGTGCACCGCACCATCACCTGCCAGCCTGCTCGTCCGGCCTGCCCACCATCACCCAGCCCGCCCGGCCATCGCGCCCGGCGGGCTTCTTGTCAGTGGTTCCCGGAGCCCCTGTCTGCGAATAGGGGCCACGCGAACATGGCCGGCGATATCCGATACCGCGCAGCCATGGCCATGGATCAGGACACAGCCTCCGCCTCCCCCCGCAACTCCCGCAGGCGGATGAAGGCCAGCGCCGCCATCACGGCGTCGTTCAGCGCATCGTGGGCATCGCGCATCGGCAGATCCAGCGTCTGCAGGATGGTGGCAAAGCGCAGGTCGATATCGGCGTTGTCGTGCTGCTGATAAGGCGGCAATTGGCGGAAGCGCCAGTCGTAGTACATCGCCGACACCTCGATCTTCTGCTGCGGCAACGTCAGACCGAAGCAGCGCTTCAGCGCCCGGTCGATCATCGCCACGTCGAATTCCAGGTAATAGCCCACCAGGGGCCGGCTGCCGATGAACATCAGCAGTCGCTCCATGGCTTCACACAGCGACAGCCCGTCGGCCACATCCTGGGCCCGCAACCGATGCACTGCCACACTGTCGGCACTCACCTCACGCTCCGGGCGCACCAGCAGCTCCAGCCGTTCACTCGTCATGAGGCGACGCCCCACGATCCGCGTCGCTCCAATGGCAATGATCTCGTCCTGCCGCACGTTCAGGCCGGTGGTCTCGCAGTCCAGCGCCACCCATTCATCGGGCGGCGGCGGCTCGAACAGGAAGGCCCAGCGCGGGTCCTTCAGATGCCGGCGCTGCCAGTCGCGCCGCCACTCATTCAGGCGCCGTTGCAGCCAGGCTGGCAGCGTCTGTACCACACTGCGACCGCTCATGATGTCGTCTCCCCGGGGCTTCCATCCATGACACCGCTCCCGTCACGATGTGATGCACATCACGACACGGCCCCCAGCCGGAAGCGCAGCCGCAGCTGGGCACGGAAGCGCCGCACCGCGGCCAGCGCATCCTTCAGCAGGTCGCGTTCCAGCGGCGTCAGGCCGGCCAGATCCACCTTGCCGCTCACGGGCTGCCCCCGGTCCATCTCGTCCAGACCGGCCTTCAGTCGCAGGCCCATGAAGAAATGCAGGCTCTCCGTCAGCTCCTGGGCCGTCTCGGCATCCAGTGCACCGGCTTCCTGCAGCGCCCGGATGCGTGCCTCGGTGCTGGTAGCGTCGATGCGCTCGGCCAGCGCCATGCTGCGCACGCCATGCACCAGCGGGAACATCCCGGCCTTCTTCAGGTTCAGATTGGCCTCGCCGCCCCCCAGCATCCGGCGCCACCAGCGCGTGCCGTCTCCGAAGGCATCCACCACGGCGGCAAAGCGCGACATCATGGCATCATCATCGGCCAGCATGCCGAACACCTGCCGGCGCAGCGACGCCAGCAGTTCCGCGTCGCCGCACACGGCGTGCGCATCCATGAAGACCGCCAGATTGATCAGGCTATCGGCCTCCGGCAACACCAGCCACTTCCGGACACGTCGCGCAAAATCCTGCACGGTGCCACGCCAGGTGGCATTGCTCAGCATCACATTGCCCGGACAGGGCGGATAGCCGAAACGCGCCAATGCCTCCGAAAAACGTGCGCAGATCGCGGGCAGATCGTCCGGGGGCACATAGCCGTCTCGCAACAGCAACGCGTTGTCCTGGTCGGTCTTCAGAAGCTGCTCGCCCCGCCCTTCGCTGCCCATCACCAGCAGACAGCTGTTCTGCACCAGTTCCGGCGGGGCAATCAATTGCCATGCCTGCTCGAAGAGACGGCCGTTCAGATCCTGAACCAGTCGTGCCAGCAGCGCCACCCGCGTGCCGCCCCGATACTGCCGGCGAATCATGTCGTTCATCTGCGCGGCCGCTCGTGCCAGCGCATCCAGATCGGTGGCAGCACGCAAGCGCCGATCGATCAGCATGGAATGATTCGACAGGAAACCAAACAGATCCAGTGATTCCAGCAACCCCAGGATCTTTCCGTCATCCTGCACTACCACCCGGTGAACGCCATGACGCTGCATCAGCACCAGCGCCTCGCCCACCTGATCATCGGGACGCACCGTGATCAGCTCCCAGCTGGCCAGCTCACCCACCGGAAGCCTGTCCAGCGGGCGGCCATCCAGAATGGCACGCTGCAACCCGCTGGTGGTGAAGATGCCCCATCGTGGCGGCTGTGCGACATCGTCACGCACCAGCACGTTGCTGGTCTTTTCCGCCTGAAACAGCCGAACCACCGAAACGATGTCCAGGTCGGCCGGCACGGCATGGGGTGGACTCAGCAGCGCCTCGTCCACACGGGCCATGTGCAGCGACTGCATCTCCCGTTCAGCATTTCGACCGGCCACCGCCTGCACCTTCTGTCCGAGTGCCGAGAACAGCAGCGCGCTGAAGGTGTCGTTGGATGCAATCAGCGCATTCACCGCCTCGTGGGACAGCTCGTAGGCCAGCACCTCGTCCACCGCCACGAAACGGCTGCCGGCACGCCCGGCCACTAGCGCCCGTCCGTCGAAGCTGTCATCCGGTCCATAGGTGGCCAGCAGCTCGCTTCCATCGAACTGCTGCACATAGCCCTTGATCAGCACGAACAGGTGCTGCGGCACATCACCGGCATCCAGCAGCACTTCGCCGGGCCGGAAGTACGCCACGTTCACCTGGTCACGGACCAGCCGCTGTTCCGAGGCGTCCAGGCAGTCGAAGGGCGAGACCGAGAAATTGAAGGCATTCGGCATGGCATCCTTTCATTGTCAAAAATCAAGGTAAACTGAAAGAACCCGAGTCTTTCCCTTTCTGCAGCGCGATGCCTCCTGCCAAGCACACTGCCTCCCTCTCCGGCCGATCAGACCTGCCCAAGGGGGCAGAACTGGCCCACACGCCCGAGGAACAGGTCTTCATTGCCGAAGCGCGACGCCATTGCCAGCAAAGCGGCAGCCGCCTCACGCCCCTGCGCATCGAGGTCCTGCTGCACCTGCGCCAGCATCCGGGCGGCATCAAGGCCTACGATCTGCTCTCCAACCTGCAAAGCATCAAGCCCGGCATTGCGCCGATGAGCATCTACCGCACGCTGGACTTCCTGGTGGCATCCGGTCTGGTGCACAAGGTGGACGCCACCAGCAGCTTCATCGTCTGCGAGCACGGCCACCACGACCACCATGAGCACGGCGCACCCGTGATGCTGATCTGCGAGCGGTGCGGACAGGCCAAGGAGATCTGCAACCCCGAGGTACTGGAATCCCTGCAGGCCTCACTGGCACACATCCATGCGCTGAATGGCTTCCAGGCCCACGGCCTGGAGATCAAGGGCAACTGTCGCCAGTGTCTGGCCAGCCCTCATTGAACAGCATGTCCGCCCCGGGATGAATCCCGGAAAACCCCATGCTTCATGCCGCAAGGGTTCCCGGCCCTCGCGGCAATACGAAAGTCACCCGTAAACGCCCGTCCCGCCTGCTGCCAGGGCAGCAGGCCGGGCGTCCTCATGCCGGATGTTTCAGGCGTCCTCGTCCTCGGCCAGGTTCGCCGACACCTTGGCCAGCAGACGCGAGAGCTGGCGACGATCGTTGACTGACAGCGATGCAAAGGCCTCGGCCAGCGCCTCGGCCTGCCCCGGGAAGACACGCTTGCTCAGCGTGCGTCCCTTACGGGTGAGCACCACCAGGTTGGAGCGGCGGTCATCCGGGTTGCCATGCCGCTCCACCAGTCCGTCACGCACCATGCCATCGACCAGCCCGGTGATGGTGGCGCGCGCCACCCCCGCCTGATCGGCCAGCACATGCGGCGGCAGGCCGCTCTTGTGGCCTTCCAGCAGGAACAGCAGGATGAAGCGCCCTTCCGACAGCCCCTGGGGAGCCAGCGCCGCCGCGCGACGCCGATCGATCATTGCCGCCAGCGTCAGCGTCTGCGCACAGACGCGCATGCTGTCCTGGTCGGCAAGATCCTGACGTTCCGCTTCTTCCAGAAGGGCCTGATATTTGGGGTCAAGATCGATTTCCATGGTCTCTTCTTGCTTCGGTTTGGTCATTGACCATACGGACGGCGTCACGCCTCGTCCGCATCCGGATTATTCTGGATGGCAGCCGCCAAGCCACACGCCATCTGCTTCCATCCTACACCATCAGGACAATATCCGACCGATGGGGATCATGAGCCTCCGTCATATCCGGTGCGATTCCGTCACCGGACTTTCCAGCACCAGGCCTTTGTATCGATAATGTGAATTCATGTCACTCGCATGTATCAATACCACCCGGGGCATGCCCCTCACTCAGGCCAGAAACAGGCTCATCATGAACGGCGCCAGCAGCGTCAGCAGAAAGCCGCTGACCATGGCCATCGGGATGACGGACGGCGAACAGACCTGCTTGATGATGGGCAGGGACGAGTCCATGGCCGTTGCTCCGGCAGCGGCCAGCCCCACCACCGGCCACCAGCGGCCCACCGCATACAGGATGACGAAGGCCAGCAGCTCGCGCAGCAGATCGATGCTCAGGGCCATGGTGCCATAGGCCTTGCCCAGCGCCTCGACCACCATCACGCTGGACAGCGAGAACCAGCCATAGCCGCTGGACAGCGCCAGCCCCGCCTTCAGGGGCACATCGACAAGCCACGCCACCAGCGCACCGCCCAGCATCGACCCCACAACCACCAGCCCGGGCAGCGCCAGCATGGCAGGCGACACCCATTGGCGGCTCAGGCGGATCTGGGCCAGGTCCGCCCCGATGATGCCGATCATCAGCAGCAGGAAGGCATTGCTGGACGGCAGGGCCAGCGACTCCAGGCCAAGCCGTTGCTGCGCCAGAAAGAGCAAGGCCCCCAGCGCCACCATGCCCAGCGCGATCAGCGCCTCGCGCAGGGGCGGCCAGGCCAGACTCAGCTGCTGGGCCAGCGACAGGCGCTCGCGCTGCCGGCTGGCTCCACCCGTGCTCCCAAGGTCTGCTCCCGAGCCGTCTTCAGCACCAGGTCGTGCTCCGGCCTCGGGTGCAGCTTCCGCTACCTGCAAGGCCGCCCCCTCGGGAAGCCTGTCGTCGGAAAGCCTCTCAGGCATGGCAGGCTCGCTCACCACCCCGCCCTGCGCCCCCTCCCCGCCTGTCCGCGCTTTCGGGACACGCGCAGGATTCAGCACCGACAGGCGCTGGCGCCAACGGGTCAGCCAGCGCCGTGAAGCCAGCACCAGCAGGCCGGGCACCAGGGTGGTGGCCAGTGCGAAGAGCGCCGAAATGCCCAGGATGCGCCCCACCGACCCCGACGAGAACAGCACCTCACCGAACTCGTAGCCGATGAGAAAGAGCATCAGCCAGATGAGGGGGCCAATCATGCCGATGAGTCGTCGGCAGAACGCCTGGGGCGCCAATCGACCGAACACGACCCCCGCGGCCAGAGCCAGCAGGATTGGCCAGAGAGCATTCAGGATCTTCATCCTGACATGATAGCGAGCGGCACAGCAACCGGCAGGGCCATCCCCGGAGAACCTCGGCGACCGCACGAAAGATCAGGAGGCAGCCCCCTCGTTCCGCCCTTCTCAGGCGGCCGTCCTTGACCCCCGCCAATCCGGATGCCGCGTGGAGCCACCCGCCCTACCCGGGCTGCCCTTCTGCCTCAACGGCACGCGCAGCCACGCCACCACCACTCATTTCAGATACGAGCGCAGCGCCGTCAACACCACCTCCAGGTCCTGCTGCCGCTGCTGGGGCGTGCTGTCCGTCGCCCCCAGGTGCTCGCGGATGTGGTGCTCCAGCACCTGGCCCATCAGCCCGTTGACCGCCCCGCGAATGGCGGCGATCTGCTGCAGGATGGCCGCACATTCGCTTTCCTGCTCCAGCGCCTTTTCCAGCGCGGCGGCCTGACCTGCGATGCGACGCACGCGCGTCAGCAGGGCCTTCTTGTCTCGAATGGTGTGGGACATGAATCAGTGCACCGTGAGTAGGGTTATCTATACTGGGGTATAGTATAAAACCCTTCTAAGGGAGGCTGCATGAAAACGAACCAAACCTCTTCGCCCGCCCCCGCCAACTGCGAGGTCATCCATTCCTTCACCCAGGGCAACCCTGTGGCCGAGCGACGCACCCGCTGGGTCATGTGGCTGACGCTGGTGATGATGGTGCTGGAAATCGCCGGCGGATGGATCTTCAACTCCATGGCGCTGATGGCCGACGGCTGGCACATGAGCTCGCACGCCTTCGCCCTGGGGCTGACCGTCTTTGCCTACCGCATGGCCGCCCGCTACGCCCGGGACCGTCGCTTTGCCTTCGGCACCTGGAAGATGGAGATTCTGGGGGGCTACACCAGCGCCCTTCTGCTGGTGGGCGTGGCCATCACCATGCTGGTGGAATCGGTGGAACGCATGGTCAATCCCCTGCCCATCGGCTACGACGAGGCCATCGCCACCGCCGTGCTGGGCCTGGCCGTGAACCTGGTAAGCGCCTGGATGCTCAAGGACGACCACTCCCATGGGCACGACCACGGACCTGCACACACGCATGGAAGCAGCGCGTCAGCCGGACAGGCAGCGCACGACCATGATCATCATGCGCACCACCCTGCCGATGCCAACGCTCACGACCATGACCACGCACATGCGACCGGCCACGGACACGATGACGACGCGCAGGGCACCCACGCCGATCTGAACCTGCGCGCCGCCTACATCCACGTGCTGACTGACGCAGCAACCTCCATTCTGGCCATTCTGGCCCTGTTCGGCGGCAAATGGTGGGGGGCCAGCTGGCTGGACCCGCTGATGGGCATCGTCGGCGCCGTGCTGGTGGGCGTCTGGGCCAAGGGGCTGCTGCGTGACTGCGCCCGCGCGCTGCTGGATGCCGAGATGGACAACCCGCTGACCGAGCGCATCGCCCGCACGCTGACCAGGGCCGCGATGCCCGTGAAGGTGCTGGACCTGCACCTGTGGCGGGTCGCCAATGACAAGTACGCCTGCATCGTGGCCCTGCAGGTGGCATCCCCTGCGGTGACGCCGCCGCCTGTGGCGGATGTCGCTGCCGCAGACGACGGCCCGCAGGACTCCGCCGGCCCCATGGAGGAAGGTAGGCACCACCGCGCCGACGCAGGCTGGCAGCCCCGCCCTGCCCCCGACTACTTCCGCCGACTGCTGAAGGTTCATCCCGAACTGGTCCACATCACGGTGGAAGTGGACGTGGTCGCCGCCAGCGAACAGCCTGCAGCGACCCACTGAATGGGCGGCAGCAGGAGAAGGCCCCGGCACGAGCTGCTATGCGCCCATCTGTGGGGCAAGCGGTTCGTGCCTGCCTTCATACCCCTTACATCAGCCCCGTGCTGCGCAGTACCGTGATGCCGATCGCCGCCGAGAACATGGCACCAAACGTGGTGATGCCCACGATGTTGGCGGCCGCCACGTCATTGCCGCCCATGGCCTTGGCCATCACATAGCTGGCCGCCGCCACCGGCATCGCACACATCAGGAACAGCACCCCCATCGGGATGCCTCGCAGCCCGAAGGCCAGCCCCACCGCCACGGCCGTCAACGGCGCCACCACCAGCCGGCCGATGCTGGCCTGCAACGAGATGCCGGAAGTATCCAGCACCGAGCGGACATCGAAGGTGGCGCCGGCGCAGATCAGCGCCATGGGCAGCGCAATGTTGGCCATGTAGCGCGCCGTCTGCATGACGGGCCTGGGCAGATCGATGTTCAGCCGCTGCAGCAGCAGCGCCGACACGATGGCCACGATCAGCGGGTTGGTGACGATATTGCGACCGACATGCAGCCAGCGACGGCGACCGGCCCGCGCCCCCGAACGACTGAGCGTGATCACCGACAGCACGTTGTAGAGCAGCGTGACCACGCCCACATAGACCGCCCCGGACGGCAACCCGGCATTGCCGTAGGCGTTCTGCACGAAGGCCAGCCCCATGATCGCCATGTTGCTGCGAAACACCCCCTGCACGAACACGCCCTTGTCGCGCACGTCCGGCACGAAACGCCAGGCATACAGCTCTGCCCCCAGGTACAGCAGCAGCGTCGTGCTGACCCCCGCGGCCAGCATGACGGCTTCCTGGCCGTAACGGATCTCGCTGCTCATCAGCTCATGGAACAGCAAGCACGGCAGCCCGTAGTTGAAGACCAGCCGGGAGGCTTTCGCCGCAAAGGTGGCATCCACCTGTCCCGTGCGGCGCATCACCACGCCAAAGCCCAGCAACAGCACGCTGGGCAGGGTCACGCCCACGGCGAACAGGATGGCATCGAACAGCGCTTTCATCGGGGAAACGCGCGCCTCAGCGCCGTTGCGCCTTCAGCAGATCCGCCACCAGGAAGGCCAGCTCCAGGCTCTGCGAGCCATTGAGCCGCGGATCGCAGGCGCTGGTGTAGCGCTCCTGCAGGCTCTCGTCCGTCAGGTTCTGCCCACCGCCCCGGCACTCGGTCACATCCTGGCCGGTCAGCTCCACATGCAGGCCGCCAGCAATCGTGCCTTCGGCCTCATGCACCGCGAAGAACTCGCGCACCTCCTGCACCACATTGCCGAAGTCGCGCGTCTTCAGCCCGTTGGAGCTGGTCACGGTATTGCCGTGCATCGGGTCGCAGCTCCAGATCACCGGACGGCCGCTGGCCTTCACCGCCCGCACCAGCGCCGGCAGGTGCTTCGGCAGCTTGCCGGCGCCCATGCGCGTGATCAGCACCAGCCGACCCGGCTCCTGATTCGGATCCAGTGCCTGCATCAGCCCCAGCACCTCGTCCGGCGTGGCCGTGGGCCCCACCTTCACGCCAATGGGGTTGTGAATGCCGCGCAGGTACTCAATGTGCGCCCCGTCCAGCTGGCGCGTGCGCTCGCCCAGCCACAGCATGTGGGCCGAGGCTCCGAACCAGCGCCCCTGATGCGGCCCCTCACCCGGTCGCGTCAGCGCCTCTTCATACGGCAGCAGCAGCGCCTCGTGCGAGGTATAGAAATTCACCCGGTTCAGCGACGACCCGGCGCCATCGAGCACGCCACAGGCCCGCATGAAGGCCAGCGCCTCGCCGATCCGGTCGGCCAGCTCCTGATAGCGCTGCCCCTGCGGGCTCTCCCGCACGAAGTCCGCCGTCCAGGCATGCAGCTGGTGCAGGTCGGCAAAACCGCCTCCCGCCAGCGCCCGTAGCAGGTTCAGCGTGGCTGCACTGGCCGAATAGGCGCGCAACAGCCGCTCCGGCTGCGGCACCCGGTCCGCCTCGGTGAACACCCCGCCATTGATGATGTCGCCGCGATAGCTGGGCAGCGTCACCCCGTCCCGCGTCTCGGTATCGGCCGAACGCGGCTTGGCATACTGCCCCGCAATGCGCCCCACCTTCACCACCGCCTGCGCCGCCGCATACGTCAACACCACCGACATCTGCAGCAGCACCCGGAAGGTCTCGCGCGCCGCATCGCCATCCAGCATGTCGAAGCTCTCGGCACAGTCGCCCCCCTGCAGCAGGAAAGCCCGCCCCGCCGCCACCTCGGCCAGCTGCGCCCGCAGCGCCTGCACCTCACCCGCAAAGATCAGCGGCGGGAAGGCGCGCAGCTGCCCGCACACCGCATCCAGGCGCCCCTGGTCCGGATAGGCCGGCATCTGCCGGGCCGGATGCGTGCGCCAGCTCTCGGGCGACCAGGAGGAAATGCCGGCAGCGGCAGCAGACACGGAAGCAGAATCCTTGGGAGCAGTCGTCATGATAGAAGGCAGCAAGCGGATACGAGTCAGGGAAGAGCCTATTGTAGGAGAGTGGGCCGCTGCCGGCCGCGATGTCAGAAGGGCGTCGATGCGTCTGACCCCGGACGAAGGGCCTCACCCACCGCCAGTTCATATCCCGTGCTGCGCCCTCCCCCCGGCGACCTTCGCAGCACCCCCAGGTCCAGCAGCTGCGTGATGTCACGCAGCGCCGTATCCTGCGAGCACCTGGCCATGCTGGCCCAGCGGCTGCTGGTGAGCTTGCCGTCGAAGCCGTCCAGAAGCCGGTTCAGCAGCTTGATCTGCCGTGGATTCATCGGGGTGCTGCCCCAACGCTGCCAGAAGCGCGCCTTCATCAGCACCGCATCCAGCGTCGCATGCGCACTGGCCAGTGCCCGTCCCAACGTGGCCAGAAACCAGTAAAGCCAGGCTGTCACATCCATGCCGCCCTTCTGCGTCTGCTCCAGGATGTCGTAATACGCCTTGCGCTCGCGCTCGATCTGCGCCGACAGGCTGTAGAAACGTTCCGTGCTGCCATCGGAGCGCGCCAGAAACAGATCCCCAATGGCTCGCGCAATGCGCCCGTTGCCATCCTCGAACGGATGCAACGTCACGAACCATAGGTGGGCCAGCCCGGCCTTCAGCAGTGCTTCGGCGCGAGCACCATTGACCGGGACATCGGCCGGGGCCTCCAGGCCTGGCGCATTGGCCCAGGCCAGAAAAGCCGCCATCTGCTCCGGCAACGTGGCGGCCGGCAGTGCCTGAAAATGCACGCGCGGCCGATGCACCGGACCGGACACCACCTGCATGGGCCCACGCGCATCCGTGCGCCACTGCCCCACCCCGATCCGGACCATGCCGGAATGCCCCGTGGGAAACAGCGCCGCATGCCAGCCAAACAGACGCTCTGCCGTCAGCGGCGCATGACAGTTGGTCGTGGCGTCCAGCACCATCTCGACCACGCCTTCCACATGCCGGTCCACCGGCGCCACGGCCCCCACGTCCACGCCCAGCCGCCGGGCCAGCGAAGAGCGCACCGAGCGCACGTCCAGACTCTCCCCCTCGATCTCGCTGGTCTTCAGCACATCCTCGGTCAGCACCCCCAGGCTGGCTTCCGCCCGCTGAGCCTCACCCAGATCCTGCAGCCGCCCCAGCAACCGCCCCTGAGCCTGGCTGACCTCGATGAGCAACGGAAACAGCACCGGCAGGTCATGGCGCCAGCAGGGCCAGTCCGGTTGCTGCCAGATGTAGCGCGACTGATTGTCCATTCATTCTCCGCAGAATATGCGGAGATTAGAACGGGATTCGCCGCAGGGTGCAAGGCTGAAATATCCACACGCCCCGCCAACCCCAAAACGAAAAAGGGCCGGCATGAAGCCGGCCCTTTGGAATGGGGGTGGTGGAGACGAGGAGGATCGAACTCCCGACCTCGGCATTGCGAACGCCGCGCTCTCCCAGCTGAGCTACGTCCCCACGATCATGTGGATGATACCACCGCTTCGGTCGATCCCAAACCGGCGGGCCCGCTCGCAGCAGGACGAACGGCCGAGGCGCTGCGGCAAACGCAACACCCCGGCTGCAACACCCGTCTTCGCCATGAGGCCCCATGACGCAAACAGGGCCACCCGGTTTCCCGGATGGCCCTGCAGGGTCAGGGAAGGATCATGGGCGCCGCGACGCCCCTTCCCCGATCATGCCCCGGATCAGCCTCATGCCAGCAGCGAGCGCAGCATCCAGGCATTCTTCTCGTGCAGCTGCATGCGGGTGGTCAGCAGGTCGGCGGTGGGCTCGTCGTGGGCCTCGTCGGCCGCCGGGAAGATCTCGCGGCAGGTACGCACCACGGCTTCCTGGCCTTCCGCCAGGTCCTTGATCATCTCGTTGGCGGACTTGGTGTTGTCGCCGTCCTTGATGCTGGAGAGCTTGGCGAACTCGGTGTACGAGCCCGGAGCCAGGTGGCCCAGCGCGCGGATGCGCTCGGCGATCTCGTCCACGGCGGCGGCCAGTTCGGTGTACTGGGTCTCGAACATGGTGTGCAGCGAGTTGAACTGCGGGCCGGTGACGTTCCAGTGGTAGTTGTGGGTCTTCAGGTACAGGCTGTAGGAGTCTGCCAGCAGTTTGGACAGGCCCTTGGCCACGGTTTCGCGTTGCTTGTCGGTCATGCCGATGTTGATGCCCATGTTTGAACTCCTGTCGAGAATTGGGAGGGTTGCCATGCAGTGATTCCAGTCCCGGCGCCCTTGGCCTTCCGACCGGCCCGGGCTGTCCTGCACGATGGAAGGCAGTATAGGAGCGTCCTATCGATACAGCAAATTTATTTATTTCATCGTATCAATAGTCAGACATGGGGCGGCAAGAAAAAAGGCGCACCTGATCGGCAGAACAGGTGCGCCCTAACGGTGGCAGCCGAGGCTGCCTCTCCTCCTCCTCAACAGGGGGATCAGTGCCTGACACCAATCAACGTCCCCTTTGGTGAGAAGGATATTACTCCGTTCACTGGTGAATTTCTTGCGCCGGACCTAGGGCAAACCCTAAGAGACTCATCAGGACTAACCCTGAAAGGCCCCGGATGGGGTCGAAAGATGGGGCCCGAAAGCTCAGCCCGCCCCTTCCGGCCCGGCGCATCTGCCTTGAGTCAGGTCCGTCCCACGCGGTTCAGCATCACCAGGGCCAGCGCCAGGAACAGGATGGACGGAATGCTGACGGCCAGCCAGGGCGGCCACGTGTTGATGAGGCCCAGGTTGGAGAAGAGGCCATTCATGATGTAGAAGCCCACGCCCAGCGAGATGCCGAAGAAGAGCTTCAGGCCGATGCCGCCGGCGCGAACCTGCAGGTAGCCGAAGGGCAGCGCCAGCATCAGCATGACGATGATGGCCAGCGGGTAGACCACCTTCTTCCACAGGGCCAGTTCGTAGCGGTTGGCGTTCTGGGCGTTTTCCTTCAGGTGCGAGGTGTAGCGCCACAGGGCCAGGGCTGACATGCGGTCTGGAGCAATGGCCAGCACCGACAGCAGCGCCGGGTTCAGGTCCGAGACCCAGATGGTCTCGGGCCGGCGCTCCACGGCGGCATGCAGGGCGTCGTACCCCGTCTGGGTGCGGGAGACGTTGAAGCGGGTGGTCTCCACGCCTTCCAGTCGCCAGCTGCTGGCCTGACCGTTGTGCGCCGGCTGGTAGCGGCCGTGCTCAGCGTGAATGACGGCCGTCAGCCGGAAGTCGGTGTCGAATTCGTGGATGGCCACCTTGCTCAGGCCGCCGTCAGCTTCCAGGGTGCCGATGTTGACGAAGCGGGTCTGAAGGCGCTGGCCATCGGGGCCACGCACGCTGTCCTTCAGCCACAGGCCGGAGCGGAAGGCGCCCACGCCCGAGCCCTTGCCCAGCACGTCCATGCGCAGCTGCTGGGCACGCTGTTCGGCCATCGGGGCGATCCATTCGCCGGCCACGGCAGTCAGCACGGCCAGCAGCACGCCCAGCACCAGCACGCCGCGCAGCGCCAGCTGGCGACTCATTCCGGCCGCACGCATGGCGGTGAACTCGGAGTTCTGGGCAAACTGGGCCAGCGCGTAGATGCAGCCAATCAGCGCGGCCACGGGCATCAGCTCGTAGATGTGGCTGGGCAGGCCCAGCAGCACGTACAGCACGGCCTGCGGCAGCCGGTAGCCGCCCTGGCCGATGTCGTCCAGTTCGTTGATGAGGTCGAAGAAGGCAAAGAGCCCCAGAAAGCCCAGCAGCACGGCCATGATGCCGCCGGCGATCTCGCGGGTGAGGTAACGGGCCATCAGCTTCATGCCGTCTTGCCTCCCCGCAGGCGGGCCACCAGCTTGCTGAAACTGAAGCGCGGCAGCGTGAGCCGCTTGCGGAACATGTAGAGCGCCAGGCCCAGCACCAGGGCGTGCGTCAGCCACACGCCCACCCCGAAGCTCAGTTTCTCCTGGGTGATCCAGGATCGGACGACGCTGTTGAGGTTGGAATACGTGAAGTAGATAAGCACGCCGATGACAAGATTGACGGAGCTTCCCAGACGCGGGTTGACGAACGAGAGCGGGATGGCCAGCAGCGCGATGACGAAGACCGAGATGGGCAGACCGACCCGGTAGGCCAGTTCACCCCGTGCGGCGGGCGACGAGAGCTTAAGCAGGTCTGGCGTGGCCATGCCGCGCACGCTTTCGATCTGGGTGTTGACGGGCTTGGGATCGAGCCGCACGCCGTAACGCAGGAACTCCATCAGCGAGTATTCAGGCGTGCCCCAGGTGCCGTCGTAGCGGCGGCCGTCCTCCAGCACCAGGAAGCGGTCACCGTTCTCCTCGATCTTCACGTGGCCGCCGCGCGAGGCCACCACCACCATGCGCGGGCCGTTGTGCTGCACCACGAAGACGTTGGAGACGGTGCTCTTGTCGGGGCTCATCGATTCCACGAAGAACACCCGATTGGACGAGGTGGATTCGCGGAACTGCCCCGGCGCCACCATGGACACGTCCTCGCGCTGGTTGAAGCGCTCGCGCAGCTCGGCAATCTGCTGGTTGGCCCAGGGCGACAGCACGAAGGTGACGGCGGCCACCACCGCCGCATAGGGCAGCACGAACATCATCACCGGGCGGATCCAGGCCGTCAGGCTCTGACCGCTGGCAAACCAGATGACCATTTCCGAATCGCGCCAGGCGCGTGCCAGCACCATCAGCACCGACAGGAAGACCGTCAGCACCAGCAGCACCGGGATGAAGCCGATGGCGTTGAAGGCGATCAGCGGCAGGATGTCGGAACTGGCGATCCGGTCGCTGGTGGCACGGTTGAGAAACCGGATCAGCGACGTGGTGACCAGAATGGTGAACAGCGTGGCGAACATGACGCCGGCAACGCTGTTCAGGTCGCGGCGCAACGACTGGCGGAAGATCATCGTGCTAGTTTACCCGGGTTGCCCGCATCTTCCGGGGCGTCGGGGGCACACGTTCACTGCCTGTGGCGCGTGTGCAGACATCCCGGCATCGCCCCTCCCCGCCCGGCCTGCGGGAACATGCCGTCGGCCGTCTGGCCGGCCGTCGCTGCAGGGGGCATGGAGCCCCGTCCTATAATGGGCGTTTGCCGCTCCGGCCCGCTTCACCCGATCGAGATTCCTGATGACGCTGCAGTTCTCCCTCAAGACCACCGCTGCCGAGAAACTCCGCACCCAGTGCCTGGTGCTGCCCGTGCAGGCCGGCAGGCTCACGCCCACCGGCGCGGCCATCGACGCCCGCCTGGACAACGCACTCTCGGCCATCCTGAAGGCCGGCGACCTGGGCAAGAAGCCCGGTTCCACGCAGCTGGTGCCCACCAGCGTCAAGGGTCTGCCGCGCATCCTGCTGGTCTCGATGGGCGAGGAAGACACCGTCAAGGCACCCCGCTTTGTCGAGGCCGTGCGCGGCGCCTTCCGTGCCGTGCTGGCCTCGCCTGCCACCGACGCCTTCTGCTGCCTGCACGAGGCCCACGTCGAACTGCGCGAGCTGCCCTGGCGCGTCGGCCAGATCGTGCTGGCCGCCCGTGAGGTGCGCTACCGCTTTGACGACTACAAGAGCAAGCCCGAAGCCGCCCCGGCCCTGAAGGACGTGGTGCTGGGCGTGGAAAGCGCCGCCGACCAGAAGGCTCTGGCGCCCCGCGTGGCGCGCATGTCCGACCTGGCCGATGGCATCGATACCGCCCGTGACCTGGGCAACCAGCCGCCCAACGTCTGCCACCCGTCCTTCCTGGCCAGCCAGGCCCAGAAGCTGGGCCGCCAGCTCAAGCTCAAGGTCGAGGTGCTGGATCAGAAGCAGATGGCCTCGCTGGGCATGGGGGCCCTGCTGGCCGTGGCGCAGGGCTCGGCCCAGCCGCCCAAGCTCATCGTCATGCACTACCGAGGCGCCGGCGCACGCCAGGCCCCGGTCGTTCTGGTGGGCAAGGGCATCACCTTCGACACCGGCGGCATTTCGCTCAAGCCGGCCGCCGACATGGACGAGATGAAATACGACATGTCCGGCGCGGGCTCGGTCTTCGGCACCTTGCAGGCCGTGGCGCAGATGAAGCTCAAGATCAACCTGACGGTGATCATCGCGGCTGCCGAGAACATGCCTTCGGGTTCGGCTGCCCGCCCGGGCGACATCGTCACCACGATGTCGGGCCAGACGGTCGAGATCCTCAACACCGACGCCGAAGGCCGGCTGGTGCTGTGCGACGCCCTCACCTACGCCGAGCGCTTCAAGCCGGCCGCCGTCATCGACGTGGCCACGCTCACCGGCGCGTGCGTCATCGCCCTGGGTCATCAGCGGGCAGGCCTCTTCTCCAATGACGAGGCCCTGTCGGCGCAGATCCAGGCCGCCGGCGACGATTCCGGCGACACCTGCTGGCCCATGCCGATGGACGACGCCTACAACGAGCAGCTGCGCTCGCCCTTTGCCGACATGGGCAACATCGGCGGCCGCCCGGCCGGCGCCATCACCGCCGCCTGCTACCTGTCGCGCTTTGCCAAGGCCTATTCGTGGGCGCACCTGGACGTGGCGGGCGTGGCCTGGCGCTCGGGGGCCAACAAGGGCTCCACGGGTCGTCCGGTGGCACTGCTCACCCACTTCCTGATGGATCGCGCAGGCTGAACGGCCTTCCCACGGCACGAATTCCCGCAGCCCCATGACCCAGGTGGATTTCCACTTCAACGTTCCCGACACCGGCCGCTACGGCTGCCGGCTGGTGCGCAAGGCCTGGCAGGCCGGGCACAAGGTGGTCGTCTATTGTGAAGACACCCGGCGCCTGGCCAGCTTCGACCGCCTGCTGTGGGAATTCGCGCCGCTGTCCTTCATTCCGCACGTCTCGGTCCGGCATCCGCTGGCAGAGCGCACCCCGGTGCTGCTCACCGCATCCGACGCCGACGTGCCCGCCAGCCACCGTCAGGTGCTGGTCAATCTGGGCGAGCGCATGCCGCCCGCCTTCGCCGACTACGCCCGGGTGGTGGAACTGGTAGGCACCGATGCGCAGAGCCGTCAGGCGGCCCGCGTCCGCTTCCGCTCCTACCGCGAACAAGGCTACACCCCGCTCACCCACGATGTGGAGGAACGAGATGGCAACCGATGACAAGCACCCCGACACGGGCACTCACACTGCAGGCGGCGCCCATCCGGCGACAGGCCAGGCCACGACCTGGCCACGCTCGCAGTTCCCCGACGACTCCGACGACGACTACCTGGAGGACGAGGCCGGCCCGCTGGACGAGGACGCCGCCATCGCCACCCTGCCGCCGCTCACCGACGAGGACCGGGCGCTGATCAACAAGCTGGTGCATTCCATGCGCCTGCTGGATGTGGGCATCTCCTCGGCAGCGGCCCATGAGGCCGCACCGGCCACTGCTCCCGTCCCCTTCCCCGAGCTGCCCACCGCCGGCAGCCCGGACGCCGCCCCGTTTGCACCGCGCACCACGACCATCGTTCCGCCTGCGGTGCGCCCGTCCACCCCCACGCCCGAAGACGAAGACGCCATCCCGATGCTGACGGATGTCGTCAACGTGCAGCGCTATCACCCCGATCAGCTGCCGCGCAACTTCGAGGACGTGGACTGGAGCAACCTGGCTGGCCAGGTGCGCGAGAACGTGCTGGAGCGGCTGCTGCGCCGTGGCGACATCCTGCTGGATGGCCAGATGAACCACGCGCTGGCCCCGGTCATCTCCCGCGCCGTCGAGACCATGACGCGCGACGTGCACGACACCCTCAACCGCCTGATCCGCGACATCGTGGCCCGCGCGGTCAATGAAGAGATCACCCGGCTGCACGCCGAGATGGCCCGCCAGAACCACGACGACTGAATCCGGCGGGGCAACATTGCCCCATCAACGCCGGACCGAGGCCCGCACAGGCTCTTTTGAACGTGCCTGATCGTGACGCGGGGGCACCATGAGCGACACCGTGGGCATGAAACGCCCGACACGCTCTAGAATTCCCCTCATCCGATCACTTCCATCCAGACACGTTCATGACCAACGCTGCTGCCCCTGCGGATTCTGCCCAGGACCAACTGCCCAAGAGTTTCGAGCCGGCGCCCATCGAGGCGCGCTGGTATCCCCTGTGGGAATCGCGCGGCTACTTCGCCAACCGGCCGGCCCCGGGCACCGACGCCGCCGGCACGGCATCCGCCCAGCCGGCCAGCGACACCGCCTACTGCATCCAGCTGCCGCCGCCCAACGTCACCGGCACGCTGCACATGGGCCATGCGTTCCAGCAGACCCTGATGGATACGCTCATCCGCTACCACCGGATGCTGGGCAAGGACACCAACTGGGTGGTGGGCAGCGACCACGCCGGCATCGCCACGCAGATCGTCGTCGAGCGCCAGCTGGCGGCCGAGGGCAAGTCGCGCTACGACCTGCCGCGTGAGCAGTTCATCGAGCGCGTCTGGGCCTGGAAGAACGAATCGGGCGGCGCCATCAGCAAGCAGATGCGCCGGCTGGGCGACTCGGCCAACTGGGAATACGCCGACAGCCTGGGCACGCATTCCGGCTACTTCACCATGGACCCGAAACTGTCCACGGCCGTGGCCGAGGTCTTCGTGCGCCTGTATGAAGCCGGCCTCATCTACCGCGGCAAGCGGCTGGTGAACTGGGACCCCGTGCTGCGCACGGCCGTCTCCGACCTGGAAGTGGACATGACCGAGCGTGATGGCCACCTCTGGCACATCCGCTACCCCTTCGCCGACGGCCCCCAGAAGGCCGCTGACGGCACCGAACTGGCAGGTCTGACCGTGGCCACCACCCGTCCCGAGACCCTGCTGGGCGACGTGGCCGTGGCCGTGCATCCCGATGACGAGCGCTACCGCCACCTGCACGGCAAGATGCTGACCCTGCCGCTCACCGGCCGTCAGATCCCCATCATTGCCGACACCTACGTCGACCCCGAGTTCGGCAGCGGCTGCGTGAAGATCACCGGCGCGCACGACTTCAACGACTACGAAGTGGCCATGCGCCACAACCTGCCGCTGATCGTCGTGCTCGACCTGCAGGCCAACATGGCGGGCGACGCCGTGCCCGAGGCCTACCGGGGCCTGAACCGCTACGAGGCCCGCGATCGCATGGTCGCCGACCTGGACGCCGCCGGCCTGCTGGTCGACACCGTCAAGCACCGCAACATGGTGCCCGTCTGCGGCCGTTCCGGCGAAGTGGTCGAGCCCATGCTGACCGACCAGTGGTTCGTGGACCAGACCCGCGAGACGCAGCCCGACGGCCGCCCCGGTGGCATGGCCGCCATCACCCGTCCGGCCCTGGAAGCCGTCACCTCCGGCCGCATCCGCTTCTTCCCCGAGCACTGGGCCTCCACCTACGACCACTGGCTCTCCAACATCCATGACTGGTGCATCTCGCGCCAGCTGTGGTGGGGACACCGGATTCCCGCCTGGTACAGCGAGGACGGACAGCTCTTCGTGGCCCGCAACGAAGAAGAGGCCCGCCAGAAGGCCGCCGCCGCCGGCTGCACCGGCCCGCTCACCCAGGACCCCGACGTGCTCGACACGTGGTTCTCGTCGGCCCTGGTGCCCTTCACCTCGCTGGGCTGGCCCAACGACGACGCCCAGACCCGCGCCGACCTGGCCCGCTACCTGCCGTCCGACGTTCTGGTCACCGGCAACGACATCATCTTCTTCTGGGTGGCCCGGATGGTGATGATGACCCAGTACTTCACCGGCAAGGTGCCCTTCAAGGACATCTACATCAACGCCATCGTGCGCGATTCCGAAGGCCAGAAGATGTCCAAGTCCAAGGGCAACACCCTGGACCCGCTCGACCTCATCGACGGCATCGGCCTGGATGCCCTGCTGGCCAAGTCCGTGCGCGGCCTCATGCGCGCCGACCACAAGGCCCGCATCGAGAAGTACGTCAAGAAGCACTTCCCCGACGGCATTCCCGCCTTCGGCACCGACGCCCTGCGCTTCACCTTCGCCTCGCTGGCCAACTTCTCACGCACCCTCAACTTCGACATCAGCCGCTGCGAGGGCTACCGCAACTTCTGCAACAAGCTCTGGAACGCCACCCGCTTCGTGCTGATGAACGTCGAGGGCCATGACAACGGCTTCGCCCGGCCCTGCAAGAAGGACTGCGGCCCCGGCCAGTTCATGGACTTCAGCCCGGTCGACCGCTGGATCGTTTCCGAGCTGCAGCGCACCGAGGCCGAAGTGGCCAAGGCCCTGGCCGAATACCGCTTCGACCTGGCTGCCAACGCCATCTACGGCTTCGTCTGGAACAGCTACTGCGACTGGTACCTGGAACTGGCCAAGGTCGAGCTCAACCACGAGGATCCCGCCCAGCGCCGCGGCGCACGCCACACCCTGCTGCGCGTGCTGGAAGCCGTCCTGCGGCTGGCCCATCCCCTCATCCCGTTCATCACCGAGGAACTGTGGCAGAAGGTGGCCCCGCTCACCCACAGCTACGGCGACGGCGGCGTGCAGACCCTGGAAGGCGAAGCCCTGCGTGAGGCCCTGGCCGAGCGCCGCCACTCCATCATGCTGCAGCCCTACCCGCAGGCCAACGACGCAAAGATCGACGAGAACGCCGACGCCTGGATGACCGAGCTGCGCGCCCTGATCGATGCCTGCCGGGCCCTGCGCGGCGAGATGAACCTGGGCCCGCAACAGCGCGTGCCGCTGCTCATCGCCAGCGACGACGCCCGCATCGACCAGATGCTGCCCTACCTGCCCGGCCTGGCACGCCTGTCCAGCGCCGAGCGCGTGGCCAGCCTGCCCGAGAACACCCTGGCCCCCGTTCAGGTCGTCGGCAACCACCGCCTCATGCTGAAGGTGGAAATCGACGTGGCCGCCGAAAAGGCCCGACTGGACAAGGAGATCGCCCGCCTGCAGGCTGAGATCGGCAAGGCCAACGGCAAGCTCTCCAGCCCCAACTTCGTCGAACGTGCCCCCGCCGCCGTGGTCGAACAGGAGCGCCAGCGCCTGGCGCAGTTTGGCGCCATGCTGGAGAAGGTGCAGGGTCAGCGGGCCAAGCTGGGGTAAGCCGGAGTTAGCCAGATTTGTCCGTAGTTAACCGGAATTAACCGGAGCAAGCCGAAAAGCATCAGGGCCCTTCTCGGGTCCTGATGCGTGCAAACGCTGCCCCCATGCTCTCTCGGGTTCCGGGGCAAGCTGCCGCGCGCATTCACTCTCGGCTCTGATACCGGCCAGACACCTCACATGTTCACGCTCGGGTCCTGATGCTGGCAGGACGCCGCACATGTTCTCTCTGGGACCAGCAGGCCACAGCCACAATCGCCCCGTGCACCACGCCCTCTTCCCCCTGATAACCCGCATCACCCGGCTGGAGTTCAGGGCCGAAAGCGGCCCCGGCTCACGGATGCAGTGGAACCACCAGGGCAGCGGCCACGTGCAGGTGACAGTGGACGGCCCCGATGTCTTCTTTCAGGAAGCATTCACGCTGGACAACGGCCTGCCCTGCCAGGACCGGAAATGCTGGCATTTCGGGGAAGAAGGCATCATCTTCCGTCATTTTCGGGAGCAGCGCTTCCAGGACATCCTGCTGCTGGTGCCTGATGCGAGCTGCATTCACCTGGTGGCCCAGGCGCCCTATGCCTGCCCGCCAGACCGCTACGACGGCAGCCTGTCACTGCACGGCAGTACGCTCGAACTGCGGCTGCGCATCACCGGCGCACGCAAGGACGAAGACATCCGGTACCGCTATCGGGCGGATCCGGGCTGATTACCGCAGCCCCTGCTCATAGAGCCACTTTCCATCGACGCAATTCACCAACGGTCTGCGTCAACCCCTGCCGCATGAGCGTATCCAGATACTCATCCACCGACTTCGGCGGATTTTTCAGGGCACGGCGCTGATTGGCTGCTGCTTCGCATACATGAGCGGGATGCAGATCCAGCAGATCGAAGATGAAGTCGTCCGGATGCTGGGCAACCAGGTTGTATCGCTCCAACCGCTCCGGAGGGAAATCCTTCAGATTGAAGGTGACTATCAGGCTGGCGCCACAATGGATCGCCGCTGCCACCACATGTCGATCATCGGGATCGGGCAACTCAATGGCCGGTATCAGATGCAGGAACCCGGTGACCAGACAGTCACGTACACACGCATTCATCAGTGACCGGGTTCGCTCAAGATCCTCGTCCTTCAGGTCCGGACGCTGCCTCTTGAGATTGCGTGTCCATTCATCGTGAATCATGTCCGTCCAGCGGGCACGATACAGATCGGTCAGCGCAAGGCGCATCAACAGGTCACGCAGCGGCGCCGGATACAGCACACAGGCGTCGTAGACGACCGTGAAATGGGAACTCATTCGTACCCCATGCCCAGCGCCTGCGCCTGCTCGGCCAAGGCGTCCAGCGCCTGTTGACGCTCTGCGTCAATCTGGCTCTTGTAGGCCATGACGTCGGCATAGCGGACACGTCGATGGGTACCTGTCCTGTGGAACGGGATCTCGCCTCGCTCCAACAGCTGCACCAGGAAAGGGCGGGACACATTGAGCACATCCGCTGCTTCCTGGGTCGTCAGCTCGGCATGGATTGGAATGACGCTGACGGCGTTGCCCTTGCCGATCTCGGTCAGCACATCGACCAGCAAGCGCAAGGCAGAGACGGGCAGATGTACCGGGTGCGAAACACCTGCGTCATCGAACAGTTCGATCTGCTGCGAATCTGCACGGGTCTGAAGACAGGCCGAAAGCAATCGCCCGCTTTCGCGGGCGATGGCGACCTCCTCAGCGGAGGGCAAGGTGTGAGAGCGGAGCGCAGCCTTCATGATCTTTCCCTTCATCGTCCGGCCATTCTATTCGAAACAAACGAAAAACGAAATAACCGAAACGACGAAAGGCAAGATCTCGTCAATGCTCCCTTACCGCCGCCGCAAATAGAACGCCGTCACGTCCCCGTCGTCCACCTGGGCCAGCAGCGCATTGCCCGTCTGGCGGGCAAAGGCGCTGAAGTCCTGTTTCGAGCCGGGGTCGGTGGCCTCCACGCGCAGCACCTGGCCACTCTGGAGGGTGGCCAGGGCCTTCTTGGCCCGCAGGATGGGCAGCGGGCAGGAAAGCCCTCGGGCGTCCACGTGGGCATCCACGTGGTCCGGGATGGCGCTCACTTCCGGTTGGCCAGCTGCTGCACCAGGCGTTCGTGGGTCATGCCCAGCACGCCTTCCAGCGCTGCCACGTCGTTGCCGCCAGCCATGGCGAAGTCGGGCTTGCCGCCGCCCTTGCCGCCCACCTGGGCAGCCACGCGGCCCAGCATCTCGCCGGCCTTCACCGTGTTCACCAGGTCGGGCGTCACGCCGGCCACCAGCTGGATCTTGTCGTTACCTTCCACCGAGGCCAGCACCACCACCAGCGACTTCAGCTGATCCTTCAGCTGGTCGACCGTGGCGCGCAGCGCCTTGGCGTCCATGCCATCCACGCGGGTCACCAGCAGGTGGGCACCGCACGGCAGCACCGTGGCCTGGGCGGCCAGGTTCTGACCCTGACTGCTGGCAGCACTGGCCTTCACGCGGTCCAGCTCGCGGCCCAGATCCTTCACCTGGGTCTGCAGCTGAGCCACACGGGCCGGCACTTCGGCCACCGGGGCCCGCACAGCCGCGGCCACCTCGGCCAGCGTGGTCAGCTGCTGCTGGATCCAGGCCAGCGCGCCTTCACCGGTCAGGCCGTCCACACGGCGGATGCCGGCAGCCACGCCCCCTTCGGAGGCAATCTTGAAGACACCGATCTCGCCGCTGCGGGCCACGTGGGTACCGCCGCACAGCTCGCGGGTATCGGCCACGTCCACCACGCGCACCACATCACCGTACTTCTCGCCGAACAGCGCCATGGCACCGGCGGAGATGGCCTCGTCATACGACATCTGGCGGATGACGGTGGCCGTGTTGCTGCGGATCTCGGCGTTGACGATGGCCTCGACCGCCTGGATCTCTTCCGGCGTCATCGGCTTGTTGTGGCTGAAGTCGAAGCGGGTGTGATCCGGATCGACCAGCGAACCCTTCTGCGCCACATGATCGCCCAGCACCTGGCGCAGTGCCTTGTGCAGCAGGTGGGTGGCCGAGTGGTTGCGGGTGGTCTTCTGGCGAAGGACGGTGTTGACCTGTGCCTGCACGGTGTCGCCCACCTTCAGGCTGCCCTCTTCCACGCGACCATGGTGGCCCCAGACAGCGGCCTGGATCTTCTGCGTATCGGACACGGCAAAGCGCAGGCCCTGCCCCTGCAGATGGCCCTGGTCGCCCACCTGACCGCCGGATTCGGCGTAGAAGGGGCTCACGTCCAGCACCACCACGCCCTCGTCACCGGCCTTGAGTTCCTGCGCCGGCTTGCCGTCGTGGTACAGCGCCAGCACGCGGGCCTGGGCCGACAGCTCGTCATAGCCCACGAAGCGGGTGGCTTCACCATCGTATTCCAGCAGCGAAGCGCCCTTGAAGCGGCCGGCGGCACGCGCCTGCTCGCGCTGGTGCGCCATGGCCGTCTCGAAGCCGGCCTCGTCCACCGTCACGCCGCGTTCGCGGCAGACGTCAGCCGTCAGGTCCAGCGGAAAGCCATAGGTGTCGTGCAGGCGGAAGGCCGTCTCGCCATCCAGCACCTTCTTGCCCTTCAGTCCGGCCAGCGCCTCTTCCAGCAGGCTCATGCCGTTGGCAATGGTCTCGAAGAAGCGGGATTCCTCGCCCTTCAGCACTTCCTCGATGCGGGCCTGATCGCGTTTCAGCTCGGGATAGGCCTCACCCATTTCCTTCACCAGTGCCGGCACCAGGCTGTAGAGGAACGGCTGGCGGGCACCCATCTTGTAGCCGTGACGCACCGCGCGGCGGATGATCCGGCGCAGCACGTAGCCGCGGCCCTCATTGCCCGGCACCACGCCATCGACGATGGTGAAGCAGCAGGAACGAATGTGGTCAGCGATGACCTTCAGCGACGGGCTGCCCGTCTCGGGCGTGCCACCGGCATCCTTCACCGCCTGAGCCGCCGCGGCCAGCAGGTTCACGAACAGGTCGATCTCGTAGTTGGAATGCACGTGCTGCAGCACGGCCGCCACCCGCTCCAGGCCCATGCCGGTATCCACGCTGGGGCGCGGCAGCGGATGCAGTTCGCCGGATTCGTCCCGGTTGTACTGCATGAAGACGATATTCCAGATCTCGATGAAGCGGTCACCGTCTTCCTCGGGGCTTCCCGGAGGGCCGCCGGCGACCTCGGGACCGTGGTCATAGAAGATCTCGGTGCACGGGCCGCAGGGGCCGGTGTCGCCCATCATCCAGAAGTTGTCCGACGCATAGCGCGCGCCCTTGTTGTCACCGATGCGCACGATGCGATCGGCCGGCACGCCCACCTGCTTGGCCCAGATGTCATAGGCCTCGTCGTCCTCGGCATAGACCGTCACCAGCAGCTTCTCTGGCGGCAGCTTGAAGACCGTGGTCAGCAGCTCCCAGGCAAACTTGATGGCGTCCTGCTTGAAGTAGTCGCCAAACGAGAAGTTGCCCATCATCTCGAAGAAGGTGTGATGGCGCGCGGTGTAGCCGACGTTTTCCAGGTCGTTGTGCTTGCCGCCGGCGCGGATGCACTTCTGGGCTGTGGTGGCGCGGCTGTAGGGACGCTTGTCGAAGCCCAGGAAGACATCCTTGAACTGGTTCATGCCCGCGTTGGCGAACAGGAGCGTGGGATCGTCATGCGGCACCACCGGGCTGGACGCGACGATGGTATGGCCCTTGGACTCGAAGAACTTCAGGTACTGCTGGCGGATTTCGGCGGACTTCATCATGGGTATCCGGTGGAGGAACCCTTCATTCTAACGAAGGGTCCCCCTACTCTGCCAATCGGGACTTCCCTGTGGGCAACACCTGGAAGCGCCTGGATGCGCGCATCATTCGGCGGTACAACGCATCAGCCCCGGAAGGTCCCGGCCCCGATACGAGCCTCCCCCGCCGGCCGCCCGAACAGTGCCCGGGGCGACCGCCCAAACAGAGCCTGGAGCAGCCGCCGTACAGAGCCAGGGCAGCCGCTATGGCATCATTGCCCGAAGGCCGAAGAACACCATCCGCCGCAGCGCCGCACGCCCGGTTGCAGCGCCACGCTCCCGAAGACGCCACAGCGTCCCGCAGTCGCCGCAGATGCCGCAGATGCCGCAGATGCCGCAGATGCCGCAGATGCCGCAGATGCCGCAGAGCATGGTGCATGCCTTCACCGGAATGGATCAACCTTCGCCGCCCCCAATCACACCGGAGACCCCACCCCATGAACGCCAACACCCAGCCCGCCCCCACACCCGCCACGCCATCGCTCAAGGTCGCCTTCCTGGGCCTGGGCGTGATGGGCTATCCGATGGCACGCCATCTGGCACAGGCCGGACATGCGGTCTGCGTGTACAACCGCACCACGGCCAAAGCAGAACGCTGGCTGGCCGAGATCGAAGGCGACGCTCCCGCCGGTCGCCACCGTCTGGCCCTCACCCCGCGCGAGGCCGCGCAGGACGCCGACATCGTGTTCTCGTGCGTGGGCAATGACGACGACCTGCGCAGCGTGGTGCTGGGCGAAGACGGCGCCTTTGTCGGCATGAAGCCCGGCGCGCTCTACGTGGACCACACCACGGCCTCGGCCGAGGTCAGCCGCGAGCTGGATGCGGCGGCGCGTGCGCACGGCCTGCACTTCGTCGATGCCCCGGTCTCGGGCGGACAGGCGGGCGCCGAGAAAGGCTGCCTCACCGTCATGTGTGGGGGCACCGAGGCCGATGTGGAACGGATGCGCCCTGTCTCGATGGCCTACGCGCAGGCCATCACCCGCGTGGGCGATGTGGGTGCCGGACAGCTGGCCAAGATGGTCAACCAGATCTGCATCGCCGGCCTGGTGCAGGGGCTGGCCGAGGCCATCCACTTCGGCGAGGTGGCCGGCCTGGACATGAAGCAGGTGCTGGATGTCATCGGCAAGGGCGCGGCGCAGTCCTGGCAGATGGACAACCGCGGCAAGACCATGACCGACCGCCAGTTCGATTTCGGCTTTGCGGTGGACTGGATGCGCAAGGACCTGGGCCTGTGCCTGGACCAGGCGCGCCGCAGCGGCGTCACCCTGCCCGTCACGGCACTGGTGGATCAGTTCTATGGTGACGTGCAGGCCCTGGGCGGCAACCGCTGGGACACCTCCAGCCTGATCGTGCGCTTCGATCACCTGAAGAAGCAAAAGCCCTGAAAAAGCCAGGGACGTTCAGGTCCCGGGAAGGCAGGCCCCCTTGCCTTCCTCGGCCCGCTTTTTCTTCCCTTCTCCGGCTTCACCCCGCCTTTTCCGCCTGCGCCGTTTTCCCGTTCCATCAGTGCAGGCGCTCTGCCTGTTGTCCGGGACCCTAGCCGTGCCGCTGCCAGGTACGGCGCCAGTCGGCCCCTTCCTGCAGCAGCCGGGTCAGCGCCTGACGGTCCCCCGTCAGCAACGCATGGCGAATGGCCTGCATCCGCGCATCCACCGCATCGATGGCCCGCAGCGTCGGCATCTGGTTCTGCAGCAGGATGTCCGCCCACAGTTCGGGGGACGATCCCGCAATGCGGGTCAGGTCCAGCAATCCCGGGCCGGCATGGTCGCCGGCACGGATGGGGGCCTCCTCCCCGCCATCCCGCACCACCTTGCCCGCCCCGGCATCCTTGCCTGCGGCATCCGGCCTGCCCGGGCTCGCCCCATCGGCCGCCACGGCCCCTGCCACGGCAAAGGCCACGGCATGAGGCGCATGCGAGACCAGCGCGAACACGCGGTCGTGGTCGGCCACGCTCATCCGGGTCACATGCGCCCCCAGCTGCTGCCACAGCGCCTGCAGACGCTCGACCGAATCCGGCCGACTCCCGGGTAGCGGGCTCAGCACCACCTCGCGGCTCACGAACAGATCCAGGTCAGCCGCATCCGGCCCGCCGCGGTCACTGCCGGCAATGGGATGGCAGGGCACGAAATCTCCCAGCCCGGGCGTGGCCTTCCCCGCGGCACCATCGCTCATCGCAGCAATCGTCCTGCGCCAGGCCGTCACCACCGGCCCCTTCACGCTGGACAGGTCGGTCAGCACCGCGTCGGGGGGCAGATGGGCCGCCACCTCGGGCACCAGCGCGCAGTTGACGGAAATGGGGGCTGCCAGCACCACCAGGTCGGCCCCGGCCAGCGCGTCAGCCACGGAATCGGCCCGGACATCGAAGAGCTCCAGTTCCATGGCCCGCGAGATGTCCGGCTCACGCCCGAAGCCCACCAGGCGCACCCCGGGCAGCCGCGCCCGCAGCGCCGCCGCCAGCGAGCCGCCCATCAGCCCCGTCCCCAGGATGGCAACCTGCCTGAACATCACTGGCCCAGGATCTTGGTAAGCGCGTCGATGAAGGCCCGGTTCTCTTCGGGCAGCCCCACCGAGACGCGCAGCCACTCCGGCAGACCATAGTTGGCCACCGGCCGCACGATGATGCCGGCCCGCAGCAGCTGGTCGTTAATGCCGGCCGCATCACCCACCTTCACCAGCACGAAGTTGCCCGAGGACGGCACGTACTCCAGCCCCAGCGCCTCGAAGGCCTGCACCAGCTGGGCCCGTCCCTCGCGGTTGATCTGGTAGCTGCGCGTCAGGTAGTCGGCATCGTCCAGCACCGCCTCGGCGGCGGCCAGCGCAGCGCTGTTGACGTTGAAGGGCTGCCGCACCCGTCCCATCAGGTCGGTCAGTGCGGGCTGCGCCACGGCAAAGCCTACCCGTAAGCCTGCCAGCCCATAGGCCTTCGAGAAGGTGCGCGACACGATCAGGTTCGGGAAACGCTTCACCCACGCCAGCGCGTCATAGCGCTGCTCGGGCGCCAGGTATTCGGTATAGGCCTCGTCCAGCACCACCGCCACCTGGGGCGGCACCTGCTCCAGGAAGTGCAGCAGCACATCGCCCGGGATGAAGGTGCCGGTGGGGTTGTTGGGGTTGGCAATGAACACCATCCGGGTCTCGGGCGTGATGGCCGCCAGCATCGCCGCCAGGTCATGCCCCAAGTCGGCATCGGGCACCTCGATGCCCACCGCCCCGATTGCCTGCGCCACCAGCGGGTAGACGATGAAGGCATAGCGCGAATGGATGATGCCTTGCCCCGGTCCCACCAGCGCCCGTGCCGCCAGCTCCAGGATGTCGTTGGAACCGTTGCCCAGCGTGATCCAGCCAGCGTCCACCCCGTGATGCCGGGCCAGCGCCTGCTTGAGGTCATGGCCGTTGGCATCCGGGTAGCGTGCACCACCGGCCAGCACCTGCTGGGCCGCCGCCACCGCCTTGGGCGACATGCCCAGCGGGTTCTCGTTGGAGGCCAGCTTCACGATGCCGGCCGGATCCAGCCCCAGCTCGCGCGCCACCTCCCCGATGGGCCGTCCGGGCCGGTACGGCGCAATGCTGCGCACCCCGGCCGGCGCCCCCGCTGCGGGCGACACGCCCTGTTGTCCCTCCGTGCTCATCTGGATTCCCTCCCTGTCTCGTAGTCCTGCAGGCCCCAGCCCCCAGCCACCCTGTGACTGGCCGCTCAGGGCGACACCTCACACCACCATGGCGCTTTCCGACGGGTACGACCCCATCAGCCGGAAAAAGGCCGCGCGCTGCTGCAGCTCGGCCAGCGCCGTGCTCACCTCCGGGTCATCCTGATGCCCCAGCAGGTCGATGTAGAAATAGTATTCCCATCCTCCCTGACGCGCCGGGCGGGACTCGAAGCGCTTCATCGTCACCCCATGCCGCGAAAGCGGCTCGATCAGCTGATGGAGCGCCCCGACCCGATCGGGCACACCCAGGATCAGCGAGGTCTGGTCCTGCCCCGACGGCAGCACCTTCTGCATGCCCACCACCAGGAAGCGCGTCCGGTTCATCGGATCATCCTGAATGGCATGGGCCACCGACAGCAGGTCATACACGGCCAGCGCCGTCTCGCTGCCGATGGCGGCCAGCGCCGGATCCTCGGCTGCCCGTCGGGCCCCCTCGCCGTTGCTGGACACCGGCATCAGCTCCACATCGGGCAGATTGCGCTGCAGCCACAGCGTGCACTGCGCCAGCGCCTGCGGATGCGCCACCACCTGCCGGATATCGGCCATCTGTCCGGTCCGGGACATCAGCACATGTCGCACCGGCACCGTGATCTCGGCCGTGATCCGCAGCGGCGTGTTCAGGAACAGGTCCTGGGTGCGCGTCACCGACCCCTCGGTCGAGTTCTCGATGGGCACCACCCCGAAATCCACCGTCCCGGCTTCCGTCACCCGGAACACGTCGTCGATGGACGCACAGGGCACTCCTTCCACGGCATCGCCGAAGCGCGCCCGCATGGCCTGTTCACTGAACGTGCCCCAGGGGCCCAGGAAAGCCACCCGCAGCGGCCGCTCCAGCCCCCGGCAGGCCGACATCAGCTCGCGCCAGAGCGAACGGATCGCCGTATCGGGCAACGGCCCGGGGTTGGCTGCCTGCAGCTTGCGGATGATGGCCGCCTCCCGCTCGGGGCGGTAGACCGGGGCATCGTCAGCGCCCTTCTTCAGTTCACCGATGCGCTGCGCCAGCCGCGCCCGCTGGTTGACCAGCGCCAGCAGCTGCTCGTCCAGGGCGTCGATGTCCTGCCGCACCCGGTTGATCTGATCATCCGCCATCTCGTTCCTACGCTCCTTTCGTGCTCGTCCGCTCATGCGAACCCGGGTGCCATTGATGCAACCGCACCACATTTCGACCGCCGCTTCGCACCCTTTCTGCCGCGATCCTTATCTGAACTGTAACAAGCATAACCAGTCGTGCAGTTATTCATACCCTTTTCCAGCAAGCGGGCACACAATGAATACATCCACCTGCGGACTGTCATGAAAAACACACTGCTTGTCACTGCCGTCTTCGGTTTGTTGGCCCTCAGTCAGACCGTCCAGGCGCACGATGCTGCCCCGACCGAAGCCATCCGAACCGCCCAGCCCGCTGCCGTTCAGCAGCAGGCTGCCCCCCGGCCTGCCCTCGAACATGCGGGCGTCCATCTGGCCCAGGTCACCACGCCGGTGGCCACTGCCGCCCGGCAGCCCGAGGAAGACGAAGGCACCATGCCTTCCGTGGCCTACGGCCTGATCGGCCTGCTGCTGATGATCTGCGTCCTGGTCAAACGACACAACGATCCCGTCAGCGTCTGACCTCTCCCGGCCCTCCGGGAAGGGCGGTCGTCGCCCCTGTCCGTGGCCGGGTGCCCTGCACGCCGGCCACCTTGTCATTGGCAGGACGGTTTCCTGCTTTCTTCCGCTCCAACCGCCCAATGCCTGCGGGCCATCCGATGACCCGCAGGGGGCTCGCCCCTTGCTCGCCGGAAGGCTGCAAGGGGCGCGGGGCACATCACTCGTCGGCAGCCTCGCCTTCGGCCGCCGCATCATCGCCCGACGGCGACTCCTCGGCTGCTTCCGGGCCTTCACTGGCCGCCGCAGCTTCACCGTCGGCCGACTCGCCCACGGCAGCCAGCACTTCCGGTGAATCGCTGCCCACCACGCGCTGAACGCGCGACAGCGTGTCGCCCTCTTCCACACCGATCAGCGTCACACCCTGCGTGGCCCGGCCCATCTCGCGGATCTCGTCGACCCGCGTGCGCACCAGCACGCCACCGGTGGTGATCAGCATGATCTCGTCACCCTCTTCCACCAGGATGGCAGCCACCATCCGGCCATTGCGCTCGGACGACTGGATGGCGATCATGCCCTTGGTGCCGCGGCCGTGGCGGGTATGCTCGATGAGCGGCGTGCGCTTGCCGTAGCCGTTCTCGGTGGCGGTCAGCACCGAACGGCGCTCATCGTCCGCCACCAGCATGGCAATCACCTTCTGGCCTTCTTCCAGCGCCATGCCGCGCACGCCACGCGCCGTGCGGCCCATGGCCCGCACATCGCCCTCGGAGAAGCGCACGGCCTTGCCGGCGTCGGAGAACAGCATCACGTCGTGCTCGCCGTCGGTCACGGCCGCACCGATCAGGTAGTCGCCCTCGTCCAGGTCCACGGCGATGATGCCGGCCTTGCGCGGGTTGGAGAAGTCCGACAGCGCCGTCTTCTTCACCGTGCCCTGGCTGGTGGCCATGAACACATAGTGCTCGTCGTCGAAGGTCTTGATGGGCAGCACCACCGTGATCTTCTCGTTCTCGGCCAGCGGGAACATGTTGACGATGGGGCGCCCGCGCGAGGCACGCGACCCCTGCGGCACCTCCCAGACCTTCAGCCAGTACACCCGACCACGGTCGGAGAAGCACAGGATCGTGTCATGCGTGTTGGCGATGAAGAGCTGGTCCACCCAGTCGTCATCCTTGGTGCTGGCCGCCTGCTTGCCCCGGCCACCACGGCGCTGCGCCCGGTACTCGGACAGCGGCTGCGCCTTGATGTAGCCCGAGTGGGACAGCGTCACCACCATGTCCTGCGGCGTGATCAGGTCCTCGATGTCGATCTCGCTGGCGTTGAGCTCGATCTGCGAGCGGCGCGGATCCTTCTCGGGGCCGCCGAACTCTTCCACCACCCCCGTCAGCTCGTCGCGGATGATGGCCGTGATGCGCGCCGGCTTGGCCAGGATGTCCAGCAGGTCCAGGATGCGGTCCACCACCTCGCGGTACTCGGTGACGATCTTCTCCTGCTCCAGCCCGGTCAGCCGCTGCAGGCGCATCTGCAGGATCTCGCCTGCCTGCACCTCGGACAGCTGGTAGGTACCGTCGGGCTGCAGCCCGGCGTTTGGATCAATACCCTCCGGCCGCAGCGCCGACACGTCGCCCGCCGCGCGCTCGACCATCTCGGCCGCAATGCCCGCCGCCCAGGTCCGCGCCAGCAGCCGTTCCTTGGCCACCGGCGGCGTGGGCGAGGACTTGATCAGCTCGATCATCTCGTCGACGTTGACCACCGCCACCGCCAGACCTTCCAGCAGGTGCCCCCGGTCACGCGCCTTGTTCAGCTCGTAGACCGTGCGCCGCGTCACCACCTCGCGCCGGTGCGCCAGGAAGGCTTCCAGCACCTGCTTCAGGTTCAGCAACCGGGGCTGGCCATCGACCAGTGCCACCATGTTGATGCCGAAGCTGTCCTGCAGCTGCGTGAGCTTGAACAGGTTGTTGAGCACCACCTCGGCGTTCTCGCCGCGTTTCAGCTCGATCACCACCCGCATGCCCTGCTTGTCGGACTCGTCGCGGATGTCGGAGATGCCCTCGATCTTCTTCTCGTTGACCAGCTCGGCGATCTTCTGCTGCAGCACCGCCTTGTTCACCTGGTACGGGATCTCGTCGACGATGATCGCCTGGCGGTTGCCCGCCTTGTCCATGTCCTCGAAGTGCGTCTTGGCGCGCATCACCACCCGGCCACGGCCCGTGCGGTAGCCCTCGCGCACGCCCGCCACCCCGTAGATCAGCGCACCGGTGGGGAAGTCGGGGGCCGGGATCTTCTCGATCAGCTCGTCGATCGTCGCATCCGGGTTTTCCAGCAGCAGCAGGCAGGCCGCCACCACCTCGTGCAGGTTGTGCGGCGGAATGTTGGTGGCCATGGCCACCGCGATGCCCGTGCTGCCGTTGATGAGCAGGTTGGGGATCTTGGCCGGCAGCACCTGGGGCTCGGAGGTCGAACCGTCGTAGTTCGGCCCGAAGTCCACCGTGTCCTTCTCGATGTCGACCACCATCTCGCTGGCGATCTTGCGCAGCCGGATCTCGGTATAACGCATCGCCGCCGGCGGGTCGCCGTCCACCGAGCCGAAGTTGCCCTGGCCGTCCACCAGCGTGTAGCGCAGCGAGAAGTCCTGCGCCATCCGCACCACCGTGTCGTAGATGGCCGAGTCACCGTGCGGGTGATACTTACCCATCACGTCGCCCACCACGCGGGCGGACTTCAGGTAGGGTCGGTTCCAGACGTTGTTCAGCTCGTGCATGGCGTAGAGCACCCGGCGGTGCACCGGCTTGAGGCCGTCACGCACATCGGGCAGCGCGCGCCCCACGATCACGCTCATGGCGTAATCGAGGAAGGAGCGCTTCATCTCCTGCTCGAGACTGATCGGTACCGTTTCTTTGGCGAATTGATCCTGATCCATGGAATCCGGGACGCACCGCATGGCCCCCGTGCGAAGGGCCCCGCCGCACGCAAACAAGAGACCCGGGCACACGCCCGGGTCAGGAAGAAGGGAGGAAGCCCCGACAACGGAGCCGCCCCGGAACAGGCCCTGCGGTCAGCACGTCCCCAGGACCCGAAAAAGCTGCGCCGGCCACCCACGACGGGTCTTGAAGACCCATCAATGACCGGGCCATGCCTCGCTCCGGCTAAGCCCTTGAATTTTAGACCATCCGCGCCCCCGACTCACGGACAGCCTGAAACCGGCTCTCACGTATCGGCAAGAACCCGACACCCGAGTCACTTCTGCCCTTTCACCCGCCTGGCGCCCTTGCTCCCACTGCGGCGCATTCTCGGGCCGCCCCGTGTCCCCAAGCCGGCTTCACGCCACGAATATGTTGCAAATGAACGACAATTCACCCCGCGGGCGTCGCAGAACGGACCCAAGTCCCTACGGACCGACCGGACGCTATGGCACAATGAGTCAAGCGTATTCGTATGGACGCAGCCCTACGGCCACGGCCCGAAGGTTGTTCTTTACGCAAGCTCACTGCATTTTGCACAGGGTCACAGCTGGTAAGTGGTACGCCACAGTCCGTCCTTGTCAAGGTGCTGGTTTTTCAGCTGAGAGTCGTCTCACCGAGAGGAGAAACATGAAGAAATCGGTCAAGCTTGGCGCATTGGCTGCGACAGCGCTGCTCGCCGCCTGCGCGACAGGCAGCGGGGCAAAGGGCCCTGATGTCACCGCCGATCAGAACGATACCGGCTACGTCACGTCCCGTGACGGTGGCGTGGTGACCGGCAAGTTCGGCGAGTGCTTCCACGACAAGGCCTTCAAGGCTTCGCACGCCATCGTGGAATGTGATCCGGATCTGGTGCCGAAGGCGCCTCCGCCGCCTCCCCCGCCGCCGCCGCCGCCTCCCCCGCCGCCGCCTGCTGCACCTCAACCCACCAGTGAAAAAGTCACCTTCGCTGCCGATACCTTCTTCGGCTTCGATCGTGCCGTGCTGAAGGATGAGGGCAAGCAGAAGCTGGATGACATCGTCAACCAGCTCGACGGTGTTGATCTGGAAGTCATCGTTGCCGTCGGCCACACCGACAGCGTCGGTCCGGAAGCCTACAACCAGCGTCTGTCGGTCCGCCGTGCAGAAGCCGTGAAGGCCTACCTGGTCAGCAAGGGCATCGAAGCCAACCGGGTCTACACCGAAGGCAAGGGCGAAGCCCAGCCTGTCGCTGACAACAAGACCAAAGAAGGCCGCGCGAAGAACCGTCGCGTGGAAATCGAAGTGGTCGGCAGCCGTCAGGTCATGCAGTAAGCCTGCAGCACGCCACATGCCAGCTGCCCGCCCCGGCGGGCACTGGCAGGGCCAGAAAAGCCACCATGATCCGTCATGGTGGCTTTTTTATTGCCCCATGCCCGAGCCCTGTTGGCCGAACGCCCGCCCCCCAACGCGCGGCTTAGGCTCTAAAATCCCCCATGCGCCCAGGAAGGCAGCCGTTCGACGCACCTTCCCCGAGGCAACCCTCATCCGGTTCCGTGCCCGCAAGGGCGCCTTCCCGGCCCCTTTCCGCAGGGCCTCCCCTGCCGCACGCTTCCATCTGCCATGTCCACCAGCCCGTCCGCTTCCTCTCCGGTCCCCGTCGACAGCAGCACCGCTGCCAACGTCGACCAGGCCGAACTCGACAAGTTCCAGGCGCTCGCCTCGCGGTGGTGGGACCCCGACAGCGAGTTCAAGCCCCTGCACGACATCAACCCGCTGCGCCTGGAATGGATCGTCCAGCAGGCCGGCGGCAGCCTGTCCGGCCTCAACGTGGTGGACGTGGGCTGCGGCGGCGGCATCCTCACCGAAGCCCTGGCCAAGGCAGGTGCTGCCACCACGCTGGGCGTGGACCTGGCCGACAAGTCGCTTCAGGTGGCCCGGCTGCACGCCCTGGAAAGCGGCGCCCCGGCCAAGTATGAAAAGATCGCCGTCGAAGACCTGGCCGCACGGCAACCCGGCCACTTCGACGTGGTTGTCTGCATGGAGATGCTCGAACACGTCCCCGACCCGGCCTCGGCCATCCGCGCCTGCGCGGATCTCGCCAAGCCCGGCGGCACCGTGCTGCTCTCCACGCTCAACCGCAACCCCAAGTCCTACCTGTTCGCCATCGTCGGCGCCGAATACGTCCTGAAGCTTCTGCCGCGCGGCACCCACAGCTTCGACAAGTTCATCCGCCCGGCCGAACTGGCCCGCATGGCCCGCCAGGCCGGCCTGGAGCTGCAGGGCTTTATGGGGCTCACTTACAACCCTGTCACCCAGCAGTACCGCCTCAACCCCAACGATGTCGGCGTCAACTACATGGCATCGTTCCGGAAACCCCAGTAAAAGTCCGCCATGCCCCAGCTCAAGACCCGGCCTGCCGCCGTCTTCTTCGACCTGGACGGAACCCTGGTCGACACCGCCGACGACCTGGCCGCCCCGGTCAACCACATGCGCGAGGCCCGTGGCCTCAAGCCCCTGCCCCTGGAAGAGTACCGGCCGTTCGCCTCGGCCGGCTCACGGGGCCTGCTGCACATCGGCCTGGGCGCCACCACCGACGACCCCGACTACGCCGCCCTGCGTGCCGAGTTCCTGAACCGCTACGAACAGGAAATTGCCGTCCACTCACGACTCTTCGACGGCATGCCCGAACTGCTGGCCTGGCTGGAAGCCAACGGCATCCGCTGGGGCGTCATCTCCAACAAGCTGGAATACCTGGTGCGCAGACTGGTGCAACAGCTGGGCCTTGGCCATCGCGTGGCCCTGGCCTACGGCGGCGATACCGCCCCGCGCGCCAAGCCCTGGCCCGATCCGCTCAAGATGGCCCTGCAGGAAACCGGACTCACTGCCCGGCAGTGCGTCTACATCGGCGACGACCTGCGCGACATCCAGGCCGCCCATGCCGTGGACATGCCCGCCGTGGCGGCCGCCTATGGCTATGGCAACCCGAACGAGATCCCGCAATGGAAGGCCGACCATATCGTGGCCTCTCCGCAGGAATTCCTGACCATGCTGAAACGGCTGCCCACCTGAAAGCAGCCTGCCTGAAAGCAGCCCACCTGCCCGAAGCCACTTCCGCCAGAACACATCTGGCGGAAGTGGCTCACGCAAGCAGCCCGATCAATAGCAGATGCTGTTGTTGCTGCCCATGCGCAGCATGCTGGCCATCGTCACGCCACGCACACGGATCGGCGGCAGCGGCTCTCGCGTGCGGATATCGAAGCGGTAGATGGTCGGCGCCCCCTCGTCCAGCGTGTAGAGCGCCGTCTTGCTGTCGCCCGTCACCCACATGTTCATCACCTCGGGCACGAAGCGCACCACCTTGCGATCGGACGGGTCCTTGAACGACTGGAACATGATGCCCTTGTCGCCTGCCAGGATCCAGGTGCTCTCCAGCCAACCCGTGCGGATGAAGCGTGGAGAGAACTTCACCGTGAAACGTTCGGGCTTGCCGTTGCCGTTGACCAGGTCGAACAGCGCCACATTACCCTCCATGTCGGCGAAGATCACATGCTTGGAGTACGCATCGATGTACGGCATGATCATCGGCTCGTTGGTGGAGCCCACCGTGCGCATCGGGCCCGTGCTCAGCACCTTGTCCTGAGCCGGGAAGTACACCAGCCCTTCCGAGCCGTCATCGGTCGTCATGGCCAGCAGATCATCCTCAGGGCTGGCCACACCAATACCCAGGCCCGACCCGGAACCAATATGCCTGGACAGGTCGATCGTCTTCCAGGGCGCATCCAGCGGCTCTGCGCCCCCATAGCGGTGGTAGATGAAAGGCCTGTCCTCGTCCAGCACCCAGAACGACTGGCTGAACGAGCTGAACAGCAGCGAATAATAGGTATTGATCAGCGTCTGGCGCTGATCCGAATCGAAACGGCGAGGGAAGATGCGTACCGAGAAATCCTTGTAGCTGATCATCCCCACCTGATCGCGCAGCCCCACCGCCACCAGATTGGTCTGCGGCACGAAGAAGAGCTGGAAGACCGGCGACGGCAGCTCGACCCGGCGCCGCTCGCGCGTCCTCAGGTTCATGAACTCGATGGCCGACACCTCGGGCGAGCCCACCGCCAGCATGGCATCGTCACGCGCCAGCTCCATCACATGGGGCCGCATCGAGAAGTCCAGCGTCTCGACGTGCTCTCCGCTGACAATGTCCGTCACGCTGATGAAGTTGCTGAAGCGATCGGCCACGAACACGTAGCGCGTTGGCGCGTAGATGGACTTCACCACGCGCTTCATGGCCTCATGCTGATCATCATGCCCTTTCGACATCGGACCGGACGGCATGACCCCGGAAGGGGCGGCAGCTCGCTGCGCGCCCTCCTGGGCGGCGCCAGCTTGCGGAGGATGGCCTCCCGGTGTGGCCGATTCATGGCCCACACCGGCTTCCTGAGCCCAGGCAGCCAGCTGTGCTGCCAGCCCCAGTGATGCCCCTGCCCCCGCCTGAATGAACTGTCGCCGCTTCATGTCACTACCGTCCGGAAAGATGGCCGTCAGTGGCCTTCAAGTCAGAGACCCAGAAAGGCCTGATCAGTGAGCCTTGTGGGAATGATCACCGTGCTTGCCGTGATGACCACCGTGCTTGCCATGATGAGCACCATGCCCATCATGCTTGACGCCGGCATCCTTCATCACTTCCTTCACCGACTTCACCACGGCCTCGCAGCTGGCCTGGGTGCCGTCGTCGAAGAACACCGTCAGCGTGTGCTTGCTGCCCACCTTCGGCTTGTTGGTGACATCGAACAGCATCACATGGTCAGCGCCCTTCTTGAACACCCGCTCGCCTTCCTTCAGCGTCAGGTCCTTCAGGGGGCCCATCTCCATCACGCCATTCTGCATCACCATCTCGTGCAGCTCCACCCGGGCGCTGACATCAGGCACCTCGGCACGCACCAGCTTCACCGGAGCGCCCGTGTGATGGAAATGCACGAAGGCACCCGTCATGTCCTTTCCGGACACCACTTCCTGAATCACGCAATTCGTCAGCTTGGTGTGCGAGGCCGTCTCGGCTGCACCGGCCTGGCCGGAAATCAGCAGAGCCGGAGCTGCAAGCAGGGCTGCCATCGAAAGAACTGTCGACTTCTTCATGGTGAAACTCCTTCGGGGAATGAATGGGGCGCATGTCGCCCCCAGGAAAAACAAGGACAGAAAGATCTGGGACGCCCACGCAGCCACCTGACTAGCACATGGCCGCAAAGGGCCGCCCGTCAATCACGGTCGGAAATCCATCCGGCGAACCGTCACCTCAGACAGATGGCTGGACACGAACACGGGCCGAGCCAAGACCGGATGCGGAAGCCGACGTCTCACCAGCCGGCACCCCACTCGCCTCGTCAGCCTTGGCCGGGGCATCGCTCTTCGCAGGAGCCGCGCCCTCTGCCGGGGCATGATTCCTGGTCTTGTCAGCGCCCGGCTTGGCTGCATCATGCTTCTTCCCGGAGGCCTTGGCCGGTTCGCCCAGCACGCGGTCCAGCTCCTGGGTCAGCCCCTCAGGGCCCATCTGGTAGTCATAGACATCCGCCAGCTTCCGGTCAGGGCCGATCAGATAGATCAGCGCACTGTGGTAGACCGAATACGGCACGCCAGGTTCCGGTTTTTCCAGCTTCTTGCCATCCAGCCGGTAGCCGAATGTCGCTCCCAGTATGTCGGCGAGCGCCCGGATGTTCTTCATGCTGCCCGTCAGACCCACGATGCGGTCATCGAAGAAGCGCACATACTGATCCAGCCGCTCTGCACTGTCATTGACCGGATCGATGGTCACGAACACCGGCACGATGGCGTCCGGGTTCTTCAGCGCCTGCATCACCTCGCCAAACTCGAACAGCGTGGTCGGGCAGATGTCAGGGCACGAGGAGTAGCCGATGGCCAGCAACAGGTATTTGCCCGGAAACGCATCCTGCGTCACCTTGCCCTTCACGCTCTCCAGGTCGAAGTGAATGGCGCGCCCCACTTCGGGCTGCCCTGCAGGCTCCACAACCGGCCCAGCCCCTGGCTGGCCAGCCTGGACTGCCCCTTTGTCCCCTTCCTGCGCCACGCCGTTTCCGGCCGCGACCAGCAGCCCGATGCTGGCTGCCACTGCCCACCGCTTCAACATGACCATCTTCTCCTGAAATCTGTTTTTTCCGACAAAACGGCCGAAGACAGAAAATACTGCCATCGGCCGTCAATGATACGACGCTTGTGCGTGCGCCTTCGGAATGATCGATTCCCGGTGATGGTCTCTTTCCATCCCTGTCAGGCATTTACTGAAAACCACCATTAAATGATTTCCAGATACCTGACCGAAAAACCGTCTCCTCCGGGCAACAGGAAACGGCCCACCCGAAGAACAGGCCGTTCCCGTCGACACTCAACCGATTACTTCTTCTCTTCCTTGAACTCGGTCGGCGCCTTCAGCTGCTCCATCAGATCGTTGTTCCACTTGCCATCGACCTTGAACTGGGCCAGAGCCCCCAAGTCCACGGCCTCGATCAGGTTATGGTTCAGATACACATACACGCCAGGCTGCTTGAAGGTGTACATGGCGGCACCCGTGGAACCCGCGGCAATGGCCCAGGTTTCCAGGTTCTGCGCCGGGGTGTCGGCCAGGTTGCCGCGCTCCCAGACGTAATCGCCGTGACCACCGATCAGGTGCGGGTAGCTGAAACGGTTGGCCTGCGAGTGGTAGATCATCACCGTCTCGCCCACCTTGGCCGTCAGCGCGTTCTCGCCCGTATAGGCGCCCTTGCGCTCGCCGAACACGATGTGCGTCGGGATCAGCTTGTCCATGACCTCGCGGTCATCTGCCATGGACTCGGCAGCACTTTCATAACGCTTGTAGTTGCCGTTCTCGTCCTTGGGCAGGTAGAAGTCCTGCTCGCCGATGTAGTAGGCACGGTCGTAGTGCAGCTTCTTGCCGTTCTTGTCGCGCAGACCTTCCTTCGGCAGCACCGTGATGGCACCGTTCATGCCGTGCACCACGTGCCACGGAATCATTGCGCCGCCCGGAGCGCAGTGATAAACGAAGGTACCCGGCTTGGTGGCCTTCCAGCGAACCACCACTTCCTGACCCGGCTGAACGTGGGTCAGATCGCCAGCGCCCAGAGCGCCCGTGGAAGCGTGGAAGTCGATGTTGTGCACCAGTTCGTTCTTGGCCAGGTTCTTCAGCGTCAGCTCGACGTAGTCACCCTCGTGAACGATGATCATCGGGCCGGGAACCGAACCGTTGAAGGCGAACGCCCACATGAAGACGCCCGGCTCAACCTCGATTTCCTTCTCTTCGATGAACATCTCGACCTGCACCACGCGCGGCGCCTTCGGCGGCGTCAGGCTGTGCTCAGGAACAAACGGAGGCTTGACCAGCTTTTGCTTCACGCGCTCCAGCTTCGCAATGCTGGCAGGCGCCTTGATGACATCGTAACCCGGCAGCCCGCCGGTGGTGGAGACAGCGGGATCGGCAGCGAAGGCCGCAGTCCCCACGAGGCAGGAACTCACTGCCGTGCAGATAAGCGCCTTGCGCATGACAGAAGCGATCATGGGAGATACCTCTCGATCGAAAAAATGGAGCTGGATTGGACGAAGTCAGACGTGCACAACAACCGTCAACATCTGAAACACAACAAGGATCAATCTATAGGAACGGCCACCCCCATCATTTGACGCTCATCAACTTTTTAACTTAATCCAAGGAAAGTTTGATTCACGTCAAATGAGAGCCATTCTTTTTTGGCGAGGAACCTGTCAAAAACACTCGGACACTCGCCAAGACCCTTGCTGCAAGCCGTTCTCCAGCCGGTGTGCAGGAAAGCAACACCCCATGCAGGCACCTTGCAAGCCCCCAAAGAGCCCCTGTCATCAGAACCGTACATCAATGTTCATGGACTCGAATCCATGGAAAACGTTCATTCATTAATCTTTGCCTCTAAAAAGAAATGAAAGCGTCCTGAAAGTCTTTTTCGGGTGCCTGATGCTTCCACCTGCACTCGAAGAGTCCCCTGCCTTTGGAACGCCCCCAGCCTCCCTTTCGACGACCCTCCTCCTCACAACCCTCCTCCTCACGACACGCCTCCACCGAGGTCGACTCATCTCCCTCTGCCCCCTCCTCCCCAACATCCCCGCGGCACCACCGTCCTCACGGTGCGCCACGGCCACAGGCCACCCCCTTCCCTTG